>VOFG01001358.1_pt1 | contig 53645 bp, 63 predicted proteins | sample 5384171 | NCBI WGS metagenome assembly VOFG01 (sample SAMN12384726, study PRJNA508395) | human gut metagenome | isolation source: healthy gut F | host: Homo sapiens
CAGTTGAAGGGATTTACACGGAGAATTGAAGAACCTGTGTGTGCAGCGGCAAAATTGTTGTTTATCCTAAAGTGAAATAAAAGGCATACTCAATGTGCAAATGCAGAAATACATGGAGCAAAAATGAAAGAGAAGTTTGTAATATCTGAGAGAGACAAAAAAGAATATCCCGGTTATTATACGGTGATAAATCCTACATCCGGCAATGAATATAATGTGGTATATAGAGGACATCAGAGTCCTTGGAATTATTGTTCGTGTATGGATTTTAAGGCAAGCCAATTGGGTACTTGCAAACATTTGGAAGGAGTCAAACTATGGATTAGAGAGAAAAGACGTAAAGTTTGCCGTGTCACGCCACCGTATTCTTCCGTATACCTGTCTTATCAGGGAGAGCGTAAAGTTTGCTTGCGAATCGGTACGGACAATGAGGAGGAGTTCCGCAAACTGGCAAGTCCTTATTTTACTCCCGACGGAGTGATGCGCCCTGCCGCCATTGACTCGATAACTGAATTCTTGAGGGCTGCTACCCGCCTGAATAACACATTCCGTTGGTATCCCGACGCACTGGGATTTATACTTGAACAGCGTGATTTGCGGCGGCGGTCGCAATTGCTACCGGACTATGCTTCGGACACAGCATTGGACACATTGCTGAAAACAAAAACTTTACCCTTATCAGAAAGAAGGAATCCGTTTTGCTTTTCGTGCCGGAAAATCTATCATCGCGGATGAAATGGGACTGGGCAAAACTATCCAGGCTATTGGAACGGCTGAACTGATGAGGAAGCATCAGTTTATATCTTCCGCTCTGATTATATGCCCTACATCATTGAAATATCAATGGAAAAAAGGAAATAGAGCGTTTTACCGATGCCAAGGCTATTGTGGTAGAAGGAAATCACCTGACCAGGAAAGTGCTATATGGAGCGGAAGAATTTTATAAGATAGTGTCTTACAACAGTGTGTGCAATGATATTAAAATCTTGAAGTCTCTTCATACTGATTTCCTTATCATGGATGAAGTGCAGCGTCTGAAGAACTGGAATACTCAAATATCCAAAGCAGCCCGTCATATTGAGTCGGATTATTCGGTTATTTTATCCGGTACTCCATTGGAGAATAAGTTGGAGGAACTTTATTCCATCATGCAGTTTGTCGACCAGTTTTGTTTGGGACCTTATTATCAGTTTCTTGACCAGACTGTTGTCCGGTCGGATACGGGTAAGGTGGTTTCTTACAAGAATCTGAATGCCATTGGCGAGCAGATGAAGAACGTACTGATTCGCCGCCGGAAAAAAGATGTAGCTCTCCAGTTGCCCGGGCGGATGGATAAAGTTCTGTTTGTGCCGATGACTGAGCAACAGAGGAATATGCATGATGAATATCAGTCTATCGTGTCGCAACTAGTATTCAAATGGACGAAAACCCGTTTCCTGAGTGAGAAAGACCGGAAGCGGCTATTGTTGATGCTTAGCCAGATGCGTATGCTTTGCGACAGCACTTATATTCTTGACCAGAAAACCCGTTATGATACGAAGGTGGAGGAAACGCTGAATATTCTCAGGAATGTCTTTGAGAGTGGAGATGAGAAGGTGGTTATTTTTCAGCCAATGGGAGAGGATGACTCGTCTGATAGCGAAAAGAACTGGACGTTTTAGGTGTCGGTATGAGTATCTTCATGGGGGATTCCTTCCGAAGCCCGTAAAAATCTGACGGATAACTTTACCGAACTGCCGGAAAGCCGTGTCTTTCTGTCAACTGATGCCGGAAGTACAGGGCTGAATCTGCAAGTTGCGTCTATACTTATCAATCTCGATTTGCCTTGGAATCCGGCCGTTCTCGAACAGCGTATTGCCCGTATTTATCGTATCGGTCAGAAAAAGAATATCCAGGTTATCAATCTTGTTGCCAGCCAGACTATTGAAGAGAGGATGTTGTCTACCCTCAACTTCAAAACTTCTCTTTTTGAGGGTATCCTTGATAATGGTGAAGATACCATCTTCTTGGAAAACAGCAAGTTCGACAAGATGATGGATAGTCTCAAGGTGGTGGCCGAACCGTCTGAAGAAGTGGACGGAGCGCATAATCGTATGGCGGGCTGCAGTATTGATTTGAATGATAATGAAGAGAAAGTTGTGGGGAAACGGCTGTTTTGCAAACGAGCGGACACGGATTCATTGGCATTGCTTGAGGAAGAAACACCTGAAGAAGGAGTAACAGAGGTGAGTACGGAAAAGAAGTCTTCTGTATCTGCGGCAGATAATAATCCGGAGCAATTGCTTCAGCAGGGATTTTCTTTCCTTAGCGGACTGGCACGTACGCTTAGTTCGCCGGAAGCTACTCAGAGATTGGTTGATTCTATTGTAGAGGAAGATAAGGAGACAGGCCGGACTAGTATTCGGATACCTGTATCTGATAAAGAGAGTGTAGCGGGGATTCTGAATTTGTTCGGGAAACTGTTGGCGGCAGGGAATAAGACATAAAAAAAGGAGCAACGCCTTGCTCCAACCTTTGTTAACCTTAAATCTAATACTATGAAAAAAAATCACATGACAAATATAAGCCTTCTTCTTGCCCTTTCCAAATAATTTTGTTGTATTTGTTTCTCTTTTGAATTCTTTTTACGGATTTTCACTGTTAACGGGCACAATATGCTTCCATTCCCAGTGATGTTCGAGATTCTGTATAGCTTTATTGCTGAGTTTGCTTTAAATTTCTTCACATACCGGCATATCCATTCCCTTATACACCACCACAATCTTATGAAGTTGTGTGGCATCGACCGCATTCTTCACCGTCTCGGTTTCTGCATAGCGGTTAGCTTGTGTAATCCCTTCCAGACGCAGTTCTTCCACACGGCTTTCGGGGTCTTTATATTTGGCGTATTTCAGTTCTACAATGTAGCTGTGCTTCATGCCAGAATAGATATCCAGTAGCGGACAGAGGAAAATATCGACATATCCTGCCTGTGTATCCTGTTCGGAAATGGGACGGTAGAAGCGGTTCTGTGCCGTCATGGCAAGCGTAAAGCCGTGGACAAAAAAGTTCACCTTTCTGTTTGTCGCGTTGGGAAGTGTAACGTTTCAGGCAGTCGGCAATATAACCGAAATAGGCTTTCCAGTTAGCGTGGTAGGCAAGGGTGCTGGCAGTTCGTTCTTCTCGTAACCGCTGAAACTGAGATCGGCTTCGTCATAAGTACTCAGCAGATAGGTGTAGATTTGTTCGCGGACTACCTGATTGGGGATGGTAAGTTTAGTCTTTCCTTCATACATACCACTGATAGTAAGCATGCCGAAATAATAGAGCAGGCTCACAAAGTTGTCGGGGTTGGTGATCCCTGGGTGCTTTGCCTCGTTGAATATAATTCTTGGCGAAGTAGAGCACCATATTTGAGTTGTACATGGTGGTTTCGCCATAACATTCTTCCGTAAAGCAGTAGTTGTCATACTAGGGTTTTATTATTTCTATCAATTCGTCCACCGTATCTTGTGGCAGATAGTCGGCATATATTTTGCAGAAGTTCTCAAAGGTGGTGCCACAATGCGCATCCAGCCTCTTTCGGTAGTTGTGCAGTTCACCGACTATTCCGGAGAAGTTGAGATACAGCACCAAATACCTGTTCCGGTCAGGGGGTAGGGTGTTTTCCGATGTAAAGGTCGTCAAACAGGGCATCGAACTTATTCTTGGCAAGTATATCATAATAATGTTGCAACATATTTACTGTAAGACTTTTGCCGAAACGGCACGGGCGAATAAAGAAGAAAACTTGTCTGCCTCTTCTATCATGGGGATAAACCGGATTTTGTCCACATAATAACAGTCGTCGCGGCGGATTACTGCGAAGTTCATCATGCCGTATGGGATACGTTTTCTGCGCAGTATTATATATTCTTCCATAATTTAGTTAGTTTTGTCTTAAAAGTGTCTTTAGAGTAGTAGTGATGCACAGAGAATCGATTTATGATCGGCAATCTGTGCATCTTTTATTGTATATATGTCAGTAAAGCATTTCTTTTTAAACCATACTCCAAATACTGGATCTGCAAGAACTATCTCTTTTCCATTTGTCTCTATGAGCTCCTTTTGTAGTAATGCATTTTTTAAGCGGACAATATTGGCCGATGTTCCTAAATTGTATTTTGAAATGACTTCTTTGCTGCTGAATTTAGTGTGTATTCCATCAACAATTGCTTTTAGAAAATTCATTTGATAGGCAGAAAGGTTTTCTGTTTCACTTTGGAATAGAATATTGTTTTGGTCGAGTAGGTCTTCCAATGCATAAGAAAGTTGTTCTGTGGTTGCTGTATTAATGGTACGTATCCAAAGTAGCCAGGAAAGTTGCTGTACATAAGACGAATGGTTGTCTACAAGGCGGCAGATTTCTTCTGCAAGTTCGGGAGAAATGTGTTTTCCTGTATTTTCAAATCGTTTGCATATATATTCAATCCAGTATTTTGTTTCTATTTTGCGAGATAGATAGCATCTCCAAATTTATAGAATGGTAAATTCTTCTTTTCAAAAAGTTCGTTCATTAAATGCTTTTTACTTCCGAAAAGACAATATGAGACATGTTGTTGTAATTGCCATACGCTACGTAGCTTTTTTTCTGAAACGTTTTGGAATCTTCGAAATCCGAAATTTGTTGGAACTCATCAATGCAAATGACTATCTGTATTCCTTTCTCTATTGCAATTTTTTCGGGTAACTGTAAGATGTCATTCTCCGTATTATTTTGCATGTTGTACTCGAATGATATAGAGAAATCGTTCATCGGATCTGCTCCGATAGAGATTTTGGGATTGATGTGTGAGAGGAATTGTTTAGTATTCTCTATCCATTCCTCCCATTTGGAAGAAGTTTGTTTTAAGATAGAAGTGGCAAAGAGACGATAAAACTCATTTTCGGTGCGACAGGAAAAAATGTCTATGTAGACCACTTTTCTCTTGTTATCTTGTGATAGCTGGGCTACTTTCTTAACTAGTGATGTTTTTCCCCATCTTCTAGGAGAAATAAGCACTGTATTTACACCATGTGCAAAGTTTAGGAGTAAACGTTGAGTCTCTTTTTCGCGATCTGTAAAGTTATCTCCGGAAGTGGCTACACCAAAAACAAACGGCTTTTCCATAACTATTCTTTATTATTCTTATTGGGCAAATATAGTGATTCTTTGAAATACTAACAAGTTTGTTACTAACAATGTTGTTACTAACAGACTTGTTAGTATTCTTAAAAAGAATAAATGCGAACATAAAACAATTTGATTTGTTATTTATAGTGAATAGATCTATATAGGGGTGGTTTTCTTGCATTATGATATTAAACATCTCTTTATATCTATTTTTTAAGGTGATTGTTTGACTATATGTCAGTTTAAACCTTTATATTTGTATATGTGAAGTTAACCGAAGAAAAAATCACTTATTATTGGCTATGATGAAAAAGGAAATTAAATTCAGTCTTGTTTATCGGGACATGTGGCAATCTTCCGGTAAATATCAACCTCGGGTTGATCAGCTTGCCCGTATTGCTCCTTTGATTATTGAGATGAGTTGTTTTGCTAGAGTTGAAACAAATGGCGGTGCTTTTGAGCAAGTGAATCTGTTGTACGGCGAAAATCCTAATAAGGCTGTCCGTGCTTTTACCGCACCTTTTAAAGAAGCGGGTATTCAAACGCATATGCTCGATCGCGGATTGAATGCGTTGCGTATGTATCCGGTTCCGGCAGATGTGCGTAAATTGATGTATAAAGTCAAGCACGCGCAAGGAGTGGACATCACACGCATTTTCTGTGGACTGAACGAAACAAGAAATATCATTCCTTCTATTAAATATGCTTTGGAAGCAGGTATGATTCCGCAGGCAACTCTTTGTATCACCTATTCTCCCGTACACACTGTTGAGTATTATGTCCGAATTGCCGATCAACTGATTGAGGCCGGTGCACCTGAAATATGCTTGAAGGATATGGCGGGTATCGGTCGTCCGGGTATGTTAGGAGAATTGGTCAGGACTATCAAGGAGAAACATCCGGATATATTGATTCAATATCATGGTCATAGCGGACCGGGATTGTCTATGGCTTCTATCCTTGAGGTTTGCGAAAATGGTGCGGACATCATTGATGTGGCTATGGAACCGATGTCTTGGGGCAAAGTGCATCCGGACGTAATCTCTGTGCAGGCTATGTTGAAAGATTTAGGCTTCCAGGTTCCCGACATAAATATGAAAGCATATATGAAAGCTCGTGCTATGACGCAAAAATTCATTGATGATTTTCTGGGTTATTTTATGGATCCTACCAATAAATATATGTCTTCGCTTCTACTGAAATGTGGTTTGCCGGGTGGCATGATGGGTTCCATGATGGCAGACCTGAAAGGAGTGCATTCCGGCATCAATATGATATTAAGGAGTAAGAATGAGCCGGAACTTAGTCTGGATGATTTGCTTGTGATGCTTTTTTGATGAAGTGGAATATGTATGGCCTAAGCTGGGGTATCCTCCTTTGGTGACTCCTTTCAGCCAGTATGTGAAAAATGTTGCATTAATGAATCTTATGCAGCAGGTAAAAGGGGAAGAACGTTGGACAATGATAGATAACCATACTTGGGATATGATTCTGGGTAAAAGTGGACGTCTTCCGGGTAAGCTCGCTCCAGAGATTATAGAGTTGGCGAAATCTAAAGGATATGAATTTGTCGATACCGACCCGCAGTTGAATTATCCGGATGCTTTGGATGAATATCGAAAGGAAATGGATGAAAATGGCTGGGAATATGGAGAGGATGACGAGGAACTTTTTGAACTGGCTATGCACGATCGCCAGTATCGTGATTATAAGTCCGGGGTTGCCAAAAAGCGTTTTGAGGAAGAGTTGCAACATGCTAAGGATGCGGCAATGGCAAAGAACGGGTATTCGGAAGAGGAAATTAAGAAATTGAAACGTGCCAAAGCAGACCCGGTCATTGCTCCTGATAACGGGCAGGTACTTTGGGAAGTTTCCGTAGAGGGACCATCCATTGCTCCATTCATCGGACGTAAATATCAGCATGATGAAGTCTTTTGTTATCTTTCTACCCCATGGGGAGAATATGAAAAGATTCTGACCGGATTTACCGGACGTGTGGTGGAAATATGTGCGCAACAAGGTACCAATGTACGTAAAGGAGATGTAATCGGTTATATTCTACGCAGTGATATCTTTGCGTAAGCCTTTTATAAGAGTTAGGGGTATAAGCTACACCTAATAAAGAATTTTAGTAGGGTGTCTTAAAAGTGTTTTTAAAATAGTAGTGATGCACAGAAAATCGATAACTAATCGGTGATCTGTGCATTCTCATTATTGTTACCTTAATGTAATAATTCTATGAGTATGTTACTATACCAGTACTTTATTCTCTAAAAGTTCTATGCGTTTGCACAATATCTCGATAAACCGGCTGTTTGCCTTGATTAGTTCACGGAGATCCTCTGCAGCTTCGATGCGGACAGTGCTACAATCTTTCGCGACTCCGATATTTGTCCCGATTGTACCTGTATTATTGACATACACATTTCCATCTATTTTATTAAATAGCTCCAATGCAGACATATTTAGCACTTCTGCTATTTTGTTCAGCCTTGTTAATGTGAGGTCGGTTTCACCATACTCAATCTTACAATAGGCACTTGTTGACAGGTTCAACTTTTCTCCCATTTGTTCTTGAGTAAGATTCTTTTCCATACGAAGCATTTGCAGCCGATGTCCTACTATCTTTTTAAATCCGTTTCCATGTATATTGTTGTTGGGAAGCAATTTTTATTCGACAAATGTAACAATTTTAGCGGATATAACAAATGCTATTTTATACTTATTCAAAGGAACTGAAGAAAATACAATGATGGAAAGATTTTGAATGAGAGAAAAATACTTCATATTATCGTGCATACTGCAATATTCCTTTTATATTTTCCTTTCTCGTTGATATTTGGATAATACTATGCGTTTAATGGATAGTTGTAGTAAATATTGTGTATACAATTGATCTTGATGTGCTTAACTTTGCAACCGGAGAAACACGCAGTGACTCTTAACACTTAAAAAACAAACATTTCATTAATAATAAAAGAAAAACAAACATGAAGAAGATTTTACTATTGTTCTCAATCTGCTTAATTTCGATGTTAGGTTATGCACAAACTAATGAAGATGGAAAAGAAAGCGTTTACATTGATTATTTTTCCCGTCCTGGCAGTATAAACAACATTTTAGCAGAAGCTTTGCGTAATAAAATTATTGAAGGTATTCAAGAAATGAATCGTGTCGTGTTGATTGACGTTGATTCTAATGAAGCATTGAAAACCGAAGCCAGGCGGCGTCAGGAAGCTTCCGCTATGGGAGATGTTGTTGCCAGAAGCGAGGCTATGACGACGTTGGGAGCTAAATATCTGATTCAGGGGAACATTACAAGTATGCAGGGCATTAAAAAACGGACAGTAAAGGAAAGCCCTATTATAAAGGAAGTGTTTCTTACACATTAAAGATTGTGGATCCTTCTAATGGTACGCTCAAAAGGTACCCAGGCTTTCTCTCATGAAGGGTTGACGGGAAGTATAGGAGATACTCCTGAAGAGGCAATCATTAAAACGTTGGATTATGCCAAAATAAGTATGGATGACTGTGTTAACGAGAATTTTAAGATACAAGGTACGATTGTGCAAGTGGAAAGCACAAAGAAAGATAAAGCACAAACTGTATACGTTGATCTTGGAACAAAAAAGAGGTATACAGAAAGGACAGAAGTTTACTGTTTACATAGAGATGGACATTGCCGGTGAACTGTCATTGAAAGAAATCGGTCGCTTAAACGTGAAAGAAGTGTTGAGCGGGGCACGTTCTTTGTGCAGTGTCAGCAAAGGTGGGGAAGAAATCATGAGAGCTACCAAGGAAGAAAGGAAGTTGATTATCATTTCGAGGAAAGATACCTTTTGTCACTATAATCAATTTCAATTATCAACTTTTCTCCTAGCAAAAAAGAAAATGAAACTACGAATACTACTTTTGAGCCTGCTGGCGACATATACTATCCATCTCACAGCACAGGAGCTATACTCCAATGATCTGTCTTGCGTGAAAGCAGATAATAATTTGGCTGTTATCGCAGCCTCCGGAATAGCAGAAAAGAAGAAAGATGTATATTCTATGGCATTGAAGTCGATTTTCAACGCTCTCTTCTTGAATGGTATTGACGGAGTAGAAAACGGTCGGCCGCTGGTTGGGAAAGAAGACTCGTACTATATGAACCAGTTTTTCAATTCACGCTATATGCTTTTTGTGAAAAATTATGAGACGGTCGAAGAACCGGTGCGACAATCTTCCAGACTTTATAAGGGTACGGTTACGGCCCAAATTTTACTGGGTGCACTTAAAAAGGATTTGATACGGAACAAATTGATGACAAAGCCCATGGAGGAGATGTCGATGGAAGAAACCCGGCAACAGGTTGCTCTTCCAACCATTATGGTGGTTCCTTATAAAAGTAATGACCGGAGTTCGTATGCCGGTATCCTGAAAATGATTTTGATCTTCGCGTAGCGGTAAGTACGGTAAAAGAAGCATTCGTCAAACTTGGTGTGAAGACGGTAGCTGCCGAAGGAAAACAGGCAGGTACTCTGCGTGCTTCTGAATGGGAGAGTAAGAATGCTGATTCCAATGATAAACAGTTGTTGATGAATTCGGGGGCAGATGTATATGTGATTGTTGATTTGCAGAAAGATATATCGGCAACCTCAGGTAGTAGGGTATCATTGATTATGACTGCTCGTGAGACCGCTACAGGAATTGATTTAGCCAGCCGGAAAAGCTGGACGAACCGCTTTAGGACAACAGATGTGGACAAACTATGTGCGTATGCGGCACAGGATGTTTTGGATGGTTTTCTGAAAGATATTTCAAAGGAGTTTGCCCGGAAAGTTCAACAGGGAAATACGGTTGTTCTTCGGGTTAGTCTCGCAGATAATGCTATCAATACGATGAACAGTCGGATAAACGGTAGTACTACTCTTTCGGCGCATATACGCAACTGGGTGAGGAAGAATGCTCAGGAGGACGCTACCATATTCAAGGTGCTGTGGATGATAGTCTGATATTTGATTCGATACAGATTCCGGCAAAGGATAGCGACGGCTTGCCGATGGATTGCATCACGTTTGCGGATAATCTGGTTAATTATCTGAATGATTCCGGAATAGATAGTGAACACAGAGTGGATGGAAGTACCATCTATTTGACTATTCAATAAATCAAGGACGTATGAAACATTGGCTTTTATTTATTCTTGTGATTTCATGGTTTTGCTTTCAGCTTTCCGGTCAACAAACGAACCGTCCTGACTGGGTGAAACAGCATCCTGTTAGTGGTTTAAGTTACATCGGAATAGGAATGGCTGAAATATCGGAAGGAGATTATCAGCAAAAGGCAAAGCAAAACGCTTTGTCTGACCTTGTATCTGAAATTCAAGTGGTGATTGCCGCCAATTCTTTGTTGAATACGTTGGAGGACGATGGTAATGTGAAACAAATCTTCGCAGAAAGTATTCGTACAGAAGCCCGGGCGGAAATAGAGAACTTTCGTCTGGTGGATTCCTGGCGAAGTGACAATGAGTATTGGGTTTATTATGAACTGAATAAGGATGATTATGCGGCCTTGGTGGAAGCACGTCGTCAGAAGGCAATCCGTAACGGCTTCGATTTTTGGTATAAGGGACACATTACTTTACAACAGGGAGATTTAATGACTGCCATTGAATTATTCTCAAATGGAATGGAGGCTATACGCCCGGTGCTTAATCAGGAGTTGTTCTGTTCTTACGAAGGAAAGACAATTAATTTGGCGACTGAACTATATGCGGCTTTGGCTGGAGTATTTGATGGAATAACGATTGTTCTGAATCCGGCAACCGTTTCAGTCACGCCGTTTCAAGGTATAAGGGAGCCTATTGCTATAGGTGTTTACCGTAATGGAAATCCGTTAAGGAATATCCGGTTGAAAGCCGAGTTTGTTTCCGGGTCGGGAGATTTGTCTTCCATGTCTCCCACCGACAAATCGGGAGTTGCCGCTCTTTATGTGCGCAATATTACTTCTAAACAGGCACAGCAAGAAATTGGAATTTCATTAATTGATGATGTGTTCAGTTTGTTCCGGAAGGGAAGTTATGCAGCTTTATTCAAACAAATGCTTTCTTCTCTTCCCGGAGCAACGTTGACTGTCAACACCGCGCAGACACAGACTTCTGCTTATGTTAGAAGTGCGCAGAGCGATATAGAGGCGGTGGAACGAACTGTGAAGAGTTTGCTGAACAATCATTTTTTTAACGTAGTTGCATCTCCTTCTGAAGCCGACATTATCGTTACATTGGACAATAAGTGTCGTAAAGGCAATACCGTTCCGGGTGAACTGTACAACTTCATCGAATTCTTTTCTACGTTGGGGATTAAAATAGAAAATAACCGGACGGGGCAAACCATGTTGAATTATTCTATTAATGATGAACGGACATTAGTACCTGAAAATAAGTCCGCTTCTCAAGGCAAGAATATGGCGGCGCGTGAATTGATAAAACGGTTGAACCGGGAGTTTGCACGTGAATTGAAGAAAATAACATTCGACAGAACCGGAAAGATTTCGGAAAGACAGAAGATGTTGCCGGATGTTCCTGTTCCGGTAGTCGGTCCTTCCGTACCGGAAAAGGAGCTGATCCGGTTATATCTGTCCCTGTTGTGGTGCCGGAAGTTATTCCTGCTCCTTTGGCTCCGGTTAAGTCCGCCAAACCAGAGAATCAAAAGGCAATTCGGGTTGAATGGTTGGATGGTGTCTTTGTTGAATTTGACAAACTTGCAACTTTGGGAGACAAATCGAGGATACATCTTAAGATTGTGAATACAAATGTTGACGATTGCGAAGTGGACTTATATAATGGAAATCTGACGGTTATAAACGAAAAGGTGAAGAATCTCCGATTGTCAGTCTCAAACTGGGTTCTAAGTTCAATGACCGCAGAGTCACTGCGCTCATTGTGCCTGATCTGCCTACGGAGATGGTTATTGAGGTAAGTAAGTTGCAATCTGTGGCACTGCTGCAATTGAAGGATTTCAAAAAATAATATAGTGAAGTTGAGAGGCTTGAAATGAATCATATATTAACATTAAAAAAAGACTTGAAATGAAAAGAATTAATTTATTGGGAACAGCATTGCTAACCATTGTTGTTATGACAAGTTGCGGTAGTTCAAAACCTGTAACACAAACAGTGCAGCAACCGGCAGTGCAACAGGACGTAGAAATTAATGTTCCTTGTTCGGGACCGGAATTTCAAACGAACAAAGAGTATTTTAGAGCTAGTTCGATGGGACTTTCTACGGATATGTCTATTGCAAAGAAAAAAAGCGATGACGGAGGCCCGGGCTGAAATTGCTACTGCTATCAATGCAAAAAGTGAAATCGGTAACTGATAGTTATGTTTCCTCTTATCAGCAAGGTGAAAATGATGAAAGCAAAAGTCGTTATCAATCATTGACCCGTACGGTAGTGGAACAGGAATTGAGCGGTACGCGTGTAATTTGTGAAAAAACCATGAAGACTCCTGATGGTAAATACAAAGTATATGTCTCTCTTGAACTGGCAGGAGAGGAAATCATGAATGCTATGGCAAATCGTATTAAGAATGATGACAAATTGCGCATTGACTTTGAATATGAAAAGTTCAAAAAGGTATTTGAAGAAGAAATGAGTAAAAACGCCCAATAAGCAGCTTGTTTAAAACATTGCGGATAGTAATGATCTCTTTAATAACTACCCAACTATTTGAAGATTGAATGATGAAGCTTAATTTGTCGGATATAAGATATAATTGGGTAGTTATTTTTATTATCCAGTTGCTTTTGTCTCCCGGTATTGATGTGTTTTCACAGGCAATGCCTGTTGATACAGTTTATAACCAATCTTATGACTGGAGACCGGGACAGCGGGAGACTTTGCAGGAATGGGTGTTTGCTTCTCAACGGAAAGGCCGGGTAGTTGGTATATCGGATCCTCGTATGAAATCCGAAGCAGCAAGGATGCTTGCTTTGCAAAGAGCGGCTTATCTGTATTCATTGCAGCAAAGGGGTACAATTGAGACTTCTCTCGGATGTTTTTCCACCATGGAGACTGCCAGTAATACATACGAAGACCAAAGAAACAAAATGCTTGTACTGGGAGTGATCGAACATCCCGTTCAACATGTTTCCTACCGGATTGAGCATGAATATACTTCTATATTTGGAGAGAAATTTCTGGAGGTATCTTTTACTCCATCGAATGATAGTTGCGATTTTTCTTATCATTCCGTTAGTGAGTTGATGCTTTTGTTTACGAAAGAAAGGGTTGAGGAAGAAGAGGTGAAATTCAATTTATTGTTGGAATCGGATAGTTGTAGGGAGCAATCAGACCAGTCATGGTTTCAGCTTAAGGGAACACAGTCATCTCCTCAAATAATTTCATATTTGAACGGAGTTGAAATTTGTTCTTCACAAGAAGGCTGTTGGTATGAAGATGCCGGTTCCGGAGGTCAGGACGGATTGGAGAAGATGGATATGAGGAATGCCTTTTGGAATGCCTATATGTCTTCTTTAGTGAAGGCGCTGTTGTTATATCCGTTTTCTGATGTAAATGTCAAGCAGGTGGACGATCGTTTTAATGGTGGCACTGATTCCGGTTGTGGTTTGTATCGGGAGAAGGTTGTCGCCGTCTTGTCCATTTTCCCCTTTATCAAAGATATACGGAATAATAAGCTGTGTGTAGATTGGCAGATAACAGAACAACAAAATATAATAAGGAAATGAGGAAAAATAGGATACGAATACTATCTATGGTAGTTTTTTCATTGTGTTTGCCGTTTAGTCTTTTTTTGCGCAAATAGATAAAGACATGAAGGAGTTTGACGATTTTGTGAAGCAGCAGCAAAAAAGAGTTTGATGATTTTGTGAAGCAGCAGCAAAAAGAGTTTGATGATTTTGTGAGCGAACAGAATAAGGAATTTGCCGAATTCCTGAAAGAAACCTGGAAAGAGTATGATTTGCAGAAGCCGGTGGTACGTCCTCAAAGACCAGAGCCTGTAAAACTGGTCAGCTTTGACCATAAGAAGCCGGCAACAAAACCGCAAGAGGTTAAAGTAGGGGAGGTGACCCGACTCCCCATTCCGACAGTGACTCCAAGTGCGACATTTTCTCCTTCAAAAGGGAAAACACCGGTTCCGGTTATACCGGGAGGTAAAGATGTGGCTGTAGAACCGGAAAAGGATTTTGCGGTGCTCCCTGAAATAAAACCGGAAGTGAAGCCTGAAGAAACCGTTCCGGCCAAACGCTCACTTTCCGGTGTAGAGTTTTCGTTCTACAGTAAAGATTGTGTTGTCAATGCTTCATTGAAGAACCGGCTCACTTTAAAAGGGATTGCAGAGAAAGATATTTCTGCCGGATGGGAGACGTTATCGCGTAGCAACTATCAGCCTTTGATAGACGACTGTCTGGCTTTTTTAAAAAGGATAATGCCCTGAATGACTATGGCTATCTGCTGTTGACGAGGAAAGTTGCTACTGAACTATGTGGAAGTACTCATTCCGATGAAATAGCTCTTATGCAAATGTTTCTCCTTTCTCAATCGGGATATAGGGTTAAGGTGGCGCGTATGGATAACCGCCTTACTTTATTCTATGCTTCGAGTAACATGATTTATGCTACCTGTTTTATTACTTTGAATGGAGTAAACTATTACAGGTTTGATACTACCCCGGATAAAACTAATTCTATTTACACTTACAACCGTGATTTCGCCAATGCGAAGAACCCGGTAAATATGAATATCACTACTCCTCAATCCTTTTCAGGAACTTACGTGGAGAAAACATTGCAAGCGAAAGCTTATCCATCCGTCAAAGTCTGTTCGAAAGTAAATTCGGGACTTATTTCCTTCTATAAGGATTATCCGCAATGTGACTTTTCTGTCTATGTGGGAGCTCCTGTCAGTCAGGAAGTACAACAGACGGTGCTTCCATCATTGCAAGCTGCCATACAAGGGAAAAAAAACAATCGGAAGCTGCTAATATACTGATTAATTTCGTGCAGACAGCTTTTGATTATAAGACAGATGGTGACCAGTTTGGTTATGAGAAGCCTTTCTTTGTGGATGAGCTGTTCTACTATCCTTATTCCGATTGCGCAGACCGTGCTGTGTTATACTCTTATTTGGTACGTACTCTTATGGGGCTTGATGTTGTATTGTTGGAATATCCCAATCACATGGCAACAGCGGTCTGTTTTGATGAAAACATTGACGGAGATTATATAACTGTAAGCGGAAAGAAGTACATTATTTGTGATCCTACTTATATTGGAGCTTCTATCGGGCTTGCCATGTCGCAATTTAAGAATGTGGCAGCCAAGGTGTTGAAATATTAATTTTATTATATTATGAAGAATATTAAAAAGTATTTGTGTGCCATTGTAATGATGGTTATTTCGATGACTGCATTTGCGCAGGAAGATGTTTTTAGCGGTGACTGGCTAGGAGCAAATAAAGAAGGCGATTTAAAGGTTGCGTTCACATTGAATTGTGATGGTAATTGGCAATTGAATCCTTATAATGAGAATGCCAGATGCAATGGATTTATGGAAGTGAATATGCTGGAACCCGGTGGAAGGGAATCTTTGATGGCAACTTATGAGTTTTACGTCGAGAGTATGAACGGGAATGAACTGACTCTTTCTTTTTGTAGGCGGACGTCCGGAGGTTGATGCCGGATTTCCGGTCAATGCAAAGTCGTTTATAAAGATGATAAGTTGTCGTTTTCGGACTTGATAAAGGCGGAAAAGATGCTGCCTTTAATGGATTGACACTTGTAAAAAAAGCGGTAGTGGAGCTGATGCAATAGCTGATGCTGCGGCGGATGACGGAGTTCCTTTGGGAGTAAAGATATTGGCTGTTCTCAACTGATTTTGTATATTGCCGTTGTTTTTATTTATTGTGGGGCATATGTTTTTGTATGGTATAAGGGCGCACGTTATAAAGAGGTTTTACGGTAGAAGGAATGTTGAATAAACGCCTTGCAGCCGGAATGCCGGAGAAAATGACGGATGAAGAGATAACGGAGGCGTGGAAGCTGATGGATGAGGCATTTGCTACTTGGACGGTGATTGAAAAAACAGATGATGATGAATTCAGAAAGCCGACAAAGATGAAGCAAATTAAGAAATCTGTTCTTTTGATTGATCAGGTTATCGGTATGTGTCCTACTGATGCTGATGTCATAGAACGCTTAAACTCATTGACTGATGTGATTAATAGTGGTGAAGAACGTCATTTTGATGGTTCCAAGAAATTAATCTGGTTAGGTGTCATTGTGGGTATCTTGATGTATTGGATGATGGGAGTCGGTATGATGTTTTCTACTTTAATAGCTACCGGTTTGTATGTGGTAGCGAGCAGGACGCCTCAATTCTTAATTGATAAGCGGGCACTTCGTGGCGGTGGAAATATTCATAATGGTATTTTTGCCGGAGTGTTCGGGTTATTGGCAGGAGCGCAGACAGTGCGGACAATATACAAGTTTAATGATGGTCATAAAGAATATTCTGATGATCATTCACAACATTGGATTGCTTTGGCAATCGGACTTGTCATTTTGTTTGTATTGGCAATGATGATGGCGTTCTGGGCACTTCTGAACTATTTACGTAATTATGTTCTGTACTTTTGATGGATAAAACTAACATGGTTGTTAATAATGGATTCGGCAGCATAATTAGGCTATTTATGTTTTGAAGTAGAATTTAGAGTAGTAGGTGTACAGGGGATCGATGAAAATTCGATGACCTGTGCATCTTTTTTTAATTAGTGATACTACAAAATATGATTAAGAACTTGCTAATTCCAATATAAATTTTAATATTTACATTATAACAATAGTGTCAATTGAAAACAAAAGATGAAATAATCGCTATTCTCCGGAATTTTAAGGAAGAATTTGGGGAGAGATATGGAATTGAAAAGTTGGGACTTTTTGGTTCTGTGGCTCGTGGTGAGCAGAAAGAGGATAGTGATATTGATATTTGTGTAAAGCTTCAAGATCCGGATTATTTTACTCGAATGGAAATAAAAGAGTCATTAGAAGAGCGTTTTAATGCAAAAGTGGATGTCGTGTCTTTAACCGCAATTATGCGTAGTTTATTTCGCAATCATATAGAGAAAGATGTAATCTATATCTAATGCTGACATATTGGATATGCTTTTTTTGTAGAAGAACGTATTAATACAACTATAGAAAGATGTGGTAGTGTCATTTCTGTAAATGATTTCTTAGCTTCTCCTGATAAGATGGATATTTTTGATGCGACTTGTATGCGTTTGCAAACCATAGGTGAGACTGTTAAGAATATAGATAACCTGACTAATCATGAATTATTGATAAATTATGCCGGTACTCCATGGAGGAGCATCATTGGACTGCGCAATATTATTTCTCATGAATATTTATCTATTGACCCCGAAGAAATTTTTAAAATAGTAAAAGTGCATCTACCTGGATTGCTTCTTGCAATTCAGCAGATCAGAATGATATTGCTGCTAGTATATGAGACCTTTGTAGCTTTTTCTATTTTTTATTATGCAAACGGTAGTCTTTAGGTGCCACTCCCATCCGCTTTGTACACTCCTTATAGAAATGTGATCTATTCATAAACCCACTTTGATACATGATTTCTTTAATGAAATTTTTGGGTGGGGATAAAATATCTCGTAGAAAATTCCTGGCGACTCCCGATCATAGTTATTTCCCCGATTTGTATAGAGGAGATGAAGCTTGGCATCCATGTGTATGTGGAAAAGCCGCCTGTCAGAACTTCCTTTTTCTGTTTATTATTGACCTTAAACTCTCAAAACTTGCAAAATAGTTTCAATCGTTTCACAGAACCTTTCATGCCTTTTGTTTTTGTTCTAAAAGTATGATTCGATTTGTTTTCTAACTTCTATATTTGTTATCAGAAACGAACGACAATGAAACATGGTATCTATATATTGACTATTCTTATGGCTTTATTAAGCCTTCCAGAAAGTGGGTATGCTTCGATTCCATTTTTTCGCTGTTGCGAATGATACAATCCGGCGGGCAGTGATATATTTTGATGCGAATGAAGCGAAAGTGGATCTTAGTTATAAGAATAATAATCAGGTAATTATAATTTTAGATTCTTTTGCTTCTCGGAAATTTAAATACGAAATATATAACAGCGCTGAATGTGGAAACTTTTGTTTCTCCTGATGGTGATGAATCTTATAATAGAAGTTTGGCTGCTCGGAGAAATGATTCGATAAAGGAATTCTACAACGGTATAATTCGGATGTTAGTGTTGATAAGATTCATTTTTTTTCAGGGGAGAGGATTGGTCGGAGTTTCGTAAGTTGGTGGCATCCGACTCTAACTTACCAGATCGGGAAGAAGTGCTGATATTGATTGATTATCATAAGAATGATGTCAATAAACGGAAGCAACTGTTGCGAAAATTGAATCGGGGAATTGCTTACCGATACATTGTTCAATATCTTTCCAGAACTGCGGAGATCGGTTATTACGATTGTCGGAGAAACTTCGAAATTAGGTAAAGAGGCTTTTGAACCGGTATCTTCTGTCTCCGGGTTGTTTGTTTCAAAGCAGGAAGAGGCGCTTCCGAAAGATCAACCTGATAAGCCTGTGGAGAAAGTGAAAAAAACAGGCCTGTGAGGTCGATATATCGGAGGCAGAAGGGCCGGTGAAAAGCCAAACTGTACTTGCAGTGAAGAATAATCTGTTATATGATTTGGCATTGGCGCCAAATATAGAAGTGGAAATTCCGATAGGCAAGAGGTGGTCTTTGAATACTGAATATAAATGTCCGTGGTGGCTGAATAGCAAACATGATTTCTGCTATCAGCTCCTTTCGGGAGGGATGGAAGGACGTTGTTGGCTGGGAAACCGTCAGAAGCGTGACCGATTGACCGGACATTTTATCGGACTTTATGCTGAAGGCGGATATATGACTTCCAGCTGCGTGGAGATGGCTATCAAGGTAAGTATTACGGACCTGCGGGAGTGACTTATGGATATGCACGGCAGTTGGCACGGCATTTTTCCCTTGAATTCAGTCTTGGCATAGGGTATTTGACAACAGAATATAAAAAATATACTCCTTATGAGGGAGATATTGTATGGACAAATAGTGGACGTTATAACTTTATTGGTCCTACCAAGGCGAAAGTTTCTTTTGGTATGGTTGATAACAACAAAGAGATAGGAGGGCGTAATGCGAAATACAAGATACAGGTTTCTTGTGCTTTTGTCCTCGCTGCTGATGCTAACTGGATGTAGCCGTCGCGATATATTGGATGATTATCCCGTAAGTGGGGGTAGATATAAAGCTGGATTGGGATGGAGTGACAGATCAACTGCCGGAGGGAGTTCGGGTGATTTTTTATCCGAGGAACGGAGATGGCAGGAAAGTAGATAAATACCTTTCGGTGCGAGGCGGAGAAATGAAAGTTCCTCCGGGATGGTATTCGGTAGTAACTATGGGTTATAACTTTAACTCGGATCGTATACGAATTAGAGGAGAAGAGTCCTATGAATCTATAGAAGCTTATACAGAATATTGCAATGATTTGGGGATTGCAGGAATGGAAAAAGATGGTTTGGTCACCCGATTCGTTGTATGTATTGAATATAGATGAGCTGAAAATAGAGAAGAGTGAAGAAGTGCTTCATTTAGACTGGAAGATGGAATCTGTGGTGAAGAAATATTCTTTTGCAGTAGAGGCTAAAGGTTTGGAGTATGTTGCAACAGTGGTAGGGAGCATTGATGGATTATCCGATTGTTACTGTATAGGCAAAGGTCGTGGAGTGTGTAGCTCACAACCTATCTACTTTGAGGTAAAGAAGGGAGACAATAAGGTAACGGCATCTTTCACCGCTTTCAAACAAGTAAAGGAAATGACAATGCCGACGCGAATGTCAATATCAGAGAGGGAAACTTCTAGTGAGAAAGATGCTATAATATTAATATTGAAATTTATCAAAACAGATAATACAGTTCAGGAAGCAACAATTGATGTTACTGAAATAATAGGTACACTTGAAAATGCTGGAACAGGGGAAGATGGAAAACCAACCCCACCACCGGAGATTGAGTTACCGCCTGATGATAAGATTGAAGTTGATAAGCCGGAAACACCACCGAATCCTGATGGAGGTGGAGGAATGGGTGGCAATGTTGATGGATGGGGACCCGAAGATAATGTTGAGTTACCCGTGAAATGAAATAGATGCTATAAACAAAATATAACAATATTATAAACTTAAAAAAATACAGTTATGAAGAAGATTTTATTGGCAGTAACAGCTGCTTTGGCAATTACGGGTTGCTCACAGAATGAAGAGTTTGAAGCCCCTTCACAGAAGGCCGAAATTAATTTTAATACGGCGGTAACTAGAGCTACTGAACTGGATACAGGCGGTTTAGAGAGTTCTGGCTTTCAGGTTTATGCGTATAATACGAAGGCAGAGGAGATGAGTGCTGCGGTGACTCTTTTCGACACCATGGATAAATGGTTCTGCTACTTATTCGGATTTTAAATGGACGGTATCTGAGGTCCATATTATTGGCCTCTTGCAGAAAAAAACTGCAATTTTTTGCATACTCTCCAAAAAGACGGAGTTACATATACAGCTCCGAATGGTACTACTGATAAAGGATATCCTAAGTTTACTTTATACAGTGGGAAATACAGCTGCCCTTCAAAAGGACTTAGTGATTGCATCTGTGGCAAATGCTCAAAAGAAGACAAATGAAGCAGCAACAGATGTTTCTTTAACTTTTAAACATGCATTGACTCAAGTAAATATCGAGGTGACAAAAGAGGCTGGTTATACCTATACTATATCTAAAGTGGAATTGACTGGAATTAAGGGAAGTGGAACATTTACATATGCAGGTGTTAACGCAGGGACTTGACTGCAGGTACAGAGACAAGTGTCTCTTATGCATATGAACTTGGGGATTTTTCAGATGATAAGACAGCTGTAAAAAGCAGGTAATGCGTTGATGTTAATACCGCAAGCTCTTACTGATGCAAAAATATCTATAGAATATACCGTAGAGAAAGATGGAAGTAAGATTGCTGAAAATAGTAAGGAAGTATCTTTGACAAGTACTGCTGCATGGGCGTTTGGAAAGAAAATACTATATAAACTAACATTGCCTATTGGTGCTCAAGAAGTTGGTATCACTGCAACTGTTACTAGTTGGGATGCTGAAGATCCTGTAACTCCAACTGTTGACTAACACAAGATTAAATCTATGGAACCGATGTAATTTGTATGTTACATCGGTTCTTCTTTGTGTTTTGGAATTATGATAGAAAATATAACCTAGTTTCTCCAGAAAAAAGACTGGGAATTTTAATTTATATGTTACTTACATTTTGTAGTGGATACCTTTTTTTCTCTTACCTAACCTCTTTTCACTTTTCTCTCTTTTTTATGGCAATATGAAAGATTTCATATATTTTGCTGGCAGCATAAACAAAACAAACACAGTCAGCGTATGCCATCTATTTGTCAAGGAACCTGGGATTGTCAAATATGTCCAAAAGCGGTGAGTAATGCCATTACTCATGTGATTTATCGGCGTGGTTTTCATAAACCGGCTCAAAAGTGTGAAGAAAATCTTATCCTTTTTTTTGATGAAGGAGAAATACTGGTCAATAGTAAAGAATATGCGGGGACTATGCTTAAAGAAGGTGAATTTATTCTTCAGGCTATTGGTTCTATGTTTGAGATGCTTGCTATGACTGAATGTGAGTGCATTTATTATCGTTTTATTCAGCCCGAACTGTTTTGTGATTTCCGTTTCAATCTTATCATGAAGGAAGTATCTCCTCCACTTATTTATACTCCATTAAAAATAATTCCAGAACTACAATATTTCCTCAATGGGTCTATTACTTATTTGAAAGGGGATAAAGTCTGTCGGGATTTGCTATCTCTGAAACGAAAAGAATTAGCGTTCGTGTTGGGATACTATTATTCCGATTATGATCTTTCGAGCTTGGTGCATCCACTCTCTAAATATGTAAACAGTTTCCAATATTTCATTATTCAAAACTATAAGAAAGTAAAGACAGTGGAAGAACTGGCACAATTGGGTGGATATACTCTTAGTACATTCCGTCGTATCTTCAATAACGTCTTTCATGAACCTGTTTATGAATGGATGCTGGCGAGACGTAAAGAGGGCATTTGGGACGACTTGAACAACTCTGAATGTAGCATTTCGGAGATATGCTATAAATATGGTTTTGAATCTTTACCCCATTTTTCTAATTTCTGCAAGAAATCTTTTTGGTGCCTCTCCACGTAATTTACGTAGGCAAGACATTTCATAAATGCAACTATGTAAGATAATTGCGGTTCACCGGTTTCACCCAATTCTCTAAATGCCGATGAATAAGGTAACAGCGGGTGAAAGCAAGGGAGAAATTCAGGTGAAACTGAACCTTCTTGGTTTCACCTATTGAGTTTATTCATACCGACTGTTGGACATATAGCTCCAAGATGTTGGATATATAGCTCCAAGATGCTAGATATATAGATGCAACAACTCAAGTATTAACACATGAGAACTAAGGTGTTAAGACCTGGCGGCCAAAGTATTACATCCGCACAGTTCACTCATTAATACCTGACAGTGGATTTGCTATAAGCATATCCGGATTAGCTATAATGAAATTAGTTTTAGCTCAAGGAATATTTTAATAAGACAGGTGAAAGCGGTAACGAATGATTTTACCTTATTTCAGTCCTCGCTTTCACCCGTAATTCTCTCATTCATACCAGTTTTGGCTATAAGGTGAAATCGGTGAAACTTATGAATTAAAAGTTCATGTTACTGATCCGTATTAATAATAATTGTGATCTACTCATATATAAAGAAATCCCCTGTCGAACTAGCCGGCAGGGGATTCTGTCATTAATCAAATTAAGCTCTCGCTATTGAAATCTAGCAATTTCTAGTCTTTTTAATTTTGCGATGATGAAGTCGCGGTTCAAACGAGCGATGTTGCTGATTGAAACGCATTTCGGACATTCTGCTTCACAAGCACGGGTGTTGGTACAGTTACCGAAGCCCAGTTCGTCCATCTTTGACAACATAGCTTTTGCACGGACGCAAAGCCTCCGGTTTACCTTGCGGCAGCAAGTTCAACTGGCTAACTTTTGCAGAAACGAACAACATAGCAGAACCATTCTTACATGCAGCTACACACGCACCGCAACCGATACAAGAAGCAGCATCCATAGCTTCGTCAGCGATAGGTTTCGCGATCAGGATAGCGTTAGCATCCTGCGGAGCACCTGTGCGTACGCTTACATAACCACCAGCTTGCATAATCTTATCGTATGCAGTACGGTCTACCATCAAGTCTTTGATGACAGGGAAACCAGCCGAACGCCAAGGTTCAACAGTGATGGTGTCACCGTCGTTGAAACGACGCATATAGATCTGGCAAGTAGTAGCACCTGTTGCAGGACCGTGCGGGTGTCCGTTGATGTAAAGAGAACACATACCGCAGATACCTTCGCGGCAGTCATGATCGAATACTACCGGTTCTTTTCTTTCGCTGATGAGCTGTTCGTTCAGAATATCCAGCATTTCGAGGAAGGAAGTATCACCGGGGATATCTTTCATTTGGTAGGTTTCAAAAGCGCCTTTAGCCTTCGGGCCTGCTTGACGCCATACCTTCAGTGTAAATGATATATTTTTATCCATTTTCTTCTAATTCTTTTAAATGTTTAACTTCACCGATTAGCTCTTGTAGTTACGAGTCTGTACCTTGATAGCTTCGTAAACCAGCGGTTCTTTGTACAATACCGGAGCCTTGTCGTCGCTTCCCTGGTATTCCCAGCAAGCTACATAGAAGAAGTTTTCGTCATCACGTTTTGCTTCTCCTTCTTCAGTCTGGTATTCTTCACGGAAGTGACCACCACAACTTTCGTTACGGTTCAATGCGTCGTAAGCAACGAGCTCGCCCATAGTGATGAAGTCGTACAGACGGATTGCTTTGTCAAGCTCTACGTTCATACCTTCCTTAGAACCGGGGATAAACAAGTTCGTTTCGAATTCCTTGCGGACTGCTTTCAGTTCGGCGATACCTTTCTTCAGGCCTTCTGCCGTACGTCCCATACCTACGTATTCCCACATGATGTGACCCAGTTTCTTGTGGATAGAATCAACTGATTCTTTACCCTGGATGCTCATGAACTTGTCGATCTTAGCCTGAACAGCCTTTTCTGCTTCGGCGAATTCCGGAAGGTCGGTAGAGAAACGAGGAACAGTGATCTGATCTGCCAGATAGTTCTGGATAGTGTAAGGCAATACGAAGTAACCGTCGGCCAGACCTTGCATCAATGCAGAAGCACCGAGGCGGTTTGCACCGTGGTCGGAGAAGTTACATTCACCGATAGCGAACAGACCCTTGATAGTAGTCTGCAGTTCGTAGTCTACCCAGATACCACCCATTGTGTAGTGGATAGCCGGATAAATCATCATCGGATTGTAGTATTTCACACCGTTGATTTCGCGTGCCAGTTCGCCCGGATTTACGTCGGTGATTTCTTCGTACATATCGAAGAGGTTACCATAACGTTGAAGAACAACGTCGATACCTAAACGGTTGATAGCTTCAGAGAAGTCAAGGAATACGGCCAGACCAGTGTTGTTTACACCGAAACCGTGGTCGCAACGTTCTTTAGCGGCACGTGAAGCCACGTCACGCGGAACCAGGTTACCGAATGCCGGATAGCGGCGTTCCAAGTAATAGTCGCGGTCTTCTTCAGGAATATCACTTCCTTTGATTTCGCCTTTCTGGAGTTTTACAGCATCTTCTTTCTTCTTCGGAACCCAGATACGACCGTCGTTACGGAGAGATTCGGACATCAAAGTCAGCTTAGACTGCTTGTCGCCATGTACCGGAATACAAGTCGGGTGAATCTGAACGTATGCAGGATTTGCGAATACAGCACCCTTGCGGTAGCAAGAGATAGCAGCTGTACAGTTACAACCCATAGCGTTAGTAGACAGGAAGTAAGCGTTACCATAACCACCAGTAGCGATTACTACAGCGTGAGCGGCGAAACGTTCCAATTCGCCTGTTACAAGATTTTTGCGATGATACCGCGGGCACGTCCGTCAACGATGACAACATCCTGCATTTCGTAGCGGGTATACAGTTTAACAGTACCTACGTTTACCTGACAGCTCAAAGCCGAATAAGCACCGAGCAACAACTGCTGTCCGGTCTGTCCTTTGGCGTAGAACGTACGGGATACCTGTGCGCCACCGAACGAACGGTTATCTAGTGTACCGCCATATTCGCGAGCGAAAAGGAACACCTTGCGCTACACATTGGTCGATGATAGCGTTAGATACTTCAGCCAAACGATATACGTTTGCTTCACGTGCACGATAGTCACCACCTTTTACTGTATCGTAAAACAGACGGTAAACGGAGTCACCATCATTCTGATAATTCTTTGCAGCATTGATACCACCCTGTGCAGCGATAGAGTGTGCACGACGGGGAGAATCCTGAATACAGAAATTGAATACTCTGAAACCCATTTCACCAAGTGAAGCAGCGGCAGAAGCACCTGCCAGACCCGTACCCACAACGATGATGTCCAAACGACGTTTATTAGCGGGGTTCACCAATTTCTGGTGAGCTTTATAGTTGGTCCATTTCTCAGCCACCGGGCCTTCTGGAATTTGTGAATCTATCTTGATCATAATATTATTTACAATTTAATCATTTACAATTTACTATTTAGCAAGCACCGCCACAAATCCGTGTTTTCACGAAGAATATCACTACTACCAGTGCGAAACCGAGTACTACAATCGTAGAATAGATGTTAGAAATACATTTCCAACGATTGATCCATACCTTGTTGTTCCATCCCAGTGATTGCATGGAGCTCCAGAAACCGTGAGTCAGGTGGAACCACAGAGCAAACAGCCAAACGAGGTAAAGCACTACGTAAACCGGGCTAGAGAAAGTCTGCTGGATGTGATAAGCACCGTTAGCGGCATAAGCCAGCGTCAGTGTATCAGCGTGCATGCCCATGTTGTGCATCAGTTCCGGCAACTGCATTTTTGCCCAGAAGTTGAAGAGGTGCAAACCAAGACCTACGATAACGATCAGACCCAGCACCAACATGTTTTGAGATGCCCATTCTACAGTTTTTGGTTTGTCAACCACTGCATAGCGTTCGCTACCACGCGCTTTGCGATTCTGCATTGTCAGCCAGAATGCGTAGATGATGTGAATCACAAAAAGAGCGGCTAGTCCTGCGGTAGCCACTAACGCATACCAGTTTGCTCCCAGGAACTCACAAATCATGTTGTAACCATCAGCCGAGATGATTGCAACCAAGTTCATCGCCATGTGAAATGTTAGAAACAGGACAAGGGCGATACCGGTAACGCTCATCACCACTTTCCTTCCTACAGATGAATTACTTAACCACATAAATGATTGAATTTAAATTATTTAATTGTTAGAACTAAAATTTCGACGTTTTACACCTCTTACGGACTGCAAAAATAGGGGAAATAGATTGATTGAGCAAGGAATTAAAGAAATAATTCTTTAATAATAGATCAATGCGCCAATGTGTCAATATGCCAGCCAGTATGCGCGCATGGTGCAACTGATTGGCACATTAGTAGGATGGGACTGTTTATTGTACCTTTCCGATTTTCTCACCACCGGCTGCTTTTTTGCGTAAAGCGCGTGGGGTATCGCCAAAAGAGTCTTTACAGAAGTGTGCGAAATGCGACAGGGAGTCGAATCCGTATCTGTTACAGATTTCAGTGATTCGCATTTTGGTGTTGCTGTAGGTCATCCAGGATGCCTTCCCGTTTTTTCTCCAGTATCCATTCGTATACGGGGATTCCGTACATGTTTTTGAAAAGGCGGCGGAAAGTAGTGGTCGTATATCCTCCCAGATGCGCAAATTCTTCCACGTTCTTCACGTTGCTGTAATTCTGCATGACGAAATAGTGGAAACTTTCCGTATAAGTGCTGATCGGATAGAAGAATGAACCCAGTTGGGGCAGCGGATAGAAGTTGGTAATCAAGAAAACCAGTTCTTTGCATTTTAAGTCGATATACTTGCTGCAAGGGTTTTCTTCAGCGAGGAATTCGGGCATACTGGTGACAAGGTGGTAAAGCCTTTCGCTCATAATCAGTGGAGTGTAGGTCAAAGGAGCTTCCGCCTGTTCCATCATTTCCTTATATCGGTCTTCGCAAAGCAAAGGCAGTTCGTTGAACCAGTAGACAACATATTCAACATCTGTCAGTGCCAGTATTTCGACCTTGGAGCCAATAGCTTGCAAAACAATTTGTTTCTCGCGTAACGTTAAGCCCTCAACTGGGGCAGGGGATAGTAATTGGTGATCATATACACCATCTCCTGACATTTCAGGTCGATATATTTGCCGCAGGCGGGTGTCGATTCGTCAAGGTATGCGGCTACGTCGTTGATGAGATAGAACAGGCGCGGGTTCATCACCATTGGGGTGTAGGTCAGCGGGCCTTCTGCCTGGTCGATGATTTCACGGTAGCGGTTTTCGCATAGCAACGGCAGTTCGTTGAACCAGAAAAAGGATGTATGATACGTCCGTCAGTGCCAGTATCTCGTATTTTGAGCCGATGGCTTGCAGGATAAACTGTTTCTCGTGTAGTGTCGTTCCGGGATGTTCGTCACTGTTGATCAGCAATTCGCCCTCGATCATAAAGAGCATGCAGTTTTGCGTGCACTTATCCTTCGGAATATGCTGCCCTCTGAGCAGATTTCTGTGAATAAGAGTACTTTCCATCGCTTTGGGGCATCCTGAGCAATCTGTATGTTGAGCACAAAGTGAGTCTTTTGACATGGGTTTTATCCGTGAATCGTTGTCTACAGGGACAAAGATAGTCGTTTTTTGTGAAAATAAAATTCTTTCTTCCATTATGTTTTAGCAGAAACGGGGATATGATTGTCTTTATTGGTTTTGTTTGCACAACTTTGAAGTTTCACGGACTCCTGAATGGCGTTCTTTAATACATTTTTATCTGCCATCTGCAGCATTTTCTTCATCCCTTTACATGATATATTCAGAACAAGTAGTTTCATCATTAGTTCCACCTGTTGAAACCAAGTGTTTCAAGGCATGAAACAAACTGTTTCAAGTAATGAAACTTCTTGGAACAACTGTCGATTTCGTTCATATGACGTACTCGATTCAACTCACTTGACCGCATAAGTTGCTCTGATTGACCTGTCCGTTCGAAAGGTATTATTTCATTTTTCAGTCAATAATGGATGACTTCTCAGCTGTTAATACCTGATTTCTCAATTATTAATAGCTGACATGACAATCGTTAATAGCTGACGCGTCAGATGTTAATACCCAGTAAATCAAAGTATAATGTAGGATAAACGACCTATATGCCGTGGTGGCAGAGTGAGAGCAAACCTTTGCTCTCACTCTGCCACCATACTTGCTGTAATGCTTGAAATGCCGATGAATAAAGGGATACACGCGAATAATGAGAGCGTTAGGGCAAAACTGCTATCTTTTTCACTTGTAGCAAGCTGCCTAAGTTCAAGTTATAAATGCGACAGTTCAGTTTCCGTACCAGTCACTTACTTATTATAGTATTTTTCAAGCAGTTCCTGCATTTCCGGATATTTCCCGTCCGTATCTCCGGTTTCTTTGCGAAGTCTCAATAAGTCTTTCTTCATCTGTTTGATGACAGGTGCATATTTCGGATCGTTGTATGCATTATGATTCTCGTGCGGATCATTCTGTAAGTCATAGAAGTCCCATGACGGAGTAAAGTCAAAGTTCTCCGTATCAGTCATGTCTAGATTTCGGGCATAATAGAAGATCAGCTTGTAACGGTCTGACCGGATGGCGAAGTGCGCGGGACGAATAGCATGATTGGTCCAGTAGCGATAGTAGATTTCTTTTTCGCCAGTCGGTCGGCGTGTTGCCTTCCAGGTTGCTGACGAAGCTGTCTCCTTGCACATTCTCCATCTTTACTCCGGCAAATTCTGCCAGCGTCGGTGCGAAATCGACATTCAGTATCAGATCGTCCAGACGTTTTCCTGCGGGTACCTTCTTCGGATAACGGATAACGAAAGGCATACGAGCCGATTCTTCATAAAACATCCGTTTGTCGAAGAAGCCGTGTTCGCCTAGGAAATAGCCTTGGTCGGAGACGTAGATGACGATGGTATTGTCGGCGATATTCATTTCGTCCAGAGCGTTTAGGAGTTTGCCGATGTTGTCGTCGACGGTAGCGCCGCAACGGAGGTAGTCACGGATAAACTTTTGGTAGGAAGCACGTCTGGCGGCCGTCCGTTGCATCCCTTCGGTGCTGAACGGCAGTCCGGGGTAGCGACACCACCACTTGTCGGGGTCCTGTGATGCGATGCGCCAGCGGCGTTCCAGGCTCTTCCAGTGTCTGTCCTTTTGAAAGAACGGCCGTTGGTTTCCGGTCCCCAGTCCAGCAGGCTTTCGGGTTCGGGGAAGGTGACGCCGTCGTAGAGATGCTCCATGCGTATCGGGTAGTCGTAGGGTTCGTGCGTTGCTTTGAAATGGCAGCACATCAGGAAGGGTTGGTTGCCGTCCTGCTCTTTCATCCATCGGATGGCTTTCTCGGTGACGAGGTCGGTGGAGAAGCCGAGCACCCGTTCGCCGAACTGGTGGTTGCCGGGCCACGGGTCGGTGCTCTCTATGAAAGTCGGGTCACGGTATTCGCCTTGATCGTAGAAGATGGAGTAGTAGTCGAATCCTTGCGGTTGCGACTGGATATGCCATTTGCCGACGAGTCCGGTGTGGTATCCGTTGGCTTGTAGCAGGGTGGCAAGGGTGGGGATGGAGGTGTCCAGTGAGTCCGCAAGGGTGTACAGTCTGTTCCGGTGACTGTATAGACCGGTGAGGATACTGGCACGGCTGGGTGCTGAGATAGAGTTGGTGCAGAAACAGTTGTCGAGCACTACCCCTTCTTTTGCCAGCCGGCGGATGTTGGCGTTGTGGGCATATTCTGCCAGTACTCCGCCATAGATGCCCCAGGCTTGGGAGGTGTGGTCGTCACCAGGATAAAAAGGATGTTGGGGCGTTGTCCGGCAGGTTGAGCGCCTTGCAGGTGCGTCATGGTTCCGGCTGCCAGCAGACCGGTAAGTACGAGTTTATTCATATACGTATAGATGTTGCATTTCTTCAAAAGTCAGTCTAAGTTAGACGGTTGCTTTCATGTAGATAAATGATCATATGAACTGATTTTATGCCTAAAGATAGTGATTGTTATTCACTTTGTATTATAATCCGGAAAACTTTTGCGATTTAATGTAATTGATTCCGGTAAAACACTTAATTCCCTTTTTAAAAGGATGTTTTTGTTTTACATCTCAATAAGAAACTTTATGTTGATTTTTGGAAGTATTATAGTGATTTTTGAACATTTGTTTTCTTTGCCTGTACCTACTTTTGCGATCAAAACCCATTAATTATCAATTATTATGCTACTACCAAGAAAAATTGTATTTTTCCTTCTCTTGTTTGTCGGATTATCGTTGTATGCGCAACAAAACTGCTTCATTAGTTCGTATGTACGGGGTAATTTCTACAATCGCGGACGTATTTCTGCCGAGAGTTTAAGGGCGAGTGATGATCTGATTTTTCTGAACGTCCGTCCCAATAAAGATGGGTCGCTTTCGTTTGAGAATCCCCGTATCTTTGAGAATGGGAAAGGAGTGACTAGTTGGGAGGAATTGATAAAGTCTGTCCGTGCGGATGTGAAAGGAACAAAGACAAAACTTCGTCTGGGCGCTGCCAGTGGCGAGTGGAAAGCGATGGTTGCAGATGAGGCGGCCCGTGTTGCATTTGCCAAAAAACATAAAGAAGATACTGGAAAGAATAAAGCTCGATGGCATCGATCTGGATTTTGAATGGGCGGAGACTGAAAAAAGAGTATGAAGATTACAGTCTGGCTATTCTGAAGATGAGAGAGGTATTGGGAGATAAATATGTGTTCAGCGTATCCCTGCATCCTGTGTGTTATAAGATTAGTAAAGAGGCGATTGCTGCGGTCGATTTCATTTCTTATCAGTGTTACGGTCCTTCGCCGGTTCGCTTCCCGATGGAGAAATACTGTTCGGATATACAGATGGCGTTGGCTTATGGCATTCCAAAGGAAAAGCTGGTGGCAGGCGTTCCTTTCTATGGCGTGACAAAAGATGGCTCAAAGAAGACTGAGGCTTACTTCAGTTTTGTGCAGGACGGGCTGATTACGGGGCCGGCACAAAACGAAGTAACCTATAAAGGAGACGTGTATGTCTTTGACGGCAAAATAATATCCGTGCCAAGACACGTTATGCGATGGACCAGCAGCTCAAAGGAATGATGAGCTGGGACTTGGCTACGGATATGCCGCTGAATGACAGCAGATCGTTGTTTAAGACGATGGTGGAGGAGTTGGGAGGTGAACTGCTTCAGATAATCTGAAGGAGAGACACCAAACTCATCCTTAAAACATTGACGGAAGTAGCCTGTACTGTTCATTCCTATTTTATAGGCTATTTCCGAGATATTATATTTTCCTTCGAGGAGTAACCGTTCCGCATTCTGCATTTTTACTTTCCGGATGTACTCGTTCGTAGAAAGTCCGGTCAGTGCTTTCATTTTCCGGTAGAGCGTAGAACCGCTCATACACATCTTGTCGGACAGATAAGTGATGTCGATCTTCTCCGAAGAAAGGTTATCCTCAACCAGTTGCGTGATTTTCTCAATGAATTCGTTATCCAGTTTGCTGAGCGCCTCGGTGATTATGGAACGCTTTTCATCCAAATGAGAATTGGGGTTATGATTCGTTCCGGCCTGCTGGAATTGAGCAATCAGTTTCTTTCTCGAATCAAGCAGATTGTTGATGCGGCTTCGCAGCAGTGAAGCACTGAAAGGCTTGGTCAGATAAGAATCCGCTCCCACTTCGTATCCTTCTTCTTTATCCTGCAATGAATCTTTGGCCGTTAGCAGGATGACAGGGATGTGGCTGGTACGCACATCCTCTTTTAGTTGACGGCATAGCGTGATGCCATCCATTACCGGCATCATGATATCGCTTACTATAATATCGGGAATACGGTTGAGAGCCTGCTGTTTCCCTTCCTCACCGTTGCTGCCTGTGATTACTTCGAAAGAGTCGGAGAAAGATTCGGCGATGTATTTCTGTATATCTTCATTGTCTTCTACAATCAGCAGGATAGGTTTGCTCGTTTCCGGTTCCGTATTTTGAGAATCTTCGGAACAGCTTCTGATATCATTTCCTCCTCTGTTTGCTTCGTAGAGTCTCCATGCAAAGCGTTGGGGTAGATATTGTCTGTTAATAAGGCTGATATAGAAAGTACTTCCTTCGTTCTGTATGCTTTCCACCCGGATTTCGCCTTCGTGCAGTTCTACAAGATTTCGGACTAAAGCCAGTCCGATACCTGTGCCGGATGCCTGATGTTTGCCGCTTTCCTGATAGTAACGGTCGAAAATATGTGGCAGTGCTTCGGCGGAAATTCCGTATCCCGTGTCGCTTACTTTAATTTCCGTATAAGTGACCCCGTTTCGTGTGGTGGGATACAAGCTCAAGGTTATTTTTCCCTGTTCCGTATATTTGATGGCATTGGAAATCAGATTATCAAGGATAATGGTGATGATTTCTTTGTCAAAGAACAGAGGCATCTCTTCTTTTTCTATTTGAATCTGAAAGTCAATCGCTTTCTTTTGATTCAGTTCTTTGTATTTGAGACCTATTTCATGAATCAGGGGCACAATGTTGCCTTTACAAACACATAGCTTTTTTGTTCTGCGTTTCCGTTTTCCGGAACTCAAGAATCTGATTGATCAGGTTGAGCAGCCGGAGGGCACTCAGGTGGATGACAGAAAGTTTCTGCGCCTGTCTGGTCGGCAGTGACGTGTCTTTCTGCATATCTTCCAGCGGACCGAGGATCAGGGTCAGTGGTGTGCGCAGCTCATGAGTGATGTTAGTATAGAAACGCAGGCGTTCCTGATTCAATTCTTGTTCTTGTTCGTGGTTTTTCTTTTCCAGGGTATAGAGACTTTCGAGGTCTATTTTTTTCTTCTTATAGGCATGGATAATAGTATAAATAATGCTGATAGTGATCAGAATATAAATAAGTTTTGCCCACCATGTCAGCCAGAGAGGAGGGTTGATATGTATCCTGAGAGAGGTCGTGTCCTCCGACCAGTCCTGATTGTGCAGGTGGGCTTTTACCAGAAACTCATACTTGCCGGGAGGAATATTACGGAAGGTGACGCTGTTTTGCTCGTTGATCGTATACCATGAGTTTTCAAGTCCTTTCAGCATATAGGCATATTCCACCTGGTTGGCCAGTGAATAGTCCTGTACGTTGAAAGTAAGATTAAAACTATTTTGTTCATGAGTCAATTCTATCTCTCCTTCGGAGATGGGAATAGCGGTTTCGTTCTTCTCCCGACTTGTGAGTCGGCCGGGAATTCTCACTTTAGTGATAACCACAGGAGGAATCTGCGGACTGTTTATGGCAATATCGGGGTTGAAGAAACACAATCCGTTGATAGAGCCGAAATAGATGAGCCCGTTATGGTCTTTGGTAACGCATCCGCTGATGAAACTTCCTTGTGGGATGTTGTTGGAGTGATCGTAGGTATAGAAACATTTTTTTAGAGGTGATATAGCAACTGATACCGGTATTGGTACTTGCCCAGATGTTGCCGTTCTTATCTTCACTGATAGCTCTTATGTGTGTATTGGGCAGTCCTTCTTTTCTTTGAAAAACCTGATAGTCAAAATTACGGGCCGAAGGAAAACATACCAGCCCCTCACCGGTGGCAAGCCACATCTGACCTTTGCTGCTCCGGTATATCTGATTAATCGTATTGGAACAAAAACCTTCGTATTGGTTGAACTTCCTGACCAGTTGCATATCCGGCGTATATATCCCGACTCCTCCTCCGAAAGTTCCTATCCAGAAACGTCCTTCACTGTCTTGGGCAATGCTGCGTACAAAGTTTTCCAGCAACTGGCTGTTGGAGGTGTCATAATGATGAATCACCTTCTTGCTGGCAAGGTCTATAACGAACACCCCTGCGTGAGTCCCTATCCATATCTTTTTATTCTTGTCTTCATAGAAGACGCGTACGTCGAGAAAGCTGATTCTTTTCCAGTTCGATGATCTGAAACTTCTTCAGTCTTGTATTGTAATAGCTGATGTTGCCCAGATAGGTGCCGAACCATAGGTTGCCTTCCGAGTCTTTCAGCGAACAAAGCACTGAGTTGGACAGGAGTTCTCTGTTTTCTTTATTGTAAATGGCCACCCGTTTTCCGTTTTCGAATACGTTAATACCTCCTCCGTCAGTTCCTATCCACAATTTTCCTTGTCCGTCATCGCAGACGCTGCTAACGACTTTGTTGCTCAGCGAACTTTCATTCATTTGGGTGGGTGAATAGCTCCATGTATGGAATGCGGGAGGAGCATTGCTGATAAAATTGATTCCTCCTCCCCAAGTCCCTATCCAGATATTATTAAAAGAGTCTTGAAAGATATACCGTGCGCTGGCGTTGGACAAACTGTAGTTATTGTCCCCTTCGCGGATAAACTCAAAGCGTATTTGTTCGGGCAGCAGAAACTGATTTTGCTGTAAGTCCAGTATCATGATTCCGTTCAGTTCTGTTGCAATCCAGAGTTTGTTGTCTTTGAGTTGTTTGATGGAGAAGATATAGCTTGACAATGCTCCGTGAATATTCCCCGGGTTGTTATGAAAGTTGGTAAATGTTTCTGTATTGGCATTGAACAGGGCTAGTCCTTTGCTGGTTCCGATCCATATATTTCCGTTGGTATCTTTATAGATCCAACGCACATCGTTCCCCGGAAGGCTGTTCGGGTTTTGAGGATCATGGACGAAGTGCTTCACGGATTTGTCATTCAGGGAGAGGATGCTCAACCCGCCTTCTACGTGTCCGATGTATAGTTTGCCATCCTCAGCCTCCGTGGCTGTCCAGGTCTGCTCAGAGGGAAGGGCGGGTACTGTGCTTTGTTATAATGAGTGAATTTCCCGGTAGCGATGTCCAGATACTCTATACCTCTGTAATAAGTACATACCCATAACCCTTTGCCGGCTTGTACGGATGAGGTAATGTGAGTGACATCGTTCGTTATCAGACTTTGCGGGTCTTCCGGATTATATTGGTAGACGCTGAAACTTTGTGTCTCGTAATTATAAGCGTTGAGTCCTGCCCGCTGGGTGGCTATCCAGATAACAGGCTGCACGGGATCGGTGTACACTTCATTGAGTTCGTTGCCGGTAATGCTTTGAACAGAAGAAGATTGCTCCTCTTTATAGTAGGTGATAAAGCGGGTTCCGTCAAACTTATTCAGCCCTTCTTCGGTGGCGAACCACAGAAATCCCTGCTTGTCCTGCGTGATACTCAATACATAATTGTTGGATAAGCCTTGTTCTATTCCCAATCTTTGGATGAGGTAGGGTGGGCTGCCACAAATGTGGCGGATAGCAGGAGGAAGAAAGCCGCAATGTATGTTTTCATCGTTTCAGATATTATGTATTCCTTGATATTCACTCTCAAAAGTACAAATAAATCTTGTATTTAGTATAGACAAATGATTCATTGCATGATTTTCTACCCTTTCTGCATGATTTTTTACAGCGAATAAAATAAAACAACTGTAATTTTTGCAATCAATCAAATAACCGAATCTAATACTTGCAGAAAATGGAATCTGATTCTTTACACGAACATGATAAAAAGGCTGGAAGGCATTTTTTATTACCACTCTGTTCATCTTGTGTACAGCGAACGTTTATGCGCAGTCATCCGATACAATCTTTTCCCGATATTTCCGTTATGCGCAGAACTTCGCAGATGCGTACCCTCGCGAGAAAGTGAGTCTTCATTTGGATAATGCAAGTTATTACCTTGGTGATACGATTTGGTTCAAAGCGTATGTAGTGACGGCTGAACAAAACGTACCGACGACGATCAGCAAACCTTTGTATGTAGAATTACTGACCAGTTGGGAAATGTCGTAGAGCGGCAAATTATTCAAATTTTACGGATGGGGAGGGAACGGGACAAATCATTTTGAACAATACCTTCTTTACCGGTTATTATGAAATGCGTGCCTATACAAAGTGGATGCTTGCTTTTGATAACCCTTCCTGTTTTTCCCGTGTATTACCCGTCTATCGGAAACGGCTGAGCGATGAAGAGACTCCTCGGAGTATAGCTACCTATCGTATGGACGCTTCGATGAAACAGAGGCCGAAGGATAAAGAGAAGAAGTTTACAGTCCGCTTTTTTTTCCGGAGGGTGGACAACTGGTTAAAGGCATATCTTCGATTGTAGCTTTTGAAGCCACCAGCCGTGACAAAGGAGCCTGCTGATGTAGAGGGAACAGTGGTTTTGCCGAGTGGTGAAGAACTGGCGCATATCCGTTCATTGCATGACGGGATGGGTTACTTTTGAGTATAAGCCCGAAGAAAAGGCGGGTGTGGCAAAAATTGATTATGAAGGCTCCACTTATCAGTTTGACCTTCCGGAAAGTGCTCTTCCACAAGGATATGTACTCCGAATCGATAACCGGCGGGAAATGTTGGATATCACTGTAGCCCGCAGTTCACAGGCAATGAAAGACACACTGGCTGTTTTTGTATCTTCTCAGGGGCGACCTTACAAATGTATGACACTGGACTTTGAAGATGAATTGAACTGCCAATTCCGGATTTCGACTAAAGAACTACCGCCCGGAGTGCAACAGATATCTCTGGTCAATCTGAAAGGGGAAACGTTATGCGAGCGTTTTTGTTATGTGATGCCGCGTTCTTCCATGCTCCTTGCCTGTAAAACGGATCACGCCCTGTATCGTCCTTTTGAGCCGGTGACTTGCCGGATTAAAGTGAGAGATCATCTGAATCGTCCGGTACAGGCCAATCTTTCTGTATCTATCCGCAACGGTGTAGAGTCTGATTTTCGGGAATACGATCATTCCATTTATACGGATTTGTTGCTTGTCTCCGATCTGAAAGGCTATATTCATCAACCCGGTTTTTATTTTGAGAACCAGTCTGCCGAACGTTTCAAAAATGTTGATGTCCTTCTGTTGGTACGTGGCTGGCGGAAGTATGACCTTTCCCGACTGATAGGTAAACGTCCTTTCTTGCCTCGGTATCTTCCGGAGACCTCGCTGACCCTGTATGGACAGGTCGAATCTTATTTCGGTAAGGCGTTACGGAATGTCGGGGTGAGTATTCTTGCGCGCAGGGATTCGGTCTCTATTGCAGGTATGACAAAAACGGATTCATTGGGGTATTTTAGTGCGCCGGTAGATGGTTTTAGCGGTTCTATGGATGCTCTCATACAGACACGGAACGAGGGAAAGAAGTGGAACAAGCAGGCAGTCGTGAAGTTGTTCCGTAATTTTGAGCCTTCCTTACGGAAGTTTTGATTATTATGAGCCTGAATCCGGAATGGAAAAGAGGGTGATTTGAAACAGTTGTTGGACACCTTGGATATTGCTTATAAAGATTCTGTATTCGGACCGGATCATCATTTGCTGGATGAAGTGGTGGTGAACGCCAAGCGTCTGAACTTGTTATTGAAGCAAACTGAACGCTTTGAAAAAAAGAGATTCTGGTTATTATAATATAACGCAGGTGGTAGATAAAATGCGTGATAAAGGAGAAGCGGTGTACAATCTGCCTATGCTGTTGAAGGAATTAAATCCTAATTTCAGATTGAGTGATTCGCTGAGCCTGCACTATAATAACTCAAGAGTTTTATTTATAGTCAACGGCGGGGTTTTATCTTATGGTAAAACGGATTATGTGTTGGACAAAGATGTGGATGCTATTAAATCTATCATGCTTTATTATGATCAGGCAGGGGGGAATCTGTTTTTGTGATGAACAAGCAGAGTAGTAGGGTGACGAAATTGAGAGGAAATAATTTTTTGGAGTGGTCGCTGGCAGGATGGAGATTTGAGTGATTTGTCTTTGCAGGATGCTATAGGTGCGGATTCGGACCAGATGCACTTTGGGGTGAGAAAGATAGAAAGACTATGAAGAAAGGTCCGTTGCAGAAATCGTCAGTAGTAGTTTGCTCCATCACTACGATTGATGACTGGGACCCGAACAAAACTTATAAAGCCCGGCGGGATTCGTCATACCTATATACAAGGATATAATGAGCCCTTGGAATTTTATTCACCAAAGCTTATCCTGATGGTGCTCCTCTCTATACGGAAGATTCTCGCCGCACACTATACTGGAATCCGAATGTGAAAACGAATAAAAAGGGTGAAGTAGTCATTCAATGCTATAACTCCGATAATTCGGCACCGTTAATAATAAATGTAGAGACATTGTATAAAGGTAGTCCGTCATCATTGAATATCTACTCTATAGATTATTAAACTCGATCTATATTATTCATATTCATATAAAGTCCTGTTAAAGAGGAAGAAAGGAGTTGTGTTTCTTGCAGCCAACGTGTGTAAATCGTTTATGAATGATTCTCTACGTTTTTTGAATGATTTTTATAATGTAAAATCTACACTCATTCGTATCTTTGCTGTAGATAACAACGAAATAAACTAATATTATGAAAATGAAAACTAATATAATCTTTAAAAACTAAAGTCATTCGTCAATCGATGTCTTTTTCCTGATTATATGTGCTGTTTTATCTTCCTGCGTTTATAACGCTGATATGCCAATAAAGAATTTTTAGTGAACCAATAATTTAATATGTAAAAAGAAAAACGTTATGAAAAGACTATTTCTTCCCTTATTAGGGTTTTTGTCGTTGGTGCTGATGTGCTGTAATGACAACAAGGAATCAGGTACGGATTCCTATGACCCGAACAAACCTGTCACTATTGACTATTTTACGCCGGACACCGGTCGGGTAGCAGAGAAAGTGATTATTATAGGTAATAACTTTGGAAATGACAAATCTGCGGTAACCGTATTATTTACTGATAATATGGAAAAGGAGAACAAGGCTGCCGTAGTGGGAGTAGATAATACTACGATTTATTGTATGGCACCACGTCAGGCAGAAGGTTTCAATAAGATTACGGTTAAGGTGAATGATCAGACTGTGGTGGCTGATGAGACTTTTAAGTATTCTGTTTCTGAGAATGTATCTACTATTGCCGGTGATTTTGTACAAGGCTGATGGTGCCGGTAAAGATGGAAGTCTGGCTGAGGCAACTTTTGGGCAGATGTTTGGTGTAGCTTGCATTGATGAACAGTCGGGTATTGTAGGTCAGGCATGGAATAATAATAGTGTGCGTTATATTTCTATAGACGAAGATGCTGTAATTACTATCCAAAGCGGTCCTGTGGTTGGGAAAGTGGCGGTATCTAATGATAAAACATTGGCTTATGGTGCTACTATTAATGGTGCTAATACCGTTTATGTTTATAAGAAATCGCAGGCATGGGTTCCTTCTCGACTAAGTGATATCAGTTCAGGTACCGATGTTTGGGCTGTGGCTTTGAATGGTGATAATCAATGGTTGTATTATGTAACGGCTAATGGTCGTTTGGGACGTAGTGAAGTAGATAATCCGACTCATAATGAGATTTTGTTTGAACATAATGATTTTAGTGGTGGTCCTTTTGCTTACATTGCTTATAGTGCTTTTGAAGATTGTTTCTATGTAACTACTGATAAAAATAAGATTCTGAAAGTTTGGGTAAAAGAAGATGGTACACATGCTTACGAGCAGATTAACCAGAATAATACAGGAACTACAGACGGTTTTTGGCTGATGAAGCAAAATTCCAGTATTTACGTGGTCTTACAATAGATGAAGATGGTAATATTTTCGTTTGTCAGGGGATAATAGTCACGTAATACGTAAAATCGCTTATGATGAGAATATGGAGAAAAGATATGTAACTACTGTATTGGGTACATCCACTGTACATGGAACCGATGATGGTTCACCTGATATTGCTTTATTTAATGGACCTCAAGATATTAGCTATGACGGGAATGGTGGTTACTGGATTGCTATGCGCTACGAGCCGGCATTAAGAAAGTATTCAATAGAATAAACACATTAATCAGAATTTAATCATGAAAAAAATAATAAGCATCTTATTTATAATATGCAGTCTCTTTTCTTCTATGGCATACGCTCAGGGAGGTTGACATATTCCGGTACTGTCATCGGTGAAGATGGATTTGAACTTATAGGCGTGAGTGTTGCTGTAAAAGGAACCTCCATTGGTGTAATTACTGATCTGGATGGAAAGTTCCGTTTAAACAATATTCCTCCCAAGTCTACCATTGTTTTCTCTTATGTAGGTTTTGAGAATAAAGAAGTTAAAATAACAGAGTCTAAAGAGCGTGAGACTATTGTCTTGAAACAAAGTATCAGTAGTTTGGATGAAGTAGTGGTAGTAGGTCGTGGTTCTCAGCGTAAAGTTTCTGTTGTAGGAGCTATTACTTCTGTTGATCCGGCACAGTTGCAGGTTCCCGCCACTTCTGTATCCAATATGCTTCAAGGTCGTGTGCCGGGCATCATTGGTGTGACTCGTAGTGGTGAGCCGGGCAATAACTTCTCTGAGTTCTGGGTACGTGGTATCAGTACGTTTGGGGCAAATGCTTCGGCGCTGATCTTGATTGATGGTGTAGAAGGTGACTTGAATACACTTGACCCTGCCGATATTGAAAGTTTCTCAGTTTTGAAAGATGCTTCGGCAACTGCCGTATATGGTGTGCGTGGTGCCAATGGCGTAGTAATTGTAACTACCAAGAGAGGTAAAGCCGGTAAGTTAACTGTTAACTTCAAGACAAATGCCACATATTCCTATTCTCCCCGCATGCCGGAGTATGTAGATGCAGTGGGCTATGCAAACCTTGCTAATGAAGCACGTGTTGTCAGAGGTAAGAATCCGATTTATACTAATTCTGAAATCCAACTGTTCCGTTCCGGTCTCGATCCGGATCTTTATCCGAATGTGAATTGAGAGATGTGATTCTGAATGACTATGTGATTGACAATCAACATCACCTGAGTCTTTCTGGTGGTGGTACCAATGCACGTTATTATGTAAGTATGGGTATCATGAACCAAGGAGGCTGTTTTCAAACAAGATAAGTCGGTAAGTAAACATAATACTAATGTGGATTACCATCAATATAATTTCAGAGCGAACGTAGACGCCAATATGACTAAAACAACTCTACTCTCTTTGAATATGGAAACGATTATCACTAAACGTAATTCTCCGGGATATGGTGATAATAACAATGCATTATGGTCGGCGCAAGCTAATCTTCCGGCAACAATCGTTCCGGTGAAATACTCCAATGGTACTCTTCCATCATTTGGTAGAAACTCGGATGAGGTTTCTCCTTATGTACAGTTGAACTATACAGGGTATAAGATCAGTGAAACACAGGCCACCCGTATGAATGCCAGTCTGAATCAGAAGTTGGATTTCATCACAAAAGGATTGTCTGCAAGAGGCGTATTCTCATTTAACTATACCGGCTACTTTGACCAGTATCGTACCAAGACTCCGGACTTATATTACGCCACAGGAAGAAAGCAGAATGGAGCATTGATCTCTAAACGTACATCGAGTGCTACTGATATGACTTACAGCGATTATCGCCGCATTGCCCGTCAGTATTATTTTGAAGGAAATATCAATTACGAAAGAATCTTTGGCGAAGACCATCGTGTGACCGGATTACTTAATGCCTACCGTCAGGAAAATAAAGACTCTTATCTGAATAATGATGATGACGACACCACATTGGATGAAAGAATTCGTTCCATTCCTAAACGTTATCAGGCTATTTCTGCTCGTGCTACTTATTCTTATACGGATACTTATATGTTTGAATTCAATGTAGGATATACCGGTTCCGAGCAATTCAAGAAAGGCAACCGCTACGGGTGGTTCCCGGCAGTAGCTTTGGGATGGGTGCCTACTCAGTATGAATGGACGCGTGAAAAACTTCCGTTCCTCGATTTCTTCAAACTCAGTTCTTCTTTGGGTAAAGTAGGTAATGACCGTATCAAGAAAATCCGCTTCCCGTACCTTTCTACTGTGTCTACCGATTATAGCTCAGTAACATGGCCTGGTAGCACCGTTGGCGAGAGCCGCGTAGGTGCCAATGACTTGAACTGGGAAGAGACAACCAAAATGGATATTGGTGTAGACCTGAAAATGTTTAATGACAAAGTGGAACTGACTGCCGACATCTTTAAGGATAAAAACAAAGGTATCTTCCAGCAACGTGCCAACATTCCTGAAGAAGCAGGTTTTGTAACCAATCCGTATACCAACATCGGTGGAATGGAATCATGGGGATTTGATGGAAACATAACGTTCAACCATAATTTCACCAAAGATTTTGGAATGACAGTTCGTGGCAACTGGACATTCGCCCGCAATAACGTAACCTATTGGGAGCAATCAGGCGTAGTATATCCTTATCAGTCTTTTGTAGACGTTCCTTATGGAGTGCAACGCGGTTTGATATCTTTAGGTTTGTTCAAAGATCAGGCAGATATTGAAAGTAGTCCTGTTCAAACCTATTCTTCTGATGTGCGTCCAGGTGACATTAAGTATAAAGATGTCAATGGTGATGGTGTTATCAATGATGATGATATTGTACCGTTATCCTATTCGAATACTCCGACTCTTCAGTATGGTTTTGCTGCTGAATTCAGATACAAACAGTTTACTGCCAGCATTTTCTTTGAAGGTGTAGGTAAAGTGCAATATTTCTATGGGGGTCAGGATACTATCCGTTTGCTTGGGAAACGCGAGGCAATGTACTTAACATTGTAGCTGATCAAAAGAATCGCTGGACACCGAGAGAATATTCCGGTGACGCTAGTACGGAAAATCCGAACGCGCGTTTCCCGCGTCTGACTTATGGTGGGAATAAGAACAATAACCGCCCATCTACCTTTTGGTTGGCAGATGGCCGCTATTTCAGATTGAAAAATATCGAGTTGTCTTATAGATTCACCAGCGCATGGTTGCGAGATAAGATTAGTGTACAGAACGCTACCTTGAGCCTTGTAGGCGAAAACCTGCACGTATGGGATAAGGTGAAACTTTGGGACCCGGAGCAGGCATCGTCAAACGGTGCCGTGTATCCTCTGCAACGGAAATTCACCCTTCGCTTAATGTGACGTTTTAATCCCGTTTCAATTGTAACATTATCATAAATCGTATAATTATGAATTTCAGAAAAATATATTGCATAGCCGCTATGGCACTGATGTGTTGCACAGGAAGTATGTTTACCTCCTGTGACGACTACCTGGATGTAGACTCATACTTCGATGAGATTTTTGAGCTAGACTCTGTATTTAAACGTAAGGAATATCTGGAAGAATATATCAATGGTGCCGGAAAGTTATTACCTAATGAAGGAGACTTGTGGACCAATGCTTGGTCGCCTTATCAGGGAGCTTCGGACGAGAACTTTACATCATGGAATGACTCCCGTCATAAAGCTATCCAGGCTGATGGTGGACGAAGTGACTCCACAGAGTGATTTCTATAATAACTATGGTACTTGGTATAAAGGTATTCGTAAAGCCAACCTCGTCTTGGAAAGAATCAATGAATGTGAGGATATTACTACGAGCGATTTGCGTGACTTTATGGGACGTTGTTATTTCTTGAGAGCTTATTTCTATTATAAACTGGTAGAGGCTTACGGACCTGTGCCCATTGTGCCTGAGATGGCTTATGATGTGGATGCCAGTGCGGAAAGCATGTCATTGGAAAGAGAGACATACGAGAATTGTATTAACTATATCTGCGAGAATTTCGAGAAAGCATACGAATATCTTCCTTCCAGCCGTACGTCTACCTAGTCAATCTGCCTACTTCGGGAGCGGCATTGGCATTGATGGGAAGAGTAAGACTGATCGAAGCAAGTCCTTGGTACAACGGAAATGAGTTTTATGCTGATTGGAAGCGTTCGGACGGTACCAACTTTATGCCTCAAGTCAAAGACGAATCCAAATGGGGAACAGCCGCTCTTCTTGCCAAACGTTTGATTAAGGGTTCGGAAGCTGGTAGCTTTAAATATAAAAGCTGCACACTGTTGAGAGAAAACTAGACACAAAACCGCTACCGGAGAATGTGCCTGACGAAAACTATCCTAATGGAGTGGGAGGTATAGATGCGCTTCGTTCTTATGCTTTTATGTTCAATGGTGAAACTCCGGCTTATAATAATGACGAGTTTATTTATATGTGCGGCTACTCTAGTACAGCCTGGCGACTCTCCGGCATGGATTGCTACTCCTACGAGCCTGGGTGGTGGTAATGGGTTGAATATTACTTATGCGACTGTGAAAACTTTCCGTATGGAAGACGGTAGCGACATCAATAACTCACCACTTTATCCCACAAATTACTGGGAAGCCATTGGTGGTAGTTCACAGTCTTTCTCTGACTATACACTTCCGTCCGATGCTGCTAAGATGTTTGATAAGATGGAAATGCGTTTCTATGCCAGCGTAGGTTTTAACCATTGCTACTGGAGCGGACTTTCTTACATCGGAACCGAAGGTAATCAGACTAAGCAGACAGTTACTTACTATGCTAATGGTACTGCTGCACCGTCGTCCGATCATCCTGAAGATTATAACCACACTGGTTTTACCTGCAAGAAGTACATTCATTATGTAGAGGATCACTGAAAGGTATGATGAAGTCGAAAACTTTCCCGATCATGCGTTATGCAGAGGTGCTGCTCAACTATGTGGAAGCATTGAATGAGTTGGGAAGTAATACATATACCGACGAAGAGAATGGGATTACAGTGAGCCGTGATGTAGACGAGATGGTGAAATACTTTAATATGGTTCGCTATAGAGCCGGTTTGCCGGGCATTACAGCGGATGATGCAAGGGATGTGACTACGATGCGGGATTTGATTAAGCGTGAAAGACGGGTGGAGTTTTTTTCTGTGAAGGCAGACGTTATCACGATTTGCGTAGATGGGGAGATGCAATCGATGCATACAATGAGCCTGTAACAGGTATGAACATTGCTGCACGTAGCACAGACCGTAAAGCATTCCATACGGAAACAGTGATCAATAATACTCGTTCGCATCGTGTATTCTCTTATAAAGATTACTTCCTGCCTATCCCTCGTACAACGATGGATAAGAACCCGAAACTGGTTCAGAATCCGGGATGGTAATTTTGCACACGAAGTACAGAATTAATAATTAAGTAAAAAACGTTTGTTATGAATATCAATAAAATACTATATCCGATACTTTTGTTATTGGTCGTTTTAAGTAGCTGTGATTATGAAAGCCCGCTTGATAAGGAGCAATATAAGAAGACACTCTATCTGATCGGCGCTTCCAGCAATCTTGTGACTAAAGAACTTGCTTATAGCAGTGAAGTGCAGGAAGGATTCATTACAGTGGGTGTAAGTGGCTCTCTTTTGATTGACGGGAATGTGGATGTGACTCTGGAAAGCCATAACAGTGTAATTGACTGGTATAATAAAAAGTTCAAGTTCCTTGCGACTGATATCAAATATCAGGGACTTGCTACCAGTGCTTTTGAGGTACCTTCTTATACTACTACATTGAAAGCCGGCGAAACTTATGCGAGAGTTCCCTTTAAAGTTAAAACAGAAGGTCTGGAGTGCGATTCGCTCTATGCGATAACTTTCAAGATTGCTTCTTCTTCTGCCGGTTATGAGATCAACCAGAAGGACTCGGCACTTATTGTATCCTTCAATCTGGTAAATAAATACTCAGGTAATTACATCTTCAAAGCTCTTCGGCACGAACTGGATAGTAATGATGAAATAGTTGCATCCACTTCTATTACTATAGTCAGAACATTGAAAGCTACAGAAGAAAATGCAGTGCGTTTCTATAACGAGCAACAGGCAGAAACAACTGCCAATATCAAGAAACATGCTGTTGTACTGAAAGTTGATGCTGGTAACAATGTCACTATCTCGGCATGGGAGGACTTTGACTTGATTGATGGTACATGTACTTATAATCAGAACTCGAAAGTCTTTAATGTAGATTATAAGTATACTGCGGATGGCAAGACTTATCAGATGGTGGGTACGTTTACCTATCAGGATGAAGATGCAGGTAGCAACTAAATGAATGCTTATAAATCTGGTAACTGAATTAGGTTATCAGCAAGGTAGAAAAAGGTGTTGCTTTAAGTCGATGAAATAATAACTGGCAGGTTTAAGGAATTCTTAAACCTGCCAGTTTGTTTTTATTCAGCCTTATAATTTGTGACATTGCAAGATTTGTGGTAGTTTTTGGTCGTTTTGTATTCCCTAAAGTTAGCCGTAATCACGTATTTTTGTACTATCACTTTAAAATTATAAAAACAAATTTCACGATGAACTATAAATTACTGTCAGTCGCCTTAGCTTTTTTTATATATAGGTATGGTAGGCGGATGTTCCCAACCCGCCCCCGACCTGCGTTATCAGATTGAAGTGGACAAACCTCTGCAGACAATGGAACACTTCGGCGCTTCCGATGCCTGGAGTATGCATATCCTTGGCTTGTGGCCGCAGGAGAAACAAAACCAGATAGCCGACTGGCTTTTCAGCACAGAGAACGATGCGAATGGAAAACCGAAAGGAATCGGCTTGTCTCTGTGGCGTTTCAACGTCGGGGCGGGCAGTACGGAACAAGGGGAAGCCAGTCAGATCGGTTCTTCGTGGATGCGTACCGAATGTTTTCTGCAAGCCGACGGAACCTACGACTGGAACAAGCAACAGGGGCAACGCAACTTTCTGAAACTGGCAAAAGAACGGGGCGTCACTAAATTCCTCGCATTTCTGAATTCCCCTCCCGTATATTATACTCAGAACGGTCTGGCTACCAATACCGGTCGTGGAGGAACCGCCAATCTGAAGCCGGAATGTTACGAGAAATATGCCCGTTTCTGGCCGATGTAGTAGAAGGAATAGAGAAGCACGACGGAATAAAGTTCAACTATATCTGTCCTTTCAACGAACCGGACGGGCATTGGAACTGGGTAGGACCGAAGCAGGAAGGCTCTCCGGCAACCAATCGGGAAGTAGCCCGGACCGTCCGTTTGCTGAGCCGGGAGTTTGTGAACCGGAAAATGGATACACAGATTATGGTGAACGAGTCTTCGGACTATCGCTGTATGCTCCGTACCCATCAGACGGACTGGCAGCGTGGCTATCAGATTCAGGCTTTCTTCTGCCCGGACAGTGTGGATACGTATTTGGGTGATACGCCCAATGTGCCCCGACTGATGCTTGGTCATAGTTACTGGACAACGACTCCTCTGAGTGAACTGCGTGCCATGCGCTGCCAACTGCGTGAAGCTCTGGATAAATACAACGTCGGCTTCTGGCAGTCAGAAACCTGTATCATGGGGAATGACGAAGAGATAGGCGGCGGTCACGGCTTCGACCGTACGATGAAGACAGCACTTTACGTTGCCCGTATCATCCATCATGACATCGTATATGCGGGAGCGAAGAGGCTGGCAGTGGTGGCGTGCCATCGGCGGCGATTATAAAGACGGGCTGATTCGGGAATACACGAATGATGACTTGAAGGATGGTCGGGTAGAAGACTCCAAACTCATGTGGGCTTTGGGTAATTATAGTCGCTTCATCCGTCCGGGAGCGTCCGCCTGTCGGTTTCTGCTTTCGATCAAGCGGGGAATTTAATCCCCGGAGGCGATACGGACCAAAAAGGACTGATGTGTTCTGCTTATCAAAATGCGGACGGCTCATACGCTGTTGTTCTCATTAACTATGCGCAGGAAGACAAAGAGTTTTCAATCAATAAGATAAATGGCAAGAAAACTCGATGGCAGGTGTATCGCACTTCGGATGTAGAAGGAGAAGATCTGCTACCCGTTGAGAAAGTGAAGAGTGGAAGAACAGTCCGGATTCCGGCACGTTCGATTATAACTTTATTGAATCAATCGCTTTAATATAAGAGTCAATTATGGGTTTGTCCGGTCGAATAAAAGGCCGGTATGTCGCCTTTTTCTTTTTTAAAGTATTACATTTGTACGCCCGTCCATTGCTAACCAAGGCAATGGACGGGCGCAATGCATAAAAAAGGAGGCATTTCATGGACAATAGAGGTAATATTGTCATTTATCAGACAAAAGACGGGAAAACGTCGATTGATGTGAAGTTGGAGGATGAAACAGTGTGGCTGACTCAGGCTCAAATGGCAGAATTGTTCAAACGGACAGAACTTCAATAGTGAAGCATGTTAATAACATCTATAAGTCGGAAGAATTGGTGAAGGATTCAACAGGTTAACACAATGTTATACTACTGATATTCAGTATATTGAAGCTGTTCTTCCTTGCATTCAACAAAGAGCGTTAAATTATATTAAATCCTACAGGGCAATTATGATTCGTGCAAAGATAATATTTTGCAGTCAAAGGAAGAAAGACTTCTTGAACCACTTCTATGGTTCTATACTTCTGTTTCTGACGTAAGCGACCCGTACGGTTTTCGAGTTTTAGACGGACATATATACAGTTTACTTTAGGTTAGCATATATATAAGAGCTAACCAAGGTAAACTAAAGTGTTTTTGTCCTGTAGATACTGCACTTTGTGGACTCTTTTCTCCTTTGACTGCAAAAACCTCTTATAGCCTTATCTCCACCTATAACGTCACTTCACACTGCTGTACCATGCAGTCTGCCATGTACCACCCCATCGGGCTTTGATAAGAATTGTGTTGCAAAGGTACCTGTCATGGCGTTCATCCTGCAAGGTCGGTGCCTGTGGTTTGTCCGTGAAATCTCCACGCTCTGATTGTGGCAGAGGTAGTATTTGACGGCAAAACCTTGCATTGATGAGCCATAACACCTTTTGGGGCAACATAATTCTTTAATCAATCCCGATGGTAGTTGGTTCTACATAAGGGAAGAAAATAAAAATTTTATCTTATGGCTAACATTTGCGACACTCAGTACAAGGTGACAGGCTCACGCAAAGCCGTGGCAGACCTTTGGAACACACTCCAAGAGTTGGAGGTGAACAGTAATAATGTGTATCTGTATCTCTTGGCAGAACACTATGGCATTGACTACGAGAAGAAAGGCATCTCGGTGAGAGGACACATCTATTGGGCAGAGTATGAGGAGAACGTGGAAGACGATTATGCCCTCTTGTCCTTTGACACCGAAAGTGCTTGGTCTTCATGCGACTTGTTCTTTGAGGAGGTGAACAAGGCACTTGGCGATGAACTTTCAATCAGTTGGCGAGAGGTTGAGCCAGGTTGCGACATCTTCTATACGCACGATGAGAACGACTTCTTCCCCGAAGAGTGCTACGTCACTGCATACGGAGAACTCTTTGAGGATTGTGAGGGTGCTTACTCCACCTTTGGTGATGCTATCAAGTTGTGGTGTGAGAAGACTGGTGTCTCACAGGACGGAAGAAGCGAACAGAAGATGATTGACTTCATCAATGAATACGAGTATGAGGCAGAGGACACGAATTTCTGCATCAATCCAATCACATTCGGCTAACAAGGAGGAACGGATATGGCAACGATAGACATGGAGCAGTTGGACGGCGTTGTAGGGTGTTTCTGCACCTTGCTTTATCCCCCGAAGAGGTCAGACAGAGGGAACGATTGTCGAGGACTTGGGTTGTGAGGTCATTGTCCAGCTCATCAACGGCAAGGAAGTGACGGAGTACAAGGATGATGTTGTCATCTGTGAATAATCAGGAGAGAGTCTGTTGCTATGTGGCTTGCAGACTCTTTCTTCCTTTGACTGCAAAAACTCTTTTAGGACAATCCTCCAATGAGGTTATGGCTGTTGTAACTGAAATACCTTGGGAGCAAGTTGTGCGGTTTGCTCACTTGCTCCAGTCCTGTTATAGAAGCGATGCTTCGACACCTGTATAGCGATACGTCGCCAAAGTCCCTTCGCCGTTTTAAGCGTCTCTGTACCTTGTTATAGGAATGGTCATTTCGCCTTTTGGTTTTACTCGTCTGTCTTTTGCGACTCTTCCTTGTCGGACACAGAACTTGGTCTTAGCATGATGACAGTGCTATCGCCAATCCTCTGATGTCTGTCCTCTTTTGGCTTGATGCCTCTATTGCTAAGCTGACCCTTAGGCTTGTCGTTCATCGTGCATCAGTGTTCATGCTCCTCACTCTTCTGATGATACAGCTGTAAGGTCGGATTTCCCGCTTCGTTTCTCCAGGCATACAGCCATAGCAGTGCCCCTGTCTGTTGCATACGGATTGCCTCCTTGCTTACAACCTTTGTTCCATTGTTTGGCCCCGTCTTTTTCTGAATTGAGCTATTTGAAAGCCACTTATTTTTACCATGCAAAGGTAGCGTGATGCTGCGAAGGACTTCCTCCTTCTTGTGTGGCCGCTATCGCTGTGACCAATAAAATAGTGCGTAATCTTCCTTTTTCTCCCTTACCGCCAACGACAAAAAGAGTATTGCGAACGATTTTCATGGTGCTTCCCACATGGTGCCACATCCCTGCTTTTGAATGCATGTAAAAATTAAGTTTCACTTTTAAATTCAATTCAAAATGAAAAAGATCGAGAACAACTTCACAGTTTCAGGTTTCGTAGGTAAGGATGCAGAAATCCGTCAGTTCGCAAACGCCAGCGTAGCACGCTTCTCATTGGCAGTAGGCCGTCAGGAGAAGAACGGCGAGGAAACCAACCGCGTATCGGCTTTCATGAATATGGAGGCATGGCGCAAGAACGAGCACACCGAATCATTCGACAAGCTCACCAAGGGCACGTTGCTCACCGTCGAGGGTTTCTTCAAGCCAGAGGAGTGGACAGACAAGGATGGCGTGAAGCACTCCAGAATCATCATGGTTGCAACCAAGTTCTACGAGTGTCCCGACAAGGAGGAGACTCCTGCGGAAGAGCCGGCCAAGCCAGCAACCAAGAAAGGCAAGAAATAGCCTTTCCTCTCCATAACAAGGCGACCTTCGGGTCGCTTTTGTTTTGCTCAGGGACATCAATCTGCTGTTATAGCGTGTGATAATCTTCTCTAATAACAACCATGTGCATTTATTAACCATAACGGTAACGCCGTCTTCCTTTATTCTAACCACTTCGTCCCTCACCATTTGCCACTAATCAACTGTTTTACAATTTCTCTTCTGCTATACAAGAGGCAGTTCTTGTCCACTCAGGCATATTGAATGTGGCAGACATGTCTGCTACATTCAATATGCCTCAGTGTCCTGCGGCAAGGACAAGGCACATTTGTCATGCTGACAGGAGTGCCCGATTTGTCCGTTGCGCAACTGTCTCTTCTTGCCTGATATACGTTACTATCTACTTCTAAATTATACTGCTTTGCCCCACGCCTTTGCGAAGCGTTACATGGTCTGTCGTCATACAGACATCCTTGGCTGATGGCAACACGTTGCTATTATCCAAAGCTGACAGTATGCCGAAGTACCGACGCGAGAGAATTGTCTGTCCGTGCTACAAGCTATCAAGGCTGAAGCTTTGATGACTTGCATCCCGGTCAGCCAACACACTCGCTTTATGTCGGTACAGCAGACCTGCAAACACTTCACTGCCCACCCTTACTGTTTCAATCTTTCTTCTTACCTCTTTATATATAACACATCATTCCTCTTGCAGCCAATATCAATAATCTTCTTCCAATCAGCGCAGTGGTAGGCATATTTCCTGCAAAGTTAGCCGCGTCTGAGACAATCGTCAAATTCTGCTTGAGGTCTTGTGACTGTGAACAATCTTCCTTTTCCTCGGAAAAGAGTATTCTTCACACATAATTTGTCTTTATGTCTTTTCTTGCGGCTTGTGGGAGCAGAATATCCCTCCACAGGCTGAAAGGTCTCGAAAGGAGGGAAGAGAAAGAAACGGTTAAGCGAACGCAGAGGGAATTTATTCACTATGCTGAGCGTAAGTTTCTTCAACGTAGTTAAACAAGTCCAGCGACATGGGCGACAAACTTATTTGTATCACTAAAAATAGAAAGGCAATGAAGATTATCATCCTGCATGATGCTGACGCACGCATCGAGTATCTTGACGTAGCCGACCACCTTCTCGGCTCAGACATCGAGGAGTTCCTCACCAGACAGGGCTTCTCAGTGAACAACATCACATGGCTTGTCACATCGGCAGACCATATCCCAGTGGTTTACCACAAGTATGACATCGACTGCAAGACCGGCGAGGCAACCCACACCAAACGAGAGGCAGAACTGCAAGACCTCACTATCCACGGACAACTCCAGGCATTGCAGCACCGGGAGCAGGACGAGCTGAAAGCGGCTCTTCGCAAGTACGGCACGGAGGTGGACGGAGGCTTTGAGGTGCATTTCGAGGGAGAGCAGCCCATCGTGGCAGGTTATCTCTTTGACGAGCCTCGTGACATCGTCATAGACGCAGCACGTTTGGATGCCGACGGAAACTTGTCGCTTCTTGGAGAGGACAAGGAAGTGAGGGATGGACAATACGACATAGAGCCAAGCGACATATTTGGCGGTCAGTTGGACTATGTCACGTCGAGTATAGGTGCATGGATGAAGTAGGAGCATGTATGACCCAGTGCATCGTATATGACGAGACGACCAAGGAGAGCGAGACCTTTTGCTCATTGACCGCAGCCAAGAAGTGGATGCGAGAGCGCATCAAACAGAAGCATGAGGTAAGCGGACAGAAGTACAGAGTCTATTCCGACGGAGAGTTTGTTAATTGCGGCTCTATCAGTCTCACAGGCAGCAACAAGTCTTTTGTCGCCAATACAAGGCAGACGAAGAAAGGATATTAATAACAAGGTAACGGCAAGCCTAACCAACTTGCCACACATATATTGATATGGAAAAGCAAATATTGAGTTTTAATGACTTGCCATCAGCATTGTCATTAGTAATAAACAAGCTGGAGATTTTAGAAGAAAAGTTTTCCACACTAATGACTCAAATTCAGCCCGATAAGGGATTGGAATGGCTTAGTGTTTCCGAATTGAGTGAGTATCTCCCTACCCATCCAGTTGAACACACAATCTATTGTTGGACAAGCAATAAACAAATACCATTCCATAAGAAGGGGAAACGTATCATGTTCCTCAAATCTGAAATTGATGAGTGGATGCAAGATAACAAGAGTAGGTCACGAGCAGAAATTATGAATGAAGCAATAGCTTATGTTCAATCAACAAGAAAAGTCATTTAAATAACAAGGTAACGGCAAGTCTAACCAACTTGCCACTATAACATTCTGTTGACATCGCAGTGGACGACTACAGTAAGGGCAAGCAAATCACCACTTGGGTAAGGGTGAAGAGCAGCAAGGAGAACCATATCCGTTTGGCTGAATACCTCACCAAGGGTCGTATGGTGCTTGTGGAAGGCACACTGACTTCTTCCATTTGGACAGACCGCAACGGAGAGAAC
>VOFG01003640.1_pt1 | contig 53626 bp, 52 predicted proteins | sample 5384171 | NCBI WGS metagenome assembly VOFG01 (sample SAMN12384726, study PRJNA508395) | human gut metagenome | isolation source: healthy gut F | host: Homo sapiens
ATGCCCATATGTCCAATGTCATTGTTACGGTCGGCCAGTATGTCAAGCAGGGCCAGGTCATCGGTTACAGCGGCAGCACCGGCAATTCCACCGGTCCGCACCTGCACTTCGAGATCCGTATCGATGGTGCCATCAAGGCGCCGGAGAACTATATCGGAAAGGTTTACAACCGCTAAAGCCGCAGCAAATCCAAGCCTTCAGCACCTCCAATGGAGCGATCCATTGGGGGTTTTTGGCTGCCGCCGGGGTCCGCTTTCATCCAGGAAAAGCGGCAAAAGATTTTTAGGCCAGGTTTGCAGTCGTCTGTCGGCGTCGCGGAGCCTTTTGCAAGGCATAGCCAGCACGGCTACCGCCGGGGTCAAGTTTGTAATCGCCTATCGGCGTCGCGGAGTCACCGCAGGGTGACCCCAATCTTGCCCTAAATAAATATATTTTGCCTACTTTTTTCAGAAAAGTAACCCCCGGCGGGCGGCTGTTACTGCCGATAACGGTAACTGTGACCTGCAGGGTCAGATCGGCGGCGGGGGCGGCCCCCAGAGCATAGACGGTTAGGGTGCCATTGGCATTGGCAGCGGTAAGGGCGGTGACCCCGGCCTCCTGCAAGGCCATCAGCTGGGCGGCGGTGGGATGCAGAGCCACCAGTGAACCAGCGGTCAGTCCGGCCAAAGCGGCGGCTTGGGAATAGGGTTCCTCGGTACTCCACCCGGCAGCGGTAAGGGTGATGCTCCCCAAAGTAATGGCAGCTTCGCCGGGATCGCCTTTCGGCCCTTGGGGGCCGGTTTCACCGGGGTCCCTTCGGCCCCTGAGGGCCGGTCTCGCCGGGGTCGCCCTTTCGGTCCTTGAGGGCCGGTTTCACCAGTGTCGCCCTTCGGTCCCTGAGGGCCGGTCTCACCGGGGTCGCCCTTCGGTCCTTGGGGGCCGGTCTCACCAGTGTCGCCCTTCGGCCCTTGGGGGCCGGTCTCGCCGGGATCGCCTTTCGGCCCTTGGGGGCCGGACCGGGGTCCCCTTTTGGCCCCTGAGGACCGGTTTCGCCGGGGTCGCCTTTCGGTCCTTGAGGGCCGGTCTCACCGGGGTCGCCCTTCGGCCCCTGGGAACCGGTCTCACCGGGGTCCCCTTTTGGCCCCTGAGGGCCGGCTTCGCCGGGAGCGCCGTTTTGGCCGTCTTTTCCGTCCTTACCGTTGGTGCCGTCTTTGCCATCCCGGCCGTTAAACAGCCCGGCATCGGCATCGGTCCGGAGAGCATCTGCCACCGAAACGGCGGCTTCCGCCTTGGTAAGCAGGCTTTGGACGAGGGTGGGGGTGGCTTCAGTGGGGGTATTTTCCTCCGGCTGGGTGCCGGTGCATATGGGCCCCAGCAGGCAGCTGACTGTCGGCAGGACTTTCTCCCCCGCGGGTGCCGTATACCCCCACACGCAGGTACTCGCCCGCACGGGTGAGGCATTCCCACGGGATGAAGCATTGGTTATCCTCCCCCAGCAGGCAGCTGACGCTGACGGTGCCGGCGGTGAAAACGGCGGTGCGATCGAGGGCAGCCCACTGCGGGGAGAAGCAGAACCGCACCGGGACGGCCTGTACCATACCGGTGGTGAGAAGTTCATTTTGGGCCACGGTGATGGCGGCCCCGGTGACTTGACAAATGATCATAAATTTCCTCCTTGTGATAAGATCCCCTGCACTAATACGGCAAAATGGGCCCTTTTTTGCATGTGAAAGGTTAATATTTCACTTTTTTTAATGGAAAATTTACAATATTGGAGGAATATGGGCTGATTTTGCATAAGGATTGGGCTAATGAGACAATGATTTACTGGGAATATAAGTTTGTTTCGCGGGACGATTTGCGGCCACCTGGCGGCGAAAGCCTCCCTTGTGTAAAGGGAGGTGGCGAAGGTGCCTGCGGCGCATTTTATTTTGGATTCTGCTGAGACCGAATTAAAATAATCACCTTATAAGCGTCGTCGCGTCGGACGCAACCTTCGCTTAAGTCGGGCTGACCCTGCGCTTTGCTCCGGGCAGCCCTCCCCGCTGCGGTGCATCCTCCTTTCCCCACAAGGTCTTACGACCTTGCGGGGGCCCCGATTATACGGGATTTTTGGTACCGACGCGTAACCCCGCCGGGCAGGGGGTCTCGTGGGTCCGACGCCCCAAGGCGAGATGAATAATTTTGCCGTCAACTTTTCTTCACAGAAAAGTGTGCCCCGCCGGGCAGCGCGGCTCTCGTACTGGTTGCCGGAGTCGTCGCCTTTTTTCTGGGCGTTAAGTATAGAATGAAGGTTGCTGAAGCAGAGCTTGGTTCCGCCGAGGAGGAAGCCAAGCGTTTGATCAGTGACGCCATTAAGACCGCCGAGAGCAAGAAAAAAGAGGCACTGGTAGAGGCAAAAGACGAGATCTATCGCATGAAAAGTGAAGCCGACCGTGAAGTGAAGGAGCGGCGCAGCGAGGTGCAGCGGCAGGAACACCGCCTGCAGCAGAAGGAAGAAAACCTCGATAAGAAGATCGATAACCTGGAGAAAAAGGAAGAGGCTGTGCAGCGCCGCCAGGCGGAAGCCGATGAACGCCTGCAGGAGGTCGAACAGATCAAGAAGAGCCAGTTTGAGATGCTGGAGAAGGTTTCGGGCTTTAGCAAGGAGCAGGCGAAGGACTACATGCTGCAGATGCTGGAGAACGAGCTGACCCACGAAAAGGCGCTGAAGATCACCCAGTACGAGCAGCAGCTGAAGGAGGAGAGCGACGAAAAGGCCCGCGAGATCCTTTCCACCGCCATTCAGCGCTGCGCCAGCGACCATGTGGCAGAGGTCACCGTTTCGGTGGTGCCGCTGCCCAATGATGAAATGAAGGGCCGTATCATCGGCCGTGAGGGACGCAACATCCGCACGCTGGAGAATCTGACCGGTGTGGATCTCATCATAGATGATACCCCCGAGGCCATCACCCTTTCCTGCCACGATCCCGTGAAGCGTGAGGTGGCGCGGCTTTCGCTGGAGAAGCTCATCCAGGATGGGCGCATCCACCCACCCGCATTGAGGAAACGGTGGAAAAGGCCCGCCGTGAGGTGGAAACTAAGATCAAGCAGGACGGCGAGCGCGCCGTCATCGAAACCGGCGTACACCACCTGCACCCCGAGCTGATGAAGCTGCTGGGCCGGATGCGTTACCGCACCAGCTACGGCCAGAACGTGCTGGAGCATTCCATCGAGGTGGCGAAGCTGGCAGGCAGCATGGCCTCCGAGCTGGGCTGGACCCCACCCTGGCACGGCGTGCCGGTCTGCTGCATGATATTGGCAAGTCCCTGACCCACGAGATCGAGGGCAGCCATGTGGCCATCGGTGTGGAGCTGGCCAAGAAGTACAAGGAAAGCCCCGAGGTCATCCACGCCATAGAGGCGCACCACGGCGATGTGGAGGCCAAGACGGTGGTAGCCTGCCTGGTTCAGGCGGCGGATGCCGTAAGCGCGGCCCGTCCCGGCGCGCGGCGTGAAAACCTCGAAAACTACATCAAGCGCCTGGAGAAGCTGGAGTCCATCGCCACCTCCTTCGAGGGTGTGGAGAAATCCTACGCCATCCAGGCGGGACGCGAGATCCGCATCATCCTCAAGCCGGAGGTCATCAGCGATGACCAGATGGTCATTGTGGCCCGTGATATCGCCAAGAAGATCGAGGAGGAGATGGATTATCCCGGTCAGATCAAGGTGAATGTGGTGCGGGAGACCCGCGCTGTGGATTACGCCAAGTAAGCCGAAAAGTAAACCGAAAAAAGAAAAAGCCCTCCGCAGGGGAAGCCTTGCGGGGGGGCTTTGTGCGTTTAGGGGGAGCGCGCGGAGGGGGAGAGGGCGGGCGCAGCCCCGGCGGCGAAGCCGCCGCAGCGGACGAGGTCCGCTGAAACCGTCCGGAGGACGGTTTGGGCTGCGCCCGGTGCCGGGATGCAGCAAAAACCGGAAAAAGACAGGGAAAGGACGGCCCAAATGGGCGGAAAACCCGGCAAAGCACCGGGCGGGGCAAAGCCGCGTAATATAAAAACAGACCCGGGCGCGGGCAGTAACCGGCGCGGGGGTCATGTAGGGGGCAGGGGGAGCAATCTCTCTGCCCCCGTAGTGATATTACAGCAGGGCGGCGCGATAGGCGGCCACCAGCTGCGGGAATGAGGTGCGGGCATTGGCAGCGGAGGGGCTGGGCAGCCCGATGGCGGGCAGACCAGCTTGGGGCTCCACCAGGCGGCGGTAAAGCCGTGCGGCGGTGCTGCCGGTGGCGGCAATGCGGGTGATGCCCGGGTACTGCCGCAGCAGGCCGGGGATATCATTGGGGATGGGATCCCGGATGGTGCTGTCCGCGGCGCCGGTGATGGTACAGCTGGCCAGCACATCCCACAGGGCCAGACCGTGGGAGAGCAGCAGCTCGGCGCGGCCCTCGCTGGTCTTGGGGTCCTCCTCGCCGTACAGGGCCGCGATGACCGGCCAAAAGCGGTTCTGCGGGTGGGCGTAGTAAAAAGTCTCCGCGCGGCTGCGGGGACTGGGCATGGTCCCCAGGATGAGGGTATGGCTTTCCGCTGTGATGAGCGGAGCCAGCGGATGCAGAACAGTTTGCGGCATAGAGGGACCTCCGGTGGGTGCAGGGTGCAGGGACGGCCCGGCGGGCCGCGGCGCCATGGCCGCCGGCGGCGGCCTGCGGCCGCCGGCTCCGGCTGCGCCGAGCGCCCGCCGGGCCGGAAAACCCTGCGAAAAAATCAAGCCTTATTTTTTGCGGCGGGCCCGCAGCTTTTGCAGCAGGGGCTTGCCGCGCAGGAAAGCCCAGTACCAGAACGGCGAAAGCACCTGGTCAAATTCACCCGCCAGTTCTGTGACGCCTACCGAGTGGCAGAAGCCCTCCTTAAAGCGGTATAGGCCGTTTTCCTTGCTGAGGGAGTACACCCCGCCGAAATCGTAGAAATCCACGCCCAGGGAGCACGCCCAGCGGATCATTTCCGCCTGCATGGCATAGGCGGGCATCAGGTTGCGCTTCTCATTGCTGCTGGCCCCGTAAATGTAGAATACTTTACGGCCGTAGTGCAGCGCGATGGCTGCGGCAAGCGGTTCGCCCTCGTATTCAGCCAGGCAGACGCGGCAGCGCTCTGGGCCGTAGGCCTCCAGCATGCGCTGGAAATAATCCAGCGGGCGGTGGCCGATGCCATCCCGCTCACAGGTTTCCAGGTAGATGCGGAAGAAGGCTTCCAGCCCTTCGGCGCCGGCCCAGCGGGTGGTCACTCCCTTGCGGGCGGAAAGCCGGATATTATACCGGGTCTTTTCGCCAAAGGCGGGCATCAGCTCCTCCAGTGTTTTGCCCTCCAGCGGCAGGAACATATTGAAGCGGGGCTGGATCTGATCGTGCAGGCCGCAGTTGCGGGCGCGGCAGCGCAGGCCCAGCTTTTCATATTTGGCAATGAGCTCATCGGTGTAGGGCGTTTCGGGGTCAAAGCGCAGCAGGAAGGCCCGGTGCTTTTTCAGCGCGGGGGCGGCTTCCCGCATCAGCGCGGCGATGGTTTCGGTATCGTAGGGATCGCAGACCGGCCCGCGGGGGGCATAGGCCAGGGTGCGCCCGGCTACGGCGGGGGCAAAAATGATGCTCATGGCGGCGGTGATCTCTCCATTCTGCTCCAGATAGACCTGCTCGCCGACCCAACCCTTTTTAACATGGGCCCAGCCGCGGTCCTGCATCAGGTTGCCCCAGGGGCTGCGGGTCACAAATTCGGTATAGCGCGCCACGGCAGCGGCGTCATTTTGCTGCAGGATAGGCATGATGAAGGGCTCCTTTTCTTTCTTTTTTCGACCTGTTTTTTTATATTCGGGCGGTGTGTTTTGGGGATTGCGCGGCGAGAAACACTCTCAAATAGCATAAATAATCCCAGGCACAGGGAACCAATATACCCCAGCATTTATGCGATTTCAGCCCGGAATATCCCAGTATTGTAAATCTTCCGTAAATAAAAGTGAAATATTAACCTTTCACATGCAAAAAAGGGGCCATTTTGCCGTATTAGTGAAAGGGCTCTCACCTGGGAGCCGGGACCCGATGGCGTTACAGCCCCAGGCAGCGGCGGGCAATGGCCAGGTCGGATTCGTAAAAATCGTAACGGCCCTGCACCTTTTGGTAGTCCTCCTCGCCCTTGCCGGCCAGGATGAGAATTTCACCGGGGGCCAGTTCCGCGATGGACCGCTCCACGGCGGCGGCGCGGTCCGGCAGGATGATGAAGCGGTGATGGGATTCCCCAATGTAACCGGCCATCTCCCGGCAGATCTCGGCCGGGTCCTCAAAGCCGGGGTCTTCGGCGGTGAGGTAGACAAAATCGGCGTATTCCCCGCAGAGATGTCCGATATCCACCCGGCGTTTCAGGTTCTTGTGGCCGGGGCAGCCGCACAGCACCTTGATGGGGGCGCCGGGGTAATCCTGCTTCAGGGAGCGGAACAGCGCGGTAAAGCTGAGGAAATTGTGAGCGTAATCCACAATGACGGTGCGGCCGTCCTTTTGCAGCACATTCATTCGGCCGGGGACGGAAACATCGGCAATACCGGCGGCTATGGCATCATCCGGCAGGCCAAGGGCCCGGGTGATGGTGATGGCGGCCAGTGCATTTTCGATATTGAAACGGCCCTCCATGGTGATGCGGAAATCCCGTCGGGAATTTTTATCGCAGACGGTGAAGGTAAAGCCGGGGGTTTCCTTGCGGATGTTTTCCACCCAAAGGTCGCAGGAGGGGTCATTGCCGCAGACCAGGACCCGTTCGGCATGGGCCTTGGCAGCGGCGTAAATTTCCTCAAAGCGGTCGGTGCCGCGGCAGATGACGGCGAGCTTGCAGTTTTTCATCAGCTGCAGCTTGCACTGGAAGTAATCCTCGAAATTTTCGTGCTCCAGCGGGCCGATGTGGTCCTCCGAAAGATTGAGGAACAGCCCAACGGTGAAGAGAACGCCGTAGACCCGCTGCTGCTTGTACGCCTGGGAGGAGACCTCCATCGTCAGGTGGCGGATGCCGTGGGCCAGGGTATCGGCGAAGCACTGCTGCAATTCCAGGCTTTCCGGGGTGGTAAGGTGGGCTTCGGTGCTTTCGCCGCCGGTGTACATTTCCACGGTGGAAAGGACGGCGGTGCGGTGGCCGAGGGCGGTATCTAGAATATTCTTGATGAAGTAGGTGGTGGTGGTTTTGCCCTTGGTGCCGGTGAGCCCGATGAGGGTGAGCTGTTCGGCAGGGTGGCCGTAGTATTCGGCGGCCAGGACGGAAAGGGCCCGGCGGACATCGCTGACGAGGAGAGCCGGGGCGGCATTGTCATAGGTCTGCTCCGCCACATAGCAGGCGGCGCCGGCTTCCAGCGCCTTTTGCAGGTACTCCGGCTTGAAATTCAGGCCCTTGCAGACGAAAAGGGCGCCGGGGGCGACGGCCCGGCTATCGTAGGTGAGGGCGGGGAAGGTGAGCTCCTGCGGGCAATGGGGGGCCGAAAGCAGCAGGCCGTGCTGCCGCAGGGCGGCGGTGGCCCGGGAGAGGGTGAGGGTGTATTCCATAGGGTACTCCTTACAGCGAGGGGCCGGTGGGGGCCGGCCCGGTATGGGAAAGGCTCCGGAAAGGGGCAGGGCGGGCCGCAGGCCCGGCGGCGCAGCCGAAACGGCCTGCGGCCCGTACCCGCCCCCTGCAGGGGCCTAAAAAATCACGGTTTGGCGGCCAGGGCCAGCAGCACCGGCTCCAGGATGCCCAGAACGGTGCGGCAGCAGCTGCCGTCAGAGTCCCGGGCGTGGTTATACTCCACACAGTCCAGGGCCACCATCTTGCCGGAGGCCGCCAGGGCCAGCAGCACATCGGTTACGGCCTTGGGGTCGGGGCCATCCGGGATGGGCAGACCGGTGGCGGGGATAAAAGACGCATCCAGACTGTCCACATCCCAGCTGACATGGCAGAAGGGAGTGGTGATATTGCCCAGCAGGCGGTGCAGCACCGCGGAGAGGCCCTGCTCCTTGATCTCGCTCATGCGGTAAAGGTGAACGCCCTGTTCCGCAATGATCCGCTCTTCGGCGGGGTCGATATCCCGGGCGAAGATGATGTGGACATTTTCCGGGCGCAGGGCGGGCAGCCCCCCGCAGACGGAGGAAAGCTCCTGCCCGCAAAGGCCCAGCAGCGCCGCGATAGGCATGCCGTGGATATTGCCGGAAAGGGAGGAATTTTCGGTGTTGATATCGGTGTGGGCATCCACCCAGACGAGGGAAAGCTCCTCCGGGGAGTAGTGCTGGGCGGTGCCGGCCACGGTGCCCAGTCCCAGGGCGTGGTCGCCGCCGAGGGTGACGGGGAAAGCACCCTCTCCCTGGGCGGCGGAAACAGCATCCCGGGTGGCGCAGCAGGCAGTCACCACCTCCGGCAGATAGTGGGGGGCGGGCTCCTCCTCCCGGCGGGCGGTCATCGGTACAAAGGCGGAATCCGCCGAGGCGCTGATGCCATTGTGGGTGAGGAAGGAGAGAAGTCCGTTCTCTCCGCTGACGAGAGCCGCGCCGCCCATGGCGCAGCCGGTAGTGCCGCAGCCCAGCTCCAGCGGGGCCGCAATAAGTGAAAACCGCATAGCGGGTACCTTCCTTTCGGATCAATCAAGTTCTTCAGGGATATCTTGGGGTAAAAATCCCCAAATTAAACCGTACCCTATTGTACCACAGCAGCCGGGGAGAAACAACCGGAATTGTGTGAATATTTGGGGCGGGGCGGCTGGGGACACTTGGCAGGGAGAGCTGCTGCGAGGGGAGAGTGCGGGCCGCAGGCCCGGCGGCGGAGCCGCCGCAGCGAACGAAGTTCGCTGAAACCGTCCAAAGGACGGTTTGGCCTGCGGCCCGAAACCGGCCCCTTGCAGGGAGCCGCGGGGAAGTGCCGCCTCCGCCCGCCGGCCCGCTGCACTTTTCACAGATTGTTCAGGAAAGCGTCAAATAGAATTTATTGACGGGAGGGGCAAGATGCGATATGATAAAATAGAATCAAAATAGGTGAAATACGCCTATTTGCGCAGATAAACCACCCGTGAAAAGAGGAACCCCACTATGCTGATCTCTCCCTCCATGCTTTCGGCGGATTTTGCCCGGCTGAAAGAAGAACTGGACCGTGTAAAACAGGGCGGCGCCGACTGGCTGCACATCGATGTGATGGACGGGCACTTTGTGCCGAATATCTCCTTCGGAATGCCGGTCATCAAGTGCATCCGCCCGGTAAGCGACCTGTTCTTTGATGTGCATATTATGATAAGCCAGCCGCAGAAATATATCACCGACCTAAAAAAAAGCGGCGCCGATCTCGTCACCTTCCATGTGGAGGCGGAGGGCGACCCCGCCGAGACCATCCGCATGATCCATGCCGAGGGCATGAAGGCGGGCATTTCCGTCAAGCCGGGCACCCCGGTGGAGGTGCTGGCCCCCTACCTGGATGAGGTGGAGCTGGTGCTGGTGATGACGGTGGAGCCGGGCTTTGGCGGGCAGAGCTTTATGGAGGACATGATGCCGAAGCTGGCCTGGCTGCGGCAGCGCTGCCGCCCCGGTACCGTTTTGCAGGTGGATGGCGGCATCAACCGGAAAACGATAGCCGCCGCCGCGGCCGCGGGCGCCAACTGTTTTGTGGCGGGCAGTGCCGTATTTGGCCGGGAGGACTACGGAGCGGAGATCACCGCGCTGCGGGAGTTGGCAAGAGCCGCCGTATAACGCGAAGAAAGCTCCGGAAAAGTAAGGAGAAATACCATGCAATTGACCGATAAGATATTCAAGGGGCTGTACCGCCGCGGCGTGATGCTGGAGCAGATGAAGGAACCTGCCCTTTCCCGCACCGTGAAGCAGATGGAGCCGGCGGAGCCGTGTGAAAACCCGCGTGATATTGATGCGCTTTCGCCGGAGGAGATCCTGCGGGCGGCGGAGGAAGCCGATATCGTGGATGAAACCGATGGCCGACCGCTGGCGGAAAAGCTGCGGGAGGCCAGGGGCAGCGGCACTATGCTGCTCATCGATGCCATAGATGACGAGCCGTATGTCAGCAGCCAGATGGGCCCCATGCTGGCCCTGCGGGACCAATGCGCGGGCGGCATCCGGCTGGCGGCCCGGGCTCTGGGCACCACCGATGCCACGGTGCTGGTCTATAGGCACATCAGCGACAGCGAGGTGGCCATTCCCCGCAATATCGGCGGCATCCCCATCAAGAGGGTGGGCGGCAAATACCCCGCCCAGTGCCAGATGGAGGAAGAGCTGGCTGAGCGATACAGCGGAAAGGGCAGCTGGCTGCTGTGTGGGGCCTGCGCCATGATCCACTTGTACCGGGCCGCGGTGGAGGGCCGCCCGCAGACCACCACCTTTGTGACGGTGGCGGGCAACTGCGTCGGCTTCCCCCGCAATGTGGAAGCCCCGCTGGGCACCCCAGTACTGGAGCTGCTGAAGCTGTGCGGCTTGACCGAGCGCCCCACCCGTGTCATCCTGGGCGGGCCGCTGACCGGTACGGCCACCGAGGATCTGCGGAATGAAAAGGTGGAGCTGAGCACCACCGCCGTTTTGGCTATCCGGGATGATAAGCATGAATACAGCTATACCTGCATCGGCTGCGGGCGGTGCACCGCCGTATGTCCCCAGGGTCTGAACCCCATGAGAATTTTGCAGGAGCTGCGCCGCGGCAACCGCCGGGCGGTGGAGGAGCTGGGCATAGAGGACTGCACCCAGTGCACCTGCTGCAGCTATATCTGTCCCTCCCGGCAGTCGGTGGCAGGGGAGATCCTGCTGTACCGGCAGAAGATGAAAGGGGGCGAGGAGCCGTGATCCGTGAATCTTCCTTGATGGCGCCGTACATCAAGCACCCTACCACCACCCGGGGCATTATGCTGGATGTGATGCTGTGCATGGCGGCCCTTTACCTCATCGCGGCCTTTTACTATGGCTGGCGGGCCGTTATGCTGGGGGTCGTTTCCATGGCGGTGTGCATGCTGTGCGAATGGCTGGGCAGCATTCTGCGGCTGGAGCGCCACAACGCCCATGATATTTCGGCACTGGTCACCGGCATGATGATCCCCCTGATGCTGCCGGCTTCCATCCCGTACTATGTGGTCATCGTGGCCGATGTATTTGCCATACTGCTGGTGAAATACGCCTTTGGCGGCACCGGCTACAACCTGTTTAATCCCGCGGCGGGCGGCCTGCTGTTTGTGACACTGTGCTGGCCGCAGCTGGTCTTTGCCTATCCCGCCACCTTTACCAATCCCGAAGTATTTGGCGAGGTGACGGCGCGTACCACCAATTCCATTGCCTATGTTCTCAGCGTGGGCAGCGTTCCCTCCACCGATATGACCAGCGTGATGCTGGGCCTGCACCCCGGCCCCATGGGCACCCTGAACGGCCTGGTGCTGCTGGCCTGTATGCTGTACCTGGCGGCCCGGGGGAGCATCCGGCTGTGGCAGCCGCTCATCACCCTGGGGGTGGTGGCGGTCTTTGCGGCCTTCTTCCCCCGCGCTGCCTATTCCTCACTGGCCTCCATGTACTATGAGATTTTTGGCACCGCGGCGCTGTTCGGCACTATTTTCATGCTCTCGGAGCCGGTGACCGGCGCCACCCGGGAGGAGGGCCGGCTGCTTTCCAGCATTGTGGCGGGGCTGCTGCTGGTGGGGTATAATTACTTTGGTGCTTACCAGCAGGGCATCCTTTTTGTGGTGCTGCTGATGAATATTATCAACCATCATATTGATACCGTGACCGAGAAGCGGATGCAGAAGGAAAGGAGGGCGCGCTATGCCAAACGAGAAGCTGCCGGAGATCAATGAGCACGATGCTGAAGAACTGATCCATTATCCGCAGGATGAAGAGCAAAAAGAGCGGCGCTCCCGCCTGCTGCCGGGCCGCTGGACCCGCCGGGTGCAGAAAAGCAGCGCCCGGGCCCAGGCCCGCCGCCGCGTGGCGGAAAAAACCAGTGAGGACCACGCCTACCTGATGCTGGGCGCGGTGCCGTTCTGGGCGGTGGGCGCCACCTCCCTGCAGAACGGCATTATCCTGTGCGCGGTGCTCATTATCCTGATGCTGCCCTGCTCGGCGCTGCATCTTATTTTACGGCGGAAGCTGAACCTGGCGGAATGGGTGGCCCTGCCGCTGACTGTGCTGGTGGCGGCTATGCTGGCGGCTGCCTGCTGTGTGGCGCTGGTGCTGTACTGGCCGGGCGCCTTCGATTCCCTGGGAATCTATCTCTTCCTGCTGGTGGCGGCCCCGGTGCTGCTGCAGGCGGATAGCTATACCGCGGTGGATAACATGCGGGAATTCTGGGGACGGACGCTGCGCTTTTTGCGGGACTTCTGCATTATCATCCTGGTAAGCGGCGCCCTGCGGGAGCTTTTACGCCACAATACCCTGCTGGGCCTGCCTGTGGCGATGTCCATCCGGACCGAGGCGGCGGAGCAGCCCTTCTTCGGACTGATCCTTTCCGGCTTTTTGCTGGCGGTGCTGCGGGCCGTGGAGGCCACGCTGCGCCGGGCTATCCACCGCCGGAGACAGGCGGAGACCGTGGGGAAGGAGGCTGAGGCATGAATCTGGCGCTGAACCTTTTGGGCCTGCTGCTGACGGCGGCCCTGGTGGAAAATCCTTTCTATACCCGCTGCTTTATGGCGGAAACGGTGGATGCCCAGCTGAATGAACGCCGGGATGTGATGCTGCGGAGCATAGTGGCGGCAGCCATGTGCCTGCCGGCGGCCATTTCGGGCTGGCTGGGACGGCTGATCTTTACCGGTTATACCGATATTCCTGTTTATCTCAGCACCCCGGCGGGCATCCTGCTGTATATCGTGATCTTTTTGGCGGGCTGCGGTATTCTGTTCCAGGCCACCAAGAATAACCGCCCGACCGAAACCTTTATGCATGCCATCACCCGGGATTGCTTTTCCTTTTTACCGGTGGGTGTACTGCTGCTGTGCTGTCTGAACAACTACCGCTGGTATGAGTGCCTGGTATTCGGGCTGGGCAGCGGACTGGGCTACCTGCTGGCGGTGCGGCTGCACATTGTTTTTGCCGACCGGTTGAAATATACCCGCCTGCCCTTTTTCCTGCGCGGGCTGCCCATTCGGCTGATCGGTGCGGGGATGATCTCGATGGCGCTGTTCGGGCTGCTGGGGCATTCGCTGGCGGCGTAAAGGCCATGACTGTAAGGAGTAGAGAAGGATGAAGGAATACAAGGTAAAACGCTACGGACGGGACCGCAGGCACCAAAAAACAGCCGCGACGCTGAAAACGGTGCTGATGGTGCTGCTGATCGCCGGGGCCTGCTGCGCGGGGTGGTTTTTGTATGATCCCATCAGCGCGTGGCTGACCGAAAAGGCCGAGGAGCACCAGCAGCGTCAGGAACAGCAGCGCCAGGAGGAGCAGAACCAAAATCAGCCGGGGATTCCCGAAAATCCGGGAACCACCGACGAGCCCACCGCGGAGCAGACCGCCCTGCCGGAGAGCTGCGCGGTGCTGGATACGGCGGTGCTGTATGACATGGCGGCACTGGAGAACCGGCTTTCGGCCCTGGCGGCCAAGGGCTATACCGGAGCGGTATTTACCCTGAAGGATGAGGACGGCCTGGTGCTGTACCAAAGTGCGCTGGAGGATGTGACCGGCAATACGGCCCAGACCGCCCAGCGGTACGACCTCCCGGCGGTTATAGCCAAGATAAAGGCGGCGGGGCTGACCCCCGTGGGCCGACTGTGGGCCTTTGACGACCACACCGCCGGGCGCAAGCTGACCGACGCGACGGTAAAATACAACTATACCGAGACCAACTGGATCCACAACGATAAGGAGGCCGGCGGCCACACATGGCTCAATCCCATGAGCGAGCGGGCGCAGGGGTATATCCTAAGTCTGCTGGGCGAGGCCGCAGATAACGGCCTGGAGGTGCTGATCCTGGAGGGGGTACAGTTCCCCACCGGATATTCGCTGAATCTGGCCACCTACGCCGAAAAGGGCGTGACGGTGGATAAATCCAAGGTGCTGGCGGACTTTACCGCTAAGGCAGCAGCCGCCATGAAGGCCCGGAATGTGAGCCTGTGGACGGCGCTGTGGCTGGGGGATCTTTCCGGCGAGAGCGTGCGGCTGGGCGGCAGCCCGCTGACTGTGATGGCCTCGGCGGAGAATTGCCTGATCAAGGCGGCGCCGGAGCAATTTGCCACCCGCAAGGCCCCGCTGGAGGAGAGCATCTATACCGTGATGCATCCGTGGTGGTCCTCCCTTTCCAAAAAGCTGCCGGCCGGGGTAACGCTGGCCGCGGAGGTGCAGGGCTATGCCCCCGCGGCGGACCTGTGGCAGGGCAGCGGCTGGGGCGAGACCCAGCGGGCGGAGCAGATCCGGGCGGCGCAGGAAGCCGGCGCGGTGAGCATCCTGCTGGAGCAGACAAGATAATAAAGCAGGGCCGTTTCGCTCCGGGTGGGGCGGGACGGCCCTTTTGCGGGGACTGGCGCCAAGGGCGGGCGGGGCCGCAGGCCCGGCGGCGCGCAGCGCCGCCGCAGCAGTCGCAGACTGCTGAAACCGCCCGGAGGGCGGTTTGGCCTGCGGCCCCGGCCGGCCCCCTGCACAAACCGGCGCAGACAGCAAAAAAGAAAAGCCCTGCATTCGCAGAGCCTTTCCCAACCAAAATAATTTTTATCCGTCAGTCTTTTTGGGAGACCGGAAAGCTGTTCAAAGGGCGGTGGTGGAGACACCGTGCTCCCTTCCTCTGTCTTTATTATATGCCGCCTGGGGGCAGAATTCCGCCTTTTTAATTGAAAATTGGGTTACGATTTGGTGACGGGGAACGGCAGCTGATTGCAAAATGCTTTCAATCAGCTGATATAATCCTCAATGAGCCGGGTCAGCGTTTCATAATCGGGGGCGGAGATGCCCTCAGTCAGCCGCTCCTGGTCGGCCTGGGGCAGCAGACGGGTATAAACATCGAAGATCATCTCCGGGGTGTTGCTCTCCTCCCGGAAGATGGCCAGCCGGCCTTCATAATCACGCAGAAGGTAGCCCGCGGGGCTTTGCGGCTCCTCCGGTTCATCGGGGAGGGGATTTTCGACCGGCTGCGCGGGGGAGATGGGCTCCTCCTGCGGCTGGGGTTCCGGCTGCGGCTGCGGGGTGCTCCCGCGGGAAAGAAACGCCAGCACCAGCCCCAGCAGCAGGGCGGCAATGGCCACGGCTAAAGAGAGTACGATCCTGCGGGGCATGGAAATGCCTCCTTTCCTGCCTTTTATTTAGTGGCAGTATGGGCATTTTTTGGCGGAATAGTCAGAAGCGGGCGGAAATTCAAAATAGTAACACATAGCGGCCAAAGTGTGCTATAATAACATCGTATATGTGCATAGAGCCGCATGGTGGTTTTTGTGCAGATTTTCCTCTCCCCCCGCAAAATGAAGGAGGTAGCAGCTTGAGCTTTAAGGAAAAATGGAACCGGATGAACCGCAAGGCGAACCAGGCTATTAAAAATGCCAAGGCCCGCAAGACGGCGCAGCCGGATACCGATAACACCGGCCGAAAGGAGAAAAAGCCCGGCGGCCATAAGGTGCTGCGGGCCATCGCAGCGGTATGCCTGGTGGGCATTATGCTGATGTGCGTGGCCGGGTGCGTCCTGACGGTATGGGCCTTTGATACCCTGAATACCGACCAGCAGATGCTGGACCTGAGCATGCAGAAGGCCAAGTACACCACCATCTTTTATGCCGATGACGGTGTGACCGAGCTGGCGCGCGCCTACGATCCAGACGCGGGCAACCGCATTTGGGTGGACTATGACCAGATGCCGAAGTGCCTGCTGGATGCCACCGTGGCGGTGGAGGACAAGCGCTTTTGGGAGCACAACGGCGTGGACTTCCTCACCACCTCCAAGGCGGGCCTCAGCGCCATTTTGCAGAAGATCGGTCTGACCGGCTTCTACGGCGGGGCCACCCCCGGCGCTTCCACCATCACCCAGCAGGTGGTGCGTAATATCACCAATGACCGTGCCGTGGATGGCGCGGCGGGCTGGGCACGTAAGCTGCGTGAGATCTTCCGGGCGCTGAATGTGGAAAAATACTACACCAAGACGCAGATCATTGAGACCTATCTGAACCTGGCCAGCTTTTCGCAGAACTGCTCCGGCATTCAAGCGGCTGCCAATGTGTTCTTCAATAAGGATGTCAGCGAGCTGACCGTGGCGGAGTGCGCCACCATCGTGGGCACCACCAAAAATCCCTACGCCTATGATCCCTTTACCCACTGGGAGGAAAACCAGGAGCGCAAGGAGTATATCCTGGGGCTGATGCTGGAGCAGGGCAAGCTGACCAAGGAAGAGTATAACGCCGCTATGGCGCAGGAGATCGTGCTGGCCACCGGCACCAACAGCAATGCCACCATCCAGACCTGGTTTGTGGACTATGTGACCGATGAGGTGTGCCGTGACCTGGCCGAAAAGCAGGGCATTACCGAGGCGGAGGCGTACCAGAACCTCATCGGCGGCGGCTACCGCATTTACACCACCTGCGAGGAGCGGGTACAGGAGATCCTGGAGGACTACTATTCCAGTCCCGATAACTTCCCGCCTGTGAATAACGAGGAATATCCCCAGTCGGCTTTTGTCATCACTGATACCAATGGCGCCCTGAAGGGCATTGTGGGGGGCAACCGCGGCAAGGAGGGCAACCGCATCTGGAACCGGGCCAGTGATACTACCCGTCAGATCGGCTCTACCATCAAGCCCATCACCTCCTATGTGCTGGGCATTGAAAAAGACCTCATCACCTATTCCACCGTGATAGAGGACCGGCAGGTGGTCATCAACCCCGATGAGGTGAGCTACAGCCAGCCGCTGTGGGTGCCCAAGAACGAATATAACAGCTTCAAGGGCTTTGTGACGGTGCGTACCGCCCTCATTCGCTCCATCAATACCGTGGCGGTGCAGATCACCCAGAAGCTGGGTACCACCACCAGCTACGATTTCCTCAAGTATTCGTTGAACGTGGATACCCTGACCGCCGGGGACAACAGCTACAGCCCCATGGCGCTGGGCTCCCTTTCCAAGGGTATGACGCTGGTGAAGCTGGCCGGCGCTTATCAGATGTTCGGCAACGGCGGTGTGCGCACCGAGCCGTACAGCTACACCCGTGTGGAGGATACCTACGGCAATGTGATCCTGGAGAAGAACACCGTTCCGGTCCGGGTCATCAGCGCTGAGACCGCCACCGTGATGAACCGCCTGCTGCAGGAGGTCACCGGGTGGGAGGGCACCGGCGCTGCCGCCAACCTCGGTGGGATGAACATCCCCGTGGCGGGCAAGACCGGTACCACCGATGACAGTGTGGACCAGTGGTTTGTGGGCGTTACCCCATACTATGTGGGCGTGTGCTGGCTGGGTTACGATTCCCGCTATAAGACCGATGAGGCGGGGAACATCCAGTATAATAAATACGGCGTGGCCATCCCCAATTCCATCCGCTACTCCAGTTACCCGCCCCCTAAGATCTGGCGGGCCATTATGAGCCAGGTGCATGAGGGGGCCAGCGGGCAGAGCTTTGAGACCAGCAACAATGTGACCAGCTACCAGTACTGCAAGCTGACCGGTATGCTGGCCGGGCCAGGCTGCTCCGATACCGCCACCGGCTGGTATAAGAATTCCAATATCCCGCAGGTGTGCAGCTACCATAACTACGGCAGCAGCTACGGCGTGCCGCTGGTGGGCATGACCGCCGCCGAGTGCGGGGTGGAATATGCCGACTGGTACCTGAACGTAGCGTGGGCGCTGATCAGCAGTACAGGGCGCAGGGGCAGAGGCTTTCGGTGAAGGACGCCATAGAGATGGCGAAGAACGGCACCGTGGCTTACAATGAGCCGGCCTATGGCCCGTTTGAGAGTATTTTTGCGGGGATGCCGTAACCGAATAAAAAATAATTCCTCCGTCGGATCGTGGTGATCCGGCGGAGGATTTTTTTGTGGGGGAGTTAGGAAGGGGATGGTGCAGGGGGAGGGCCCGCAGGGCCGCCCTGCGGCCCGCCGGGGCGGGGCGCCGGAGGCGCGAGGGGGCGGCGGCCGCCCGCCCTGGTGAGCCTCGGCCGGCGGCTTGCAGGCGGGGCCCCGACGGGCGGGACGCCCGTCGCAGCGGACGGAAGTCCGCTGACGCCGCCCGGAGGGCGGCGGGGCTGCGCCCTGGGTCCCTGCGGCCGGCAGGGGCGCAAAAGGCCCCCGGCGGAGCCGGGGGGGGATCATTCGCCGTCCTCGCCGATGAACTCCCGGATGAGGGAGCCCTGCGGGATGAGCTCGGCGCCGATGGGGAAGAAGTGGCGGTAGCTTTCCAGCAGGCGCTCCACCGTCTCACGGTTCTCGCCGGCGTCCTCGATCTGCTCCAGCAGACCGGTAATGACAGCGGCGTACAAAAACGGCTCGTAGTCGTGGCTGGTATTGACGAAGACATCGGCGGTGCCGCTGCTGGGCTTCATGTACAGCAGCTCGCCGCGCAGCACATCCTTCCACATTTGCATGGTGCCCAGCGGTGGGGTGCCGCGGTGCAGGTTATCCCGGATGATGCGGCGGGTCAGGCGAAGGTCGCGGGCATCCAGCAGGGTGTGGCCATCCTGATCCACATAGCTGGTATTGGGGTGGATGTAGATGCCGAAATTGCTGCTGGCAAGGCCCTGCCGCAGCTGCGGCTGGAGGGCATGGATGCCCTCGAAGATGAGGATGGTGTTTTCATCGTACTCCATGGGGCGGGAGAGGGGGGAGCGCTTGCCGGCGGTAAAATCGAAGATGGGGAATTCGGCGTGGCCCTCCCGCATCAGGGTATTGACGCTGGTGCTGAAGCATTCCAGATCCAAGCCCTCGATGGATTCAAAATTCTTGGTGCCGTCCTCCCACAGGGGCATCACATCCCGGTTACGGTAAAAATCATCCAGCGAGATACGCACCGCCCGCCGTCCCAGGGCGGAAAGATCGGAGACGAGAAGATTGGCGGTGGTGGTTTTGCCGGAGGAGGAGGGGCCGCACAGCAGCACGATGTGACTGCCGCTGGCCGCTACTTTTTCGGTCATGCCGCGCAGCTGGTCACGGAAGCGGCTCTCGGCACGGTCGACAAAGACCTGCGGATTTTCAAAGACGGCGCGGGAAAGCTCGCTGATCTCGCTGGTATTACGGCGGTTGATATCGGTCATGGGGGTGGCTCCTTTCGGGGTGGGAGGATAGATGCAGGGGGGCAGGGTGGGGGCCCGCAGGGCCGGCGGCGCAGCCGCCGGGGACGGGCGAAGCCCGTTGCACCGCGGAGCGGTGCCCTGCGGGCCCCGTAAGCAGGCTCTAAGCTATATTATACTATACCGGCTGCAAAAATGCAGCACTCACTTTGTGTTAATTGCGGCGGCGCAGCAGACCGTAGAGGGAAAGCAGCAAAAAGACAGCCAGATCCACCAGGACGACGCTGGCGCCGGTGGGGGTGGAAAGCAGGAAAGAGGCCAGTACCCCCACCCAGAAGCAGACCACCGAAAGCACGGCCGCCCCGACCGTCACGCCGAGAAAGCTGCGGCTGATGCGCATGGCCGAAAGGGCCGGGAAGATGATAAGACTGGAGATGAGCAGGGTACCCATCAGGCGCATGCCGATGACAATGGTAACGGCAGTGAGCAGGGCCAGTACCATATTGTAGAGATTGGCGCGGATGCCGGTGGCGCGTGCAAAGGTCTCATCGAAGGTGACGGCAAAGATGCGGTGGTACAGCAGCAGGAACAGCAGCAATACAGCCAGCGAAAGCAGGACAGCCAGCTTTACATCGGCGGCGGTCATAGTAAGGATGCTGCCGAAGAGGTAGTTCATTACATCCACATTGCTGCCGCTGCTGAGGGAGGTAGCCACTACGCCAATGGCCAGCGCTCCGCTGGAAACCAGTGCAATGGCACTATCCCCGGCCAGACGGCTGCCGCGGCTGAGACGCAGCAGGAAAAACGCGGCCAGGATAACGACCGGCAAGGCAACGGCCAATGGGGCAGCCCCCAGTGCCATTGCCACCGCCATAGCGCCGAAGCCTACATGGGAAAGCCCATCGCCGATCATGGAATAGCGCTTGAGGACCAGGCTGACCCCTAAGAGCGCCGAGCAGAGCGCCACCAGTGTACCGGCGATGAGCGCCCGCTGGATAAAGGGATAGGAAAACAGGCCGGAAAGGAGATCATGCATTGAGGTCACCTCCCATCAGACGGCGGTAGAGGGGGCTTTGGCGGTACTCCTCCGCTGTGCCGTCAAAATGCTCCGCCCCCAGGTGCAGGATACGGCTGGCATGGCGCAGGGCCTCCGGGACATCATGGGTGACCATGATGACGGTGACGCCCTGCTCGTGGTTCAGCTTGTCCACCACATCGTACAGCTCATTGGTGACGGTGGGGTCCAGCCCGGTAAAGGGCTCATCCATAAGCAGCAGGCGGCCGGCGGCGCACAGGGCCCGTGCCAGCAGCACCCGCTGCTGCTGCCCGCCGGAAAGCTCCCGGTAGCAGCGGTTTGCCAGGTCCTCCGCGCCCAGCAGGCGCAATTTGGCAAGGGCTGTTTCGCGGTCGGCGCGGGTGTAGAAGGGCGCGTAGCCCTTAGAAGCCAGCAGGCCGCTTAACACCACCTCCGTCACCGAGGCGGGGAAATCCCGCTGGATGGGGGTTTGCTGGGGCAGATAACCAATCTCCTTAGGCGGCAGGTGGAAGTGAATATGCCCGCCGGTTGGGCGGATCAATCCCAGGATGCCTTTGAGCAGGGTGGATTTGCCCGCACCGTTTTCGCCCACGATGGCAAGGTAATCCCCCTCCTGCACCGAAAGCTCCAGATGGGAGAGGACGCACTTGCCCTCGTACCCCAGCGAAAGATCGCAGCATTGAATCAGGGTCATGGGGTTTCCTCCTTTGCCAGGCAGGCGGCGCATGCGCCGTAGAGAATGGTATTTTTATAATCGATGAAAAAGCCGTGGTGCTCCCGGATGTGTTCCGAGCGAAAGCTGCTCCATCTGGCTGCAATCGAGGTGGAACAGCCGCCCGCAGCGCTCGCAGACCATGTGGGGGTGCAGGTGGCAGTCGTGGTGGTCGCCGACATATTGGTAGCAGGCGGCGGCCCCCTCCGCGGGGATAAAGCGGCGCAGCTGCCCGGCGGCGGTCAGGCGTTCCAAATGGCGGTAGACGGTGGCCTTGCTGACCCTTTGTTCCCGCAGGATGGCACAAAGGGCCTCGGCGGTGACAGGGGCCGGCAAGATTCTGCATGGTTTGCAGAATCAAAGCGCCCTGGCGGGTTTGATAGCTTTCTTTCATGGAGGTTCCTCCTATCGGAGAATTTGAATTTGAAACTTATTCTCAAATTAGTGCTATTGTAATGCAGGGGGAGGGATTTGTCAAGCACCGAAAAAGAGGAGCCGGGCGGCTCCTCTTTTGGAGAGGGATTCAGTTTAGAACAGGATGGGGAAGACCTCGGAGAGGGCCAGCCCGCCGAGGAAGGAAAGCAAATTGGCAGAGAGGGCGTAAAGGGCGGCATGGCGGCGTACGGCAGGGTCCTTGCGGTCGGTGCCGGGCAGCAGGTAGGCATAGGCGGCAGCCTCAATGCCGGTGACGGCCAGCTCCAGCAGGATGTACCAGAAGATGATGGCCCCGCGGCTGGTCTCCCGGGCGCCCCAGTACAGCAGGGAGGCATTCAGCAGGCACTGGGTGACGAGATTGGCGACGCCGATGAACAAAAGCTGGCTGCCCTTGCGGTATTTCCAGCCCCACGCCAGCGCCAGCTCGATGACGAGGGTGATGCCCAGCCGCCCGAAGAAACCGACGATCTGCTGATGCGTGCCGTCGGCTTTATCCAGTGTGACGGTGCCGGTGGGGAGAGGGTCGCCGTTGGGGCCGGTGAGGGTCAGTGCGGCGATCTCGGCGGGGGATTTGCCGCCCAGATCCAGACGGTAGACGCTATCGAAGGCATAGCGCTCGGTGACGGTACTGCAAAGGAAGGTGTCGCTTTCGGGGAAGTAGAGCAGCAGCTTGAACTGCTCCGGGGGGAAATAGCGCCATCCGGCTTCGTCATCGCCGTGGCACTGCTCGAACAGATCCTCGAGGAAATAGTAGCCGTCCGGGTCCTTGTAGTCCACGAATTTCTGCCATGCGGGGTAGGCGGGGTCCTGCTCGCCCTGCTCCAGCACATAACCGGGGATCTCGCTTCCCGGCTGATGGACCCGGTGAGGGCCGTAAGTGTCCACCCGGGACAGCATGGTGACATAGTAGTCCTCATCCGGCATCCCGGTAAAGGTGAATGAGGCGCTGGGCTTGGGGCCGGTATCCGCCATGGCGATGCAGCACAGCACTGTGGCCGCAATGAGAAAGGCCAGTAGGGAACGCAGTGATTTTTTCATGGGGTCCTCCTTCTTTTTTACTGCCCGAAAGAAAAACGGCAGCCCGCGGCTTTTCCGGCCGGCGGGGGTCGGCTCTTTTCGGGCACTTTGCTGTCGGGGCCTTCCCCTGCAAGAGAAAGCCCGGCATCATCATTATAACAGGGGCGGGAAAAGCAGTAGAACAAGGTTCTGTAAATAAAGTGCGGCATTTCTGTGAATTCCCTGCAAGGGAACCGCAAAATGCCGCAAATTATGGTCAGCCGGTTACCAGCCCATCGATGCCATGCTTGGCATTAACGGCCTTCGCCTTTTCGATATTGGCAAGGTGCTGCTGATAGGTGACGGCGTAGTAGTGGGTGTATTCCACATCGGTGACAAAGAAATAATAGGGAGTATCGTTGGGGTGCAGGGAGGCATCAAAGGCATCGCTGCCCGCATTGGCGATGGCGCCGATGGGCAGACCGTTGCGGTCATAGGTATCGTAGGCATCCAGCACCGCCTGTGGCACATTGTCATTGTAGTAGGGCTCCACATAGTCCCAGATGAAATTATTGGTGGTGCAGCTTTGCAGCATGGGGTATTCGCTGGCATTGGAAAGGCGGTTGTGGAATACCGAGGAAACATTGTACATCTCCTCCACGCTGGCGCTTTCCTTCTGCACGATGGAGGCGAAGATGACCCATTCCTCCAGGGTAAAGCCGCTGTCCTTCAGAGCCATTTTGTTTTCCTCGGTCAGCACCTTTTTTTCAAACTCCCGCAGCTGGGTGGTGACGATATCCCGTGCGGTGGCATCGGTGTAGAAGGAGTAGGTTTCCGGATAGAGGAAGCCCTCCAGCACCGTCAGCTTATTTTCATCGGTGCTGATATCCTTCATCCAGTTGAAGTCATAATCGGTGGCGTTTGCCGCGGCCAGATATTCCTCCTCGGTGCACAGGCCGGCTTCGGCCGCGGCTTTGGCCATCTGGAAGGAATTCCAGCCCTCCGGCAGGGTGAGCTTCACGGTTTCCCGGTAGCTGACAGTGGAGCAGAGGGCATCGATGAGCTCCTGATAGCTGCTGCCTTTTTCCAGCGTGAAGTCGCCGTACTGGTAGTTTCCATCCCCACCATGGGTGCGGCTGTACAGCTTAAAGAGGGTGGTATTGCCGATCAGCCCGGCGTCCTTCAGCTCTTGGGCGATGGCGGAGGTACCGCTGCCCTGCGCAATGGAAACGGTAACGGTCTCGCCGGTTTTTTTGCCGCCGTTTATCTCGCCCGTCACCGTGATGACCCCCACCGCAATGAGCAGCAGGAGGAGCAGCAGGATGACGAACCCGATCCGGCGTTTTTTGTATTTATTACTGGCCATAGCGTAAGCTCCTGTCTTTTTATAGGATAAAATGCAGAATATTTCTTTTATTATACCCGCAATCGGGGCAAAAATCAACCGCGGGCATAGGATGGCGGGAGGTGATCCATTGTGCTGAAGGAAATTTTATGGCTGTTGGCAGGATATTTGGCAATCATCGGGCTGGTGCGGGTAGTGGCGGTGCTGGTGGATCTGATCGCCCCGCCCAAAGCGCCACAGGGCTGCCGACTGTACCTGCGGGTGCCGGAGGACGCCGACTATACCGAAAGCAGCTTGATAGGCTGCTGCCGCCTGCTGCACCGCGGAGAAACGGGCGGGCTGCCCTGCACCGTGCTACTGCCGCTGGAGCCGGAGGCACGGGAGATCTGCCGTCGGTACTGCCGGGACCGGAATATTGATACTTTGGATTTGCCCCAGGCAGAAAAATGGTGTATGATAAAGGAAAATGATTGATAAGCGCAGGGATGCTTTTTGGCGGGGAAAACCGGATGATGGCAAGAAGGCGCCCGCAGGCAGGCTTATGCCCGGCGCAGACGGGCTGATGCCTGTCAAGGGGCGGCGACGCAGCCAGCGCCGATTTTAGCCGCCAAAAGCGGATTTGCGCATACCAAAAGGAAAGGACGGTGAGCCGCAAAGCAATGGAACAGGAGCTGGAAAAGATCTCCGGGACGGTGGAGGATGTGACCTACCACAACGAAGAAAGCGGCTTTACCGTGCTGCTGGTGGATGTGGACGGTGACCCTGTGACAGTGGTGGGCGAGGTGCCGGAGATCGCCGAGGGGGAAGAAATTACCGCGACTGGCAGCTATAAGGTGCACGGCACCTACGGGGTGCAGTTCCGCGCGGAGCTTATAGAGCGTACCCTGCCCGCAACGGCCGGGGCCATCCGCAAGTACTTGTCCTCCGGGGCGGTAAAGGGTCTGGGCCCCGCGCTGGCGGGGCGCATTGTGGCACGCTTCGGTGATGATACCCTCACCATCATAGAAAAGGAACCGGAACGGCTGACTGAGGTGCGGGGCATCTCGGCTGAAAAGGCCCGAAAAATAGGGGAGGAATACCAGCGGCAGTTCGGCATCCGCAGCGTGATGAGCTTACTGGCTTCCCTGGGGCTGCCGGCCGCGACGGCGATAAAAGCCTGGCGGCGCTGGGGCGCCAATACCGCCGATGTGCTGAAAAGTGACCCTTACGCTCTCTGCTGCGAGGAGATCGGGGTGGAATTTGAGGAGGCGGACCGCATGGCGGCGCACTTTGGTGTGGCGGGGGAGGACCCCTGCCGCCTGGGGGCGGGCTTGCAGTACATCCTGCGGGTCAATAGCCGCAGCGGCCACACCTGTCTGCCCAAAGGAAAGCTGCTTTCTCTTGCCACGGAATTTTTGCAGGCGGCGCCGGAGGGGCTGGAGAATACCCTGGCAACACTGATAGAAGACAACACCCTGGCGGCCTATGCCGTGGGGGAGAAGGAATACATCTACCTGCAGCCGCTGTACCGGGCGGAAAGCTATGTGGCCAGCCGGGTGTGCATTGCGCTGCAATTACAGCCGCCCCGGCTGGAGCCAATGGAGGACGAGCTGGACGAGCTGGAGCAGGCACAGGGCATTACCTACGACCCGGTGCAGCGCCGCGCCATTGCCGAAGCGGTGCAGAGCCGTCTGTTTATCCTGACCGGCGGCCCCGGCACTGGCAAGACCACCACTCTGCGGGGCATCCTGGCGCTGCTGGAGCAGCGGGGCGAAAAGGTGGCGCTGGCGGCTCCCACCGGCCGTGCCGCCAAGCGCATGGCGGAGATCACCGGGCGGGAGGCCAGTACCATCCACCGGCTGCTGGAGGTGGAGCCAAAAACCGAGGTGCTGACCTTTAAGCGCGGGGAAAAGAACCCCCTGCCCGCCGATGCGGTCATCGTGGATGAAATGTCGATGGTGGATACCCTGCTGATGGAGCACCTGCTGCGCGGGATGCGGCTGGGCGCCCGGCTTATTATGGTGGGGGACAGCGACCAGCTGCCTTCCGTTTCCGCCGGCAATGTTCTGCGGGATCTTATCCAAAGCGGGCTGGTGCCCTGTATTCATCTGGAGCGGGTATTCCGCCAGGCGGCGGAAAGTCTGATCGTTACCAACGCTCACGCCATTGTGCGGGGCGAGATGCCGGACCTTGGCTGCCGTACTGGGGATTTCTTCTTCCTGGAGCAGCCGGATGCCTTTGCCCAGCAGCGGCTGGTGGTGGATCTTGTCAGCCGCCGCCTGCCAAAAAGCTATGGATACGATCCGCTGCGGGATATCCAGGTCATTACCCCGGCCAAGCAGGGCCCGCTGGGCACCCGGGAATTGAATCGCCTTTTGCAAGGAAAACTGAATCCGCCCGAACGCGGCAAAGGCGAAGCCACCCTGATGGGCCGCACACTGCGGGAGGGCGATAAGGTGATGCAGATCCGCAATAACTACGATATCATATGGCAGCAGCCGGATGGTACCGCCGGGACCGGTATTTTTAATGGAGATATGGGCATTATTGAGATGCTGGACCCCGGCAGCAAGACCATTCAGGTACGGTTTGAGGAAAAGCTGGCGACCTATTCCTTTGAGAACCAGGACCAGCTGGAGCACGCCTATGCCGTGACGGTGCACAAAAGCCAGGGCAGCGAATTTGAGGCTGTGGTGATGCCGCTGGAGCGCCGCCACCCCAAGCTGCATTACCGCAATCTGCTGTATACCGCCGTAACAAGGGCGAGAAAGCTGCTTATTATGACCGGACAAAAGGAAACGGTGTATGCCATGGTGCAGAATAACCGCCGCACCCTGCGCTATACCAATCAAAAAGAGATGCTGCAGGAGATGTGCGATGAGTGACCATGTGACGCTGCGGGAAATAGTGACCAACCTGCTGTACCCGCCGCGGTGCCTGCTGTGCGGGACGCTGTGCGGCTGGGAGGAACTGCTGTGTGAGAGCTGCCAGAGGCAACAGCCGCAGGCAGGGGAATTTTTCTGGGAGCCGGAGGTATTCGGCTGCCGGGGAATACTATGGTGCGCCCGGTATGAGGGGGCCTTTCGCGCCGGGATGGAGCAGCTGAAATTTGAGGGCGTGCGGGAAAGCCTGCCGCTTTTTGGCGGGATGCTGACGGAAGCGGTGCGGCAAAGCGGCCTGCTGCCGCGGCTGACGGCTGTGACCTATGTGCCCATGCCGCCGGAGCGGGAACGCCACCGGGGGTATAATCAATCCAAACTGCTGGCGCAGTACCTGGCGAAGGAGCTGGGGCTGCCGCTGCGGGAGGGGGTACTGGCCCGGGATGGCCGAGCGACCGCCCACGCGGCGGCGGGCCGGGCGGCCCGCATGCGCTGGCGAAGGAAAGCTACCGGGCCGGGGAAAGGAAGCTGCCGCCCGGTGAGCATATTCTGCTCATTGACGACATTATTACCACCGGGGCAACGCTGGAAAACTGCGCCGCGCTCCTGCTGGCGCAGGGCGCCGAAAGCGTGACTGCTGCGGCGGTGCTGCGTACCCCCCGGCCGGAGGGCAAAAAACTAGAGGGCAATAAAGGGTAAATTGTGAATTTACTGCGAAATGTGCCGCCCCGGCTTTGACATTATCAGATGATAATGGTATGATAAATTCATAAATGGGAAAGGTCGCCCCGGCGGCCAAAGCTACAGCGAAATGAGGGAATATCAAGGTGTTTGCAAATGATATCGGAATTGACCTGGGGACCGCTACGACCCTGATCTATATAGCCGGAAAAGGCATTGTTCTGCGGGAGCCTTCCATAGTGGCGATGGATGAGCGCAACGGGCAGGTGCTGGCCGTGGGCGATGAAGCCTACACGATGCTGGGCAAGACTGCTTCGGATATCCGGGTGGTGCGCCCCCTGGAGGATGGCGTCATCAGTGACTATGAGGTGACCGAGCAGATGCTCAAGCACTTCTTTGCCAAGGTGAACCCCAGCCGGGTCTTTAAGCCCCGGGTGTGCGTCTGCGTGCCCAGCGCCATTACCGAGGTGGAATCCCGTTCCGTCATTGATACGGTGATGTCCAGCGGCGCCCGCAATGTTTACCTCATTGAGGAGCCGGTCGCGGCTGCCATTGGCGCGGGGATGGATATTACCCGTCCCGGCGGCATCGTGGTGCTGGATATCGGCGGCGGCACCAGCGATATCGCGGTGCTTTCCCTAAACGGTATTGTTTGCAAGAGCTCGGTGAAGATGGCCGGCAACAAGATGAACGCGGCCATTGTGCGGTATGTGCGCAGCACCTACAATGTCCTTATCGGCGATTCCACCGCCGACCGCGTCAAGCGGGAGATCGGTACCGTGTGGACCGAGGGCCAGCCTGAAAAGACCGTAGAGGTGAAGGGCCGCAACCTGGTGACCGGCCTGCCGCAGAAGATCACCCTTTCCAGCTACGAGCTGGAGATGCCGCTGCGCATCGAGGTGGAGCGCATCATTACGGCGCTGCAATCGGTGATGGAGCAGACCCCGCCCGAGCTGGTGGCGGATATTGAGAAAAACGGCCTGCTGATGACCGGCGGCGGCGCTATGCTGGATGGTTTGGATAAGCTCATTACCAGCCGGGTGCGCATCCGGGCGCATTTGGCCGAAAATCCTATCGAGGCGGTGGCCATCGGTACCGGCAAGAGCTTCGAATATCTGGGTAAGCTGTATGATGGCTTTGTCAGCTATACCAATTATTCCAGCCGGTAACCGTTAAATTGAATAAAAATAGGAGACTCTTCCGCAGGGGAGAGTCTTTTTTATAGCCATGAAACAAAAACTACACAAGTATGTACCATTTCTTCTTCTTGATTTTATGAACTTTGACAAGATACAATATATTTGTCCATGGATAGAACATAAGAAAGAAAGGCGACTGCAATATGAGGAATGTCACCGATGAATTTGTAAAATTTGCGTTGGAATATGCCGACTATGATAAGATCCCGGCGGAAGTGATCCATGAATCCAAGCGGGTACTGCTGGATGGACTGGGAAACGCGCTGGGCGGCATTGCTTCCGATAAGGGCAAGATCGGTATAATGTTTGCACGCCGGCAGGGGGGCAACGGTGCGGCCAGCCTGATCGGCGTAGGCGGAAAATCTTCCGCGGCTGTGGCGGCTTTCTGCAATGCGGAGCTGTGGAACGGCCTGGATATGGACCCTGTGCCCCATGTGCCGCCCATCGTGATCCCTGCCATTCTGGCAGTGGCGGAGGAGCGCGGCTCCACCGGCAAGGAGCTGCTGGCGGCACTGTGTGTCGGCCAGGAGATAGCCCGGCGGCTTTCCCGCGTGCTGCTTAGCATTATGACAAAGTCCATTATGAAATATGGCAAGACTCCGGACTTCTTTGGCAACAGCAATGAGCATATCATTGGCGCCGCGGTGGGCTGCGGTATGCTGATGAAGCTGAACGAGAAGCAGATGCGCAATGCCATCGGCATCGCGGCCTATTACTGCTCGCTGGGCGTCTGCCGCGACTGGGAATCTACCTCCCCCAAGTCCATGATCAAATATGTGCCGGTTTCCTGGATGGCCCAGGGCGCGGTGCAGGCGGCCGAGATGGCCGAGCTGGGCTACACCGGGAATGAGTATACCCTGGATAGTGAATACGGCTTCCCGCATATTTACTGCCGGGAGCCGGATGTATGGGATCCCGAAAAGGTAGTGGAGGAACTGGGCTCCCGCTGGTTCTTTACCGAGTATCACTATAAACCATACCCTGTGTGCCGCTACCTCCACAGTGTGCTGGATGCCTTTGCGATCCTGCAGGAAAAATACCACTTCTCCCCGGAGCAGATCGAGGCGATCGACTGCCATACCGCGGCCTTTGTGGCGAATCCCGATCAGTACTCCGTGGCCAACCAGGTAGATGTGCAGTTCAGCGGACCCATCGCTATGGCGCTGGAGGCCTTTGGGTACAAGCCCGGCCCGGCCTGGCAGGATAAGATCGCCCTGAATGACCCGCGGCTGCTGGCCTTTGCCAAAAAGGTGACCATGCATGTGGCCCCTGAGTATGCCGAGCTGCGCCGCAAGGATCCCCTGAGCTGGTACGGCCGGGTGGAGGTGACCGTAGGCGGTCAGGTATACACCGAATCGGTGGATTATTCCCGCGGCACCAATAAGGATGGCTACCGCCTGACCGATGGGGAGATCCAGGACCGTTTCCGCCTGGGCGCTAACTGCATCCTGCCCGACTATAAGGCCGAAAAGGTAATAGCCGAAACGGCCCAGCTGGAAAACGCGGCAAACCTGACCGCATTGTTTGAAAATCTCTGCCTTTGATCGAATCATTTGATATACATTCCAATGAAAGGGAGGAAAAATAAATGGCTAACGCAAAAGAAACCAGATCTGTAAAAAATAATATTGGTTTAGCGCTTTTTATCCTGATCCTCGTGGCAATGTTCTTTATCCCCACCTCTGAGACCTTGACTGCGGCGGGCCGCAATTCGCTGGGCCTGCTGCTGGCTACCATCGTCTGTATGCTCACCGGCGGTCTGCCCATCGGCGTACTGTGCATGCTGGTCATTCCGCTTATGTATATCTGCGGCTGTGTGGAAACGCCCGCGGCTGCGCTGGCTGGCTTCCAGAACCAAAGTGCCTTCTTTATGCTGGCAAGCTTTGGCCTGACCTGTGCCGTGACCAGAGTGCCCCTTTCCCGCCGCTTGATGCGCGGCATCATCACCAAAGCGGGCAGAAATGTCAATACTGTTCTGCTGGCCATCATGCTGTGCTGCGGCCTGCTTTCTTCCATCGTTTCCAATATCGCTGCCTGCTCGGCGTTCATCCCGCTGGTGCTGGATTTCCTCAGCATCTATGAAAATGAGGACGAGCGCAAGCGCACCGGCCGCTGCTTGCTCATCGCCCTGCCCACCGCTTCCATGATCGGTGGTATGATCACTCCCGCCGGCGGTGCGGTGAATGTCATTGCCATCACCTATCTGGAGAACCTGGCTAGCGTGAATGTCACCTTCCTGGATTGGGTCGCTATCTTTGGGCCTATCGCCATTGTGGCATTTATTGCGGCTTACTTCATCATCCGCGCGGTCTTTAAGCCCGCAGAGCTCACCCAGGATGCCATCCATCATTACCTCAGCAAGCTGGAGATTCCGGAGAAGATCGGCAAGGATGAGATTCGTGTCTGTGTGATCATCGCTGCTATGCTCATCTGCTGGATCCTAGGCACCTGGTTCAGCTTCTTCAATATCATGGTGGTCGCCATGGTAGGCGTTGGCATCATGATGCTGCCCGGCATTGGCGTCTTTGGCTGGAAGGACTTTGTCAAGGAAGTCAACTGGACCGCCTTCTTCATGCTGGGTACCCTCATCGGCCTTACCGGCCTGCTGCGTACCAACGGCGTGGTAAAGTGGCTCACCAGCATTATGGATCTGAGCTCCATTGCCACCTCCGACTTCGTATTTGTCTTTGTTCTGGCGCTCATCGGCTTCCTCATCCTTATTGTCATGCCGGTAGGCCCTACGCTGGTCACTACCCTGGCAGTTCCGCTGGTGGCGGTTGCTGCTGCGGCCAATATGAGCCCTGTTATGCTCATCTGCACTACCGTAATGTGCGCCACCTGCTGCTTCCTGTTCCCCATTGATGTAGTGCCGCTGCTGACCTACGGCTATGGCTACTATGAAATGGCGGATATGCCAAAATCCAATGCAATCATCCAAGTGATCCTTTGCCTGCTTTCGGCAATCTGGCTGCCGGTTATCTGCGGGATGCTGTTCTGAGCAAGAACGACAGATGACAACAGTCCTGGCGGTTGCCGGACGGAGGATTATCTGATAGACTTGATGTATAGCAGGGGGACTTGGTCCCCTGCTGTACAGCGGGGAAAGGATGGGCAGACAATGACATTGCTACAACTACGGTATTTCAAGGCGGTATGCGAATTCCACAGCGTGACCAAGGCGGCGGATGAGCTTTTCATCTCCCGTACAGCCATTTCCCGCTCCATCAATGCGCTGGAGCAGGAATTGGGCATTGTGCTTTTTACACACACCACCACAGGCCTGGAGCTGACGGATGATGGAAAGATCATCTATGAGCGGATCAATGAGGTGCTGGGTCGCATCTGCGCCATCGAGCAGGTAGCCCAACAGTTGGCGGAGGGCCCGAAGCGCCAAATCGTGAATGTCGGCCTGACCCCCTTTACCTCGCAAAGAATTTTCCCGGATTTCTATCAAAAGTTCCACGAAAATTACCCCAATATCACGCTGGCGGCCACCGAGAAAAATAATCTGGAAGCAAGGGCCCTGCTGGCGGAAGGTTCGATCGATGTCATCTTTACAACGGATATCTGCTACGATACCGAAAACTGTGATATTCTGTCACTGGGACGGGCGGAGCAGGTGCTTTATGTTTCCAAGCAAAACCCACTGGCCCAGCGAAAAAGCATCAAAACAGAGGACCTGCGCCTGCTGCCGCTGGCTATGCTCAGCAAATACCTCCAGCGGGAACGGGAGCTTACTTCCCGGCTGGATTCAATAGGCTGCCCGCCTAATATCGTGATGCGGCTTTCCCAAATCAGCGCCCTGCAAAGCATTGTGGAGCGTGACCTGGCCTGTGCAGTGCAGATCCGGGGCAGCTTTTCTTCCCCAAATGTGGTGGGGATCCCCTTTGAACCGGCGCTGCCGGTATCGCTGGCGCTGATATGGAATAAGCACCGGGCGGAGACTTCCGCTGTCAAAACCGTGATCGATTTTGCCAGAGCGTTCTATGAGGAAACGGCGGAGGAACGCTCTTGAAAAAACACAAAAGGAGCAACCAATGGATAAACAATATTACGAAGAGGCCCGCTGGCTGAAGGTCTACGATGGGTGCGAGCTACTCATTATCGGCAGCGGCGCGGCCGGACATTCCGCGGCAATTGCTGCGGCCCGGGCCGGCTGTAGGAATATCATCCTGATGGATCGCTATGGCTATTCCGGCGGCGATGTGACCGGCGGATATGTCATTATGGTCCCGGATCTTTCCTGGTATGATAAACAGTTTGTAAAGGGTCTGCAGGAGGAGTGGTTCCAGCGCATGAAGCACATCCCCGGTGCCGTGCGCGGCCCGGAGGGCGCCCAAATGGGCAGCACCGATCCCCTTCTTTGCGATAGCTGGAAGGCAATCCACGACTGCTGGAGCCGTGGAGAGGATTCCCCTCACCGGCTGGTACGCTCGGTCTATTTTGAACCGAACCAGCTGAAAATTGAACTGGATAAGATGCTGCTGGAGGAGCGGCAGTCTATCCGGGTGCTGTACCACAGTACTGGCGTATGTCCCATTATGGAGGGGAACACTGTAAAGGGTGTAGTATTTGAGAGTAAGGAGGGCCGTCAGGCTATCTTTGCCAAGGCGGTTATCGATGCCACCGGCGATGGAGATATCTTCTCCCAAACCGGCGCGCCCTTCGCCAGCTTGGCGGATGCGGAGACCCGTTCCAGCACCACGGCGCTGGTTTGGCGCATCGCGGGCATCAATTGGGATCTCTTTGAGGAATGGAAGCGTACCCGGCCTGAGGCCTTTGCGGCGCTGCGCGGCAGCATCAGCAAGGTCGCCGGATTCCGGGCCATGCCGCTGCCCACCAATTCCAATGAGATGTGCTGGATCAATAACTGGCACGCCGAAAAGGACTGTACCAAGATCAAGGATCAAACCGAGACCGAGATGGCGACCCGCGCCAGTATGCGGGAGGTGTTGGCCTATCTGAAGGAAGCTGTCCCCATGGCGTTCCGCAATGCATATCTTTATGATATTGCGCCGCAGCTGGGTGCCAGGTGCAGCCGCAGGCTGACCGGTGAGTATGTGATGTCCGCGAATGACTGGGCCTTTGCGCATGAGTTTGAGGATGTTATCGCCTGGCACAGCACCATCTGCTCCATCAATGATTGCGGACCGGTCGAGATCCCCTACCGGGCCATTGTTCCGCAGAAGGTGGAAGGCTTGCTGTGCCCCGGCAGACATATTTCGGCGGATGATGTGGCCATCGACTGGCTGAATCTGATCCCCCAGTGCGTTGGTACTGGCCAGGCCGCCGGCGTAGCCGCGGCGGTGGCGCTTTCTCAGGGCACCAGCCTGCGTGGTGTGGATATCCGGCGAGTTCAGGATATCCTGGTGGAACAGGATGTTCCACTGCCGAGAAACGAAAAGTTTCTTTCGATCGATAAGGGCTATCAGGAGCTGGTGGAGGAGAAAAAGCACGGCCTCTACACCAAGCTGGCCGCTAAGGCTCGTGAAAATGCCAAGCACCTGGAGTCGTTCCATCAGTGGTAAATCAGCGGTGCGGGATTGTCCCACGCCAAAAGCATACCGGGCAGCGGAATGGCTGCCCGGTTTTCTGCGTTTTTTGCCCTTACACCTTCTGCGGTTTTGCCGCTGCGGATGCTGCTTCTGCTATAATTCCAGCAGAAACAGGGGCGCCGCCCGCAGGGCGGTTCGGCGAAGCCGAACCCGGCGGCTGTGCCGCCGAAGCCGTCCGCAGGACGGCTTGCCCTGCGGGCGGCTTGCGAAACCCACCAATTCGCAATAAACCGCCGCAGCGGCTCACCATAGGCTAAGCTGCTGCAGCGGCGTTTCGTACTCATGCAGATATTGAAGGATGGCGTTGTTATTGTGCAGGATCCCGGCGGCTTCGCACTGTGCATGGAATAGCCGCATCAGCCGGTCGTTGTGGGGACTGGTCACCTCATAACGGTCGCCGTAGGTGCGGCGGTAACGCTCGCTCAGGCCAGGAAACAGCTCATCCAGTTGGGTGTAAAAGTATTCCCGGTTGCCCTCCCGCAGCGTCAGCCCCATGCCAAAGCAGAGGATCCCCCGTACACCGGCTTCTTCACAGCGGTCCAACAGGGTGGAGATATTCTCCTCGGTATCGTTGATAAAAGGCAAAATGGGGGAAAGCCACACCACCGTGGGAATGCCGGCCTTTTGCAGCTCCCGCAGTACCTCACAGCGGCGGGCGGTAGTGCACACATTCGGTTCCAGCTTGCGGCACAGCGTCTCATCAGCTGTGGTCAGGGTCATCTGTACCACGCATTTGGCGTTCTGTTGGATGCGGCTCAGCAGGTCAAGATCCCGTAGGATCAGGTCACTTTTGGTGATAACGGTAAAGCCGCAGCCATAGCGCTCCACCACCTCCATCGCCCGGCGGGTCAGCCTTAGCTCCGCCTCCAGCGGCAGGTAGGGGTCGGTCATGGAGCCGGTCCCCACCATGCAGGGGGCCCGGCGGCGCCGCAGGGCGTCCTCCAGCAGTTCCACGGCGTTCTGCTTTACCTCCACATCCTCAAATGCATGGTCGATGTGATAGCACCGGCTGCGGGAATCACAGTAGATACACCCATGGGTGCAGCCCCGGTACAGGTTTATATTTCCCCCGGCGGAAAGGATCCCCTTAGCCATTACATAGTGCATGCTGCCACTCCTTTATTGTTGTCCCCGCTTTTTCCAGATGATCGCCAGCGCCACCCCACCGATGATAACGATGCCGCCGAGGATACAGAGGATATCAGCAAAGATGATCGGGAACCGGAAGGCAGCGGACATGCCGCCCATACCGCTCATGTTATCCCAGAAGCCCTGCATGCCCCACGCACTGTTCTGCATGGAAAGAATACTGCCAAAGCCGAAGCGCGCCAGCAGCCCCACCAGCAGGATCCCCAGCCCCTGCGCCGCCACAATATACCCGGCAATATAGCCTTTCTCCCGGAACAGCCGCCCGATATGCCGGGGCAGATGATCCAGCCATTCCGGGGTGGGGGCGGGCTGCCGTACCGTTTCCGCTTCCGTGTAAGGGCGTTCCGGCTCTTCTTTGCCCAGCAGCAGGGTATCGGTGGAAATACCCAGTGCCGCCGCCAACACGATGATGCGTTCGGCATCGGGGGTGGCTTCGCCGGTCTCCCATTTGCTGATGGCCTGCCGGCTGACCCCCAGCCGCTCCGCCAGTCCCTCCTGCGAATAACCCGCTTTTTTACGGTAGTATGCAATACGCTCTCCCAGTGTCATATTTTTCTCCTTTCGGGATAGTGGCTTATCTTGTAATCCTATCATAGAGGAAAATGCGGTGGCAGGCCACCGCTTTTCGTTGGATTTTCCGCAACTGACGGTTGCAAAGGGGCATTACAACTCAAAATCGAAGGCCGAACGCTCGGTCATTACCTCATGCACAAAGTCGGAAGCCGCTACATGCAGCGGATGGTTTTTATAGCTCTTCAGCGCCGCCAGGTCGTCAAAATCCGCGGTCAGGCACACATCGTACTGGTGGCTGTTGCAGTCCCGGTCGATGCGCAGCCCATGCAGCCCCTCTATTTTTCCATTGAGTCCCTCCAGCTTTTCCTTCATCTGCCGGGCGTTTTCCTCTTTGTTTTCGTCCTTTAGGCGGTACATTACGATATGCCGTACCATATAAAATCACACTCCTTTATTTTTTTCAGTATACCCGCCGGGCGGTGATACCGTCAAGCCCCGGCGCATACAAATAGCAGAAGAAGCGGCAAAAGGAGGCATGGCCCATGACATGGTGGAAGCGGCTTTTGGTGATGGTGCTGGCGGCAGTACTGCTGATAAGTGCGGTGTGGTGGGGCAGCGGACGCATCATTCCGGCAATGCGCAGACTGTCGGTCTCGCAGGAGGTGCGCCTTCCGGTGCTGATGTACCACGGCGTCCATTCCAATCCTAAAAAGGCAGGGGATTATGTCATTACGCCGCAGGCCTTGGAGGAGGACCTCCTTTATTTACAGCGGCAGGGCTGCACCACCGTGGTGATGAGTGATCTCATCGCCTATGTGCAGCAGGGCGCGCCTTTGCCGGAAAAGCCGGTGATGATCACCTTTGATGACGGCTACTATAATAATTACCTGAATGCCTACCCGCTGCTGCAAAAATATCAGATGAAAGCCGTCATCTCCATCATCGTGGGGGAAACCGATAAATACAGTGAGCTGGATGAAAATAAGGAAAATTACTCCCACATTACTTGGGATATGATCAACGAAATGATGGAAAGCGGCCTCATTGAGATCCAGAACCACACCTATAATCTGCACAAGACCGGGAATCCCCGCCGCGGCGCCGCCCAGCGCAAGGATGAAACCACTGAACAGTATTTTGCCGCCGTGGGCGCCGATCTGCAAAAAGCCCAGGACCGCATCGAGGAGATGACCGGCTGGCGGCCCGATACCTTTACCTATCCGTTTGGCTCCTACAGCCGCCACAGCCAGGAACTGCTGGAGCAGCTGGGCTTTGCCGCTTCCCTCGGTGTGGAGGGCAAGCCCTGCTGCCTTACCCGGGATCCCGCCTGTCTCATCCGCATCCCGCGCTATACCCGCACCAGCCAAAAAACCGCCGAGGAGCTGCTCTGCCATTTCTGGGATTGAGCAGAGGGCGCGCGGCTGCGCCGCCCTCCCTCTGTACCGGACTTTCCCATCCGGCACGCGCGTACCCACCCGGATTTCCACCCCTTGAAAAACCCTCCTTTTGGTGTATAATATAGGGCAGTAAATCCAAAGGAGGATACCGCCTTGCCAAAAGAGATCGTCGGTATCGGCGCGGCCAATGTGGATATCATGGGCGAAAGCGCCGCCAGACTGGTGATGGAGGACAGCAACCCCGGCACCCTTTCGGTTTCCGTGGGGGGCGTCACCCGCAATGTCTGTGAGAATACGGCCCGATTGGGGCTGCCTACCCGCCTTATCACCACGGTGGGGGAGGACATGTACGGCGAAAAGATCCGCTCCTGGTGCCGGGAATGCGGCATCGCCACCGATAGCTTTATCACCCTGCCCGGGAAAAACAGCTCGTCCTATGTTTCCATCCACCGCAGCGATGGCGAAATGGCCGTCGCCCTCAGCGATATGCACATTCTGCAGGAGCTGACCCCTGCCCGGCTGGAACCCATGCGGGACAAGCTTTCGGCGGCCGCGGCTATCGTGGTGGATGGCTGCCTGCCGCAGGAAACGCTGCGCTATATTATCCGCACCTTCGGGGGCAGTGTCCCCATCTTCGCCGATCCCGTTTCTACCGCCTACGCCCGCCGGATGCGTCCGGTGCTGCGGGGCATCGATACCCTGAAGCCCAACCGTTTGGAGGCCGAGATTCTTTCTGGCCGTTCTATCCGCTGCGAGGCGGACTACTTCCGGGCAGCGGAGGGCATTTTGGCGCAGGGGGTGCGCCGGGTTATCATCAGCGCCGGTTCCCGGGGCTGCTACTATGCCGATAACATGGGCCAGCGGCTGTGGAGCCGTACCCGTCCCCTGCAGCAGGTGGAAAACGCCACCGGCGCGGGCGATAGCTTCATGGCGGGGCTGCTGTACAGCGCGGCGCAGCGCTACTGGCTGGGGGATACCATGGACTTTGCCATGGGTGCGGCGCTGGCGGCTTTGCAGGCCCGCACCACCATCAATCCAGCGATCAGTCCGGAGCTCATTTGGCAGCTGGTGCGGGAGCAGAAGCGCCCCCGTACCCCGGTGATCCCCACCGGTCTTACAGGGAAATAATGCCGCAAGATAGTTCTTTTGTGATGAATCCGGCGGCAAAATAGTAGGCTCTTTGGCGGTATGTGTAAAAAGCATGCCGCTTTTCTTTACAATTTTGGCGATTTGCTGCTTGCATAAACTGTACTAAAATGGTATAGTATAAACATTCAGGAATAAGTGCAATACATTTCCGGAATAAACTCTTGTTAAACTCTTGACAACTTGTGAGAAGTAGAATACAATAAGCATGACAAAAAAGGCTTGGCCTGTGCACAGTCCACAAGTCTTGTGAAAAATGTGTCCAAGACGGCATAAAGCACAGCAAAAGCCCGAACCAATAAGAGAAAATGAACTGGGAGGTAACGAAATTATGCGTAACGAATGGAAAGAATTCAAAGGCGGCCGTTGGGAAACCGAGATCGATGTTCGTGACTTTATCATGAACAACTACACCCCCTACGATGGTGATGACAGCTTCCTGAAGGGTCCTACCGCCGATACCACCGCCCTGTGGAACGAAGTGCTGGAGCTCTCCAAGAAGGAACGCGAGGCCGGCGGCGTACTGGACATGGATACCAAGGTCGTTTCCACCATCCTCAGCCATGGCCCCGGCTACCTGGATAAGGAGAAGGAGACCATCGTCGGCTTCCAGACCGATAAGCCCTTTAAGCGTGCCCTCATGCCCTACGGCGGCATCCGCATGGCCAAGCAGGCCTGCGAGGATAACGGCTATCACCTGGACCCTGAGGTGGAGGAGTTCTTCACCACCCACCGCAAGACCCACAATGCCGGCGTGTTTGATGCCTACACTCCCGAGATGCGCGCTTGCCGCAGCAGCCATGTCATCACCGGCCTGCCCGATGCCTACGGCCGCGGCCGCATCATCGGCGACTATCGCCGCGTGGCACTGTACGGCGTAGACCGCCTTATCGAGGATAAGGAATTCCAGAAAGCCACCACCCCCAGCGTTATGCTGGCCGATGTCATCCGTGACCGTGAGGAGCTTCCGAGCAGATTCGTGCCCTGAAGGAGCTCAAGGCGATGGCCGGCATCTACGGCTGTGATATTTCCAAGCCCGCTTCCAATGTACAGGAGGCCATCCAGGCCGTCTACTTTGCCTATCTCGCCGCTGTCAAGCAGCAGAACGGCGCTGCCATGAGCCTTGGCCGTACCTCCACCTTCCTGGATATCTATGCCGAGCGCGACCTGCGCAACGGCGTATTCACCGAAGAGCAGATCCAGGAGTTTGTAGACCACTTTGTTATGAAGCTGCGTCTGGTCAAGTTTGCCCGTACCCCCGATTACAATAACATCTTCGCCGGCGATCCCACCTGGGTCACCGAAAGCCTGGGCGGTATGAGCACCGATGGCCGTCACATGGTCACCAAGATGAGCTACCGCTATCTGCACACCCTGGATAACCTGGGTGCTTCCCCCGAGCCCAACCTCACCGTTCTGTGGAGCCACAACCTGCCCGCCAACTGGAAGAAGTATTGTGCCGAGATCTCCATTAAGCACTCTGCCATCCAGTACGAGAACGATGATGTCATGCGTCCCGTTCACGGCGATGACTACGGCATTGCCTGCTGCGTATCCTCCATGCGCATCGGCAAGGAGATGCAGTTCTTCGGTGCCCGCGCCAACCTGGCCAAGTGCCTGCTGTACGCCATCAACGGCGGCGTGGATGAGATGAACGGCCATCAGGTCGGCCCCAAGTACCGTCCCATCACCTCCGAGTACCTCGACTATGATGAGGTCATGGAGAAGTATATGGATATGATGAAGTGGCTGGCCGGCGTTTATGTCAATGCCCTTAATATCATCCACTACATGCACGATAAGTACTGCTATGAGTCCCTGGAAATGGCGCTGCACGATAAGGAAGTTACCCGCTGGTTCGCTACCGGCATCGCTGGCTTCTCCGTAGTGGCCGATTCCCTCTCCGCCATCAAGTATGCCAAGGTCAAGGTCATCCGCAACGAGCAGGGTCTGGCCGTTGACTACGAGGTCGAGGGCGACTATCCCAAGTACGGCAACGATGATGACCGTGTAGACGAGATCGCCAAGGATATCCTGCACCGCTTCATCAACTACATCCGTGAGTATCCCACCTACCGTAACGGTATCCATACCACCTCTATCCTTACCATCACCTCCAATGTCAGCTATGGTAAGAATACCGGTTCCACCCCGGATGGCCGTAAGGGCGGCGAGCCCTTCGCGCCCGGTGCCAACCCCATGCACGGCCGCGATAGCCACGGTGCTGTTGCTTCCCTGGCTTCTGTTGCCAAGATCCCCTTCATGGATTCCCAGGACGGTATCTCCAATACCTTCTCCATCGTTCCCGATGCCCTGGGCAAGAACGATGACCAGCGCGTGACCAACCTCGTCGGCCTCATGGATGGCTACTTTGGCAAGCATGCGCACCACCTCAATGTCAATGTGCTCAACCGCGAGACTCTGCTGGACGCTCAGGCTCATCCCGAGCTGTATCCGCAGCTGACCATCCGTGTTTCCGGCTACGCCGTCAACTTTATCAAGCTGACCCGTGCCCAGCAGGATGAGGTCATCTCCCGCACCTTCCACGAAAGAATGTGATTACCATGTCGGAACTGACTGGACGCATCCATTCCCTTGAGAGCTTTGGCACGGTGGATGGCCCCGGAATCCGCTATGTTGTGTTTTTCCAGGGCTGTCCCATGCGGTGCCTCTACTGCCACAATCCCGATACCTGGGAAATGGCGGGCGGCACCCAGATGACCGCCGATGAGATCATCGAAAAGATCACCCGCAACCGGGAGTTTTATACCTCCGGCGGCATCACCGCCACCGGCGGCGAACCGATGCTCCAAATTGATTTTCTCACCGAGCTTTTTACCAAAGCCAAGCAGAACGGGATCCACACGGCGCTGGATACCTGCGGCATCCTGTTCGATCCCGACCATACCGAAAAAGTCGAAAAGCTGATGGCCGTTACCGACCTGGTGCTCCTCGATATCAAGCATATGTTTGATGAAGAGCACAAAAAGCTGACTGGCCACAGCAACGCGCGGGTCTTTGCCTTCGCGGAATACCTTAAAAAAATCGGCAAGCCGGTATGGATCCGTCATGTCGTTGTGCCGGGTATCACCTTCCAGCGGGAGGAGCTGCTGGCCCTTGGGCGCTACCTGAAGACGCTGACCAATATGGAAAAGCTGGAGGTGCTGCCTTACCATTCCATGGGTAAGGTAAAGTACGATAGCCTGGGGATCGAGTATCCCCTGCTGGGCACCCCGCAGCTTTCCAAAGCGGAAGCAGCCCAGGCGGAAGCGATCATCCGTGAAGGCATGGCGGAATAAATCAGCCTTCCTCTTTATTCTTCTTTCATTTTCTCTCTAAACGGAAAAGGCCCTCTGCGAAAGCAGGGGGTCTTCTCCGTTTATATATATTATTGTATTATGCCAGTGCGGTGAACAGCCCGTAGGCGATCCCGCCGGTGATGAATCCGCTGACCAGTACCCCGACCGTGATGACCAGGAATGCCTGCCAGATACGCATCCGCAGCACCGCCGCCACCAGTGAACCGGTCCAGGCACCGGTGCCCGGCAGCGGAATGGCTACAAAGAGGAACAGCCCCCATTTTTCGTACTGCCCGATCTCCGCCGCTTTTTGGTCCGCCCGGCGGATGATTTTCTGGAAGAATCCGCCGATACGGGGCAGGGTAGAGAGAAACTCCAGTATCTTTTTCGCAAATAAGATAAGGAACGGCACCGGCAGCAGGTTGCCCAGTACGCAGGTGAGGTACACCGGCCAAAAGGACAGCCCCATGGCAGCCCCGGCCGGGATGCCGCCCCGCAGCTCCACAATAGGCAGCATGGATATGCAGAACAGATAAAACCATTTGTTTTGGAACATGGTTTGCATTCTCTCCTTTAGCAAGTAAGTGCAGGCTCCGGGCTGCGCCCCGCCTTTCTCCACTCGTCCCGGCTCATCGGTTATACTTTATTGGCTCCCTCGTGCGTGTGCGTACGCGCGCCCATGTACGCTAAACCCGCGCGGGAAGCCCGCCGGGCAGCTTTTTCTCATTATAGCATGTGCTTAGCACTCTGCAACGGGGACTGCGAAAAATAGTTGTAAATTATTTGTGAACCCTATTGACAACCGCGAAAAAGTGAGTACAATAATAATCGTTAGCACTCGAAGCGAGTGAGTGCTAAAAAGGAGGGAGCAATATGGAGCTGGATCCCAGAAAAAGCAGGATCCTCACCTGCGTGGTGGAAAGCTACATCCGGACCGGTGAACCTATCGGCTCCAAGATGATCGCCGCCATGCTGGAGGAAACTGTCTCCTCCGCTACCGTCCGCAATGACCTGGCCTACCTCAGCGAGCAGGGCTACATCGAGCAGCCCCATACCTCCGCCGGACGCATCCCCACTCACCGCGGTTTGCGCTACTACCTCGATCACCTGATGAAGCCGCAGCCGCTGGAGGACGCCGCCCGCGGCGAGATTGACGCCCTGTTCAATTACTGCGACCCCGACCCCGACCGCGTGCTGGAAGGCGCCACCCGGATGCTAGCCAAGGAAACCGGCTGCTTTGCCATTTCCACCACTATCTCCCGCCAGAGCCTCTTTGTCAAGCGCATCGAGATCATTCCGGCCACGGCGCATACCGTCGTCATCCTGCTGTTGTGCAGCAACGGCATGGTGAAAAATAAGGTCTGCCGGGTCAATTTCAATCTGACCCCCAATGTGGTGGATTTCTTCCAGAGCTTCGCCAATGGCCGTCTGGCCGGGCGCAGCCTCAATGAGATCACCGCCCAGTACATCAATTCGATGGCCTTTACCCTGGGTGAGCACACCGATATCTTTGCGCCGCTTTTGGCCGCTATTTACGAGCTGTGCCGGGAAGCCTGCGAAGGTGCCCTGTACCGCAGCGGCACGGGGAATCTGCTGGAACACCCAGAGCTGAGAAATGTGGCCGACCGGCTGTACCGCCTGCTAGATTCCCGCGAGGAAATGCTGCGGATCATTGGCAGCCGGGAAAATGACCTGTTTGTCAGCGTGGGGCGGGAAAATGCCCGCCCCGAAATGGAGAATTCCTCCATGATCGTTGCCCGTTACCGCATCGGTGAGGATTCCATCGGCGCCCTGGGGCTGGTTGGTCCCGTCCGCATGGATTACGCCCGGCTCATCCCCCATGTGGAGTACTTTGCCGGGATGCTGAGCCGGATGCTGAGCGATACACTGAATAACGGTCTGTAAACCGCGAAAGGAGAGAGACCCTGTGGATCAGGAAAACAAAAACACCACCCCCGAGGAAGAGCTGATGACGGAGGAAACGGCCGAAGCTGTTGAAGCCGCCGAGCCCGCCGAGGAAGCCGCCCCGGAGCAGAAAAAGGGCAAAAAGAAAAAGAGCCGGGAAGCGGAAGCGCTGGAAAAGTGCGAGGCCGAAAAAAAGGAGCTGGAGGATCGATACCTGCGCCTGATGGCCGAGTACGATAACTACCGCCGCCGCACCCAAAAGGAACGCGAAAATGTCTATCCCGATGCAGTAGCGAATACCCTAAAGGAGCTGCTGCCGCTGCTGGATAACCTCCAGCGGGCGCTGGATACCCCCTGTGCCGATGAAAATTATCTCACCGGCATCAAGATGATCCAGACGGGCTTCGAGGAATATCTCAAGAAGATGGGCGTGGAGACCTTCGGAAAAGCCGGAGAGCCCTTCGACCCCAACCTGCACAATGCCGTCATGCACATCGAGGATGAATCCCTCGGCAAAAATGTGGTGGCGCAGGTCTTCCAGAGCGGCTACCGCCGCGGAGACCGCATCCTGCGGCACGCCATGGTGCAGCAGGCCAATTAAATTAAGTCAGCAATTCAAATTCACATAAATCAAACCAATTCACAGTAGTTTTTAGGAGGAATAGATTATGAGTAAGATCATCGGCATCGACCTTGGTACCACCAATTCCTGCGTAGCAGTTATGGAAGGCGGCGAAGCCGTCGTCATCCCCAATAGCGAGGGCGCCCGCACGACCCCCTCTGTTGTAGCATTCAAAGACAATGAGCGTCTGGTAGGCCAGGTGGCCAAGCGCCAGGCTATCACCAACCCCGAAAAGACCATCTCTTCCATCAAGCGTCACATGGGCACCGATTACAAGGTGAACATCGATGGTAAGCAGTACACTCCCTCAGGAAATTTCCGCGATGATCCTGCAGAAGCTGAAGACCGATGCCGAGGGCTACCTGGGCGAAAAGGTCACCGAAGCAGTCATTACCGTTCCTGCCTACTTCACCGATGCCCAGCGCCAGGCCACCAAGGACGCCGGCAAGATTGCCGGTCTGGAGGTCAAGCGTATCATCAATGAGCCGACTGCGGCTGCTCTTCGCCTACGGCATCGATAAGGAAAACGAGCAGAAGATCATGGTCTACGACCTCGGCGGCGGCACCTTCGATGTTTCCATCATCGAAATGGGCGACGGCGTACAGGAGGTACTGGCCACTGCCGGCAACAACCACCTGGGCGGCGATGACTTTGATGAGCGCCTGCTCAACTACATGGCCGATGACTTCCAGAAGACCAACGGCATCGACCTTCGCAAGGATAAGATGGCGCACCAGCGTCTGAAAGAGGCTGCTGAGAAGGCGAAATGCGACCTTTCCGGCATGACCCAGACCAATGTGAACCTGCCCTTCATCACCGCGGATGCCACCGGCCCCAAGCACTTTGATATGACCATCACCCGCGCCAAGTTCAATGAGCTGACCGCCGATCTGGTGGAAGCCACTATGGGCCCGGTTCGCAATGCCCTTTCCGATGCGGGCCTCAAGCCCTCCGATATCGGCAAGGTGCTGCTGGTAGGCGGCTCCACCCGTATCCCCGCTGTCCAGGAAGCTGTCAAGAGCTTCATGGGCAAGGAACCCTTCAAGGGCATCAACCCCGATGAGTGCGTAGCCCTGGGCGCCGCGCTGCAGGGCGGTGTTCTCACCGGCGATGTCAAGGGCCTGCTGCTGCTGGATGTTACTCCTCTGTCCCTGGGTGTGGAGACCCTGGGCGGCGTCATGACCAAGGTCATCGAGCGCAATACCACCATCCCCACCAAGAAGACGCAGATCTTCACCACCCCTGCCGATGGCCAGACCACCGTTGAGGTCCATGTACTGCAGGGCGAGCGTGAAATGGCTGCCGATAATAAGACTCTGGGCAACTTCCAGCTCACCGGCATCCCTGCCGCTCCCCGCGGCGTTCCGCAGATCGAAGTGACCTTCGATATTGATGCCAACGGCATTGTCCATGTATCCGCCAAGGATCTGGGCTCCGGCAAGGAGACCGGCATCACCATCACCTCCTCCACCAATATGAACAAGGACGATGTGGAGCGTGCCGTGAAGGAAGCCGAGCAGTACGCTGCTGAGGATAAGAAGCGCCGTGAGGCCATTGATACCCGCAATAACGCCGATCAGATCGTGTACCAGACCGAGAAGACCGTAAAGGATCTGGGCGATAAGATCTCCGCTGATGATAAGGCCACCATCGAGAAAAAGACCGAGGCCGTAAAGGAAGCGCTGAAGGGCACCGATGACGAGATGATCAAGGCTGCGACCGATGACCTGGCCAAGGTTTCCATGGAGATCTTCGGTAAGGTATATCAGTCCAATGCCGGCGCTGCCGGTGCCGCCGGCCCCGATATGGGCGGTGCGGCCGGTGCGGGCGCTGCCCCCGATGACGGCGTGGTAGACGCCGATTACCGTGAGGTAGACGATAACTAACCGAAAAACAAATTGTAATGGGGCGCGCAGAGGCAGTTTTGCCGCTGCGCTGTCCTGCTTGCAGAGGATAAAACCATTTTCTCTGCATGATCCTGTAATAAAGGGTGAGATGAATGGCAGAGAAAAGAGATTACTATGAGGTGCTGGGCCTGCAAAAGGGCGCCAGTGAAGATGAAATAAAAAAGGCCTTTCGCCAGCTGGCGAAGAAGTACCACCCCGACCTGAACCCCGGCGATAAGGAAGCCGAGGCTAAGTTCAAGGAGGTCAACGAGGCGTACGAGGTGCTCTCCGATAAGGAGAAGCGCCAGCGGTATGATCAGTTCGGCTTTGCCGGAGTGGACCCCAGCTATGGCGGCGGTGCGACCGGTGGAGCAGGCGGTTTTGGCGGCGGCTTCGGTGGCTTTGGCGATTTGGGCGACCTGTTCGGAGATATCTTCGGCGGAGGCGGCTTTGGCGGCTTTGGCAGCGGCCGGGTAAGGGACCCCAATGGGCCCATCCGCGGCGAGCACCGGGAAGCGCAGGTTACCATCTCCTTTATGGAGGCGGTAAAGGGCTGCACCAGGAATATTAAGGTCTCCCGCCTGGAAAACTGCAGTGAATGCGGCGGCAGCGGCGCCAAGAAGGGTACCAGCCCCGAAACCTGCCCCGATTGCCACGGCACCGGCCAGGTGACCGTGCGGCGTCAGACCGCCATCGGCGTAATGCAGATGCAGCAGCCCTGCGCCCGCTGCGGCGGCCGGGGACGCATCATCAAGGAGCCCTGCCCCAAGTGCGGCGGCAAGGGCCGTGTCAAGGTCAGTAAGACCGTGACCGTCAATATCCCCGCCGGCATTGATGACGGCCAGACCGTAGCGGTGCGCGGCCAGGGCGACAGCGGCCGCAACGGCGGTCCCGCCGGTGATCTGCGTGTGACAGTCAGCGTCCGGCCCGATCCGCTCTTTGAGCGTGACGGCTATGATATCTGGTGCGAGATCCCCATTACCTTTGCCCAGGCGGCTATGGGTGATGACATTGTAGTCCCCACCGTGGATGGCAAAGTGAGCTACCATGTGCCGGAGGGCACCCAAAGCGGGACGGTATTCCGCCTGCGGGATAAGGGCATCCCTGCCCTGAACGGCCGCGGCCGCGGCGACCAGTATGTGCGTGTGGTGGTGGAAGTGCCCAAGAGCATGACCAAGGCCCAGAAGGATAAGCTGCGGGAATTTGACGCGGCGCTGAGCGACAAGAACTACCAGAAACGCAAGAGCTTTACGGAACGGCTGAGGGATTGCTTCAGTGACAAGTAAACAAAAAGGGAGAGCCTTGGGGCACCCTCCGTAAGGAAGGCGCCCCAACTGCTTTATATTTGACTCCTTTTCGGATTGTGGTGTCATAATCCGATGCTTGCTATCCCTGTGGACACGACGGCAAATGCTTCGTATTATTTATTTATAATAACTCCTTTGTACCAAGTCGGAATGGATTTCGTCATATTCTCATACCAGCTTAGTACATCTTTTGCTTGATTTATCATTACTTGAATTTGGCTCTGCCCAAAAGGAATTGCCCAAGGCACAGAAGATAAAGTATTACTGCTGATATAAAGTGCGAGCAACTCCCAAAACTGAACCGGCACATCATTATCGAAGTACCCGTTTACCATTCCGGTTGCAAATAAAGGAGCAGCTTGAGCACACCACACAATGCGGTTAAATTCTTCCCACGGATCTCCAAAGTCATTTCTGTTAAAATCAATAATGTAAAGTTGCTTATCATTCCCTATCATCATATTGCCGATATGATAATCTCCGTGCTGATAAGTTCGAGGGCGACCGCTGAGTAAATATCTGTGAGCATTAATGTAATCAATGAAGGCTTGCCCATTTTCGTACTTGATAGGACATTCTTCATACATTTTGATTTTGCGGTCTGCTTTTACGATTAAAGTAAATTTCCCAATCTTCTATTCCTTTGGGAGCTGGGATTTTGTGAATCTCCTTCAGTATTCTTCCCGCTTCAAAACCATAAGAATATTGTTCTTCGCATGTTAAATTATGTACATTTTCTTCTACATCAACGCCATCTATCCAAGTTTGAATAGAATAAACTCCTTCATCAGATGTACCGAACTCTAAAGGTTTGCACATTGGCACGCCGAGAGTTGCTACCTGACTCATAAGTTCATATTCACTTTTCTTTCTGTCATACTGTTCAATCGGAGAAACACGAAGCAAAAATCTTTTTCCTTGTTTGTCAGTAAGACAGTATTTTTTATCTTCTGACCAACCTTTATCTATTAGTTGCTTTGTAATAAACTTATGTTGTGGCACAGTCTTTCCCTCCTTCAGATAGCAAATAGTTATTTGCTATCTGAAAATTATTATATCATAAAATGATTTTTCCGCAAACCAGTCATTTTGACGACTTACAAAAGCAAAAAGGGAAACGACTTCCTTGCGGAGTGTTTCCCTTGCGGGCTCTCCTTTTTGGGCCTTGCGGGGGGCTTGCGAAGGGGGAGGGGGTAGGGCGCCCGCAGGGCAAACCGTCCGCAGGACGGTTTCGGCGGCGGAGCCGCCGGTTCCGGCGAAGCCGGAACGCCCTGCGGGCGCCCGGGGACCGGCCTACATGTCCTCCGCCAGCTTTTTCAGCAGGCCCTCCGCCAGGCGGTCCACTTCGGCAAAATTCGTTGCCTCGATGTAGTACTGTTCCAGCTCGTCGTGCCGCCGGTGCGCCTCGGCAATGGCCAGCTCCGCCTGCCGCAGCAGTGTCGCGGCTGTCTTTTGCAAAAAGCGGATGCGTACCCGCCGGGATTTTATGGCGCTGCCATCATCGGTAAAACGCTGAGCGTGGATGGCCCGGCCCGCCAGCGGTACCCGGTGCAGGCTGTTGCTGGTCACAAAGGCCAGCCCCGTTTCCGGGATCAGCAGATGATCCAGCTTTTCGGGGGAGAGGGGACAGGGGCAGCTGATGACATGGTACCCCCGTGCCACTGCTTCATCCCGTAGCCGGGGCAGCAGTGCCGCGGCTGCCGCCCCGCAGGGGTCCTCCAGGCAGATAATTCGCTCGCACAGCGTCGAAATTGTTTCATGAAACAAAATGGTGCCCCGGTCGGTCACCGCGGAGAGCAGCCGCAGCGCCTCGCTGCCCGGTTTGCCCCGGTCAGGCAGCTCCCGGGCAGCCAACCGCTGCACATAGTGCTCGATTTTTTCCCAGTTTAGGGTCTCCGCCGCCAGCCGGCGCACCTCCCCCAGCAGGGCCCCCGCCCCGGAAAGATACCGGACCGCCTGCCAGTGCAGCCCGCTGATCTCCCGCCCCAGTCGGACGATCTCCTCCCGCCGGGTACAAGAAGCTCCTCATCCCAGCACCCACACAGAGAAAACGGCTGCTCCACCGCGCCGGGGAACTGCGGCTCCAGCGCGTGGGGCGGGGTGGCATCCAGCAGTACCGTCCTTTGCCGCGGCAGAATGACCCCATCCAGGCTGGCGGCATCGGAGGAACAGTGGATCTCCTCCACCGGCTGGCCGCGCTGCAGGGCCAGCTTTATTACCCGCTTCATCAGGGTGGATTTGCCGGTGCCCGGCCCGCCTTTGATGAGGATGCAGCGCCAGTCCTCCTCCGGCCGGGTGAACTGCCCGAACAGCGAATAAAACCCGTTTTGGGAATTGCACCCCATAAACCAGCGGCAGGGGATCGTTTTTTCCATGAAAAGGCTCCTTTCGGCGGGGTATGGCGTTCGCGCCCGCTGGTGCCATTCTATGCCGCCCCGGTGGATGTTGCCCCAGGTTCCTGCAGGGTGCCGGTTCGGCCCGCAGGGCAAACCGTCCCTCCGGGACGGTTTTAGGGCGGCTTCGCCGCCCCACGGGCGCCTGCGGCGCCCGGCCCTGCGGGCCGCCTGTCCCCGCCGCTCACCCGTGCAAAAGCCACAAAAAAAGAGGGCCCGCAGGCCCTCCCGGTACAAAAATCATATCTTTATCCCCAGCTCCCGTATTTTCTCCCGCAGCGAGAGAAAATCCGCGAAGCCGTTTTTGGTATTGTAGGGGTTGCGCAGCAGTGCCGCCGGGTGGAAGGTCCCCATCATCCACACCCCGTTTTTTTGGATCCACTCGCCATGCTGGCGTGTTACCTTGTAATCCGGCTGGATCAGCGTCATGGCGGCAATGCGCCCCACGCACACAATGATCTTGGGCCGGATGAGCGCCACCTGGTTGCGCAGGTAGCCCATGCAGGCGGCGATCTCCTCCTGCTCCGGGTCGCGGTTCTGCGGCGGGCGGCACTTTACTATATTGGCTATGTAGATATTGCGGCTGCGGTCCAGGTCGATGTAGTGCAGCATTTTATCCATCAGCTGGCCGCTGCGCCCCACAAAGGGCTCTCCCTGCTCGTCCTCGTGCTGGCCCGGCCCCTCCCCGATGAACATGATCTCTGCCTTGGGGTTGCCCACCCCAAAGACCACATGGTGCCGGCCTTGGCACAGCTTGCAGGCGGTGCAGTGCAGCGCGGTATCTCTCAGGCTTTCCCAGTCCATCATGGGTGTCGCCTCCTTTTGTAAATTTTTCGATAAACCTATTATATCAGATAATTAGACTCTTTGCAAAATAGAACATGGGTGTTATAATATTATGGACAAAAAAGTATGCGACAATAAGGAGGCATTCCCCTATGGCAAAAGTATTAGTAGAAACTTCCGCCCGTCATCTGCACCTTTCCCAGCAGGATCTGGAGACCCTGTTCGGCGAGGGCTTCGAGCTGACCTTCAAAAAAGCGCTTTCCCAGCCCGGCCAGTTTGCCACCAATGAAAAAGTCGAGGTCATCGGCCCCAAAAAGTCCATGGGCATGATCTCGGTTCTCGGCCCCGTCCGCAAGCAGACCCAGGTCGAGCTTTCCATGACCGACGCCCGTTCCATCGGCATCGCCCCCTTCGTGCGGGAATCCGGTGACCTGGCCGGTACCCCCGGCTGCCGTCTGGTTGGCCCCAAGGGCGAGATCGAACTGAAGGAAGGCGTTATCGTCGCCAAGCGCCACATCCACTTCACCCCGGAGGATGGCGAGAAGTTCGGCGTTAAGGATAAGCAGATCGTCCGGCTGAAAATTGATTCCGATGGCCGCAGTCTGGTGTTCGATGATGTCATCTGCCGTGTTTCCCCCACGGCCGGCACCGCCTGCCACCTGGATACCGATGAAGCCAATGCTGCCGGCTGCTCCGGTGAAGTCTACGGCGAGGTCATTCTGTAAAATCACGCACCCCCGGCGGCAGACTTACCCACAGTCTGCCGTCTTTCGCAAAAACAAAGCGACCGAAAGGAGTTCTTCTATGGCCACCCTTTTGCAGCTCTGCCAGCCCTTCGATCACGCTGTGATGGCCGCCATCCAGCAGCTAAGCGGCGCCATGATGGATAAGATCATGCTGGCGTTCACCTTCCTGGGCGAGGAGACCTTCGCTATTCTGCTGCTCATTGCCGTGTACTGGTGCTGGGATAAGCGGATCGGCGAATATCTCCTGTTCTCCCTTTACACCGCCATGAGCCTCAACGGCCTGCTCAAGGATATCATCTGCCGTCCCCGCCCGTTTTTGAATGACGAGTTCAGCGACCTGCGCTATGTCAAGGTAAAGGGCCTGCTGGTGGATACTGAGCACCTTTCTTCCTCCTGGTCCTTCCCCAGCGGCCACAGCCAAACCGCTGGCAGCATCTACGGCAGCCTTATCAATGGCCGCAAGCTCGGGATCAAAGTCTGCGGCATCGCGGTCATCCTGCTGGTCATGCTCTCCCGGGTCTATCTCGGCGTCCATTACCCCACCGATACCATTGTGGGCGCGGTGCTGGGCCTGCTGTGCGCCTGGGTGTGCGGGCTGCTGTTCCGCCGCTTTTATCAGCACCGCCTGCTGCTGATGGCCGCCGCTGTGCTGCTTTCCGGCCTGATGCTGCTGGTCAGCCCCTCCGGCGACAGCGTAAAAACCCTGGCGATGGGCGTGGGCGCTGTATTGGGCATGTGGCTGGAGGACGGCCTGGTGGAGTTCCGCTCCGCCAATGGCTTCTTCGGCGGGGCGCTGCGGCTCATTTTGGGCTTTGCACTTATCATGGCCATCCGCATCGGCCTTAAGGCTCTGCTGCCCGATATGATGTGGTGTCACTCCCTGCGCTACGGCCTCATGGGCCTGTTCGGTACCTTCCTGTGGCCGTGGGTCTTTACCAAATTGGGCTTTTGATAAAAAGACAACCCAGGCGGCGAACGCAAAAGCGGGTGCTGGCTGCGTTGCCCCCTCGAAAGGCATAAGCCCGTCTTGCGCCGGGCGCGAGCCTTCCTTCGGGTGCAGCCTTGCCATCCCCTCCCTTTTCCGCCCGCCGCCCGTATCACCATAAAAAATTCATTTTAGGAGGTCGTATTATGGGATTTCTGAAAAATCTGCTGGGCCTGGGTGTTGCCGCCGGCACCGCCTATGCTGCCGTTAAGGTAGCGCAGAAGTACAACGAAAAGAAGAACGCGAACGCGGATCTGAACGGCGATGGCGCCGTGGATGCCAATGATACCGTCTACGGCGTTAAGGAAGCCGCCCGCGAGGTGTACGCGGAAACCGCCGCCAAGGTGCGGGAGAAGGCCCCAGAGGTCCGGGAAAAGGCCGCTGCCGCCATCGGGGCCGTGCAGGAAAAAGCCCCCGAGTTCATCGAGAAGGTGAAGGGAGCCGCCGGCGAAGCCTGGAGCGCCATCCATGGCGAAAATTTCCCTGCCGCCGAGGTGGAGCTGGAGGAAGAACCCACCTGCTCCGAGGATGTCACCGCCGAAGAGACCGAAGAGCCTGCCGCCGAGCCGGAGACCCCCGCCGCCGGGCAGGAGTAAGCAAACCCCGCAAACCAAAAGGCCGCCCCAGCCGGGCGGCCTTTTTTGCTGCGCTTATTTGATGAAATTGGTGCGGATGGGCGCTTCCCGCTGGGGCAGGCCGTATTTCTCCCGGCCCAGCGCGATGCTGCGCATCAAGAAGGTCATATTGCGGGCCAGCGTGCGCATGGTCTGCCGGCCTTCCTCGTCCTGCTCAGCTTCGCCGGGCGCCCGCCCGTGGATGCTGTTCCAGTATTGGCTGGAAGCGACCGGCATTCCCGCTATGGTAAAAAATTTGTTCAGCTCATCAAAGGTCGCGCTGCACCCGCCGCGCCGCGCGCACACCACACTGGCCCCTACCTTCATAGATTTATCAAAGTGGCTGCTGTAAAAAAGCCGGGTCAGGCAGGCCGCCAGCGTGGCATTGGCGCTGGCGTAGTAGACGGGGCTGGCCACCACCAGGCCGTCCGCCGCCTCCAGCTTGGGCGCCAGCTCGTTTACGATGTCATCAAAGACGCACCGGCCGGTCTCGGCGCATCTGCCGCAGGCAATGCACCCCCTGATATCCCGCGCGCCCACCTGCACCGTTTCCACCTCCACGCCTTCCTCCCGGAAGATTCATTGCCGTGCCTCCTATCTGTTAAAATGTGTTCAGCCTCATTATATCTGCTTTGGGTGTTCAAATGAAAAAGCTTTTAAGTGTTGTGCTGGCGCTGCTCATGCTGGCCGTCATGCTGCCGGTCGTGTCCCTGGCAGCGGATCGTGTTGCATTAAACACCATTACCGAAGCGGAAGATGGTACTTATGATGCAAACACTGGTCATGTAGCATACACTTATTACACCGATAAAATGTGCTATCGGGCAAATGATACCACAACTCCCGGCGGTACGCCCGGCGGCACCATTCCGTGGGTCAAGACTGTAACCATCACCGGTGTCAACTTTGGTGAATTGACAGATAGCAGCAGCGATATGGCTCTGCTGAAAAAGATTATCATGA
>VOFG01002406.1_pt1 | contig 53482 bp, 63 predicted proteins | sample 5384171 | NCBI WGS metagenome assembly VOFG01 (sample SAMN12384726, study PRJNA508395) | human gut metagenome | isolation source: healthy gut F | host: Homo sapiens
AGCGCTTCCTGATTTTCCTGCGGTTTATTGTTTACGGCAGAACCCTTCTTTTTTGCCTTTTCTTTTGCCCGTGGCGGCTTTTTTTAGCCTTGCCTGAAGCCTGGTAATACTTCGCCCATGCAAAACGCCGCATTTGGGGCGTAACGGTCGGATGCACTTCTCCTCACCAGTTATTGACCGGCGCATAGACGAGTTCGTTTGCCACCCTCACCCGGTATTCTCCCGGCATGTATTTGACGGAGCTGAAGAGATGGTTCCTTCCGGAGAGCAGCGTCCCGTAGTTCCCTGCCGCATCGGTCCGTCCCGAGGACAGCCTTTTCGCTTTCGGCCACGGGTGTAATCCCCGTTTACGAATCCTCCCTGCCGGAAGTTGTCCTGAAATGGTCTTTTGCCATTCGTCCGGCGATAGCCGGCATCTTCCGTTTCATTAGCCCATCCAGTTCTTTCCGTTTGGCTTTTATCAGTTTTGAATATTCTTTTATGTCCATGAATGACTGAATTAAAAAATAATTTTATACTTTTTGCAGCAAGGCGTTTTTTATGTGCCTTTTTTGCGTTATGGAAATACCTAAACAAGTGTCGGAATTAGCAAACAGTAGCGGTTACAACTCCGTTGTCTTATCAGCCAGTTCCCCTGAAGGAAGCATCTATTCCGTGGGCTGTGTTGACGGGGATGGTTTTGAGTTGCCTGTCGGTCTTCCCGCCTTTATTCTGTTCGACGGCCAGTCCTGCCGTCTGGTGGACGGTGAGGAGGGGCTGGCACTTTCTTCCCGTTTATTTGGTGATGAATAGTCCCATGATTTTGGGATTTACCAGTTTGTTGTCTATTCTTATCACTCCCACACGGCCCGCTTTCATGCTCTGTATGTAATTGCTTGCATCATCCTTTCCGGTTTGCGGGTCGAAGAACCTTGTCTTTCCTTCAGTCACCTCCGCGCAGAACACGTGTGCGGAGCCGCCTTTCCAGGCACAATATATCTCGTATATTCCATCCTCTCTGAATTTTTCCCTGAAGTATTCCTTCAGCCGGTTTGCATTCATTACTTGATATCCCTTTCTGACCTGCCATTTATAGGTATAGTCATAATCCGGCTTTGTTCCGTCCCGGTTCAGGAAACGTTCTTCCCATGTGATACCTTGTTTTGCCATTTCATTGTATGCGCTTTGTCTGATGTTGGGTTTTGCCTCGATGTCAAACCCCAACCTTCTGAGCATGTGTGTCATGGTGCAGGTCTGGCAATTCACGCGGTATCCTTCCTCTTTTCCGAATTTCGGGTTCTCCTTTCCCTTGTTCGCCTGTTCGTATGTCATCGGCTTGCCTTTGGTAACGCCGAGTGCCTTTTCTATCTTGAGATTGTTGCGGGCGATGTCGGTTTTTTCCTCCAGCGTCAGGTTGTCCGGCATTTCGGCTATCCTTTCGTTGATGCGCCTGGTCAGTGCGTCCACGGCTTTTTTGCTCCCGGATGCGCTTCAGTAACGTAGGGGTGTTTGTCTGAAAACAGTTTGCCGTCTTTTCCCGGATTGTTTTCCAGACCGTCATGTGCCTTGTTCTGCCCGTTTTCGTCCGGTACCGCTGTCGGCGCTTCATCCGTTGATGAGAGCGTGCACTTGCAGTTCCATCTGTCCCCGGGCCTGTGCTCGTTCCAGAACGGATCATCTATTGGACGTATGGTCCCCCAGAAAATCCTGTGGTCGCTTCCCGGATGTATGGATGTGGAAGGCATCCATTTGAGATTCGGCAATACGTCCTTTTCCCTTTCGAACTGCCTCCAGTCCGCGGCCTGGTGTGCCCGTATGACGGCCGTGTCGTATTCTGTACGCAGCCAATGGACCATCTGATGGTCGGCTATGGGCATGGCTTCCTTTACCCACTGTTCAAACGGCTTTAAACTTCCGTTTTTGTCCAGCAGCAGCGCTGCCATGTCGTTCTGTGCCCTGTGTACCTTGAAAGCTGCGAACACGGCGTTGTTCATTCGGATTTCCCGGTAGAAGTCATAATCTGGATCGTCGGGCTTTCGTGTCCCAAACCCCTTGTCCGCTGCCTCGTTTATTGTTTTCCATGTGGCTTCGAACAGGTTCTCCTCGATTTCCGTCAGGGGTGGAAGTCTTTACTGTAGATGTTCTTCAGGGCTTTCTTCAGTACCTCTTCATCGAACGAGAATAAAGTTTCCACCTGTTTGTCCTCCATTCTGTAGAGGTCGTTCATCACCATTCTAAAGCTGCCCCGTCTCTCCCCGGGGCTTTCCCGAAAAAACGTTTCAGCCAGTTGTACGCGTTTTTAAGGGCATTTTTCTTTTCTTTGGGTGTTCCTTTACCGTGCTTTTCCAGTTCCGGTTCTTCTTCCGGATCCGGTTTATCCTCTTCCGTCTTTTCAGTCTCTCGGGCCTTCGCCGCCTCGATTTCCGCCGCTTTCTCCTCCTGGCGTTTCTTCAGTTCGTCATAGTTTGCCGGTTTCTCGATCCCGAATTCCTCGTAGAGATAGTCGTCACCCACCGGCAGGTTGAAGTTCGTGCGCAGTTGTGTGAGGATGGACATCTTTTTCTCCGGTTCGATAAGCTTCTTTTCCGGATAGCAGAACTCCCCGCCTGTGGTGTCTATTCCGAGCATTGCGAATATGTCGGCCATGTCATAGTTGAGCACGTCGAGGATGTCCTGCCTGTCGGAGAGCGTCACTTTCTCCTCCACATCCTTGTGTACGGTTCCCAGTGCCTGTGTGCCCTTGTCGGAGGCTTCGGTGGTGAGCGTGTTTCCGAGGAACAGCTTTGAGATTTCGTTGTTGCAGCGCTCGCAGAGTTTGTCGTAGAGGTCCGCGCTCCCTGTCTTGTTCGCGGCTTCCACGAGCTTGAGCACCGTATCCTCCGCGTGCACGAAAACCGACAGGCTTCCGGTGCTGTCCGCATCGTTCAGCGCCCTCTGCCGTGCCTCGTCGTCATCCGTGGGATACGTGTACTCCCTGATGGGCGCTCCGAACACTTCCGCGAACTGTGCCCAGTCCGCCACGTCGTTACGTTTGTATATCACCCAGATAGCTGCTTTCACCAGCAGCCCGGGATCGTCGGGTGAACCGATGAACAACAGGTCCGGGTACTCGTCCCAGGACGTCCCGGTGGTGTCCGTCTGGTGCCGCAGTATGAGCCTGCGCACGGGATCGACGTGTTTGCGCGGTATCAGGTCGTAGTTCACCCATTCCCCCTTTCGGTAGAACTGCACGAGTGAGAACCCCCAGAATTTGGCGTCCAGGATGTCCCCTATGAACTTCCGGAACCATGGGGACCTGATCTGCTTGTTCACCTTCTCGTCCGGTTTCCCGTTCCTGCGGAATTCTATGGAAGATGCCAGTGCGGCATTCTTCCGTTTCTCTATGACACTTGTCAGGTGCGTGTCCATGAGTATGTCGCTGAACAGGTCGTACAGCCTGAAGCGTCTGGAGTAGTCCACATTCTCGAAAGCCCTTACCGCGAGCATGTAGTCCGCTATGTCTATACCGAACCTTCTGGGCTGTGTCAGTATGATGGTTGCGGGTCCTTTCTGCCCGGGCCTTGGCAGGTTCCCGCTTTGGGTTATCTTTCCGGCCCCTTTCTTTCTTTTGCTCATATTACCAATGGTTTACACGTTTACGGTTGCTTTTGATAAGGAAATTTGATTTTGCCGTCCTCGTCTCTTCGGACAGCAGGGGCAGGCCGTCCACCGATATCTCCTCGGTCGCCACGGCTTTCAGCCATTCGACCGCCCTTTCGTGGCGTTCCTTCCGCAGCGGTGACAGGTTCCTCGGGTTATGTATGCAGAAGATGTGGTACACGGCTATGTCGATGGCCATCATCAGGACAAGCTGGTTGCGTTTGTCACCGGTTGCCGTGAATATTTTGTCACAGTCGTAACGTCTGGAAAGGTAGCAGCGCATCTCGGCGACGGCGCGGTCCTCACATATCTCCACGACGGCGTCATCCTCCCTTGTCAGTGCGTCCAGAATGTCTCGGTGTATGCTCGCGTCGTAGTCTGAAAGTTCGATAAATTTGCTCATAATGATAGGTATTGAAGTTTACACTCTGTACTTGTTTTGTGACCGCGTGCTTTTCCTTGTGACAATGACGGGCTTTTCCGACTGTCTGGCCTTGCGGTCTATAATTCTGTTTCCCCCCTCCACGCAGTCGGGTCCGTCTGCCGGATAGGTCAGTTGGAGGTTGAACAGCTTGAACTGTTCCGCCATCCGTTTCATGTGCGGGTTGTCCTTTTCGGCCTCGTTGAGTACCAGGTTCCCCTCCCGGTTGAGCGGTTCCAGGTTCGCCTCGATACGTGTGGCCTTGTCGGTTTTCTTCTCCTCGTCCCCGGTGATGTACAGTGATATTTTCCTTTCCCTGCGTATCCGCCGCACGATGGGCTGGAATACCTGCTGGAAAAAAGGATCCTGTAATTTGTTGTTCTCCATGTAACAGTACACGGTGGTTTTCCCACCCACAAACTCCAGCAGCTTGATGTACCACTCGACAAATTCCGCGTTCAGCCCCCTGTCCAGGAACGTTTTTATCAGATAAAGCCTTCCCGCGAGTTTCCCGAGCAGGCATACCGTTTTGGTGGAACTTTTTTTCGTCTTGTTCTCTCCCGGTGCGGGGTCCCCGTATATCACCAGGAACTTGAACCTGGAAAGTGCCGGCACTTTCCCGTAGGTGATTTCCGCGAACACGCCGCCGTCCACCACCGGGTTGTTGAAGAACTCTTTCTGTGCCGCCGCCGCGCTCACCAGTGAAAGGAAGAGGTCTATATCCTCCTCGGAGTTCTTTTCGGACCATACGGACAGCCCGTCCTTTCCCCGGATGTTGATGATATCCACGTGCCCGATTCCTTTCGCCTTCAGTTCGGTGGCCTTTTCGATGGCCCTTTTGATGCAGCAGTCCGGCGCGATGATGTTCCCGTTGAACAGGATGCGGTAGTTTCCCGATACGGACATGGTCGGTATCAGCGCCTCTTCCAGCCATTTCCATTTGGTTTTGATGCGTTCCGGGTTTCGACACTCCTCGTCGGTGTCTATATCGTCCACCAGGATGAAGTCCGGGCGGAAGTTCTTGTTACGTGTACCGCGCGGTGACTGCCCGGCTCCAATGGCGCGGAAGGAGCACCCGCACATGCAGGTGAATTCCCCGGTTTCCCACGCTCCCGGTTTTTTCTGCTGTCCGTAGTCCTGTATGATCCGCTGGTTCTCCTCGAAGTTCGCCATGAACGGCAGCAGTAGCCTTTCCGCATTGTCAGCCGAGTTGGAGATCAGCAGCACGTTGCGTATCTTTTTTGTCAGTGCCAGTTTGGATATCTCCATCATGGAGCGTGCGGATTTCGCCAGCTCGCGTGACCAGGCCCTTACCTCGTACCAGCGGTTGTTCCTCATCAGCCGCCCGGTGGCTTTCCTGTGGAAGGCGGCGGACTCGCAGGTGCAATACATGGCGAAGTAGTATTTGAACCACTCCTCGTCGTTCTTCTCCAGCCTTTCCCGCCTCTGCCTGATTTCCGTTTCCGTGTCCGTGGGGTTGATGTCCGAATGTTCTCGCACGGATGCCACCAGCTCGTTCCAGCTGTCCAGCGCGAGCCTGTCCTGTGTTGTGAGTCTTTTTCTTTGCCATGTCAGGATAATTTTGATTTGACAAACGCGTCCAGAAGCGGGGTGATCTCCTTCGCCTGCGTGGAATCGTAGGTCCGCACCCATTTGAGCAGGTCGGAGAACACGGAGATGATGTCCGCCAGCCCCACTTCTGTTTCCAGTTTCTTGATGGCGTTCGACAGTTTGGAAATGGTGTCCGCTTCCGCGGCGTTCGGGAACCGTTCCCCTTCCGGTTTTTCCCATGATGGCGTTGTTGAGTTCCGCCAGCTGCCGGTACAGGTTCTTCAGCTGCTCCTCCCGTGTGATGGTTATGGAAGCCTTCAACTGCTCCCAGTTTCCTTTGCCTATCCAGTTGTTCACAGTCACCCGTGAAACCCCCACACGCTCGGCTATTTCCGCCTGCGTAAGCGTCGCGGGTGTAGAGCGTTTTCGCCCATGCCTTTTTCTGCTCGTTTGTAAGTTCGGCCATATTACCTCCTTTTTTTACGTGCAAAATTGATAAGGAAAAGGAGCGAAAAAAAACGCGCTCCGCATGATGACATTTTAAAGCGTCATGGCAATCCTTTAAAGTCTCCATGATGAAAACGCGGTTTGAAAAAGGCTTTTAATCCCCCTAATTTCGCACCGTAAACTTTTGCAGGGAAGGACCTGCCAAAACGATAGTGACATGAGTAGATTTTTCAATATGATACCCGGAACCGATGCCTGTTGCATCCTTCTTTACGGTGACATCGGTGAGTACGATGATAACGTGCGCAGCGGTGATATCGCCCGTGAACTTCTGGAAGCGGAAGCCCTGACCGGGAAGGTGGACGTGCGTATCAACAGCAACGGCGGTGAGGTTTATTCGGGCATCGCCATTTTCAATGCCTTGAAGAATAGCAAGGCCGACATTACCATCTACGTGGACGGCATCGCCGCCAGCATGGCCAGCGTGATCGCCCTGTGCGGAAAGCCCGTCCGGATGAGCCGTTATGCCCGTCTGATGCTTCACAGTGTCCAGGGCGGCTGTTACGGCAACAAGGATGAGATGAAGGACTGCATCCGTGAGATCGAGGCGCTTGAGGATACCCTTTGCGAGATGTATGCCACCCGTATGGGCAAGGACAAGGAGGAAATCCGCGCGATGTATTTTGACGGCAAGGATCACTGGCTGCGTGCCGACGAGGCGCTGGCGCTGGGGCTTATCGACGGTATTTATGACGCTGACCCGGTACCGGAGGACAGTACCCCCGAACAGGTATTTCAAATATTCAATAACCGGCTGCACAAGCCACAAAACGAGAATAGCATGAATTTAGACGAACTCAAGAGACGTCCGCGGTTCAAGAACTGTGCGACGGATGACGATTTCCTGCGTGAAATCGGACTGCTGGAAACAGAGGCTGGCAAAGTCCCGGCCCTTGATGCCGAGGTCACCCGCCTGAAGGGCGAACTGAAGGTGTTCCAGGACAAGGCGGATGCGGATGACGCTGCCGCGCGTAAGAAACTGCTTGATGATGCGGAACAGGACGGCCGTATCGATGCCGCCACCCGCCCCATCTATGAGAACCTTCTGGCAAAAGACCGGGAGAACGGGGAAAAGGCATTGGAGAAGCTTTTTCCCAAAACGTAGTGTCATGACTGACCTTCGTGTGAATCCGACGGGTGAAAGCCCCTGGAACAAGCGCATGAGCGAGATTAAGGACAAGTTGAACCATAAATAAAACATTTGCCATGGCAATAGTAGTAAGAAACACGAATTACAACGGCGAGGTACTGGAGAAAATACTGGTCCTGGCCACCACCGGGAATGACCTTGTAGAAAAAGGTCTGATCATGGTGATCCCCGGTGTGGAGAAAAAATCAGCCTGCCGCGTATCAAGACCGGCAAGATGCTCCAGAAGCGTAAGGAGAACCCGACTTTGGAAGACTCGAAAGGCAATTTCAATTACTCGGAGAAATCACTGGATCCGGAGGACTTCATGGCGTTCACGACTTTCAATCCCCGCGCCTTCGAGCATGTTTGGCGCAAGTGGCAGCCGAAGGGCAACCTCGTGTTTGCCGAACTTCCCCCGAAGCGCAGAACACGCTTCTGGATGAACTTAGCAAGAGTGTGAAGTTCGAGCTGGGCTGGCATTACCTGAACGGCGAGTTCGGTTCGGACGACGACCACCTTTTCAACGGTATCCTGACCCAGGCGGCTAAAGATCCGGATGTGATCGTGGTTCCGGCTCCTTCCGATACTTCCATGATCGGCAAGTTGAAGGCTGTCCGCAAGGCTATTCCAAAAGCCCTGCGTGAGAATCCGAACCTGCGTATCCTGATGAGTATTGACGACTTCGACAAGTACGATGACGAGCTGACCGAACGCGAGTACAAGAACACGAGCGAGACGGACATCAACAAGAAGCGTTACAAGGGTATCACCATCGAGACGCTGAATTCTTGGCCTGATGGCCTTATCGTAGCCACGCTCTGCTCGATGAGCGCTGACGGCAACCTTTTTGCCGGTGTGAACCTCCAGGACGACGAGGAGGTGATCCAGATTGACAAGTGGATGAACTCCAGCGAGCTGTACTTCTTCAAGCTGCTGATGAAGGCCGACACGGAAATCGCCTTCGGCGAGGAGTTCGTGGTGCTTGACACCCGTGAGACTCCGGTGTTCAAGGCAGTGGAACGCAGCATTTCTGCCGATCCGGCCGCTCTTTCCTTCAAGGCCGCCGGTGAGAGCAAGGAGGTGAAGGTCACTGCCTCCGGTGATTACAGCGTGGTTTCCATTCCTGCCGGTTTCACGGCAGTCGGTACCGATGGCTCTCTGACGGTCACCGCCGGTGTGAACAGTAGCGGCAAGGCGGTATCCGGCACACTTGTACTGGGCCTGGACGCCGATCCGGAGAAGAAGGTGGAGATAGCACTGTCCCAGGCGGCCGTTGATGAAGAGGAAGGCGGTGAGTGATGGGAAAGCTGAAGTATCTTGTCATCCATTGCACGGCCACTCCTGAAGGGCGTGAGGTAAGCGGTGCGGAGATTCGCGCCTGGCATACGAACCCCGTCTCAAAGGGCGGCCGCGGCTGGAAGCAGGTCGGATATACCGACCTGTTCCATCTGAACGGCGGAGTGGAACGCCTGGTGAACAATAACGAGGACGCGAATGTGGACCCGTGGGAAGTGACCAACGGCGTGGCCGGTTACAATTCCGTGAGCCGCCATATCGTCTATGCCGGCGGGTGTGCAAAGGATGGTAAAACGCCTGCGGACACCCGTACCTCCTGGCAAAAAAAGGCGCTTGAGAAGTACGTGAAGGATTTCCACCGTCGTTTTCCCGATGTGAGAATCGTCGGTCACAATGAACTGGCGGCCAAAGCCTGCCCCAGTTTTGATGTACAGAGATGGCTTAAACAAATAGGTATAACTCAATAAATCAACAACAACATGAAAAGATTTCTTTTATTCTTTGTGCTGATACTCGGATTCGTGTCAGCAACTTTTGCCCAGACCGGTACAGTACCGGAAGTCGATTATAGCGCGATGATCACCACCTTTGCCGGTTTTGTCGGTGGCGTGGTGTTGCTCACGGAAGGGATCAAGGCTCTGTTTCCAAAAATGCAGGGCTTGGCGACACAGATTGTCAGCTGGTGTGTGGGCATTGTGGCCGCCATGCTTTTATGGTGGCTGGATGCGGGCTTTGTCGCTGATGCCACGTGGTATATCGCGTTGTGTTATGGGTTCGGTGCGTCCCTTGTGTCCAATGGTGTTGCCGATACGGGCTTTGTCCAGTGGCTCATCGGACTGTTTGCGGGTAAGGATGCCGGCAAATAGGCTTTGACCTGAAAGACCAGTGTGCGTATGGACTTCAGTGCAGTCATGAATCTGGTGCTGGGCGGTGGTCTGGTAGCCACGATAATAGCCATCATTACCCTGAAATCAACGGTCAGGGAAGCGAGGGCGAAAGCGGAGAAGGCTACCGCCGAAGCCGAGACGGTACGGATTGACAACACCGAACATGCCACCCGTATCCTGATCGAGAATATTGTAGAACCCTTAAAAGAGGAACTGAATGAAAACAGGAAAGCTTTGCAGGCGACCCGGCGTGAAATGGCACGCCTCCGGAAAGCCATTGATACTGCCAACAGTTGCAGGCATCATGATGATTGTCCTGTTCTTTACGGGATGCGCGAGTACTCGAAAGAGCAGGACGGAGGTGAACCGGAACAGCAGCCTGTCGTCAAGCGCCGACAACGTGTCAAACGTGAGGCGGGGGCTGTTGATGGCGGGGATTCCGAAATCGGCGGTGAGCCTGACGATCCCTCCGGACAGCCTCCGTAAACTTCCCTCCGGTTCGTCCTACCATTCCAGGAACGGGCAGGCGGGCCTGACGGTGAAGAGCGATGCGGCCGGCAATATCATAGCGGAGGCATCCTGCGACAGCCTCCAGCGGCTGGTACTGTGTTATGAGGAGGAACTGACCCGTATCCGTAATGAGACACATGAGGACTCATTCACAGTTGAAACGGAATTTGAACGTCGCTTTAGTCCCGTTAAAATAGCGCTGGCCGCTTTTATAACCGGATGTGTTGCCGGCATAGTATTAACTTTCAAAATCAAGAAACAATGAATAAGAATTTCATGTACGGCGTCGGTGCCGTGAAATACAAGGACTTTGTGGTGGGTTACATAGAGAAGAATTCGTTTGACATGGGCGGGCAGAAACCCGAATCCGCCAAAATCGAGGCGGAGCAGGTGCCGGGAACCCCGGTGCTTATCATTCCCCAGTCGAATGGCAGCATCGCCCCCACGTTCAACGTTATCCAGCTGAACTACGAAAACCTGCATAGCTTGCTGGGTGGTACCATGCACTACAAGGAAGAGGACTCGGAAAAGAAAACCCCGATTGGTTGGACGGCCCCGACGGCAGCCGTGTTGCTGACCGGTCCGTGGGAAATAGCCCTTGTTTCGGGGCAGAGCATCCTGATTCCCAATGGCACGCTACTTTCCAATCTCGGCGGCAAGCTGACCCTGACAGAAACGGCGAAAATCGAATGCACGCTGGAAGTGGCCATGCCGGAAGACGGCTCCCAGCCCTATGGCGTATTCAATACGGATTCTATCCCGGAAGAGTGGAAACAGTATAAACTGCCTTCTGCTGAATCTGCCGCTGCTGCTTCCACTAACCCGGCCGAGGAGTAGCGTATGGACGAAGCTGTCATCAAGCAGATCCAGCGTGAGGGTGCGGACGCGCTGCTGGATATCGGTGTGAGCGTCCCGCTGAAAGCGTTTCATATCCCTTTCAGGAAATCCCCGCTGGAGCTGCGCGTGACCATGAGGCGGCCTTATATGTCCGGTCAGATTCTTTTTGCCCGGACATATTTGTCGATGGGGATCACCAGTGAGGAGATGTGGGGGTTCAGCAAGGAGGAGGAAATGCAGTTTCTGGCCTCTCACGGCAAGGCGGTGAGCCGTATGGTGGCCTATACCCTTTGTCGTGGTCCTTTCAGCCGCCGCGTGCTTTTGCGCCCGGTGGCATGGCTCATAAGGAACTTCATGGAACAGCGTTATCTGGTGGGTGCGATCAAGCGTTTTGTCAGCCTGATGGGTACCGACCCTTTTATACCTATTATCAGATCAGCCGAGCGGACGAATCCGATGAGCTTGAGACTGAGCCAAAGAAAGAAGGGGAGTTAAAGAGCCGTTATGAAGGCTCCCATAGCCCTTTCGGTTTTGTGTGGCAGATTGCCAGTGCCACCGGCTGGAGCGTGGACTATATACTGAACAAGGTGAATTACCAGACCCTGATCATGATGCTTAGTGACGCTCCCGGTATGTCCGTGACAAGTCCGGATCTTCCGGTCCTGCGGATGAGCGGAGCGCCGAGGATGAAGCGGATGGAATAGTAGGATTTTTTTCAAAGCAAGCTAAAATAGATGAAACCGGTACAAATAGAATTCCTTATGGTGGACCATTTGAGCGCCCGTCTTGACAAGGCCGTGGGCAAGATCGAGCGGATGTCCCAGCAGGCATCGTCCGCCAACAGACAGATCCGGGAACTTGACAGGAGCGGTTCCCTGTTGAACAACACCGTCGGCAAGCTGGCAGCCGCCTTTACTATCAAGGAGCTGGTGTCGAACATCACCAAGGTACGCGGCGAGTTCCAGCAGCTGGAGGTGTCGTTTCAGACCATGCTCGGCAGTGCGGAGAAGGCCGACACCCTGATGCAGCAGTTGGTACATACGGCCGCGACCACTCCTTTCGGCCTGGAGGATGTCGCGCAGGGTGCCAAGCAGCTTCTTGCCTACGGGTTTGAAGCGGAGAAAGTGAACGAGACGCTGATCCGCTTGGGTGACATCGCTGCCGGACTTTCCATCCCTTTGAACGATCTGGTCTATCTTTACGGCACCACCATGTCCCAGGGACGGCTTTATACACAGGACCTGAACCAGTTCACCGGCCGGGGCATCCTATGATCGCCGAACTGGCCAAGCAGTTCGGCGTGGCTGAAAGCAAGGTGAAGGAGCTTGTGGAGGAAGGCAAGGTCGGTTTTCCCGAAGTGCAGAAGGTCATAGAGAGCCTGACGGACGAGGGCGGAAAATTCGGTGGTCTGATGGAGGCACAATCCAAAACGATAACCGGACAGATCTCCAATATAGAGGATGCCGTTTCAATGATGTTCAATGAAATCGGGCAGCAGTCGGAAGGTGTCATCAACACCACGCTTTCCGGTGTTTCCTACATGGTGGAGCATTACGAACGTTTCGGCCGTATCCTGCTCGGGCTTGTCGGCACGTATGGTGTGTACCGGACCGCCGTCATGACAGTCACGGCCGTGAAAGGCTGGGCGGTGGCTGCGGAGGCGTTGCATTACAACTGGCTCCTGCTGGTTGAGAAAGCGCAGAAGATGCTCAACCGGACCATGCTTTCCAATCCCTATGTGCTGGTTGCGACCCTGCTTGCCGGTGTTGCCGTGGCACTGATCTCCATGAAGACGGAAACCGAACGTTTGCAGGAATCCGAGGAAAGGTATCAGCAGCAGAAGCAGAAAACCATAGAGGCCGAGGAAGAGCACAGGCGCAAAATAGAGGAGCTGTGTTCCATTGCCGGGGATGAAGCCGTGTCCACGGATGCCCGGCGTGAGGCGCTAAACAAGCTGGAACAGAAATATCCGGATATATTCTCCAAATACGACACCGAGTATGAGAAACTGAAGAATATCAAGAAAATCAAGGAAGAGATAGCCCGATTGGAAGCCGGTGAGTCCATATCCAATCCCGCCAATGAATTGAAACGTGTGGATGACAGGATAAAAGAACTTGAAGGCAAGACCCGGTTGGCAACCGAATATTACCAGGACAGCTACGGGCGGCAAAGAGCCCGATATGTCCAGAAATCCGCACGTTCAAGGGATGAGGAGGCAGAGCTTCAGAATCTGTACGGAAAACGCAAGAGCCTGAACGGACAAATCCGCAAGGACGAGGTAAATGCCTATTTCGAAAACCTGACCGGTGTGAGTAACGAGACCCTTGCACAGCAGATAAAGCAGCGTAGAACCCTGCTTGCCCGGATGTCTGTCCAGGAGAAGGAATACGGAAAGATTACGCAGGGTGACGAAAATCTTACCGGAACTTATTCCCGTGACGAACTGAAGTATCAGCTGAACAAACTGGTTTCGGAACAAAACCGGCGTAACCTGCCCACGGATTCAAGCACTGACTGGGTGGCTGCGGCAAAAGAGAAATACCAGGACGCGCTCAAGGCTTATAACGCCTTTCTTCAGGAAACGTCCAACAGCCTTTCCCGTGAGGAGTTTGAGAAGAAGGCGAAAGAACTGAAGGATGCCGTCGATACCGCCAAAAAGGAGTACGACAAGGTCAAGCCCGGTGAGGATAAGGATTCCGAGGCCGAACGGAAGAAGGCGGACAAGGCGGAGAAGGAAGCCCAACGCCGCAAACAGGTTTCTGAAAAGCTGGGCCAGGAACTCGTCGGGCTGCAAAGGAAGAATGACGAGGCGGAGATTGAGATGATGACCGAGGGGCTGGAGAAGAAGCTGCGCCAGATAGACAATGAATACCAGGCACGCAAGGATGAAATAGCCAAGCAGGAAGCCGGTTGGAAACGTGACAACGCGAAAGCGGGGCAGTCCGGTTCGCTGTCGGAAGATCAGCAGTCCGAAATAGACAAGGCCCGTGAGTTGAACGAGTCCGGCCGACAGAAAAAAATAGCGGAAGCTTATCGGGAAGAGTTCGGAGTGATGCAGGAATATTTGCAGGCCTACGGCACCTTCCAGCAGAAGAAACTCGCCATCGCGACCGAATATGCGGAAAAGATACAAAAGACGACATCCGGCAGCGAGAAGCTCTCTCTCGGTGTTGAACGTGACAGCAAACTTGCCGGCATCGAAGTGCAGGAACTGAAAGCCCGTATTGACTGGGGTACTGTCTTTCGGTGAATTCGGCGGGATGTTTTCCGATATGATAAAGCCTGTATTGGCGGATGCCAGAAAATACATGCTCACTGACGAGTTCCGAAATGCGGACCATGCCAGTCAGGACGCGCTTGTCTCTGCCGTCCAGCAGATGGAGAGGGCTTTGGGCGGTTCCGGCAAGGTCAGTTTCAAGAAACTGGGTGCCGAGGTTACTGCCTACCAGAAAGCCCTTTCAGACCTGAAGGAGGCACAGGCGGTGTATGCGGACACCTATACGGCGCTCATTGCCGCCCAGAAATCATACATTGAGGCGCAACAGTCCGGAACCGAACAGGAGAAGGAGTCCGCCCGGCAAGCCCTGGAAACGGCGCAGGCTAATGCCGATGCCGCGAGTGAGAATATAAACGCCTTGCAGGAAACGGCTGACAGTGCCCGGCAGTCCCTCTCGAATACTGCCTCCGGTCTGAAGACCAGTATGGAGAATGTGAGGGACGGATTGCAGCAGATTGCCTCCGGCAGTATCAGCGGGGCGTATAATGGCCTGATCACACTCGGCAAAGGTGCCAAGGAAGTGGACGGCAAACTGGGCGAGGCTTTCGGAAAGGTTTCGAAACACTTGAGGATGTGCCTGTTGTCGGCTGGATTGTAAGTATTATAGACCTTTTCAAGGATGGTTTGAGTGTGGTCATCGGTGGCCTGCTCGATGCGGTGTTCAATGCCGTGAGCGGTATTCTTGACGATGCTTTCCGGTGATCTTTTTGTGACTATCGGAAAATCGCTGCTTTCCGGTGTGGGCAAGATATTCGACGCATTGACCTGGGGCGGATTTTCCTCCTGGACGACTTCAAGCAATGCCAAAGAGGTCCAGGAAACCATCGACCGGCTGACCGAGCGCAACGAGACCTTGCAGACGGCTATCGAGGACCTGACGGAGGAGATCAAGGCGAGCAAGGGTACAAAGTCCGTGGCCGCCTACCGGGATGCCTACAGGCTCCAGCAGGAGACGAACTCGAACTATCTGGACATGGCCATGTCGCAGGCCGGCTATCACGGTTCGCATCACAGCTGGAATTATTACTGGGGCGGTTTCTCACAGGAACAGATTGACCGTTTGAGCGGTCAGATCGGGCGTAGCTGGAACGGTGACATCTGGAACCTAAGTCCGGAGGAGATGAAGAAGTTGCGCAGTAACGTGGACATGTGGACGCAGATCCAGGATACCGGCAAGGGCGGATATGGAGGTCGTCTGACCGAGAAGCTGGATGACTATATCGACCAGGCGGGCAAGCTGGAGGAACTTACCGACCAGCTGTATGAAGGTCTCACCGGTATTTCCTTCGACAGCATGTACAGCAGTTTCGTGGATAACCTGATGGATATGAAGTATGATGCCGCAGCCGCGGCGGAGGACATATCCGAGTATTTCATGCGTGCGATGCTGTCAAACAAGATCGGTGAGCTGTATTCCGACAAGCTGAAAGGCTGGTGGGAGAAATTCGGCAAGGCGATGGAAGACAATGACCTTACAGAAGCCGAGCGTAAGGCCCTCCAGGACGAGTACATGAAGTATGTCGAGGAAGCCGTCGCTCTTCGTGACAATCTTGCCGCGGCCACCGGGTACGATAACTCGGGCGGTACGAGCCAGAGCGCCAAAACCGGCGGTTTTTCAGCCATGACACAGGACCAAGGTACAAAACTGGACGGCATGTTCACCAGCGGGTTGCAACACTGGTCGAGCATCGATGAGAAGATGGAGAGCGTCATCGACAAGATGAACACCGCCGAGGGGCATCTTGCCCGTATCGAGGAGAACACCGGCACGAGCGCGTCGCACCTTTGCAAAATAGAGGAAGAGATTCGTAAAATCAATCGTGACGGAGTAAAATGCAAATGATATGGAAAAGATATTAGGCGGTCTGGTACTTGTCAACGGTACCGACATCTGAGTACATACGGGGTGTTCCTCGTTGAGGACAAGCGCGGCGGGATGGATAACCTGACCGCCATCCTGACCCCGAGCAAGACGAAAACGGATACGGCTGTGAATATTCGGGAGGAGGACGGGGAGAAATATTCCTCCGTGCTGACGCCCAGGAACGAGGCCCGTGACGTGACGCTTCATTTCGCCCTGTTTGGCAAAACGCAGGCCGGCTGGCTGAAGAAGTATTTCGAGTTCATCAATTTCCTGAAGAAAGGCCGTGACGGGTGGCTTGAGATTTCCTTTCCCCAACTTGCCCTGACTCTCCGTGTGAAATATACGGATTGCAGCAAGTTCCAGCCTCTGACCTATCTCTGGAAGGAAGGCGTGCACGCCGGCAAGTTCAAGGTGAAGTTCCGGGAACCTGTCCCGGTCATATAAATGTGATTCAAACCCTATTCAAACGACGTTTAAACAAGATACAGACATGCTGACCATCTATGACAGCAACGGCAACAGACGGACCGATATCGAGGCGGGCGACAGATCCACCCAGGTGAAGGAGGTGCAGGGTGACAATGTCCTGACACTCTCTTTCACGCATTACGAATATATCGCCCTGGACGTGAATGACCGGGTGGACTTTGAGGGTGAGCGCTACTGGCTGACCGAACGGTACACCCCGAAGCAGAAGAGCGGCCAGGAGTGGGTATATGATTTGAAGTTTTACGGTATCGAGAGCCTGGTGAGACGTTTTCTTGTGCTGGAGACCACCGACGGGAACACCGAGCCTGTGTTCACGCTGACAGCGACTCCGCGTGAACACGTGGCCATGATCGTGAAGTGTATCAATGACGGAATGAACCACACCACCGACTGGAAAGTGGGGCGGGTGGACGGTACGGACCTTATCGTCATCGATTACGAGGGGAAGTACTGCAACGAAGCCCTGAAAGAGATAGCCGAAGCGGTCGGCGGGCAGGCTGAATGGTGGGTGGAAGGCCAGACCGTGAACGTGTGCCGGTGTGAGCATGGCGAGGAAATAACGCTGGGCTACGGGAAGGGACTGACCGGAATCGAACGCGACACGACGGGTACCGACAATTTTTATACTCGGTTGTTCCCGGTAGGCAGCACGCGGAACATAGATCCGTCAAAATACGGGCATAGCCGCCTGATGCTTCCGGGGGCAGGCAATATGTCGAGATACATACGGAGGAGTACGGCATCTATGACCGTTACGAGCAAGACGCCTTCAGCGGCATTTATCCCCGCAGGATCGGGGCTGTCAGCAGTGTGCGCAGCGAAGATGTGAAAGATGACGACGGCAACCCTTTCACGGTCTATTATTTCAGGGACGACAGCCTGAACTTCGATCCGAACGATTACGAGCTGCCCGAGGAGACCAAACGTGTATCGTTCCAGGACGGTGACCTTTCCGGACTGGGGCAGGGTGAGGACCACTGTTTCGAGGTGAATTTCAACAGTGCCACCCGTGAGTTCGAGATTATTACGATATGGCCCTATGATGATGACACGCAACTCCCCGGCGGCAAACTTGTCCCGAAATCCGGTGACCGTTATATTCTCTGGAATATCCGTATGCCGGACGAATATTACCCGCTTGCCGAGGAGGAGTTTCTTACGGCGGTGGAACAGTTCAATACCGAACACTGGCAGGATCTTGCCGTTTACAAGGCCCCGACTGACCATGTGTGGATTGAGGAGAACGGTGTTTCCCTGTCCGTAGGCCGCCGTGTGAGACTTGAAAGCGAGGAGTATTTCCCCGAAACCGGTTATCGCAGCAGCCGTATCACGAAAATTACCCGGAAGGTGAACCAACCCGGGGAGATGGACATCGAGATCAGCGATGCCCTGCATAGTGGTGCGTTTGAACGGGTGAATGACAGTATCGGGGAACTGAAAAACTATACGAAGTCAAAGGCGGAGGGTGCCGCGCTTCCTGACATTATCCGTAGCTGGGACAAGACACTGCCTACGGACAACAATCTTTTTTCTGCGCGGAGAAGCCAGGCGGAACACATCAGCAAAAAAAAGAATGACCGTGCAAAGGGGAAGATCACCTTCGAAGCGGGAGCCTCTTTCGGACAGGAGGATAATGCGGGTATTGATGACAAGGGCAATGCCGAGTTGCTGACCCTTGTCGTGCGTGAGCTTCTTCGCAGTCCGAAATTCGTGGACGGTCTTTTCGGTGAGGGCTGGCGGCTCTGGATGGAGGACGCTTTGTCCCATCTGACCATCGACAAGCTGACGGTACGCCAGGTCATGGTAGTATTGGAGATGCTTATCGAGAAGGTACGCAGCGTCGGTGGCCAGCTTTGTGTCAGTGCCGCCAACGGGGAAAATAAAGACCGCTGTTCTTGAGGGCGGTTACTGGAGGATCACCTTCGAGCAGGAGAACACTTTCGTGGCGCATGACCTCATGCGCTGCCAGACCTTCAGCGGCGGGAATTTGAAAAGCTATTGGGTTGAGGTGGCCGGCGTGGAGGGTGGTTCCATCCTCGTAGGCGAGGACGAGTTCGGCGCTTCTCTTCCGGAGTCTGGTGACGAGTGCGTGCTGATGGGCAACACGGAGAATCCGCTGCGCCAGAACCTGATCCTGATCTCCGCCACCGAGGACGGCAGCCCCGTGTGGACGTGATGGACGTGGTGAAGGCGAAGAACTTCACCGGCTGCCTGCGTGCCCGTCTGGGCAACCTTTGACGGTATCAGTGACGACTGGTTCCCTTCAGACAACCAGCCTCACGGTGATGGCCTGTACAGCGACAACGCCTACCTGCGTGGTACGTTCCTTCTGGTAACGGGCGAGGATATCAAGACGAAGTTCGAGATAGTCGAGGGGAAAATCGTCAGTTCCGTCACCGCCCTGCGGAATGACTTTGCCACCGAGCGCGGCTACCTGAATAACCCCGCCTTTGATGACGGCCTTATGAAGTGGAACACGGAGAACGAGACCGTGTTCTTCCTTGTGGGCAACCGGTGGATCTGGGCGAACGGTAACGTCTTGACGAGGAAGGGTGACAGCGCGAGCGTGACCGAGGATGACGGCCGTACGGTTGTCCGGATTCGTAACAGTACATCCTCCAGAAACGTGAGAACCTGAAAAGTATTCCCTCCATGCCTGAAAATGACAGTGGGGAGAAGGAAGCCGTCCCGGTGTTCCTGACTTTCTTTTACCGCTGTGCCAAGGCCGGCACGCTGCGTGTGGAGTTTGTGGGTGTGGATAAGACAGGCTTTGCCAATTTCAACAGCATGGAGGTGGAGGAAGAACCGTCCGCGACCGACGGGTACGTACAGTACACTTGTAGCGGACTCTGGAACGGTACAGGTGATTTTAAATTGAGTTTTACCGGTGATATTTACCTGTATATGCTCATATTGAGCACCGACCGTGTGGAAGCCCTGGCACACCGTTATAAAACCCTTTTCGAGCAGTCGGAGCGTCTGGTAAAGATTTCGGCGGCGGTGTTCGACAAAGACGAGAACCTGCTGGAAGAGACCGGCCTGATGGTTACTTCCAAATATTCCGGGTTGTATGCCATTGACGGTGATGGAAATTTGAAATCCCTTTGTAGAATCAAGGGCGATAATATCACTTTGGAGGGGCTTGTTACGGCTAATGATAATTTCAAGATTCTGGAAGACGGTAGTATTGAGACGCGCAACGCCAAGATTTACGGTACAGTGTATGCCTATGAGGGTAAAATCGGCGGTTTTACGATTGATTCCGGACGGTTGTACTGGAAAGCCGGTGATTATTTCGGCAATGATTCCCGCAGTCTGAAACTTGGTGTCTCACAAACGGACATGGAGGGTATTGTGGATGTGTCCTTTAATGCCGCCACGCAGGGACGGTTCGGTGTCAAGGCCGTAGGCTCGAATCTGGGTGGTGCCGCTATCTATGCCTCCAGCAAGTCCTCTGGTCAGAGCTATCCTATCAGTGCCAATACTTATGCCGGCTATTTTGACGGTGGTGTGCATGTGAACGGGGCGGTGTATTGTGGTGATATCCTGTCGAACAATTACGGTACGGGATGGAGCCTGGCCAGCGATGGGACATACAGTTACCGAAAGGGTGTTTCAGGTACCTTCCGGTGGGCTGTAAAGAGTGATTTTACAACTTATAACTATACCCTTGAGGTTGTTAATGGAATTGTCGTTAAGATGACATATATCTAAAAATAAAGGATATGAAAGTAAATTTTAATGTGTATTTTAAGGATTTCGACGGTAGCGTGCTGTTGATTGATAAGAAACCCCAGTGTATGGGAGTCATAGTCTCCCAGTGCCTGTTCAACGGTACCGGTTTCCGTCCGAGCGGTAATATTCAGACGGATAATGAAAAGAAATTACATGCTTACAGTCTTTGCATGAGGATTATGGGTTCCGATGCGGATGTGGATCTGACATCGGAGGATGCGGTTTTGATAAAGGAAGCTGTCACCGGTCTTACTCCGGGCTGTTATTCCCAAATAGTGAAACAGATAGAAGGGTAATGGAGGATTAGCCATGACAAATGCGGAAAAACAGGAGATCCTGAACGCTATCAAGGCCGAGAGCCAGAGCGTTGATGAACTTGTGGAGGTCAGCTCCCTTGACAATATCAAAAGTCTCCCCGCCCTTCGCGGCAGTGAGCTGGTGAGTGCTCCGCTCACCCTTTTGCGTAAACCGGCCGATGATGCCGCTGCCACGGCGAATGCGTCTGCCACGAAAGCGGATAATGCTGCGGCTTTGGCGAATAAAGCTGCGGGTATGGCGTCTGATGCGGCCGGTACCGCCAATCAGGCTGCTGAAACTGCAAATTCCGCCGCGGCAGCGGCATCCGCGGCTGCGAAACAGGCGGAGGATGCCGCCGCCGGTGTGAACGACGGTTTGGTCGGTGGCATGACGGCCGTCCCTGATGAGGAGAACGACACGGTGAAACTCACCCTGCTGGGGAAGACCGGGACGGAGATTGCCTCCGTTGATATTCCCGGTGGTACGGGCGGTGGCGGTAACACGTATAATGTGACGGCGGAAGTCCCTTTGAGAGCGGTTATTATGTCCTTTCCTCCGCGATCGGTGCCGTGGATGAGAAATACCGTTACAAGGGCCGTTGCATCACCTATGAAGTCTCGCAGGGCAAATGGGAGACCAAACAGTTCGTGGGGACAAGTCTGTCGAGCTGGGGGCAGGAGGCGAGCTGGGAGGACTTCGGCGGTGCCGGAACGATGAAGAGCCTGACGGTGAACGGCGAGAAGAAAGTTCCCGACAGCGAGGGCAACGTGGATCTGACCATCGACAAGCTGGAAGTGGACGAGAGCCTGGATGCCGACAGTACCAATCCCGTCCAGAATAAGACCGTCGCCGCCAAATTCCAGGAGGTGGAAGCCGGTACCGTGTTCGGCATGAGCGCGGAAGTGAGCGACGACGAGAGCAGTGTCCGCCTTGCGCTGACCAACAAGAGCGGGGCGGAGATCGCGAGCGTTGACATCCCGGCCGGCAGCGGTGGCGGCGGTGAGTCCTCCACCACCAAGATCGTGCTGCTTGCCGAGACCGACAAGAAAACCGTGAAGGAAGGCGGAGCGGTGAAACTTACCTATACCTATGACCACCAGGTTGCCGGCGGTGATGACAAGGGTAGCAGTACCGGACAGAAAGCGACCGTCACCATTCAGGTGAAGCGCGGGACGACCACCACTTATTCCTCCTCGCTGAAGGAAGTGAGCAAGGGTACCTATACCCTTGACCTGACCAAATACCTGCTGGTGGGCACGAGCGATATCTACGTCATTGCCGAGACTACCGATCCCACCACGGGCAAGGCGCAGAAGAAGCAGGCGTATGTGAGCGTGAAGAGCGTCACCCTGTCCCTTTCCTGCGGTTACAACCTGGCGGCCACCATCCAGAACGGCGGTTACGGTACCTATGATTCCGCGAGTATACCCTACGCCGTGAGCGGTACCGGCACGAAAACCGTCAGCCTGTACGTGGACGGTGTACAGCAGAACGCGCATACGGTCACCCGCAGCGGCACGACGAACGGCAGTTTCGAGGTTTCCATGACCGGCCTGTCCGTGGGGCGGCATACCGCCCAGCTGGTGGCCGAGATGGAAACTGACGACCTCACGCTGAAAAGCGAGAGCATCCATATCGACCTGCTGAAGGCCGGAACCGGCGCGCCCTTCATCGGTTTGAAGCTCATTCATGCCGACGGGCATGTCCTCGGACGGGACGAGCATCTGGAGCCGGTCCTTGAAGCCGGCCGCTACGAAAAGCTCACTTTCGACTGGGTGGCCTATGATCCCGACCGTGTGCCCGCTGAAGTGGAGTTCTGGAAAAACGGCGTCAAGAGCAGTACCGTGAGCGCTCCCGCAGCATGATGACCTACAGTAACCGGTTTACCGAGGAAGGCACGCAGACGCTTGTCCTGAAAGCCGGTCCGACCGGGTACACTTTGCGCATCGACGTGGGTGAGAGCGGCATCGATATCAGCGAGGCCACCTACGGCCTGGCGGTCAAGCTTGACGCGGCGGGCCGCAGCAACGGGGAGAGCACCCCCGGAACATGGGAGTCGAACGGCGTGGAGACCACATTCGAGGGTTTTGACTGGAGCAGCAACGGCTGGACGGGTGAGGCTCTGAAGCTGACCAACGGCGCGAAAGCTGTCATCGGCTACCGGCCCTTTGCCACCGATGTGAAAAGTACGGGGCTGACCATTGAACTGACCCTCCGGGTAAGCAATCCCACTGACAGCGATACCGCAGTTGTGGACTGTCTCGACAGTGGCAAGGGGCTTTATATCACCCCTTCGGAAGCGAGTTTCAAGACCGGTGAGAAAGTGTCCTATACCAACGAGGACGACGAGCTGGTGGAGCGTGAGATCAAGCTGGGCACGAATTATGTGGAAGACCGGTGGATCAAGGTGGCCCTCATGGTGGGTACCCGCAATGAGAGCCGTCTGATGGAGCTTTATGTGGACGGCAACCGTACCGGTGCCGACATCTACGACAACGCCTTCAGCTTCCGCCAGAACAATCCGAAATATATCACCATTGACAGCGCCGGGGCGGACGTGGAGGTAAAGAGCGTGCGTATCTATACCCGCCGGTTGAGTGACGACGAGGAACTGGAGAACCGGATGGTGGACAGTGCGGACGGTGAGGAGATGATCGCGCTGTACGAGGAGAACGATATCCTGGGTGATACCGACACTGTGGATATGGACAAGCTGCGTGCCAAGGGCAAGGGGTGCTGCGTATCGTGCGCCAGAACAAGCTCGATGACGTGTATGCCGAGAACAACAAGAAGACGGACTTTTCGGCTGATATCTTCTATTACTCCCCTTTCGGATCCGAATACGACTTCGTGCTCCGTGACTGTTATATCCGTATTCAGGGTACCAGTTCCACGAAATACCCGAGCAAGAACATCCGTATTTATATCAGCAAGGGCGGCACGAACCTTAGCTTCACCGTTGGCGGCAAGGAGCAGGCGGAAAAGAAATATCCCGTCCGTCCCGGTGGCATCGCCATGAACCTGATCTGTCTGAAGAGTGATTATTCCGACTCGTCCATGTCGCTGAACACAGGCGGTGCCAAACTGTTCAACGACGTGCTGAAGGAGATGGGGCTTCTCACCCCTCCGCAGCGTTACCAGTACGAGACGGGCGGCAGCGATTTGAACGCGGTCACCGTGCGTACCGCTATCGACGGTGTGCCTATCGACATGTTTGTGGCGGCTGCGGAGGACGGCGAGAACGACTATGTGGGGCAGTACAACTTCAACAACGAGAAAAGCAAGAGCGGCGACCTGTTCGGCCTTAGTGGCGTGGAGGGTTACGATCCTGCCTGTCCCCTCACTCTGGAAATGCTGAACAATACCGAGGCCATGTGCCTTTTCAAGACCACAAGTGACGCTCATCTGGAGGAGGTGTTTGATGCCGGTGCCGAGACCAACGTTCCGGATGATGTGAAATGGGCGGGCCTTGACGAGTCGCAGCGTACGGCCGTGAAACGGTTGTACGCATGGATACGCTCGTGTGTTCCGGACGGTGCGACGAGCGCCGACCTCTCCACTTTTAAGAGCGAGAAGTTCAGGGACGAGATAAGTGACTATTTCGACAAGGCTTTCCTGCTGACGTATTACCTCTGGACGGACTATTTCCTTGCCGTTGACCAGCGTGCGAAGAACATGATGCTGCGCACGTGGGACGGCCTGATATGGTACATCACCTACTACGACGGTGATACCCAGATGGGAAAACGCAACGACTGTTTCCTGGTGTATGACTACACCACCGACCGCGACACTTATGATGCCGAGGCCGGGAAATATGCCTTTGAAGGCCGTGACAGCTGGCTTTGGAACCTCGTTCTGGCCAACCTGGACGCTGACCTGAAGACACAGGCGCAGGCTCTTCGCGGTGTACTTACCACCAGCCGTGTCCTGGACATGCTGAACGTGGAGCAGGCGGGCAACTGGTGCGACCGTGCCTATAACAAGAGCGGCGAGCTGAAGTACATCCTGCCCGCCACGCAGGAGATGTACGGCAAGGTGTGGCCGTTCATCTACGCCCTTCAGGGCAGTAACCGTGCGCACCGTGAATATTTCGTGCGTAATCGTTTCGCCCTTCTGGATGCCAAGTACGGCACGAGCAATTTCACCAGTGACAACATCGACCTCTATCTGGCACGTACGGCTGCTGACACCCCCGACGTGCTGAAGATTACGGCCAACGAGGTTTATGCTTTCGGCTACGGTACGAACAACAGCCCGAATATAGGGAATACCGGCATCATCAAGAAAGATGCGGCTGCGAGCCTTTCCATCACCGGTGCCTATACGGTGAACGATCCCTTTGAGGGTTTATGGCGCGAGCCGTATGAAGGTGCTGGATATGAGCGGGGCCGCCGACCACCTGAAAAACGCTTTCGACCTGGGCAAATGTACCGTGCTGCGCGAACTGAACCTTCAAAGTTCCGGCAACGGCAGTACCGGCTGGTGGTTGAACATCGGCAACTGCAAGCAGCTACGTAAACTCAACCTTCGTAACCAGGCACAGGCGAAAACCGGGAAGTACCAGTACCGAGCTGGATTTGAGTGCGCAGACCAAGCTGGAAGAACTTGAGGCCCGCGGTACGCAGGTGCAGAGCGTGGTGCTAGCCAAGGGTTCTCCCGTGACGCTGCTCCACCTTCCCGGTACACTGACCAGCCTCCGTCTGGAATATCTGGGCAGACTGACCACCGGCGGGCTGACATTGGAAAGCTACAGCAAGGTGAAGACCTTCATCTTTGACAGTTGTCCAGGTATTGACTGGGAAACCCTGCTGGGCCGTTGCACGGGTGTGGAACGTATCAGAGTAACCGGTATTGACCGCGAGGATGACGGTACGTGGCTGAATAAGTTTGTCGGGATGGGCGGTGTGGATTCCGATGGCAATACTACGGACACGTGCGCTTTGGTGGGTACGGTACAGCTCACGCGCTACATTGATGACGATACGTACAGCGCTCTGAAGGCGCACTTCCCGGAACTGAATATCCGGCAGCCGGAATACACGATGATCGAGTTCGACGACGAGGTATCGGATGACGCGAACGTGAGCAACCTTGACAACGGTACCGGCTACAAGTATGACAACGCGTATGAGGTGAGCGGTCATATTTCCGCCATCCTGAAGCAGCGTCACCGTGTACTTGCTAAAGTGACTAAAAAAGCGACGACGCGGGGTGTGAACATGGCGAACGTTGATACCACGGTGAACAACCTGGACGGTGAGATGACCTACTACCCGCTGGACGACACGGACAGCAACAAGTACGCCGACGGCACGGCTGCCAGACTGGACGGCACTGAAGGTGACTGGATGATGTACGAGCCCTTCTTCTGGAGCAAGGGTATCAATGATTACCTGAACGGCAAGCATTACTCCTGTTACAGCAGTAACGGTTCGGATAACATGCCTTCCGTTCCGGATGCTGACGTCCTTACGCTTGACGACATTAAGGGCACGAGTGGCGGTTATCTTTCCGGTCGTAAGATCATGAGCGGAAAGGATACGCTTTCGAACAGCTACAGTACTGACAGTACGTATTCGGTATGCAAGGTGAACGTGGACGGTTACAAGCGTGTGCGTTTCCCGAGCGTTCCCGGTACAAGCCTTGTCGGAAGCATTTTCACAGACGATTCCGGCACGGTCATCAGTTCAATCGTCGTCCCTACCTTGAGCAACAAGTTCGAGGCCGGTATGTACCTGATTGCCGATGTTCCGGAGGGTGCCACTGCTCTTCACTTCTCCATTCTGAACACGGCAGAGTTCGATAAGGTTGTCCTTTCTAACAGTGACAGGATCGAGGATATGGAACCCGAATGGGTGCCTAATGACGAGCACTTGTGTGCCGTTGTGGGCAGCAGTGTTGTCGGTTCTAAACTTCGCGCCTGCATTACCGGCGGGAGCACTACGGCGAGCATGACCTGGGCTGATTTTCACTATTACAGTGTCCAGCGCGGTATGCAGCAGATTGATGCCCTTATGCACTCGCGCATCGCGAATCTTTTCTACGCGAAGTACGGTCGTCGTGACAGCCAGGAACAATGCGGCGCGGGCTCTCACACGAACAACCGTACTACGGGTGGTACTGCCAGCCGCGGGATGACGGACACGATCGGCTACGAGGAAGCCTCCTCAATCAACCCTAATGTGACGAACAGCCTGATAGAAAATTCCGTCCACCAGTATGCGTGGTACCGTGAGAAGGATGACTACGGCGGGGCCACGGTTACGCAGGTGAATAATATTTGCTGCCTTGGCTACGAGGACATCTATGGTCATAAATATGACATGATGGACGGCGTGGACCTCCCTAATGACACGGGCAATTCCGGGAAGTGGCGCATCTGGATGCCTGACGGCAGTACCCGCCTGGTTAAGGGTTCCGTGAGCTCCGGTATCTGGATTACCGCCGTGGCGCATGGCAAATATATGGACGTGATTCCGGTGGGTTCCGTTTCGGGTTCCTCCTCGACAAATTACTGCGACATCTACTACATATCCACTGCCTCCGTCCGTGTGGTCTATCGCGGGTGCTTCTATGCGTACGCGTATGGCGGTGTGTCGAATGCGTATGCGAATAACGATGCTTCGAGTACGAGTGCGGGTGTCGGCTCGCGTCTGGCCTTCCGCGGTCGGCTCGTCAGGGCGTCGAGCGCCGTGGCGTTTAAAGCGATAAGCGAGGTTGCATGATCGGCCGCGTAAAGCGTCAAAGCGGGAGCGAAGCGACAAAACGTCCGGTGTTCCCCGAGCAGGGGAACACCGTTCATTACGGGCGTCAGCCCGTCGAAAAATATTTTTTGACGTCAGGTTTTGTATCTGTTTGTTAAATAATAATTTGAAAATAGTACTTTTGCATTTGAAAGGTGGCGCCTCCCCATAGGCCGTGTGGTCTATCGTGGCAACAACAACGCGAACCCGAATGGCGGTGTTTCGATGTCGAATGCGAACAACGATTCCTCGAATACGAACACGAACATCGGTTCTCGTCTGAACAACAATCGAAAGGAAATTTTAATCGGCGTACAACACCGGGGACTTGTCCCCACCGTGGTGCCGAGGGGGGCAAGCCGCAGTAACAGCGGTCCGCAAGGGCCGGAAAACTGAAAATAAAGTGTCGGGTAGGGTTTGGTAGGCCGGAAACGGTTCGAAGAAGCCGGGCCCGGGGGATTGAAGGCCCCGTATTAAAAGCAATAAACAGTAATTTATGCGCAGGGTTGGGTATATCATCGAGGAGATCGTGGAGCCTTCCAACATGGAGGCTTCCTTCCGGCAGGTCCTTCGCGGCAGCAAGCGTAAACGCAGCCGCCAGGGGGGCTATCTGCTCGCGCATAAGCCCGAGGTGTTGGAGGAGCTGGCCGCGCAGATCGCATCCGGTACTTTCCGCGTGAAGGACTACCGTGAACGCGAGATCATCGAGGGCGGCAAGCTGCGCCGCATCCAGGTGATCCCGATGAAGGACCGCATCGCCGTGCATGCCATCATGGCGGTGGTGGACCGCCATCTGCGGAAACGTTTCATCCGTACCACCTCCGCCAGTATCAAGAGACGGGGTATGCACGACCTCCTGGCGTATGTCCGCCGTGACATGGCCGAGGACCCTGATGGTACGCGTTACTGTTACAAGTTTGACATCACCAAATTCTACGAGAGCGTGAAGCAGGATTTTGTGATGTATTGCGTCAGCCGGGTGTTCAAGGACGCAAAGCTCGTGACCATGCTGGAGAGCTTTGTCCGCCTGATGCCTGAAGGTCTGAGTATCGGCCTGAGGAGCTCACAGGGACTGGGCAATTTGCTGTTGTCTGTGTATCTGGACCATTATCTGAAGGACAGGTATGCCGTGCGTCATTTCTACCGCTATTGTGATGACGGCGTCGTACTGGGTAAAACGAAAGCGGAACTGTGGAAGATTCGTGATGCCGTCCACGGGCGCATGGAGTGTGCCGGTCTCCTGGTGAAGGGAACGAGCGCGTGTTCCCGCCGGGCGAGGGCATCGACTTTCTGGGGTATGTGACTTTCGGTGCGGACCATGTCCGCCTTCGCAAGCGTATCAAGCAGAAATTTGCCCGAAAAATGCACGAGGTAAAATCGAGAAGGAGGAGGCGTGAGCTGATAGCGTCGTTCTACGGGATGGCCAAGCACGCCGACTGTCATACGTTGTTTAAAAATTAACAGGCAAAGACATGAGATCATTTAAAGACTTGAACGTTTCCTACAAGCCGGAGGACGGCAAGAAACGTTTTCCCGGGGTGGTGGTAAGCATCCGGGAACTGGTAAACTTACCGATTATTGTGAAGGACTTTGAGACGGGCATCAAGACCGAACAGGGCGAGGACCGCTGTATCGTGGCCATTGAGATGAACGGCGAACCGAAAAAGTTCTTTACCAACAGCGAGGAGATGAAGAACATCCTCTTGCAAGTGAAGGAAATGCCGGACGGCTTCCCGTTCGAAACCACCATCAAGACGGAAACCTTCGGCAAAGGTCGAACTAAATACATATTTACATGAAAGGGTAGAAGGAACATCCGGGATAAGACTGATCGAGTGCGTGAGCCCGGCACGCAACAGATGGCGCATCCGCTGGGATGTGCAGGAACGTGAAGACGGATCCGCTTCCTATATGGAGGAAAGCTTTGTCGGCAGACCTCACATGGATACTATAAAGTCCGTCATTACAGACTGGTATAATGAGCAAATTGACCGTGAGATACTTTCCGGTTTTCTATGAAGGTATGCCGGTATGGCTGTCAAGTGAAAACCAGTTCAATTATAAGGCAGCGTATGATCTGGCCGTACAGACTGGTGGTGCTACGCTTCCCGTGACATTCAAGTTCGGTACGGATGAGGTTCCCCAATATCGGGAGTTCGTCACACTGGAGGAACTGACCGATTTCTACACGAAAGCCATGAAGCATGTTCAGGACACGCTGTCTGACGGCTGGAGGAAGAAAGACGCTTTTGATCCGGAGAAGTACCGGGTGGAATAAATCCCTTCAGGGGAGGATAAGAAAAAGCCCCCGGCCTGTTAAAAAGTAACGCCAATCACTTTTATAAACATGAAACGCCAAACCGCGCGACCGGGGGCAAATACCCTCTGTCACGGTTTGACGTTTTTTTGTTGTCTAAAAAATGATTGGCGATGCAAAGATATAATTTTTTGTTGTATGAAAGTGATTGAGATATTAAACTTTAACCGGGAGCTGTTGAAAAGGCTTCAGGCGGCCGGCATCCGTCTGGAAGATGCCCGGTATATCGACCTGTACGCGGACTATACCCGCCTACTCGATCAAAGGTGAAAAAGTCTCGTATGCTGTGGCCGTATTGTCCGAAAAGTATTCGGTGAGCGAACGCAAGGTTTATGCCTTGGTGAAACGATTCCAGAGCGACTGCAAGACGCTTGCAGTGTGAACGGGTTGTTTTATGCCGTAGGGAGTGCCGTTTCCCCTTATCTTTAGGGTGTTTCAATTTTAGAAGGAGGAAATGGCTATGAACAAGTATTACCGTATCCTGGACAAGATTCTTGCCACGGAAAGACACAGACCAACAAGAAGGGAAACATACAGTACCTTCTGAACGAGCAGCTCTCGCTGACACCGGCGGACCTGCTCGACATATTCGAGGGGCATAATATCGCCCGTAAGAAGCTCCGCAGCGAGTTGCAGTTATTTATGCAGGGTGAGCGCAACGTGGAGAAGTACCGGGAGGCCGGCATCAACTGGTGGGACTATTGCGGCTCCATCCTGGTGAACAGTTACCCGACCTATTTCGAGAAGCTGCCCCCGTTGATAGCGAAAATTAACCGGGAGAGGCGCAACAGCAAGAACTACGTGCTTTTCCTGGGCGAAACCGGTGCCGAGAGCAACCAGGCACCCTGTTTGAGTCTGGTACAGTTCCAGTTAGATGGCGGTGAACTGGTTCTATCCGCCTACCAGCGTAGCAGTGACGCGAACCTCGGGCTGCCTTCCGATATTTACCACCTGTACCTGATGGCGCGGCAGATAGAACTTCCCTTGAAGTCGATCACTCTCTACCTGGGCAATGTACATATCTACGAGAATAATATCCCGGGCACCCGTGCGCTGATCGCCGGTGACGAGACGGTCCGCTTCGGGTTGAACGTGTAGTTTGCTGTATATGTCTTGCAGCGGGAACAGTTCATGTTTCCCGCTGTTTTTCGTTTATTCTGGGGACCTTTGCGGCCGTTTTAAAGCAGAATGAAATGAAAAGATGTATTTGTCCGCCCCGCTTCCTTTCGTGGGGCAGAAACGCATGTTTGCGAGGGAATTTATCAAGGTGCTGGGACAGTTCCCGGATAGCACCGTGTTTGTGGACCTGTTTGGTGGCTCGGGCCTGCTGTCACATATTACCAAATGTGTCAGGTCTGATGCCACCGTTGTGTATAATGACTTCGACAACTACCGCTGCCGACTTGTAAATATCCCGGCCACTAATGTGCTGTTATCCGATTTGCGTCGGATAGCTGAAGGGGGAACCAGAAACAAACGTATAACCGGGGAGATTCGCGATAAAATGTTTGCCCGTATTGAGAGGGAAGAAAAAAGAGCACGGCTACGTGGATTATATCACGGTTTCCGCATCCTTGTTGTTCGCCATGAAATATGTGACCAGTTTGGAAGGAATGAAGAAAGAAGCCATTTACAATAGGATTCGGCAGACAGACTATCCCGAAGCAAAGGATTATCTGGAAGGACTGACTATAACCAGCGAAGACTACAAGGAAGTATTCAAACGTTACAAAGATGTTCCGGGTGTGGTGTTCCTGGTTGATCCGCCGTACCTCTCCCACCGAGGTGGGTACTTACAAGATGTTCTGGCGTCTGGCTGACTATCTGGATGTACTAACCGTTCTGAAAGGGCATTCGTTCGTGTATTTCACTTCGAACAAGTCTTCCATTTTAGAACTGTGCGACTGGATGGACCGAAACCCATTTGTCGGCAGCCCATTCAAGGAATGCAGGAAAGTGGAGTTTAGTGCAAGCGTAAACTATCAAGCTAAATATACAGACATGATGCTGTACACGGTACCGGATGAGGTGACAGGTATAGCAGCCTAACATTGCATAAAGATAGTGAATTATTTTGAATCTGCAATGGCTTTTTAAATGATATTTTAAAGCCATTTAAAGAGGGTTCAAGTGAAAGAAAACGGTGGGCTTTGATCATGCTGAATAGGACCGCGCTCACCTTTTTCTTGTACGCGTCGTTTTGTACTTTTTGAAACGCGTCGTTTTTGTAAAGTGGCACGTTTGGTTTTTCCGGATTTAGGCGCAGGATTTGGGGAGCCAATCCCCTGCAAGTTTTTCTGAAAGCAGTGCTTCCGCTTTCCATGCCGGGCGTGATGAGTGGGATCATGATGGTTTTATGCCGACTATTTCGACGTTCGCTATTGCCGAATTGCTGACGATGAACAATATAAAACTTTTGGTACGACCATTCAGGAGAATATAAATAACAGTATGTGGAATTATGGAGCAGCACTTTCGTTGATAATGTTGTTGCTGATAGCCGCTACTTCACTTTTCAGTACAGATGATAAAGATAACTCTAACGAAGGAGGTGGGCTATGGTAAAGAAAATATTTGCACAGACTTATTTGTGGATATTGCTGTTGTTGCTTTATTCTCCCATCGTAATTATCGTCATTTATTCATTTACTGAAGCTAAAGTTTTGGGTAACTGGACAGGCTTTTCTACTAAATTATATTCTTCGCTTTTCACAACAGGTGCACATCACTCTTTGATGAATGCACTGATTAATACGATTACTATTGCTTTGCTTGCTGCAACTGCATCTACATTGCTGGGAAGTATTGCCGCTATCGGTATCTTTAATTTGAAATCCCGCTCACGAAAGGCGATTGGTTTTGTGAATAGTATTCCTATTCTGAACGGTGATATCATAACCGGTATATCGCTTTTCCTTTTGTTTGTTTCGTTGGGAATCACACAGGGATACACGACAGTTGTATTGGCACACATTACATTCTGTACACCGTATGTCGTATTAAGTGTTTTGCCCCGTTTGAAGCAGATGAATCCGAATATTTATGAAGCTGCCCTTGATTTGGGAGCTACTCCCATGCAAGCCTTGTGGAAAGTAATTATTCCGGAGGTTCGTCCGGGAATGATTAGTGGCTTCATGCTTGCATTGACACTCTCTATTGATGATTTTGCCGTAACTGTATTTACTATCGGTAACCAAGGCTTGGAAACACTTTCTACTTATATATATGCTGATGCCCGTAAAGGTGGTTTAACGCCGGAGCTTCGCCCGCTTTCCGCTATTATTTTTGTGGTAGTGCTGGCTTTGCTTATTGCTATCAATTACCGTGCCGGTAAAACGCAGAAGAAAGATTAATGGAATACTAAAATGTGCTACGTAAATAATATGAAAAGAATAATTCCTGTTATCCTGTTTTTACTGACTTTGACCGGTTGCTACAATTCCGGTGAACCGCGTGAGCGGGTCCTTAAAATCTACAACTGGGCGGATTATATCGGAGATAGTGTACTCGAAGATTTTCAAGCGTATTATAAGGAGCAGACGGGGGAGAATATCCGTATCGTTTATCAGACATTCGACATCAACGAGATTATGCTGACGAAGATTGAAAAAGGCCATGAGGATTTTGATGTGGTCTGTCCGTCGGAGTATATGATCGAACGTAGGTTGAAGAAACATCTACTACTGCCTATTGATACGAACTTTGCGTATTCTCCCAATTATATGAACAATGTGTCTCCGTTTATTCGGGAACAGATCAATAAATTGAGTCAGCCGGGTGAAGAAGCCAGCCACTATGCGGTATGCTATATGTGGGGAACTGCGGAATCCTTTATAATCGGGCTTATGTTTCTGATTCGGTTGCGTCGTCTTGGGAATGTCTTTGGAATAAGAAACATGCCGGAAAAATACTGATGAAGGATAGTTATCGCGATGCTTACGGAACAGCTATCATCCATGCTCATGCCAAGGAACTGGAGCAAGGGACAGTTACGGTTGAAGAATTGATGAACGACTATTCTCCGCAGGCCATGGAACTTGCGGAAAAATATCTGAAAGCCCTGAAACCTAATATTGCAGGTTGGGAAGCTGATTTCGAGAAAAGAGATGATGACGAAGAATAAAGCTTGGCTGAATATGACTTGGAGCGGCGATGCAATATGGGCAATTGAGGAAGCGAATGCGGTAGGAGTAGACTTAGACTATGAAGTTCCCGATGAAGGTAGTAATATCTGGTATGACGGTTGGGTGATTCCGAAATATGCAAAGAATCCGCAGGCTGCCAGTTATTTTATAAACTTTATGTGTCGTCCGGATATTGCTTTGCGCAACATGGATTTTTGTGGATATGTAAGTTCGATAGCTACTCCTGAAATTCTGGAAGAAAAGGTAGATACTACCCTTGATTATTATGCTGATTTGAGTTATTTTTTCGGACCGGGTGCGGACAGTATTCAGATAGACAAGATTCAATATCCGGATCGTAAAGTAGTGGAACGGTGTGCTATGATTCGTGACTTCGGAGATAAGACGAAAGAAGTTCTTGATATTTGGTCACGTATCAAGGGGGATAATTTAGGGGTGGGCATTACTATTCTTATCTTTATTGTTGTTGCTTTGATGAGTGGTTGGATGATTTATAAGAGGTGGAAGCGATACAACCGCCAGAAACAACAGAGACGCAGACGCAGACGAAAAAATAAAAAGGAACTAATAGATTAGTTCCTTTTTATCATAAGTTGCTTGTAATAGAAGCGTTATCGTCTTTTCATTGTACGGAGGGTGTCTTTTGTTTCCTTATTTATGCGGAGAGATTCGATTGTTTTCTGTATTGCCTTGTTGTAAGTCCAATCGTCCAGTTTGCTTTGTTGCAGGTATTTCATTGTCTTTTGCGGAAATTTAATAAAGCAGATAGAGATCATCCATGCCATAGCCATGCGTGCGTAATAGGCTTCATGCTTAAATAGATCGGCATATGCTAATAATGAATCAATATGCTCTTCGTTTATATAATGGAATAACATTACAATGCCGAAACGTATTTCAAATTCCTTTTTTGTGATTTCAGATAAGGCTGGATAAATTGCCATACGGTTTCTTCTCCTTTTCGTACGGCTGTTTTAAGTTCACTGCTAAAAATATCGCATACTGCCCAATTGTTGATTCGAGGAATAAACAGGCTTATATAGTTAATCTGTTCGTCAAGGTTCATTTTGGCTAAGCCAATAATCATTCCCTGAAGCATTGTTTCTTCATAATAATTGGTATTGGCTGTTTCGACAAATGGACGCCAATCATCTTTCTTGATTATTTCTTTTGCCATTGTCCGCAGTTGAGGTATACGCACACCAAGAATATTGTCGGTTCCAGGGAGTAGGTAAGAGTGGAATTTTCGATATTTCGGATCTGCTAGTGCTTTTAGTTCTTTTCGAATGTTTTCAGCTGTAGTTGTTTTCATATAGTTTGTTTTTTACAAAATAAGAAAAAAAGAGTGTGTTTTGATTATATGTCCACTCTCTTTCTTATTTCTTTTGTCAATAATGTAGTCACTCTATTCCTTTTTTATAGATTTACAGGGTGTTATTTTGAAATACTCTTTATATCTGTTACGAAAGTTTTTAAGTTTCTAAGTCCGATCATCTCCGGCACTACATTTACAGGACATTTTCCGCTTTCTAACAGTTCGCGGGCTTTTTCCATGCGGATACGGTAGATAAAGAATTTGGGAGCTTCTCCTGTCAGTAATTTCCATTTATTGTAGAAAGCGGTTCTACTCATACATAATTGTGAAGCTATGTCGTCAATAGTCAGGTCCTCTCTGTCTATATTCTCTAAAATGAATTCTTTCACTTTGTTAATAAATGTGCAATTAGCGTTATCTAAGTTTTTTGTTGTCTGTATCCTTATAAATTGTTCACCGAATATTTGTTGTAAAAATGCTTTTCTAAGGAAACGACTATTTCTAATAAGAACAGTTATTTCTATTTTAAATCTTCTATATGGAAAGGAATATACAGAAATGTATCAGCCAGAGATGTCTCTCTTTTTGTAACGTCGGTCTATATCAATGTGGGAGCCGTAAAGGATAATAGGAATAATGGAAGTATCTCCGGATGTTTTCAATCTTGACGATAGTTCATTTCCACTCATCCCGTGCAGTACGGTATCGCTAATGATTAAATCCGGATGTTCCTCCTTTATACTTTCCAGTACTTCTGAACCATTTTCGAAACTCTTTATAATGTAGTCTTTTGATAAATGCGCTTCCAGATAAAACCTGAAATTTTCATTACTGTCAGCAATGATAATAGTAGGCTTGGTTGAGCCTCTTTGGGGAGGAATCTTGTGGAATAAATTATCTATTTTTTTCTCTTCTTGATTTTCATTGATATGTATTCTAGGGCGTTCGGGTACATTTTTGTATGAATGCTTTAGTGGGAAATTCAATGAAACATTGTGGTTTAAATGATTGATAAGAATCTTCCTGTTGCATAATTCTGTCAGTTTTTTGCAAAATATACTTTTGCAAAATCATATTCAAGTTCTTCCTTCCGTTTGAGCAACGGATGTCTTTTTGCATTTATAGCATTGTATCAGTTTTCTATTTTCGAAGTTGTTTATGCTGATTTTCCAGTGTTCTGTACTTAGAGAGACTGAGAGTATAATTGTTTTTTTCGGTTCGGTATAGTCGATAGCGTTCTTAATAAATTTGTCGATGACTGGAGATATTTTACTTTGGTCGATCCATGCACTGGCATAATGAAATTCAGTTTTAACTTTTAATTTTACCTGCTTATTTGCGGCATGATCTTTTAGTGAATTGACTCTGTCTTTAAGAAAATATCCTAGTTCATACTCTGCAATATCTATGCTTTGGGGATGAATAAACAATTGTTTTAGGTTCATTAATCTGTATAGATGCTCATTGAGACAATCTATACTGCGTAATAGTTCCTGTCTGATTTCTTCAGGGTAATTCTTGTTGCATATCATTTGCAAAGAGATATGAATCTGAGTAATAGGAATACGTATGCTTTGAAAAGAATCTATAAAATACAGATTCTCTTCCTTCAAAAGATTTGTTTCTTTTTGCATGGTGATAAAATAGGATAAGGACCAGTATAATGAGACTCCTCCTGCTGTTAATAGAAGAATGGAGTTTAATAAATTGGGGATAGCTATTACTATAATGATAGAAGTGAGGAGTGACGTTGTTATTAAGTATTTCATATCAATTCGTTTTTAGAAACGCCACTTAGTGGGAATTGACCCCTCCTTTTGTTTGAGAAAAAGAGGAAGCTCACTGTAACTATGATCTCATAGTTGTACATTGATAAACTCGAGTAGAATAATGTTTGAGATTATTTACTTTTTTGAAGGTCAATATCTGGAAAACGAGGTCTATATGTAGAGTCTAAATCCTAACATTTTGAATCATTTTTCAAGGAATGGTGAATTTCCTCCAAGTAACAATAATTAATAAATCAGTTTTTCTTATTTGTTGAATGTCGCATATTATGAATGCGGCACGATGTGGGAGGTGAGCGTATTGTTTGTATGGTGCTATTGAGAGAGCTCCTAATTAGCACCTGTTTGCGTTTTCTCATATATAAAGTGAATAATTATGTAAAACGTCTTTTGTTGTCAGAAGGTATCTATTGTTACTTCGGTGTAAAATAATGATAAGTAATAATAAAAGGACCGTTTTATTATAGTAAATGACTGAATTTGGTAATATGGTATTGTAAAGGTGGTGGTTGGTGTTGTAAAATTATGTTTTGTTAATACTGTATTCCTAATCATGTTTTGTGATATATAAAAAGAGCGTGTCATATATACGTATGACATGCTCTTTGATCGTTTTATAGCAAATAAGTATTTACCTATTTTTGCTCATATCGAAGTTGAATGTAGTAATGGGGAACTTATCTAAAGTTGTATTACCCACTTCTACCTTTGTCGCTTTTATAGCAAATTTTAATGTTTTTCCATTATAGGCAAAATCTCCTTTTTCGTCTGCCTGAACAGTTACTATCACAGTAATTTCGGTTAGTTCTTTTTCATTTGCTGTTAGTTGAGTCGAAGGATCAAATTTAATTTCTAGAGGTTCGGGTTGAAGTTGAAGTAAGATGTTATCTTTGTTTTCGTTGAAAGTAGCTGTGTAGGGAATTTTGTAATTGATATCTCCGATAGCTTTAATAATAATTTCAGCTTGGTCCGGATCTTCGATGATACTTTTAATCAGGTCGTCAACAGGAAATTATTGATAGCAATTTCGTTGTCTTTTACTTCTGCGTTTACTTCAATTCCTACTGGTTCTTCACTTTCACCAGCATTTTCTGTGGGGATGACAGGGGCTGATTCGGTTGTCATTTTACCCAAGTAGTTTCCTTCTACGTCTTTAAGAGAATATACAGGAATATCCTCATCGTCATCATTACTACACGAAGTAAAGGTGGTAGCCAAGCTTAGTACCATTACGAATAAAACGAAACGATTAAAACAATATACTTTTTTTCATTTCAATTAAAGTTTTCATACTGTTAAAAAATTAGATTGTTAATTTTCAAAATTAAGGTGTACGTACAATAAGTAAATACTTGAGATATTGAAATACTGCATGAAGATAATAAAAAAAAGACAAATAAGAATAGTGACACTATTTTCTGAGGAAGGTGTCACTGTTTGAGTGGGATAGTGAGGCTGTCTAACAACAAAAAGATAGATGGTCTCTTTTTTGGTAAAATCATCTTCTATGGTCTATGCAAATAGTAAGAGTTGTCTCATCGGTCTTTCGATAACACTCCGGAAGGAGTTCAATCTTTATTGGATTTGAGAGCTGGTTATCGGCTCTCTTTATCCGAACTCTTGTCTGTGCTGAAAACATAGTAAGTTATGTTACAGAGTTATCTGTTTTAAGTGTCTCCATAGGGCTTTCCCTAGCTTAGTTCCGTTAACTATAAAGCAGCCAATAGGCTTGTAATGAGGTAAAATGATCGCATTGACGCCAAAAATAGCAAACTATGCGTATTGTAAACTTGGAGTTATACAAATTGCCTGACAAAGACTTGGTGAGATTTTGAGGATGGATTATTATACGTGACAACTTGGTCAAGCAAAAAGTATTAAGCATAAAGTCATTGGAAACATTCTCCCAAATGGCTAAGTTCGCTGCTTGCGGAGGGAAAACACAAAGCGTCTGTAATCAATGTTGTAAGAGCCAATATCATAGCAATGTCTTTTTCCGTGATACGAAAGTAAATTCCATTCGTAGTATTGGTCGTATAATAAAAAGTTCTTAATTTTGAAAATGTCTTATGTTTAGGAAGTAGCTATATACTTCTGATGAGCAGTTACTTGCATATACAAACTTACCCAAGAATACGTTGATGTTAGTAAACTTGGGTAAGATTTCATAGATCTGCTCTGATACTAAAGAATATCAGTTTAAATATCAATATGTATCTATTATTTCTTTAATACTATTCATGTTGTTTATCACTTTTCTTTCCTCAAAAATACCAAATAAAAAGTCGTTTGTCAAGTGTTTCAGAAGAAAAGCTGATTATTCATTGAACCAATCTATTTTCTTTTGAGAAATACATCACCATTGCCAGGATAATAAATAATCCCAAGCTGCCTGTCAACAAAGCAAAAGTCTCTAACTGGATAAGGACAAATATATAAAGATAGAGTACTCCCAATAACCCAGACATGATTAATGAAGGTTTCTTTCTCTTGGTGATGCCAAACATATATCCGCCTACCAGTATAATAGTCAGTGCCGCAGATAACAAATAAGCAGGATTAAAGCCGATATGTTCGGAGAAGGAGAGCAGCAGACTATAGAACAGGCAGAGTGCTAAACCTACCAGCAAATACTGTAACGCATGAATACGGGTTTTATTCATGATTTCAGTGAAGAAAATGACACCGAACGTCAACAGAATAATCAGGATAGCATACTTTGCTGAACGCATGGACTGCTGATACTGCTCTACCGGTATCTTGAAATTGACGCCGAAACTGGAATTATCTATATTTTTAATATTAAAATTGGTATAGTCAATCATTACTTGTGAGTAATTCCGGTTCAAGTTCAAGACTTGCCATTGTGCCGAAAATTCTTTCTCGGTAATATCCCGGTTATTGGGTAAATAGCTTCCTGTAAAGCTCGGTGTGTTCCAATTGGCTTTCAAGTCGACGCGGGTTGTTTTACCCAATGGGATGAAGTTAATGGATTGCGAGCCTTTCAGTTTGATTTTACTTCGTAAGGCAATTTCTTATTGTTCTTCAGTTCCGATAAATCCGCAATGGCATGTACGCCCGTATTATCAATCCCTCTGTTATCCATTCCCGGTTCAAATACATAGACGGAATCTCCGAAGGTGATACTAATCTGTTCACTGATACCACGCATGTCGGTCAGATTCAGACAAATAGCGGCTCTGTCGAATTGCAGTTGCCCCATATCTATTCTGCTCTTTATCAGTTCTTCCGAGCTGAAAGAACCTTTCAGAGTCAGTTCCGATTGATACACATTGACTTCATAGAGACTTCTTTTCAGGATTTCGGTCTTAAGTTGCCCGTTAATCAAAAGCTCGTCGGGGAAAAGTATCAGGTCTTTGATTGACACCTTCTTTTCTCCGTTGTTCTCTGTAACCACCGGATATTGAATGTTCAGATAAGGGCCGGTGACGGTCTGTGCGAGACTCCATTTTTCGCTTACTTCATTAATTGCTTCTTCCTGCGTGCGTCCCCGCTCGGAAATAAGATCTTCGATCATGAACATCGGTATCATCAGAAGAATGATTAATCCTCCGATAATGATGACCTTGATTGTTTTAGAGAAGCGGCGGAGGCATCCCAGCGGTTGTTGTTCCTGTTGCTCAGTTGAATTTTCATTGAAACCGTCCATAAGATAATAGTGTTTAGATGAATGAATTATTCTGATTTTAGAAATTGCTCCAGAGCTTCAATATGAGATTTGAAAGCTTCCCTGCCTTGCGAAGTCGCTTGAAAGGCAGTTCGCGGCTTTCGTCCGACAAAACTTTTGTTGCATACGATATATCCCAATTCTTCCAGGGCACGGGTATGACTGGCAAGGTTACCATCGGTCAATGCGAGCTGCTCTCTCAGAAAATTGAAATCAGCTTCCTCATTGACCATCAGAACAGCCATAATTCCTAGCCGGACCTTACTCTCGAATGCCTTATTTATATTTTGAAATGCTTCTATCATTTATGACTGCTTTCTTTCGTAATGTAAATAGAACAGTATTCCATAGAGGATATGAAATCCACCGAAACCTATCGTCCAGAACAGAAGTGAATGACCCGCCCAGAAACAGTCGACAGCGCCCAGGCAAATAAAAGCATATCCTAACCATGCCACACTGGAATAGGTAAACTTGGATGCATTGACCAATGCCAGTCCGTAGAATAGAAGCATGACAGATGCCAGAATATCATAATATTCGTGCATCAGGATAGAAATACACACAATACCGCCTGTCAGCATCGGAAGTGAAAAATTCCATAATGCCCGATAGGTCAGCTTGCTGAAAAACTCTGTCCCGTCTTTTGGGATTTACAGTAAGACAGGATACCGGCAGTAACGGCTGCGGCTGCCAATACCGATAAGGCTATTATAGCCATAAATTCCAATGTGACGATTAAATGCGTCTCTGGTGTGATAACTTGTGTCGCGATGTACGCGCCAGCCAATGCGTAAATGCCTGCCAGGATTGCGGCAAGCCCACTAACAGAGATAAACTTTGAGGACTTTTCCATCAACTCTTTTATCTCATTTACCGATTCTAATGCTTTATCTTTATTCATGTAAAAAGTACTTTGTGATACAAAGTAAAATAAAACATTTAAGATGAACAAGATTTTATCTGATTATTTCAATAAATAGGTTCAAAAAGAAGTTGGATAGATGAAATTAGTAAAATATTTGACTAATTCGACGAAGATACGTATCTTTGCGCCCGAAAAGGTAAAAAAACGATAATAAAAATGAGAGAAGGAGCGGAGTTCAGAGAACTCATGTTGCAGGTTGTCCGTACACGTATGGCTTTTCGTCGGTCTATGCAACGAACATTAAAGAAGAATAATGCAGGTATTACATTTGAGATGCTTCAAGTATTGAGCAGTTTATGGCACGAACAAGGCATCAGCCAGCAGATATTGGCGGAGCGTATAGCGAAAGATAAAGCATGCCTGACTAACTTGATGAACAACCTGGAAAAGAAAGGATACGTCTGCCGGAAAGAAGACCCGGAACGACCGTCGTAATAAACTGGTGTTTCTGACTCCGGCGGGTGAAGAGTTTAAAGAGCAGATTCGTCCGGTTTTAGACTAGGTTTATGTATATGCAGAACACATTATCGGTATTGAAAGTATTGAAACCATGTTGTCTGAATTAAACAGTGTTTATGATGTTCTTGAAAAAATATAAACTATATCCGGTCATTTTATTCAGCCTGTTTTCTTTTCCCCAATTGATGCACGCACAAACAGACTCTTTATTTCTTACTGTCGACCAGCTCTTTGAACGGGGCGTACAATATAGCCTGCAACTTCAGGCGGATGCAATGAAAGAATCTATGGCACAGGAACGGACACGGACTGCAAGAACTGCGCGACTACCGGAACTACAGATTGGACTGAAAGGCGGATTCGTCGGTCAACCCGTCGTTTGGGAACGGGGACTGTCCGCACCTCTCTACCCGGACGCGCCGGACTGGTCACAAAATTATGCGATTGATTTGGCACAACCTCTCTATCAGGGCGGTAAAATCCGAAGTGCTATCCATAAGGCGGATATTGAAAAGCAAGTCGCCGAATTGCAGACTTTGACCGACCGGGCGGAGATTAAACTGAAACTGCTGAATCAGTATATGAATCTGTTCAGCCTTTTCAAGCAGCATGAGATATTGATGCGGAACATTGAAGAATCGGAACTTCGGTTGCATGATATACGGCGGATGAAAAAGGAAGGGCTGATTACTAATAATGACGTATTGCGAAGTGAGATGCAGTTGACGAACGACCGTCTGTCTTTGCAGGAAACGGAAAACAGTATTGTGCTTGTATCGCAGCAACTCGATATTCTGTTGGGGCAGGACGAGAATGTATTATTGCGGCCGGATACTGCCCTGCTTTATCAAGCAGTTGCCTTGCAATCTTATGATGATTATATCGTTCAGGCTTATGCGAACAACCCGGTGATGAAATTGCTTCGTGCACAAACGGAACTGGCAAGGAATGAAATCCGTTCAACCAAGTCTTTCTCATTACCCGGTATATCGTTATATGCATCGAATACATTGGCACGCCCTGTCTCGCGTACCTTGGCGGATATGTACAATAACAACTGGAATGTGGGCGTATCGGTTTCTTATCCTTTATCCTCATTGTATAAGAACAATCATAAAATAAAAGAGAGCAAAATGAGGATGTCTTTGCGGAAGAACGAGGAAGAGCAGAAAATGCAGGGAATCCGCATGGAAGTACGTTCCGCATTCTTACGGCATCGGGAAGCCATGCAGAGGGTAGAGGCTTTGAAACTGTCCGTCCGGCAGGCGGAAGAAAATTACCGTATCATGCAGAACCGCTATCTGAATCAACTGGCTATCCTGACTGATTTGCTCGACGCAAATTCCGTCCGCCTGAATGTCGAGTTGCAGTTGGTTACTGCACGCACCCGTGTGATTTATACTTATTATCAACTTCAGAAGGCTTGTGGCCGTCTTTAATATACAAAACAGATATGGCAAATCAATTGAAAGAAAAAACAGAAGAAGCTGAAAAAGCTCAGAACCCGCAATATTATTTTAAATTTGGTATGTATCTGTCTGGCAGGTTCCGGCCTTTGGTGGACTGCCACTTACTTTTGGCGTTATGTAAATTATGAAGTGACGAATGACGCTTTTGTAGACCAATATGTAGCGCCCTTGAATGTACGGGCTTCGGGTTATATAAAAGAGGTATGTTTTAAAGAACATCAATATGTGCGTCAAGGCGATACTTTACTGGTGCTTGACAACCGTGACTATCAAATCAAGGTGAAGGAAGCGGAAGCTGCTTTGTTGGATGCACATGGCTCACAAGAAGTGCTTCATTCGGGCATTGAGACTGCCCATACAAATATCGCCGTGCAGGATGCCAACATTGCCGAAGCAAAAACGAAACTCTGGCAACTAGAGCAGGATTATCATCGCTTTGAACGTTTGTTGAAAGAAGAATCCGTGCCGGAGCAACAGTTTGAGCAAATTAAAGCTGCCTATGAAGCGGCAAAGGCGCGTAATCAGGCACTGGTTGCTCAGAAACAGTCGGTACTCTCGCAATATACGGAAACAAGTAAAAAAAACAACGAGTGCGGAAGCCGCCATTTTGCGCAAGGAAGCAGACCTCGACCTGGCTAAATTGAACTTGTCTTATACGGTACTCACTGCTCCATACGATGGATATATGGGCAGGCGCACCTTAGAACCCGGACAGTATGTCCAGACGGGGCAAACCATCTCTTATCTGGTACGCAACAAGGATAAATGGATTACTGCTAATTATAAGGAAACACAGATTGCCAATATCTATATTGGTCAACAAGTGCGTATAAAAGTGGATGCAGTGCCTGGAAAGATTTTCCACGGAGAAGTCACCGCTATTTCCGAAGCGACAGGTTCCAAATATTCATTGGTTCCTACGGATAACTCTGCCGGAAACTTTGTAAAAGTACAACAGCGTATCCCGGTACGGATAGAACTGGAAGATGTCTCTTCGGAAGAAATGGCACAATTAAGAGCGGGTATGATGGTAGAAACAGAAGCTCTGCGCAAATGATAACGATGAAGGAGTTGGGAAGCACCTGTCCGCCAATGGGTGCCCGATTGGCTTGGACTTATCAGTATCTTCGTCGTGATTCTTCCTGTCACTATGCTCAATGGTTCTTATACGGGTAGTATGCTCGAAGTTTCGAATACACTCGGTACGAATTCGGAAGATATAACGATGGGATATTATGCGGCTTCGGCAGGCATGGCCATCGCTTATCCCATTATTCCTAAAGTGCTGGCCGCCTTTTCCGTGAAATCGCTGTTGCTGATTGACTTGATACTGCAGTTCTTTCTGAGTTGGATTTGCGCCCGTTCGCAGAATGCCGATATTTTGATTGCCTGCAGTTTTGCTATCGGCTTTCTGAAAGGTTTTCTGATGTTATGGTTTATTCGTTATGCACAGAAGATTTTCAGTGCGAAGAATATCCGCAGCGAGTTCTATTCTTATTTTTATCCATTAGTGTACGGGGGCGGACAGGCTTCCATGTTGGTCACTGCGCAATTGGCATATCACTATAACTGGAAGTATATGTATTACTTCATGATGATGCTGATTTTGATAGCTATTCTATTTGTTATCATCTGTTTCCGTCATAACCGCCCCCTATAAAAGCCGTTGCCTTGTCCGACTTGCATATTCGTGAGATGTTTGTTATATCGACCGGACTGTTGATGTTGATGTACGTTATCAATTATGGAAAAGTGCTCGATTGATGGCATCCGGTAAGATATGCGCATATATCATCATAGCTCCTATGTTGATTGCCTTGTTTATCTGGTATCAGAGCCATTCGGAGAAACCTTATGTAAGTCTTGCACCCTTATTTCAGGCTAAAGCGATTGTCGGCTATCTTTATATGATGCTTGTCATGTTTTTCAGTACATCAACCACTTTATTGACTAACTATCTGACTATTATTCTGAAAGTGGACACTACGCATACCTATTCTCTTTATATCTATCTGCTTCCCGGATATATAGTCGGTCCGTTTATCTGCTTCTGGTGGTTTTCGCTGGCAGCGTTGGCGTTTCCGCTTTCTGATAGCGGGGGGAATGAGTTGCTTTGTGATTTTCTTCGGTATCCTGTATTTCGGCATCTCTCCGAATAGCACTTATGAAATGTTATACCTGCCCTTATTCTTTGGCTTGGGTATGTTGACTTTGATTATAGCCTTTGCCTTGTTTGCCGTAGAAGATTTGAACCGAAGTTTTTGTTGTCGAATGCTTTCTTTCTGATAATCTTCCGTTCCGTATTGACGCCCATTATGGCTACTTCGTTTTATAGCAATGTACTGTACCGGCTGGAACAAAAATATATGTATTCTTTGTCGGAGACTATAACGACTGCCGACCCACTGGCAGCGTCACGGTATAGCCAATCTTTGAACAACGCACTGGCGCAGGGCACGGAAATGCCGAGGCGGCACAACTGGCTACTAATTCTTTATATACTACCTTGCAACAGCAAAGTCTATTGCTCGCACTGAAAGAAATACTGGGCTATCTGCTGGTTATATCAATCATCATTGCTGTTGTTTCCCGTTTTATTCCGTTCCATAAGACACCCGTGTCACATTTAAAAGAACAGGCGACGATATGGTTTAATTTGTCCTTCGCGGATTTTGATGAATGGTAATGTAATGATTGTTAGTGAATTTTTATATCTTTATGGCAAAATCTAAAATATGGAGACAAAGAAAATAATCTCAAAAAAGAAAGGCTTTTTTCGAACTATTGCTTGTGACTGATGGGCAAGGATATATGATTGATCGATATTGGGAACGTGGTGGTATATTCGTTCTTCTACTATTTATATTGTCAGTACTGCCATATTCATCGAAAGCCCAGATGTCGTCTGATAGCCTCGTCCAAAAAATAGCCGGATATATCGATGCTATACAGAATTTTGGGGATGTATTGCCGCAAGAAAAAGTCTATTTACACTTTGATAATACTAGTTATTATCAGGGAGATCCTATTTGGTTTCAATGCTATGTCGTCACACCCGGACTGAACCATCCGACGGAGCTAAGTAAAACACTCTATGTAGAATTGTTGAATCCTGGTGGTGAGATAATTTCAAAACGAGTATTACCTATACGGAACGGTCGTTGTCACAGCAGTTTCGAATTGACGCAACTTCCTTTCTATTCCGGTTTTTATGAAGTCCGTGCCTACACGAAATATATGTTGAATTTTGGGAGGAGATTATTTTCTCACGCGTTCTTCCTGTTTTTGATAAACCTGCTAATCCGGGTGAATATAAAGAGAAAAAATATACAAAAGTATGCGGTTTACAAGTATCCGCAGACCAGAAAGAAAGCAATGAAGGCAAAAAAAGGTTAATTTAAAGTTCTTTCCAGAAGGAGGAAATTTGGTAAAAGGTGTTCCTTCACAGGTTGCTTTTTGAAGCAACTGATGCTTACGGAAATCCCATAACGCTCTTTGGTAGGATTATCAATCGGAGAAAAGAAGAAATCGGTCATTTTGCCACTATACATGAAGGGCGGGGCGTATTTACTTATATACCTACCGGTGAAGACGCTGACAAAGCCGAAGTGGAGCTTGATGGAAAGAAGTATCGTTTTGACTTGCCGGAGGTCTGTTCGCAAGGGTATGTATTGCACGTTGATAATCTTACCTCGGAAGATAGTATAGCTGTCAGTGTACAGAAAATACATATACACCATCAAACTTATTAGGCTTGGCTGTGATTGCTCATGGAAAACTATTAAATTCTTGTCTGTTAAATGTGGGGAAGAACACTCCTGTCTCCTTCAAACTCGACAAATCGGAATGGACACCGGGAGTAGTACAACTTGTATTATTCGATACTGCGGGACAGATCATTGCCGACCGTCTTGTCTTTACGCGAAAACCGGAACTACTGGTAGTTGACGTACGCAAAAGCAAAGAAAGTTATCAGCCGTTTGAACGTGTCACGTTAGATTTTTCAGTTCGTGATACGACAGGTAATCCTGTGAGTACTCCTATGTCAGTTTCTATACGTGACGGGTGGGAGGAAGTGGAAAGTCGTCATTCTATGTTAGTGGATTTATTGCTGATGTCGGAGATTAAAGGGTATGTTCACCGACCGCTTTACTATTTTGAGGTGAATGACATGGAGCATAGGTTAGCTTTGGATTGCTTGTTGATGGTTCAGGGATGGAGACGTTATAAATGGAAGTACGCAACGGGTGTAGAGCCATTTGAATTAAAATATATGCCTGAACAGGGAATAGAAGTGCATGGACAAGTCGTCTCATTCGTTAGGGGTAAACCAAAACCGAATATGCAAGTGTCTTCTTTCTTAGCGAAACGGGGAGAAGAGGAAATTTCATCCGGAATGACTTCATTTGGTCTTCTTGAAACGGATAGTTTGGGGCGCTTTGCCTTCATTACCAATATCGAAGGCAAATGGAATCTGATTCTTTCGGTGATGGAGAAAGGGAAGAAGAAAGATTGCCGGATTATACTTGATAGAGTTTTTAGCCCTCAACCCGTAAGGTATTTGGCAGGTGAAATGCAAGTTAGCGTTTCCGGAAGGGACACTTCGGAATTTGAACAGGGACTTCAAAATGACACCGTTGTTATGAATGATGTAGATTACAATCGTTTTATGGATGCCTATGAAGATTCGTTGGCGCGACGGGGCATACAGGAGAAGAATCACCGGTTGGGTGAGGTTGTTGTAAAAGCGAAGAAATGGAGTCGCGAGAAAGACATTTTCGAAAATCGTTCGAAGTCGGTTGCTTACTACGATGTATCTTCGGAGATAGATGATATTCAGGACAAGGTGGATTATGTATGCGATGATATTCATGAATTGTTGATTCGTATGAACCGGAATTTTATACGTAGGGTTGATCGTAACGGCGAATGGCTACAGTATAAAGGGACGTTCTCCTTTGTACGTTATCAATTATGAACAGACACAAGCTACTGAAATAGATCAGACCCGATATCGGACACTTCGCCTGGTGGCTATCAAGTCGATTTATATCAATGAGGAATTGTCGGCAAAGTGTCGTTATGCAGATTCACGAATGTCTCCATTGGAAGTAGACGAAATGTACAGTTGTGTTGTTTTTATTGAAACCTATCCGGAAGGAGAGATTTCCGTGAAGGGTGGGAAAGGAGTCAGAAAGACTTGGTTGGAAGGTTATAACAAATCGGCTGAATTTTATCACCCTGACTATTCCATATTGCCGAAAGAAGAAGATTACCGACGGACATTGTATTGGAATCGAAGTCTTGCCGGACAAAGCGGGTAATGCCCGCGTGAGCTTCTATAATAATGGCCGTTGTCGGAAGTTGAAGATAACAGCCGAAATGATTGCAGCTGATGGAACGATTGGGATGTTCAATGAGTGACCGTAGAACAAAGAAAGAGTTGCTATCCGGTTCAATACATTATTGAATAGGGATAGCAACTCTTTTTATCTATATCGGTGATCTTTTTTATAAAGTAACGCCTGTCTTGAAGATAGCTATTTCGCGATAACCTTTCTTTTCGTTATTAACGAACTCACCGCTTGCTACTTTAATCACATACTCGATAAAGCGTTCGCAAGTCTTTTTCCATTGGTTCGTTCTCAACGATGACTCCTGCATTGAAGTCAATCCAACCCGGTTTGTTCTTCGCTAGATTTGAATTGGTGGAAATCTTCATTGTCGGGACAAAAGTGCCGAAAGGAGTACCACGTCCGGTAGTGAAAAGTACCATATGGCATCCGCTTGCGGCAAGGGTAGTAGCAGCTACTAGGTCATTGCCCGGAGCAGAAAGCAGGTTAAGTCCTTTCTTTGCAGGCGTTCGCCGTAAGGCATTACACCGGACACATAACTCTTACCACATTTCTGTGTACATCCTAAGGCTTTTTCTTCCAATGTAGAGATACCGCCGGCTTTGTTTCCCGGAGACGGATTTTCACCAACAGGCTCTCCGTGTGACAGGAAGTATTCTTTGAAATCATTAATCAAATGTACTGTCTGTTCGAACAAGCCTTCGTCTGAACAACGATTCATTAAGATAGTCTCTGCACCAAACATTTCCGGCACTTCGGTCAGGACACTCGTACCGCCTTGTGCAATCAGGAAGTCGGAGAACATACCCAATAGCGGATTGGCTGTAATGCCGGAGAAACCGTCGGAACCACCACATTTCAGACCCACACGGAGTTCAGACAAAGGAACATCGGTCCGTTCATCTTTGGATACTTTGGCATACAATTCACGCAGAATTTCCATTCCTTCTTCATATTCATCACCTACTTTTTGAGTTACCATGAATTTTACACGGTCTTTGTCGTACTCACCTAGAAATTCACGGAATACATCCGGCTGGTTATTCTCGCAACCCAGACCCTACTACCAACACCGCACCTGCATTGGGATGAAGCACCATGTCACGAAGAATCTTTTCGTATTTTCATGGTCGTCGCCAAGCTGTGAGCAGCCGTAGTTATGTGGGAAAAGCAACGATTGCATCCACGCCTTTTCCTGCTGTTTCACGGCGCAGTCCTTCTGCTAATTGTCCGATAATACCATTTACGCAACCGACAGTCGGAATGATCCATATTTCATTTCTTACGCCGACATCACCATTTTTACGGCGGTAGCCTTTAAAAGTGAGGTTTTTATGAGGGATATCCAGAGTAACCTGAGTCGGATGGTAGGTATACTCCAACAGTCCGGCGAGATTAGTCTTGATATTCGTTTCGTTCATCCAGTCGCCTTGTTTCTTTGCCATTAGGGCGTGTCCGATAGGATAGCCGTATTTAATGACGTTTTCGCCTTCGGAGAAGTTCTTTAATGCGAATTTGTGTCCTGCGGGGATGTCTTCATTTAATGTAATCTCTATTCCATCTACGGAGAGATATTCTCCTGCCGGGAGGTTAACAATGGCAACGGCAACGTTGTCGGCAGGATTAATTCTTAAATACTTTGTTTCCATGTACTTGTTAGTTGGATTTGTTTTTTTGTTGTTATTTGCTATGGTAATAATCAATGGTTTCTACTGTCAACAAGTCAATTGGCATATAGTTGATGCAGGTCACTTCTTTCTTGAAAATAAGGTGGTCGCAAAGAGCTTTAATACCATTGAAACCTTGCAATTCCGGTTGCGGGGCAATGAGGAAGGAAACACTGTCTTCTTGCAGGCAGGTGACATTCCGTTCGAGAAGGTCATAACCTATCAGGTTGAAGTCTTTCTTTCCGTGACTTTGCAGATATTCGCCCACGATGTAGACTTTGGAGTTAAAAAGTAATTCCGTTCTTCACTGTCGGGTGGGTGCGGAAGAGTTCATCCAGCATCTCATTGTCTTCGTCGTTGCGTTCGGCATGCAAGTCGAGCTCCAGTATAGTACAAGACGGATGATATTCTTCCATGTAGTGCCTGAATCCGATTTCTCTGTTCTCTTGCTGGTTAGAACCGACAATTCCTTCATGTATTTTACGGAAAATGACGATTTCTTTTTTCATCTCTGGCGAGCAGCATCAACATCCGTGCAGCAAAATATCCGCTCTGACGTGAGTTCTGGCCGAAGAAGGCGAGGGAGGAACATCCTTGATATTCGAGTCTATATATATATAAGGTATGTCTAGTGTGTGCAGCCGGTCGGTGAATCCTTTCGTATATTGCGGGCGGTGGGGGCCACCATAACTCCGTCCGGTTGAAGAGTCATAATCGTTTCGCTGGCATCAACAAAGGAATGATAGTCGTATGGGTCGTAATAGTTGATTTTCACCGAGGTATTAAAATCTGAATAGGTAGCAATAGCCTCGTGGATACCCAGTTCTACGGCAGTCCAGTATTCACCTTCCAAATGTTCCGGCAAAAGGCATATGAACGTATATTTCTTATTGGAAGCCAGCGCACTGGCATACATATTAGGCTGGTAGTCAAGCTGTTTTAGAATTTCTTCCACTCGTTTCTTACTTGCTTCCGATACTCCGCTACGACTGTGGATCACACGGTCTACCGTTCCTACTGATACATCTGCCAGACGCGCGATATCTTTAATTCTGATTCTTTCGGGCAATTTATTCATACGATTACCTTATTTATATAGGTTTTTGTGCTCGCACACAATAATAATCTTAATATTTTCGATACAAATATATAACAATTTTTGTAATTACGAAAATTGTTGTATCTTTGTGCCCGCACACGAAAGGTGTTGTATACTATCCTATTTATGGATTAATAGTCATTATATCAGTGTGTTAAGCTCGAAAATTAGCTAAAAATGATAAATTGAAAGTTCATAATATTAATAACTTAGAATTTAAAACATAAGATTATGGGAAAGAAAGTCGTTACATTAGGCGAAATCATGCTTAGATTATCAACTCCGGGTAATACTCGTTTTGTTCAATCTGATTCTTTTGATGTAGTATATGGTGGTGGAGAAGCGAACGTTGCTGTAAGCTGTGCCAACTACGGACATGACGCCTATTTCGTAACTAAATTGCCGAAACACGAAATTGGACAGTCTGCTGTTAACGCATTGCGTAAGTATGGTGTGAAGACAGACTTTATTGCTCGTGGCGGCGATCGTGTAGGTATCTACTATCTTGAAACAGGTGCTTCTATGCGTCCTAGCAAGGTTATCTATGACCGCGCTCATTCTGCTATTGCTGAAGCCGACGCTGTTGACTTCGACTTTGACGCTATCATGGAAGGCGCTGACTGGTTCCATTGGTCTGGCATCACTCCGGCTATCTCTGACAAGGCTGCCGAACTGACTCGTTTGGCTTGTGAAGCTGCAAAACGTCATGGTGTAACTGTTTCTGTTGACTTGAATTTCCGTAAGAAACTGTGGACAAAGGAAAAAGCACAGTCTATTATGAAACCGTTGATGCAGTTTGTCGATGTATGTATCGGTAACGAAGAAGATGCAGAACTTTGCCTGGGCTTCAAACCGGATGCAGACGTTGAGGCCGGTCACACAGATGCTGAAGGCTACAAAGGTATCTTTCAACAGATGATGAAAGAATTCGGATTCAAATATGTTGTTTCTACATTGCGCGAATCTTTCTCCGCAACTCACAACGGTTGGAAAGCTATGATTTACAACGGCGAAGAATTCTATACTTCAAAACGTTATGATATTGATCCGATTATCGACCGTGTAGGTGGTGGTGACTCATTCTCCGGTGGTATCATCCACGGTTTGATGACTAAACCTAATCAGGGCGAAGCTCTTGAATTTGCAGTGGCTGCGTCTGCCTTGAAACACACTATTAATGGTGATTTTAACCTTGTTTCCGTAGAGGAAGTGGAAGCATTGGCTGGTGGTGATGCAAGCGGTCGTGTACAGAGATAAAGAGATAAGTTGAAAGTTTAAAAACAATTCATTTAAAAATAGGAGATTAAAATGGCAAAATTCGATAAAATAGCCGTATTGAATAAAATCGGTTCTACAGGAATGGTTCCTGTATTCTATCACAAAGATGCAGAAATTGCAAAAAAAGTGGTAAAGGCTTGTTATGACGGTGGTGTTCGTGCTTTTGAGTTTACCAATCGTGGTGACTTTGCACAGGAAGTATTTGCTGAAATCGTAAAATTCGCAGCAAAAGAATGTCCTGAAATGGCAATCGGTATCGGTTCTATCGTTGATCCGGCTACTGCCGCTATGTACTTTGCAACTGGGTGCTAACTTTCGTAGTAGGTCCATTGTTCAATCCTGAAATTGCTAAGGTATGTAACCGTCGTTCAGTGGCTTATACTCCGGGTTGTGGTTCTGTATCAGAAGTTGGTTGCGCTCAGGAAGTAGGTTGCGACCTTTGCAAAGTATTCCCGGGTGATGTTTACGGAACAAACTTCGTGAAAGGTTTAATGGCTCCGATGCCATGGTCTAAGTTAATGGTGACAGGTGGGGTAGAACCTACAAAAGAAAACCTGACAGCATGGATTAAGGCTGGTGTATTCTGTGTAGGCATGGGGTCTAAATTGTTCCCGAAAGATAAAGTGGCAGCAGAAGACTGGGCTTATGTAACAGCAAATGTGAAGAAGCTCTGGCTATATTGCTGAAGCTCGTAAATAAGATTAGAGAGCGAAAGCTGTCTATAATAAAAAAAGAGGTTGATGCGACAGCCTCTTTTAAAATAAGTTAGTATATGAGGCATATTTTCATTTTGTTTAAAGGTGTTTAAA
>VOFG01000002.1_pt1 | contig 53457 bp, 69 predicted proteins | sample 5384171 | NCBI WGS metagenome assembly VOFG01 (sample SAMN12384726, study PRJNA508395) | human gut metagenome | isolation source: healthy gut F | host: Homo sapiens
TCAAGGGCAATGCCGGCGAACCCATGGGGCAGCCTCCCTTACGGGTACATCAAAGACCCTGAGAACCCCAAACGCTGGATCGTGGACGAGGAAGCGGCGCGGGTCGTGCGGCGGATTTACCGCATGACGTTGGAAGGGGTCGGAACGGAGCAGATTGCCGCGAAGCTTGAAGAGGACGGCGTCCTGACCCCGCGCGCCTACTGGCACTCCAAGGGAATCAATCGCCCAGGACAAAGTCAAGGATCTGCCGCCCACCCATTGGAACAGCTCCAGCGTCATAAAAGATGCTTTCCCTGCAAGAGTATTGCGGCGATATCCTCAATTTTAAGACCTACTCCAAGTCTTACAAAAAAAAAGCGAATCGAAAACGACCGTGAAAATTGGGTGGTTTTCAAAGATGTCCATGAGCCGATTGTTGATCGCGCCGTGTGGGAACAGGTTCAGCAGAAACGGGGCAAAGTCCGCAAGCGCCAAACCAACGAGGGCGAGAAGAATATGTTTTCCGGCCTGCTGGTCTGTGCCGATTGCGGAAACAACCTGCATTTCCACTTCAATCAGGGAAACCCGGAGATCCGATATTTCAACTGTTCCAATTATAAGGGCAACCGCGGCACCTTGCACCTCTACCCATTACGTCCGTGTGGATTTTCTGGAACAGGTGGTGTTAGGTGAGATCAAGTCGACTAACCAAGTTTGCCAGCCGCTATGAGGACGATTTTCGTCAAGGCCGTTATCGGGCAGCACTCAACAGAATGTCGCTCTGGATCGCAAACTCAAAGAAAAAGAGCTTGCAGCCCTGCAAGCCCGTGACGAAGAACTGGATGGATTGTTTGAGCGTATCTATGAGGACAATGTTTCCGGCAAACTCTCGATGACCGCTTTGCCAAAATGTCCCGCAGGTATGAAGATGAACAAAAGGAGATATCCGAGAAGATCAAGGCCCTCCGTGCTGAAATGGACAAGCTCAGCAGCAAGTCTGTAACGGCGGATATGTTTATCTCCACCGTCCGTAAATACACAAGAGCCAAGGTTCTGACCCCCAGGATGCTCAATGAGCTGATCGATCACATCGAAGTCCATCAGGCGGAAAAGATCGACGGGATATGGGAGCAGCATCTTGTGATCCATTACAACTGTGTGGGAGCCATCTTCATCCCTGATGTGTTTCCCACTTCCCACCCCAGGTGTCGGTAAATACAAGAAAAGGCGTAGTTGTCAACTACGCCCCAGGTCAACTCGCTGTATGAAAAAAAGCGAGTGTTCTTAACAGCCTTTCAAATGCTGTAAGAACACTCGCCATGATATAGGCGATAGGATTCGAGGCAGTCTGAGAATGCTCAAGGTAGACAGACGCATATGAACACAGTTGAATTTCGCCGTTCCCCAGCAATTCACGTGCAAAGTACAAGAATGTTTCGCCTATGTCATCAATACCAGATCTGTCCGAGGTATCCAATGCGTCTTTCATAAATGATATGCCTCCGGTGTTAAAGGTGGGAGTATCTGCTGCATATTAAGCGATTTGAGATATTCTGAGATCAGGTCATAGGTGCCCGTAAGCATTCCAAACATAGTGGCACTTGGTTCTTGAGCAAACCCTTCCTGTAAGGCGGAATCCTGTCCACGGCACATACATTTTGAAATACATCGAGACGCTGGGAAACGTAATGCACAAATGAGATAAAATAGTCAGGAACTACCGAGGAAATATGCGAAAGCAGAGCCATATCAACGACACCCATATCGTTGGGCGCAACATCCAAAACAATACTTTTCTCGGAGATCGCCGCAGCAGGCAATGTATCAGAGATGATCGTCACAAGAGATTGAAGCGGCCAGGAAGAGCCATTCCAAATGACACCGGCATCAATTGCATTTAGCGCTGCAACAAGATTGACAGTATTAGAATCACATTGAGAAGGTATGATCAGCAGCGGTGTATCTTTAAAGAATAACAGCTGTTTGGAAAAGTTTTTCGGCGGAAGGGCAGTTGAAATCTTCTCTGAACCGAAAATTTGAAAATATCTGGTTAGGAAAGAGCGCGCAGCTGCATCCCGGACAACTAAAAGCAGTGCAAGCCTTGAATGGTAGCCGAACATCTCGAGCAGACTTTTCAGCACACATACATGCGTCCACAGCATAAGAAATACGCGCATGGGTAAGGCTCTGGATCGTAGAGAGAATTGCAAAATAATCCCTGTGCTGATGTGGTCGCATTTTGCGGAGACGTACTTGCTAAGTTTGGAACAGGCCTGCAAGCTGCAGGTCTTTTGATTAGCAGTAATGACGAATTGGATTTTTGGGATGTCCATTTAGGTTGCCTCCTCTCCGTCGCTGATCCAGCCTAAGTAAAAACGAATGGCTTTTCACAAAGAATGTTTCCAATCTCGGCACGAACAACAGCCATTATTTCACGGAAGTTTCTGTGGCCGCCAGTAATAGGAAGACCAGCGGTAGCAAATGCCTGTGCGAGCTTCTTATCCGAAACAAATATGGATTCACTTACGTCCAACGTACGACCGCTCCGGAACGTCAGACATATCATGTTTTCGCGTTCGAATAAGGCGTGAAAACAGCAGTGTTCGGCTTTGCTGAGTTGATCGGCAAAAACCTGAATAGGGATGCCGCGGCTGGAGAAGATGTAAGAAGCACCATTTTGCTTGATCAGACCAGACACAGCTGCAAGCTGGTTTTGACGAAATTCTAGCGTTGCCTGTGTTTTTCCATTTTCATAGGCCAACGCCTCAATCTGCTGGGTCATAGGCCATAAATCCATCGGAATCAGGTAAGGAATCTGTTGCGACGCTGGATAAGCGCTTTGAGTGTAATCTGAAAACCGTTCACTGCATTCACCTTTCTTGAAAGTTTTATTGCTGGCCAGCACTTGAAAGTATAAAGGAAATTTCGGTTCTTCGCAGCGGCGGAACTTGTTAAACATTCGAGGATTTTTTTGACTTGTTTGTGCCTTGACTGCCTATTCGATGATGCCGCTATGATTCAGTTATGACAGAAAACGGTCTGAATGCGTAGACGCATTCAGGCCGCTTTTTGCGTTTCTTGTGATGTTACTAATTATTTTCAGTATTTCCCATTTCTGCCGAGATTGCCTGATAAACTTCAGTAAAGACCTCTGCCTTAAAATCTCTACATCGTAAAATATCGGGGAGTTTCAACGTTTCACGGCGCGCTTTCCTTGCTTTCTCAAAAATCATCCCTGTAAAGCCTGATCCTATCAAGATAAAAAGGCACATTGGAATGAGTTGGATTGCAGAAAATCGCAAGGCTAGTTGGGGTAATGGTGTCAGATTTTTTCACCTGTGTACATTTTCGGATACGCTTTGTCGGTGGAAGATATTTGCCGGGGTCACAGAACTGGATCGGGCTGCGCATATGTTCAAGTGCTCGAATCCTTTCCAACGAAATGTCTTCTGCTTTTGCGGGGAAACATGCGGAGGGGTATAGGATCGTTCGTAACTGAATGGTAATTTGCGCAACCCATGCTTCGATTTTTCGGTATTGTGTTTGTACATCCGCGTCTTCCCAGCCGGAGTTCATTCGATCTATAAAACAATTGCGCAAAGCATATATAAATGTCCTTGCGACGGCAATGCGGAAATAAATCGCGTTGAACTTCAGCAGGTCCGGAAGCAGTCGTTGTTTCAATTCAAATGACGCAATGTCATAAAACGTCTTGTCTCCACTTCTGTACGACGTGTCCAAAGCATGGTAGTCTGCCAAGGCGGCAGATATCTCGATTGCAAGGTTTAATGCGGACTTGCGTTCGTAATAAATATAATCATTCAGTTCAAGGTCAGAGTTCGGCACACACTCGGGCACGGCAAGCCATTCGAGTTTTGGATTGCCATGAACGTGTATATATTTTTTGCAAACAATTTCTGCATAGGCACGCGGTGGGAAAAAACTTGTCTTAAAAAAAAATAATCAACATCGCAATTTTCAATCATAATTCCATCTGCAACACTGGGCTTTGGGTGCTTCTTTTTTTGTAGCTGCTTGATCTGCACCGGTAGTTCTCCCACTTTTCATAAAAGTACTCAGGAACAGGGATGCTGAATTCGCCAGAAGAAGATTCTTCACATATGTTGTACCAGTCAATAAGGTCAAGGTCCACGCTGAGCCAATCGTTAAGTGCCATTGGCATTGAAATTCTTTCGTCTGAATCGCCATCTGCGGCAAGAATTATCTCATCAATTTTAGGTAATGCAGTCTCAATGTAGTGTGCTGCGTCAATTGGCGCACATAGAATTTCATCAAATTGGTCTTTGTTTCCTGCGGCGGGCTTAAGGCGGTCCCCATTCCAAAATATGCCAGTCCTTGCTTTTCATCGTTAAACGCGTCCTTACTATATGCTATATACGCTTCTGCTTTGAGATTTTCGCTTGGTACTTCATATCATGCATCTCCTGTGATGTTCATGAATTTGTATTCTGTATCAACTTCAGAATACCCTGTCCCCATGAAAACGTCAATTGAAATCTAGGAAAGATTATCGGATTGAAAAGGAACGGATCGCCAAAAAGTTGACACATTCTAGTTTTTTTTCACAAGGGCAAAAAGAAAAACGTATTTGGAGCAGCAAAATTTCGATAGCTGCCTGAAAAAAAAAATAGGATTGCAGCGCTATTAAAGGTAGGAAGCGCCACAAGGTGACCATGGAGTTGCAAGCAGCGGCAGCGATTCGATGAAAAATCCATATTAAAGTTTAACACGGAACGAACACAATAGTAGGACTCAGAGAGAAGCGTCATACGAAACGCTTCCTCTGGCGGAAGCAAGCAGAGTCCAATATAAATAATCAAAGGAGAAACAATATGAAAACTGAAGAAAGTAAATCAAGAGTAATATCTATAAAATTTACAGAGCATGAGAATACATATCTGCGCGCGAAAGCGCAGGAAGCTGGATGTAATTTAAGCGAGTATTGCCGCGAAAAATTATTACAAGCTGATACGGCGCTTCCCAGAAAGCAGGCACAGAATTTTTACCGCCAGCTTTGTAAGCATAACGTCATGCTGAAAGATCTCAGACTTTCAGCGGAGCAAAAAGCAGCCTTTGAAGCATGGGAGGTAGCAACATGGCAGTCCTTAAAATAAAGTCCGTCCCGCAGAAATACGCAGATCTGCTTGCCTACCAGCAACTGCCGGATTACATTATGCGCGCAGATAAAACACCGAATTGCTATATTGGCGGCTTTGCGGTACATCCGCAATACGCGGCGGAAGAAATGCAGACCGTCTCTGCGGCCTACGGTCAGGATCGAGGCATCCGTCTCCGCCACTGGATCATCAGCTTTGAAAAGGGTGAGCTTGCAGACGCTTGGCACGCAAATCAGTTTGCGCAGATGGCATGCAGATTTTATGCAGATACATATCAAATCGTCTATTCCGTACATGAGGATGCTGGGCACTTACATATTCATTTTGTAATGAACATGATTTCCTATCTGGACGGAACGCGGTATGGTGGGAAAAAGAAAGATTTTACGACTATCTGCATGATCTTCATGAAATTGCGAAAGCATCCGGCATCGAGATCATCCGTGTCAAAGACGACTAGTCCAGCCGGAAAATCTCACCCTTGGGCGTAAATGGAAGTCTGCGCCCTCTCGGCAGCAGATAGGCATGCGTCCTGCCGTGAAAGTGAAGATGCTCACACTGCCCATCGGTAATGACCAGAATCGGCGCGTCTTTTGGGAAGTCCTCTGCGTGCACGAAAAGATCGACTCCCGGCTGCAACTGCGTGCCGCCGCGTCCCTGTACATAGACTGCTTCTGACAGACGCTCCGGCGGCACAACACCTGATCGTAGACCGCCGCGTCGCAGAATACCAGACGAACGGCGTGCACCCTACGCGCTGCGCTGTAGCTGGAGATCGAGCCAAGCGCTGCGGCAAGAAGCGCGCGGGACATTGACCCGGAAGTATCAAGACAATGCCGAATGTCTTTTCTGTTTGCGCCTCTGACGGGTAAATCCACGCGGGTCTTGGAATATCCGGTGAAGAGCTTTGCCTGCGGCTCATTCTGGCGTAGGAGCGATGCGGCTGCGTTGTGAGGAAACTGCCGCACAAACCACGTACCGAGCTGAACATCCCACGGAATCGGCGGCATGGATAGTGCGTGAATTTCTTCAATCAGCCCGGCCGGCAGAAATCCGCGATTGCTGCTTTCATGGTATTGGAGACCTCGCTGCAAGGCGCGGCGATAAAAGTCATCCGGCTCGCCGTTTGTTCCTTGTCCGCCTTTGCCATATAAAAGGTCGCCCGAGCGCAGCTTTTCCATACCGTCTTGCTTCGAAAAGGATCGGTCATAGACCACCTCAGCAGAAAGTCCGTGAAACTGCGCATCATACAGCGCGCCGTCCGGCATACAGCCGACGTGCATTTCCAGCAGCCAGTCATTGATCACAAAATCACAGGCAATATTCCAAAGTAACGGATTTCGCCCCTCCAAACGCTCGTCGTGGCGCAGCGCAGCATGCAGAAATTCGTGTGCCAGCGCAAAGCGCCACTCCTCCGCAGACAGACCCGCATGCGGGTTGATATAGATCTCTGCCATATGGCAGGAAACTGCCGCAATACGGATGCCCATGCGTGTAAGTGCCGTGCCATCTGTCACCAGCCGCAATCGCGCGGCGATTGCGCCAAGCAAAGGATAGCTCGAAATAAACCACGCCTTTGCAAGCTCTGCCGGACGGCAGGTGCAGGCCGGTGCTGCCTGCGCATCCGCTGCGCCGCGCAGCGCCTTTCGGATCGACCATTGCAGATCTTCGGAAAACAGCTGCCGCCAGTCCTGCCCGTAGGCATATAGTCAAACCGCATGCCGCTTTGCCCGGAGGACATCGTGAAATAGTTCGGGATTTTTTCGTCTGGGTGTTCCCATAGCCACTGATAAAATGCAGCTTCCTCTTTGGCATTTATGGGCGGAAGCTCTGCAAATTGCGCGGGCGGCTTTCCGATTTTGGAAGCAAGCAAAAATCTGGCGACGACGCAGTCGCAGGCGCGTTCCCACAGAACGTCTCCCTGTTTTTTCTTTTCTGATATGCCCAAGCGCCAGATGCAGGCAGCAGTGCGACAGAATGTAGACCCACTCTGCCGCCGTGGCCTGCCGCTGCGGGTTGACATACAGCCAGCCGGAGGATGTGATATATGACCAGTCGTCCCGGCGCATCGGTTCGCGGTGAAAGATCTGCAAGCGAACCTCCGAGAAAACGCCCGCAATTCCCGGAATCTGTTCCATCTGATCGATCGCGGCCATCAGCGCCTTTGGTGCTTTTTTTCTGCTCATGTGCCGTTCCTCCGCTTCACGAGCGCAGGCAGCTCCCGCACCAGCTCGACAAGAAACCAATCCGGAAGCGGCTTGTTATCCTCGCCGGAGACGACCATCTGTGCAATTTCCACTGAGATAGAAGACAGCTCCGTCAGCAGCTGCTTGGCGCGGTAGCTCAGCTGCTGCGCTTCCGGCGACAGCTGCCCTTTCTGTGCCGGAAGCTCCTTACACAGCTGTGCGCGCAGACTCTGTGCCAAAAAATAGAGGACGTCTCTGTCCTCCGGTGCATCCGGCCATCGCTGTACGCCGGACAAGATCTTGCTGAGGGTATATTTCGACTGCACCTGCTTGCAATAGGCCAGAAACTGTGTGGCGTGCGCGTTGGAGAGCGCGCCATAGGCAAGGACGCTGCGCTGCTGCTCGGTGATATCTGCGCCGTAGCTGCTTAGCGCGTCGCTCAGCATGTGCCAGCTGCGCGGCGTGGAGAATGGTTCTTCCGTTTTCGGCGGCGGACTCCACAGATGGTCAGGACGTGCGCAGAGATAGCCATAAACATCCGGGTGAATCCCGTGTGCAGATGCCCATGAAAGCCAGATGCGCGCACTTGGCTGGTTCTCCACATGGAACATCCGGTTCAAAAGCGCGGACGGCAGCGGATGCGTGATCGCGCCGTCCTGCATCCGGTTCCCGGCGGCAAGAACGATGGAGCCCTCCGGCAGGTGATATTCTCCGATTCTGCGCTCGAGAATCAGAGAATAAAACGCCTTCTGCACCTCCAGTGAGCAGGCGTTCAGCTCATCTAAAAACAGACAGAACGGCTCTTTTCGGACAAGACTTCGCGGTGGACAGAACACGCTGGTTCCGTCTATGATCTGCGGTACGCCGATCAGATCCTCCGGCGCGAGTTGGCTTCCGGTCAGGCAGACGCAGGAGAGGCCCAGTTCCGCGGCAAACTCCTCAACAATGGAGGACTTTCCGATGCCCGGCGCGGCCCAGATAAAGACCGGCCGGACAAGGCCGACGTTCAGAAGGATCTCTTTCAGCTGTGCTTGATCGACCGTGAGCGGTAAATTCATAACATCACCTCGTATGATAAAATTGTAGCAGCCCATATGGACAACCAGTGACCATGAAAAAATCAAAATTTATGTTGTAAAATACTCAATATTTTGCTATACTGCAAGTGAAGGAGGGATGCAGTATGCCGAATATTCGACCGATTTCTGATCTGCGCAACAGCGCCAATGAGATTTCCGACTTCTGCAAGCAGACGCGCGAGCCTGTGTTCATTACGCGAAACGGCACAGGTGACATGGTCGTGCAGAGCATGGCAGAGTATGAGCGCCAGCAGGCGCTGATCGATCTCTACGCCAAACTTGCGGTTTCGGAAGCCGAAATTGCCGAAGGCGCAGAGGGCGAGGACTTTTTAAGCGTCGCCAGAGAGCTGCGAGGGCTTGTGCATGGACGTTTATAAGATTAAAATCTACCCGACCGCCAAGAAAGACTTACGGGAGATCATCGACTATCTGAACACACTGTCCCAGCAGGCTGCGCTTCGGTACTACGATCTGCTGATTGAGAAAATCGGGAGTTTATCACAGATGCCGTTTCGATGCCCAAAGCCGCGTGATATTGCGCTGGCGGCCAAGGGCTATCGGTATCTGATCGTAGAAAGCTATCTGGTGTTCTATGTGGTCGTCGGGGATACCGTCCAGATTCGACGTATCCTGTACGCCAAACGGAATTACCGCTCGATTCTGGAAGATACCATTTCATAAGAAGCGCCGCAGAAGCGAAACAAAACGCTCCTGCGGCATTTTTATAGGTTCGTATCCGAATCGCCTTGTCGGAAAAGCTCCAGCGCCAACAGCGCGCCCTTGCAAAAGCGGCAATTGCATTGACAATTGCCGCCCAGGAGATCATTTTACGGCCGGCTGAATCCCGCCGAGCAGAAGCACTGCGGCTGCCAGCAGGAAGCCCAGAACATACCAGATCATTCATATCACCTCGTTTCATTCAAAATTGTAATTATGGATCGTCCAGCCTATATCTCCCCCTCATAAAAGCACTCTTCAATTTCCTCCGGCGTAAAGCCGTCGGCCAGCAGGTTATCAACATCCTCCGGCAAATATCCGAATGCACCCGCAATATTTTTTGAGTTCCCGGACATAACTGTCTGCACCGAACACGCGCGGATAGTAGGTGTCGAGACACAGCGGGAAATAGGCTGCGAGCGGGTAACTGTAATTCAACGAAAAAGTTTGCATTTTACGGTTGCCATCCGTTGACAGCCGAAGAATTTCACCCTCTTTTACCGGGATTTCCTCAAAACTTCCGAATGGGATATGCTTGCGGAATTTCCGTAAGGCGGCGGTTAAAATCTCTTTTGTCGAGGCATAAACATAGATGCCCTGTGCCGGGAAGTGGTACATGCAGAACGGATTATTGCCGCGCACAATGAAAAGCTGCGCCTGACTGTCCAGCACCGTATAGGTAAATGAGCCGATCAGCTGCTCCGAAACCTTGCCGAGCGTCTGCATATCCACGCTTCCCACCTGCTCCAATAGCTGCACGATCACATAGCTGTCTGTTTCGATTCTGGAAACAGGCAGCTTATTTTGTACTTGCAGTCTGTGGTCATTTCGTAAAAACGCCGTTGTGTGCTAGTGCAAAGCCGCCAGAGGCGATTTGCCCATGGAACGGGTGATTGTTATAGTTCTGGCTTTCTGACCCCTGTGTGGTCATTCTGGTGTGCCCCATGACAACATCTGCAACTTTCGGGATGCGAAGCCGCAGCCGATGCGCGGGCAGAGGGCGCTTATAGATACTCAGATGCGAATTTGCCAGATAGGCGATCCCGGTCGCATCTGTTCCTCTGACCTCAGCGGCAACGGACAGTGCGGAAACAAGTCTGCTCTTCTGCTTGGCAGAAAGACTGTGCCCGTAATCATAAAATCCAAATAGGCAGCACATCAAACCTCCGCCTCGCTTTCCACCGGTTCATTGAGATAAAGCCTGCGTTCTTTCAAATACTGGATCAGCTCTGGTTCTGTGATGCCGGAGGTAAATTCTGACCATGACATAGCGTGGATCTCCGCATCGGACAGATGAATTGCCATATCGCAGAGGCGGTTGACCAGCTGCAATGTGGCAAGGAAGGTGTTGTATTTGAGTGTGCCACGGAAAATCCGGAATCTCAATCGTGTTTGCATTTGTAAGGTTGACGCAGGTATAGCGACCGAGTCGGTGATTTTTTGCCTGATCCATCATCTCCTTCGGCGTGTCCTTGTAGCCGTATCGGGCTGTCCAACGCTCCAACTGGCGGTTTGTCCGGCGGCTGAATTTCAGAAGTTCGTTCCAGTTCTTTTCAACGAAGAACAAAAGCCGCGCAATGCTGGCCTCCTGCTCCAAGGTGCTTGCCCCAAAGGCTTTGCGGCTGATATGGACGTGCAGGCCGCAAGTTCCCGCCTGATGCGAACAGTAGCCGAGCTGAACGGCTTTTTTCATCATCTGCTCCCACGGGAAGTCCTGCATGTGGCAGATCAATGTTGCCGGGTGGCTGACGATCTCAAAGCCGTCGTCCAGACTGCCGTCATGCTTGCAGTAGACGCGCTCCTCGTCCCGATTGCCGATGGCGAGGATTTTCTCGGCATTGCTGCCGATCTCGCCCGCACCGTCAATTTCAAGCTCCACACCGAAATACCGGGGTGCGTCTCCATAGAAAATGGGTTCGGGACGATAACTGTAATCGTGAATGGCGTGGTTTCTGAGCATCTCACAGCAGCTTTCGCAATAGGGCATATCATCATCGTCGTCCAGATAAAAACGCTGTCAAAGGACAGCACTGCCCCGCAGCGTTCGCAGGTCGTGTAGTTTCGGTCAAAGCATCGCTGGCAAAGCGGATGCTCAGACGATCCCGCGTTCTGCTCACTCCAAATCCGTGTGCCGCAGTCCAAACAGACAAGAGTTTCCTCGTCCAGACAGGTTTCGCAGAGCAGTTCATCGTCCATAAGTGTCAATTCATCCTCCGGGAATGATGCCCCACAAACTCTGCATATATAGCTGTTGCTCATGCGATAGAACCTCCTTCTGTTGTTTTGGCCGCCTGTTTACGCCGCGCTGGCGCATTGCTCCCAATTCGGTATAAAACCTGATGTTTCACAATATACCCTCCTGATAAAAAAAGATAGCTGCTTGGAACATTACGTCCAAACAGCTTCAAAAGGATAATATGCAATCAAAAAGTATCATTTTTGCGTGTATTTCAGGAAAAACAACGGAACATCATGGTAAATCAATGTTGGAGGATATTAGATTATGAAAGATAAATATAAAAAGAAGCAATCAAGAATATGAGAAAAACGCCTTATGCGCAGGATCGTGACAGAGATTTCTGGACAGACGACGAACGGAATCAGCTCAAGAAAATGTTCAACGCTGGCGAAGACCTGAGCGAAATCGCGCTGGTACTGCAAAGAACGGAGCTTGCTATTTGCCAGCAGGCATCAGTAATGGGGTTATACGTTCGTAAGCGCCGTCCAAAAGCAGAACAGACGGGATGTAAATGTCTGTGCGAAAAATGTTCTGTTGACGATTATCCTGATATTTTGTCTGCGGAGGAAGCCGCAGAAGCCCCTCAGAGTCCGTGAAAATGCGATCTATCGGCTGCTGAACGAGGGTAAATTAAAAGCCTTTAAGAATGGGCGTACTTGGAGAATACCCAAAGATGCACTGAAAGAGTATATCAAAGAACAAGCACGACTCAGATAAAGAAATAGCGCAGGAAGTTGGATGCTCAACGAGTTTATCGAGAAAATCCTTGTGCATGAGCGTGACCGCAAGGGCAGTATACAGACCACACAGGAGGTCGAGATTTACTTCAATTTTGTCGGGCGATTTGTTCCCCCGGCGTTTGGAGAAGTGGAGCTGACCCCGGAGGAATTAGAGGAAATCCGCAAACGTGAGGAACGCAAGGACAGGCTTCATCAGAACTACTTGAAGCGGAAAGCCAGCGGAGCGCAGAAGCGATACGAGGACAAAATCAAGAAGAGAAAAAAGGCAGAAATCGAAGCCAAGAAAGCCGCCATTCGTGCAGAGGACATTGCAAAGGGCGTGTTCGTCCCGGTCAGCAGTTTACCGCAGAGAGAGCCGCAGAAAGGAATGCAGATTGCGTGAACATAGCTTGAAGGTAGAACAAAGATTATTTTATCCCGGAATGGTGGAAAAGTTCAAACTTTTATGATATAATTTGATTTGAAAAGATGTAAGTAACACTTTCCAAAGGCATAGTTTGCGGAAGGTAGCGATATGAATAATAAAGATTTGCTTAAATTTGGAAAATACCTGCTCATTGGAATCATTGTTGCCATAGGAGGCACGTTCTTTAGCGATTTGTATGGAAACATTTTCAACGGATCGGGGGATTATCGTTTATCCGCTATATTTGGTATCGGTCTGTATCTTTGCATCGTTATTGTTGCTTGCACAGGTTTGATACTTAACCGTTTGGATAAAGATAAAACAAACGACAAAAGTCATCACAACAGGCATGGCTTTCGCCGCCAACAAACAAGATTTCTTCGACTTTCCTTTTGAATTGTCCAGTATCGAAAATGTGGAAATGTTCCGAGCATTCTGCGGAAAAAGGATTACCAAATCAGGGAAGAAATTTATCAGACTTTACTGAAGATAAACAACTGCTGCTGGTCAGTGACCAGATTGAATCTTTCTGATGGTACCAGGCATTCGAGGTCGCTGTAAAAGCTGGAAGAGTCATCAAAAATGAACAGGTATTCAGAACGAATACCGCACGGAAGATGAACTGCCAGCACTATATGAGTAAAAAATGAACCGCGCACTGCGTGTGAGGCAGCAGCGGACGGGTGCAGGTCGCACTGGACGGTGAGCAGGTCGGCACGCTGTCCTTCCACTCCGAAAGTTGGGCGGCGGAGGGCATCGCCGGTCTTTCGCAGACTGCCGTGTTCTCGTTCGGCTCGGACGGAACGGACGGCCCGACTGACGCCGCGGGCGGCTATGTTGACGGCGAAAGTCTTGCCGCGCTGAATGACGCCGGTCTGTGCTTCACCGACATCCTACAGCAAAACGACGCCTACCCTGCCCTTGCAAAAATTGGCGGACGGATCATGACCGGTCCGACCGGAACAAACGTCAATGATCTTGCCGTTCTTCTGCTTGCGCGCTGACGCACCGCCATTTTTTCGCAAATATTCTCGTTTTAAAGCAAAAATTCCTGTGCCTTTCGGCACAGGAATTTTCATTTTGTCTGTTACTTTGCCGTCTTGGTCAGGTAGGTGTACATGGCCATGGCAACCTCGGCGCGCGTTGCGCTCTTGACTGCATTTGCAGCCTGCGTTGCGCTCAGGATGCCCTCAGCTGCTGCCCATGCCACGTTGTCCTTTGCCCAGGCGGAGACATTCGCGGTCGGTGCAAGCGCGCTTGTCGGCTCATAGATCGTCACGCCCTTGTACTCGGCGTAGCGCTTGATGATCGCCGCCAGCTGCTCACGCGTGATCTCGCCGTTCGGGTCGAACTTGCCGCTGCCGACACCGTTGACGATATTATGCTTTGCAGCCCATTCCACTGCGTCGGAGTACCACTTGCCGCCGGGGACATCCGTAAACACACCCTTGAAGCTGACCGCTTCCTTGCCGTCCATCCGATAGAGAATCGTCACGACCATCGCACGCGTCAGCGCCTCATCCGGGCCAAAGCGCGTATAGCCGATGCCGTTCATGATGTTCTTCTCGTACAGATACTTGACTGCGTCATAGCACGCATCCGACGGCTTCACGTCCGTGAACGGGAGCTTCTTTGTGCTGTCGGAGGCTGCATCGTCGTGGCGGATACCAAAGTTCAGATCCGCACCGCAGCGTGCGCACACGCGGTTGCCGTCGCGGTCAACGATGGGCTGATGGCCAAGCGCCGGAAGAATCTCGGTTCTGGTCTCGGTGCAGGTAGTGCAGGTGTACTTGATATAGCCGCTTTGCGTGCAGGTCGGCTCCTTGCGCTCAGACGCAACCCACTCGTGCAGCGGCAGCCCTTGCTGTCGCCGGTAACGGTCTCGTCGTTGCGCTCGGCGGTGGAGAGCGTCACATCACCCTCGCAACCGCTGCGATAGCGGAATGTCAGCGTTGCAAGCGTCTTGCCCGCCTCATACGCCTCGGCAGCGGCAAAGGCAAAGGTGATCTCGCCCGCGGTCTCATCCATGGAACGCCTTGATCGCGGCGGGAGAGGTCTTGCTCTCCAGCGTCAGCGCCGCCGGATCATACTTCACGGTGTACTTGCCGTTCGTCACGGCCACATCCTCGGTCAGCGTAACGGTCATCACGCCGTTGGCGACCGTGCTGCCAGAGCCGGAGACCGACTGCGGCTTGACGGTGTCCCTCACGCGTGGTGCGCGTCAGCTTGGCCGCGTTCACAGAGCCGGTGGTCTTGTTGACCGGCTGCGCGTCGGCGCTGTTGCCGGAGCTGGCCGCATCTGCGCGGTAAAGGCCAACGACCGGCCATACGCCAGTGCCAAATGTGCCGAGCGGCGCAAGCGTCTTATCTGCCACAGAGATGCCATAGAGCATCGCCGCGCTCTGCTGCATGGTGCTGTCGGTATAGGCCGCGATCACCAGATAGTCGCTTGCCTTATCGTAGATCATGGATGCACGCGCATAATCGGGCCATCCTTCTGACCGCTCTGGCACTTGGAGACGTTGGGGAGCTTCAGGCCCGTGTCGCCAAGGCTTCTGGACATTTCGGCAAACGTCACAGTGTCATAAGTGTACATATCCATATCCGGATACAGCGTCAGTTCATACAGCTTACCGCTTTCCGTCAGGATGTAGAAGAAGTTTGCTCCACTTTCGTAGTAGCCAAGATCGTATGTGCCGCTTTCCTTGAAAGCAATCACCGCCATTGGGTCGCTTGCAAACTGGCTGAACGTAAAGGATTCTTTTTACGCCGTTTTTGTCAAGCGTTTCAATCACTGTACCGTTTCCGGCAATTGCGACCATATCGCCCAGTCCCTCTTCATCATCTGCGGAGAGGACAACCGGCGACTCGGCTGCATCCGACCAGAGCTGTTCTTTCGTCAGCGTGCCGCCCACGGTCTCTTCAAAGGTTTCGGGGTTAATGCTGAGCATGGTGCTGCCCTTGCGCGCCAGAATCACACCCTCGTTCAGCGCAGCCGCGTCAATTTCGCTTACTGCACCGGAAAGCTTCTGCCAGTCGGCGAGGGGAGCTTTGTGCTGAAGCCCGACCAGTAGACATTGCTGTCGCTGCCATAGATGGCGGCGCGCAGATTCATTTCTGGGAACGGCTTGACCGTAACGGTGCAGGTCGCAGACTTGGTGGGTCAGCCACAGACGTGGCCGTAATGATCGCCGTGCCAACCTTGTTCGCGGTCACAACGCCGTCCTTGACGGACGCAACGTCTTCATCATCTACCGACCATGTAACGCTCTTGTTCTTTGTCAGCCACGGATTGACGCTTGCGCGCAGGACAAGCAGGCTGCCCTCCATCGTGGTCACGTTGGTCATGTTCAGCTCCACACCGGAAACCGTATCGGTCTGCTCCAGCGTCAGGCTGTCGTCCGCGACAATATAAATGCCCTTGACGTGCGCAAACATCAGCGCGTTTGCCTCGTTTGCAAGGCTTGCCTTGCCGGTATCCGGGTCAAGCACCCACAGCTCGTTGTCAAGGTCGCCGGTATTGACATATTCACCGGTCTGTCTATCCGTTCCATAGTAGCCGGCGGCCAGATAGATCTTGTCGCTCGCCTTGTCATAGGCCATGGAGGAATAGCCGATTACGCGCACGCTCTTGCCGCTCTCGCCTGTGCCGTCGCACACGCCGTTTTCGGCAATGGGCTTGAGCGCCAGACTGCCGGACGCAATGTCATTCAGCGTCCACTTGTAGAGGTAGACATAGTTGGCGGTTTCGGAATAGCTTGCGCCGAAGTTCACGCCGTAGAAATTGCCATCCTTGTCGATGGTCATGGCGTGCAGCGACTTGTAGCCGTCGTAGTTCACAATATCGCTTTCCGGAACGCTCGGCGCGTCAACCGTCACGTTTGCAATTTGGGCAACTGCGCCGGTCGCCGGATTCAGACTGTAGAGCTTGAGCTGTCCTTCACCGGGCGTCCGGTTTCACGGTCAGGTACGCCGTCCGTGATCTTGCCGTACTCGGTGATAAAGTAGATCATCTGATCCTTGTCGTTATAGGCCATGTCAGCCACAAACTCATCATCCGCCATTTTGGAGTAGTTGGCAACCTTTACGCCGGTTGACCACTCGCCATGCTCGGTGGCATAGAAGCCGTCGTCGGCTGCGTAGAACACATAGCCGCCCGCATACGTCTCGGCATAGATCTCCTGCTCGGCAGGCGCTGCCGTTACAAGGCCGCTGCCCGTGCCGCTCTCGGCGTCATAGCTGACGGCAGCCGGGTCAATTTCCACCCAGCGCTTGCCGCTGCCGCGCACCTCGTTGGAGGTAAAGCCGAACATTCTGTTGCTGTAGTCCTCGGGCGTGCCGCCGTAGTAAACGTAGTAGCTCGATTCATTGCCCGCGTAGTCGCCAATGATTACGGTGACGTATTCGCCCGCCGTCTGATCGTTCAGCTCGAACGTCATCTCGGTTTTTACCGGCCTCGGCCTGCTCCGGCTGACCCTCGCCCAGAACAATGCTGCCCTTGCCCTTATGTACCTCGACATAGGCAATATACTGGTTGTCCTGCATTTCAATGGTCAGCTCGCCGCTTTCCGGATTCTTCTTCGCATCAAGCATCTCAGGCGCAGTGCTGTCCACGGTGAACGTATTTTCAATGAAAGCGCCGTCGCCCAGCTCGCCGGAGGAAATCAGCTCTGCAATCTGCTCTGCCGTCAGTTCGCCGTCCTGCTCATAATACTCGGGGATCATGACAAGGCCAGCGGTGAACTTGTCGCCCTCGTTCAGTCCAAGCGCCACCGGAGAAACTGCCGCACCAAGCTCATAGCCATAATTTGTCCATTCCGCATTATTGCTATAGTAGAACATGCTCGAAACCTGATTGTTTACGCCGCTGACTGTGATATTGCCGTCTGCCGTCTTGACATACGTCGCAACCGCAGCTGCATTGCGGATCAGAGTAAAGCCATACTGCGCAATGGTGGCGCTGCCGCTGATGGCCTCGCGGCCTGCGGGATATTCATCCTCAACCACATAGGGGTTGACGGTATAGATGCCGATATCGCTCGGTTCCCGGATAGACGATGCCGGTATAATCGGTATAGTAGTCATAGCCGATGTACGAGCCGTGCGCGCCCGTGCCGTAGAGATCCTCAATCGCCGTGCCGCCGTCGATCATGGGCGCATCCGACCAGTTGCCGTAGAAGCCCAGAACCGGGATGGAGTGGACGGGACGCAGGCCGCCGTCGGCGGTATTGTCGGTCTCCACATAGATGTAGCCCTCGACGTATGCGCCGTTTTCATACATGGCATTCAGCGTCTGCTTCTGCGCGTCGGTCAGCTTCATGGTAACGCTGACGTGGACGCTGCTGCCAACGGGAATTTCGATGGCGGCGGAGTTCAGCTTCACCAGCAGCAGATGCGCGTCATACGACGTGACCTTGCCGTCGGCATTCAGATCCGCAGCCGTCAGGTTGTAGCTGCTGCCGTCGTTTTCACCGGCAACATAGCCGATGATTGCCTGCGCGTCCAGCGCGTCGGTCTTGCCGTCGCAGTTGACGTCGCAGTCAAAGCCGGAGACGATTTCGGCGTGGTCGCTGAAATCATATGTAAATTCCGCGTCCAGCGTCGTGAGGCACGTATCCAGATACGTCTGTCCATCCTCGTCCGCAAAGATGTCCTGCGTGAACAGGTCGGTGTAGACGTTATAGCGCCGTGCGCTGCCGGAGATGTTGTAGATGGTAAAGCCTGCGGGATACGTGCCATCGCAGTCGGGGTCATCGCCGAACTCGGCCTTGACCTTACCGTCGGCGGCCGTGCCGCTCAGGTTTCTGTCCATCATGATATAGGACTCGGCGTTCATCGCGCTGTCCACATTTGCAAGACCCGCGCCCTGGTTGAGGACGGAGTACGGAAGTCCGGTGTCGGCCTCAATGATGGGCGAAGCCGTGGACATGAGCAGACTGTTGATCAGCTGACGGTTTGTCACGCCAGTTTTGCTCATGTAGCCGGACAGCGCTTCGTTCTCGCGGATGTACTGCGCCATCAGCGCAGCCATACCGGCGATCTGCGGCGCGGCCATGGACGTACCGGACATATTTTCGTATGCGTCCTTGCCGCCGAGCGTTGCGCCCTTTTCAACGTGCGTGCCGTTGACAGAATAGATGTTGCCGCCGGGCGCGGTGATTTCAGGCTTGAGCTCCAGGCTGCCCGGAACGCCCCAGGAGCTGAAATCGCTCATGCCGTAGTCGTTTGTGGGCTTGCTGACGCCGACTGCGCTCGTCGCGGTCAGCTTGCCGGGTAGTACACGCCTCCCTCTGCGGCCGTAGACTTCGACAGGATCATTGCGCCGTCAGCCTGTGTAATCGAAACGGCGGGCGCGGTGCGCGTATAGCTGCTCAGATCCATGTTGATTGTGCCGGGCTGATTGTTGTAGATGACAACAGCCTTTGCGCCCGCGTTTGCGGCGTTCGTGATCTTGTCCACAAAGCTGATTGTGCCGCGGCGGATGAATACGACCTTGCCGCTGACGTCAATGCCGTCAAAATCTGCCGCGTTGCCAAGCACGCTCTCCGGCATGAACACATAGTCCAGCTCGCCGCTCAGCGTGGTGAACGCATCGTTTGCGTAGGTGGTTTCGCTGTAAAATACCATCGCCGCCGACGCTGAAATAGTTGCCGGTTGTGCCTGCGTTGTCAACGGAGGCAACCGCCAGCGAGTCGGAATACGTTCCGGGCGAGCCGCTGGTCTGGAACGAAACGTCGTTGCCATAGAGGTAGCCGTTTTGGGAGTTCTTCTGCCCAGTCGCCGCTGTTGCCGGCGGAGATGCTGATGATTGCGCCCTTATCGCTCAGTGCGTCAAAGCGCTTCTGAATGTCCGTCGCACGGGTGAAGCCGGGATCCGACGAGCCAAGCGACAGGTTGATCGAGTCGCAGCCAAGGACAATCGCGTCCTCAATTGCGGCCATGTAATCGGAGTCGTATGCGCCGCCGCCATAGCCAAAGACCTTCATCACGACCAGCTGCGCATCGGGCGCAACGCCCTGCACCTTGGCTGTTTCCAGCGCGTTCGAGAACGTGCCGTCGGCGTTTGCGATGTACTTGTTTGCTGCGGCGATACCGGCAACGTGCGAGCCGTGCTCGCCCTGCTCATCGTCCATGTGGGTGATTTTCGTATTCTTGTCCACATAGTTATAGGCAAACGGAATCTTGTCGTTACGCGTCACAGCGGAGGCCGTCGTGCTTTTCGCAATATTCAGCTGGCTAAACACATCGGCAATGCCCGCCGCATCCAGAACGCCGACGCTCTTTTTGTACGCGTCCAGCGTCATGCCCGCGTCCTTGGCCAGAAGCTCCATCAGTGGTCATAGCCTGCGGCGCTGAATGACTGGTGGTCAATGTCGATACCGGTGTCGATGATGGCAATCTTGCTGCCAGCGCCGGTATAGCCCGCCGCCCATGCAGTGCTCGAGCCGATCTGCTCGGAAGAGGTGGCCATATTCGGATCATAGCGTTCTTCCTGCTTGACCATCGTCTCATAGCGGTTTTCCACATACACATCCGCAACGCCGGATACGGCCTTGATCTCGTCGATCTGGTCATAGCGGACGTTTGCCGAAATGAGGTTTGCCGCCAGCGTCAGATTCCACACAACGTCAATCGGCGCGTCCAGCGTCCGGTTGATGCGCTGGGTCAGCGAGTTCTGACGGTTTTTCAGCGTCTGACGATATGTTACCGCTGAATTGTTCTCGCCGATGCCGTCCAGACTGTACATGGCGACAGCAGGCTCGTCCTTTAAAACGATGGACACACGCACCGTATCATCGGGCGCGTAATCCGCCTCGTCACGTTCTGAGAACGTTTCCGGCTGTGAATCGAGCAGCGTCTGCGAAAAGCTTCGTGGGCGCTGTCTCGCTCTCGCCCGCTTCAAATCTCAGCTTCTGTGTCTGACTGCTTTCCGCAGCCGTTGCCGGAAGGGCAAAGCCTGCAAAAATTGCAACCACAAGCAGAAGTGAAAGAAGCCGGCTGGATAAGCGTCTTTTCATATGATTCTTTCCTCCGTTTTGGTGCTCGCCGCAGATGCGGCGGCTCTGTCCAGCGGACAGTTGTCCGTCAGGCAGGCGTAAAATCGGCGCACTTACGCGTGCTGCATTTTCTCAGCATTATTCTAATCTGTTAACGTGTTGTCCGTCAAGCGCTTTAAAGCAAAAAACCGTTCAAATTTATGTACCGTTTTACGTCAACTTTTTATGTACTCTTTCAAGATTTCCAGAACATTTCCAATTTTAAGAAAATCTCGCCCACATGTTCAAGGGTGTATCTGAAAACGCATGATGTGACCGGCAGCGAGGGATTTTTTGAGCTACTTTGACAATGACTATCTGGATGTGCCAAGCTATGAGTTCTTGCAGCGCTATCCAAAGGTTTATGCTGGAACAAATATTCATTTGGATGGAGAGGTCGCTAAGATTATCTCTGAGGACGGAAAACGCTACGAAATTGTGTTGTGGGTCATACAGAGCTTTACCGAATACTTTGCAAATAAGTATCCTCTGGGTGAAGCAGACTATACTGTGAATAGATTCAGCGAGAGCGAGGTGTCGATATGTGTACAAAAAACGAAGCGTTTGAAATTCTTGCGTCTGTGTATGCTTCCTGCAATCAGATATCAGGCGGCAAGATCCACGACGCGATCCTCTATGGTTCCTACGCCCGCGGCGAACAGAGCGCCGAGTCCGATATTGACATTCTCCTGACCGCCGATCTGACGCAGGAGCAGATCTCGGAAAAGCGCCGCGCCATTGCAGCACTGTCCAGCGATCTCAGCCTTGCCCACGATGTCACAGTTTCCATTCAGATCGTCCCGCTGGTGCAGTTCCGGCGCTATGCAGATTTCCTTCCGTTCTACCAAAATGTTCTGAAGGAGGGCATCCGCTATGCTTCCTGAGCAGAAAAATTGGAATTTCGACATCCAGCAGTATAAGCGGCGGAAGAATTTCTGGCGGAAATTCAGAGCTATTTAAGCACGCAGTATTGACTGAATGGTCAGTGTAAATAAGAGAAGATTATAAAAGCCGAAAGCAGCTTCTTCCTGCTTTCGGCTTTCGCTGATATTGGACAAGTTTGAAACAGGAGAAGCACAAAAACGCGCAAATGCTGTGGATCATGATCCTTGCGGCATGAAAAACACGAACCATTTCAGAATACTGAGAATACGATCGGCATAAGAATGATGCGATGATATTTTGTTGATCCATAAAAAGCACAGCAGAGTCCGGGGGCAGGCTCTGCTGTGCTGTATTTTTGCTTCCGCCTCGGGCAGACGCAATCATGATAAATATGTAAGAGCAATTGCGGAAGAATTTCCTGAATTATGCCGCACTCATGAGCCGCTGTAGGCTAAGAGGTAAGGCAGTACTTCTTCGAACGTGACCTTATAGGGAAGCTGCTCCAGCGTATGCCTTCGACCGATGGTCTGCTCCGCCGCAGCTTTCCAAAGAGCGGGAGAAACATCCTCCAGACCAAAGTCCCGCAAGGTTGTCGGAATACCAAGTCTGGTGCAAAAGTCCGTGTAATGCGAGATCTCGTCAGCGCGTTTTCCGGCGAAGGCGAGCATGGGAATACTTTGCAAAAGCCAACGCGCAGCCCATGCGGCTGCTTATGTGTCTGGGGGAAATAGAGCAGAACTTCATCCAGAGCATGCGCGAGTCCCATGCTGCATGCCGTCCAAAGCGGACCGCAGTTGTGCATGATCATGGAAAGAATATTTTCAAAGTCCGGATTCAACTGCCCATTGCGAACAGCCTGAATCGCTCCGGGCGCGCAGCGGTGCATAATTTGCAGCGCCAGCTGAAGGCCTTCATATGAAAACACGGGATACTCGCTGCGGATATTTCCAAGCTCCAGATTGCACAGGCCTTCGAGATACGTACGGGTGATATCCGCAATGCCGGCGGTCAGAGCCTGCGGAGAGTTGCGCAGAAGGATATCCGTATCTACCAGTGTCAGATCCGGCGCGTTGTCCATACGCCAATAGTCCTCAATCACGGAGCCGTCGTCGGAGTAAATCACACTCAATGTGGATATTGTAGCGTTGGTGGCGGCGAGTGTCGGAACCAGAATGACATGCGCCGGTGTAAATCGTGTTATGCCCCTTGCAATGTCCATGGTCCTGCCGCCGCCAATGCCAACAACCGTGTCAAAACCGCCGCTTTTGACATGATCTGCAATTTTTGAATATTGCGGGCAGACGGTATCCAGTCGACGATCTCGTAAAGCTCATACGCCATGCCTTTGCGCAGGAGATCAAAATGCTCCGCGGTCTGGTAAAATGCCGCGTAGCGGCTGCTGGATGCGCGGACAGCATCGTTGAGCTGCTCCCGGCAGGAGGCCTCCATTGCCGCCTCGATTTGCGGTTCGACAATTTCCGGAATGCTGCCAATCAAAATCAGAAGCTTTTTTTCCGATGCTTGCCGCATAACGCGGCAGCTCCCGAATCGCTCCTGGAAATTGAACGTAGCGGCGGCTGACATGATATTCATAGTAACTCATGGCGTCAGAAGGTGATCTTGTCGGGATCCGGAGCGGGATCGCAGCAGCCTTCCATGGCAGAGATGCGCAGCACATCTTCGGAAGAAAGGCTGAAATCAAATATATCCAGATTCTCCGAGATCCGCGCGGGCGTTACGGATTTGGGAAGCGGAATAAATCCCATCTGAATGCTCCAGCGCAGGCAGATCTGGCCGGGCGTTTTGCCATACTTCCGGCTGAGGCTCCTGAATGTTCTCCGAGTGAAATACGGAACCGGTCCCAAAGGGACTGTATGCTTCAATGGCGATGCCGTGCGCTTTGCAGTAAGAGACGATTTCCGGCTGCGTAACGCCGGGACACAGACGGAGCTGATCGACCATAGGCTGGATGGTCGCGGTCTCCATCAGCATATCCATGTGATGCGGAAGAAAATTGCTCACGCCGATCGCGCGAATTCGTCCCTGACGGTAAAGCTCTTCAAAAGGCACGCCATGTTTCGCGTGTTGCCTGCTTCCAATTAGGACGGTACTGGATCGGGTTCGGCCAATGAATGAGGTAAAGATCGAGATAGTCCGTTCCCAGTTGTTTAAGCGTACCCTCAAAAGCCTCGAGTGTGGCCTGGTAGCCGTGCGCAGCGTTGCGCAGTTTGCTGGTGATGAAGATCTCACTGCGTGAAACGCCGCTTTTTTTTCAATGGCCTTTGCAACAACAGGCTCCGTGCAGTATGCAGCAGCTGTGTCGATCAGGCGATAACCGGTATCGATGGCGGCTGCCAAGGCATCTACAGCCTCTTCGCCGTGCGACTGCCATGTGCCGATGCCGATACAGGGAATTTTGACGCTATTGGAAAGCGTATAGTGATCTTTCACATTCATTTTTTCAGACACCTCATATTCTGGACGCGCATAACGGAGTTGCGCAGATTGCGGCTGATCTGGTCAAAGTCACGGTTCTTCAGGTGCATCCTGCTCCTGGAACATCCAGTCGCCGCCGGCAGCGATGATCTTGTCGCAGCGCAGCAGCGGCAGGAAGTTTTCGCCGTTCAGATCGCCAGTGACCATGAAACGCATACTGCCGAATGGGCCGCTGAGCATCTGGATGGTTTCGATACCGCCCATCTGGAAAACCGGGAAGAATTTGACGATCTCAATGCCGTGCTCATACGCCTGCATAAGCTCCGCCGCTGTAACGCAGCCGGGTACGACCAGCGTATCATGATCGATGCAGTATTCAACGATCTTTCTCATGATATCCGGGAAGGACAATGAACTTGGCGCCGATGTCAATGGCTTCCTTTGCCTGATCCAAGGTCAGGATCGTGCCGGCACCTGCCGTGATCTCCGGGACCTCCAGAAGAATGCGCTTCAGATTGTTCATTGCCTGTTCATCGCGCATCAGCACCTCAAGCACAGGCAGTCCGCCTTCAACAAGCGCTTTTTGCCGCAGGGGCGGCACTGTCCGGCTCGGCATACGCCAAGATCGGAAAATGCCGGTTATTTTTAGAATATCCTTAATATTGATCATATTGTTTTCTCCTTATTTCTCCGTCCATTCGATGCCGATCCCGGTCAGAGCGGACAATTGCTGCATGTTTTCCACCATGGCGTCTGTCAATGTGAGTATTCCGCACGCTTCGGCAGCCTGCCGCTTCTCCCATTCGATCTCGCCCGGAAGATAGATCTTTTCTGCGCCCTTGGCAAGCGGACGCGATTTCAGTTCCTGAACAATCTGCTCCATGCGCTGTTCAAACAGCGGCATCGGCATGATCTGCGAGATATCGATAGCAATGAAGGCGTTTCCGGTATTGTTTTTCGCTTTCAGATCCAGATTCCAGCTGTGTACTTCGCTCAGAATTCCGGCTCCGGTCAGAACGGCGGAAAGCGCTTCGACCAGCACGGCCAATCCGTAGCCTTTATGAGCGCCGACAGGAAGCAGGAAGGACGAGCCGGGGAAGCCGCTGGGATCATTGGTCGGCTGACCGTCCAGATCCACAAGCCATCCGGAAGGCACCTGCAAGCCCTTTTCACGGGCCATAACGACCTTTAACGCAGCCACGTTGCTCAGCGCCATGTCCAGAAAAATGCTGCGCCCGTCTTTATACGGGATCGCAAAAGAAAACGGGTTGTTGCCAATTGCAACGCCGCTGCTGTTTGAACGGCCATATTCGGATCCGCATTGCTCATTGACAGACCGATCATTCCGTTCCTGGCTGCGATATTTGCGTAGTAGCCTGCCGCACCAAAGTGACAGCTGTTGTGTACGCCGACATAACCAATGCCGCACGCACGCGCTTTTTCTACAGCAAGGGTCATACCCTTGCAGGCAGATACCATGCCGAACGCACAGTTTCCGTTCAGAATAGCCCATGCGGGGCCTTCTTTTTCCACGGTCGGGATCGCTTTCGGATCCAGACCGCCGGCCTGACACTTCAAAATATACTGATACAGGTTTTTGTACCATGTGACAGGACGCCGAAGCAGTCCGTCGTTACGAGCGTATCGGCAACAGTTTTTGCGTCGGCTTCCCGAAGGCCGGTATGCAGAAGCGCATCATGCGTAAAGTTCCATAAAGCTTCGATTTTAATAGATTTCATATAGTTTTTTCTCCATCTGGCATCAACCGCCCAAATATGCTTTTTTGATCGCCGGATCGCTGATAAGCTGTCGGCTCTCACCTTCGGCGGCGACATGCCCGACCTCAAGCACATATGTCCGATGCGAAATAGACATGGCCATAAACGCGTTCTGTTCCACAATTACAATGGGAATGTGTTCCTCCTTGTTGATGCGGACGATGATGTCAAACATATCGTCAACAATTACGGGCGCAAGGCCAAGCGACGGCTCGTCCAGCAGTAGCAGCTTGGGCTTGGTCATAAGCCCGCGTGCAATGGCAAGCATTTGCTGCTCACCGCCGGAAAGACTTCCCGCCGCCTGCTTGCAGCGTTCTTTTTAATCGTGGAAACAGCTCATAGACTTTTTCCATTTCTTCTTTCAGCTCCTGCTTGCGCAGGGTTAAAGAATATGCGCCCATTTCCAGATTTTCTTCTACGCTCAGCGCGGAAAAGACCTCTCGCCCTTCCGGTACATAGACGAGCCGTTCGCGAATGATCTTATGCGTCGGCATTTTGCTGATGAGCTTTCCCTCAAACTCTATCGTACCGCAGGCTGGGGTATTGACGCCGACGATCGTTTTCATCAGCGTCGTTTTCCGGCGCCGTTTGCGCCGATGATGGAAACGATCTCGTCGCTGTTTGCCTCAAAGGAAACCTGAAACAGCGCCTGCACTTTGCCGTAGAATACATCGACATTATTTACTTTCAGCATGATCAGTTCTCCTTGTGAATCTGCTTGTACCGGTCGCCCAGATATGCGCTGATGACGACGGGGTCATTCTGCACTTCCTTCGGCGTACCCTCCGCGATCTTTGCGCCAAAATTGATGACGGTGATCATGTGACTGATGTTCATCACAACGTCCATGTTGTGCTCGATCAGGAACAGATCGATGCCGGAATCGAAAACCCGCAGCAGCAGGTCTACAAATTCCACGCGCTCGGAAGGGTTCAGCCCGGCGGCAGGCTCGTCCAGGAAAAGCAGCGTCGGATCATTCATCAGTGCGCGGCCAAGCTCTGTCATTTTCTGACGGCCGTAGGCAATGTTCCGGACATACTCATTTCGCAGATTGTAAATACCGATGTAATTCAGAATTTCCTCGGCACGCTGTTCGATGATCTTTTCCTCGCGTGCTGTACGGAAAGGGTTCACCATAAACGAGCCGAAGCTCTGCGTTGTCTTTGACTGCATCCCGACCATCAGGTTTTCCTTAACAGTCAGGGAATTGTAAAGCTTCAGATTCTGATAGGTGCGGTTTATTCCCGTTGCGTGAGATCTCATAGGCAGGCTTGTTGGTGATATCCTGCGTGCCGTGAAATACGCGCCCGGAGGTCGACGGAAAGGAACCTGTGATGATATTGGTAGTCGTGCTCTTTCCGGAGCCGTTCGGGCCGATCAATGCATGGATCGTCCGCGACTGCATTTCCAGACTCAAGTCGTTCACGGCGCACAAGCCGCCGAATCGCTTGGTCAAGTGCTCAAGCTTTAAGATTGTGCTCATTGCGGTCTACCTCCCTTTCCGGTTTTTTGCGCTCCGGACTTTGCACGGGAAAACAAACGGGATTTTCTGCGATCACCGGAGAAAATGCTGGCCAGACCGTTCGGCAGGAAAATAACGAACAGAAGCGTAATAATGGAGAACAGGAGCCAGTAATAGTTCTCCAGAAAACGCAGGACCTCCGGCACGATCATTACCAGCAGCGTTCCCAATACTGCGCCGGGAACGGAGCCGACGCCTCCAATCACCAGCATGATCACATAGTTGATGGAGAAATTGATCGTATACTCATCCGGGAAAATGAAACGAATAAAGTGCGCATACAGACATCCGGCGATACAGCCATAAACAGCTGCCAGCGTGAATGCGAGGATCTTCGGCCATGCGACATTGACGCCGGATGTTTCCAGTGCCTCCGGATTATCTTTGATGGCCTTGAGCATCCGCCCCCATTTGGATTTCACAACGCGCTGCGCGAAAATCAGCAGGATCGCTGTAATAGCAAGATAGAGGTAAAACGTCGATACATTGTCTGTAAAGGCATGGCCGAACAGAGTAAACGGCGGGATACGGTTGATTCCCGCAGAACCTCCGGTCAGGTCGATCAGGTTTGTGATAAAGATTCGGACGACCTCAGAAAAACCGATGGTTGTTAGTGCAAGATAAACGCCCTTGAGCCGGAGCGACGGATAGCCCAGTCAGATGCCGATGATGCAGCCCATTAGAATGGAAGCCAGCAGGCCAAGCCAAGGATTAATTCCAAGCTTCGTAGTGAGCAGGGCGGACGTATATGCGCCAAGCGCAAAAATGCCGGCTGTGCCAAGGTTCATCTGTCCGGTCAGTCCGGTAATAAAATTCAGGCCGGTGACAATAATGATGTTGATGAGTACCTGAACCATCAAATTCGTATAGTATTGCTTTTTTCAGAAAGAGCGGCATACAGCCGGCTACAATTAAAAACAGGGCAAGCAGCATAATTGAAGTGCGTGTGCTTCGTTTCTTCATATTCTCAGCCCTCCGTCAGTCTTTCTTTCGTCCCAAGATCCCGCGCGGACGGAACAGAAGGAACAGGATCAGCAGGATAAATGACACACAGTCCTTATACATGGACGGCAGCAGCATACTTGCAATGTTCTCCAGAATTCCGACGACCAGTCCGCCGACGATCGCGCCGGGCAGATACCCGAAGCCGCCGATGACGCCGGGCAGAAGCCCTTCAGACCAATCGTTCCGGTCATGGCAATGTGAACATTGTAAAGCGGAATGATCAGAATTCCGATGGCGGTACAGATCATTGCGCTCAGGCCGACAGTAAAGGCGATGTTCATGGGAACGTTGATTCCCATCAGTGCTGCGGCATATTTGTTATTGGAAACGCCCCGCATGGCCTTGCCCATCTTTGTTTTCTGCATGAACAAGGTCAAAAGCACCGTAATGATAGAGCATACGACAATGATAACGACCAGAGATTTGCCGATCACGGCGCCGCCGATGGAGAAGGTACCCTTCAGGAAGTTATTCAGGCCGAACGGCATCGGGCCCCAGATCAAGCGAATGCCTTCCGTGATAATGCGGCCCAGAATAACGGTTCCGATCGTGGCAAACAGATTTGACGAGCATTTGCTCAGCGGATTGAAGATTGCCAGCGCAGATATGGCGCCGAACAGGAACATGGTGATCAGTGTGCAGAGAATTGCCAGCGGCTCTGGCAGTCCGGAACCGAGAACATAGGTACCCGCGGATGTAAATGCGCTGAGCATGATGAACTTGTCGTGACTGAAATTCAAAAGGCCCGTGGCATTCCAGATAATTGTGTACTCAATACCGACCAGCGCATAGATGAAGCCCATGGCAATGCCGGTGATGAGGACCTGCAGAAAAATATTCATTGCTTTTCAGCCTCCAAACCGTGGGTGAAATTCTCGGGCAGGATGCCGGATCCTGCCCGAAGAATCTGTGGTGCATTTTGCTTTTCAGCGATGTGTGCAGACTCAGTTCAGAGTGACCTTTTCTGCAAGCGTGCAATTCTTCTCGCCATCGAACTGGACAATGAAGAGCGTGGAGTTCAGATCATTGTTTTCGTCGCAGGTCAGCGAGCCGAGAACGGTTTCCAGCCCGGAGGTCTGCGCCATAGCTGCCTTTACAGCCTGCGGATCCGTACTGCCGGCGCGTTCGATGGAATCGGCAACAACATAGGTCGCAGCATAATACAGTGCAGCCAGACGGTCGACTTCAAGACCGTTCCAGCGCTCTGCATAGCGCTGGACATACGCCTGCAGAACTTCGTCATTCTTGTCCTCGAAGTAATCGGTTGCAGCGTAGCAGCCTTCCAGTGCTTCTGCATCGATCAGAGGAATGTTTGCGGGCATCGGCAGTGCATTCGGGCCGACGTAATCGATGTCATGCATTCCGAGCTCAAAAAGCTGACGTACAACAAGGACTGTATCGGCATCATGCGTGAAAGAGAAGATGCAGTCCGCACCCCAGTTCTTGATTTTCAGCAGCTGTGCAGAAACGTCCGTATCACTGCTGGTCATGCCTTCGGTAAAGGTCTCAATTCCGTATTCCCCGGCCGCTTCGACAGCGGCGTTCATGGCAGCCATGCCGTAATCATCAGTGTTGTGGATGATGCCGATCTTTTTTTTGGAGCCAAGCGTTTCGGCAGCAAACTTGACCATAACAGTGCCGACCAGCGCATCGGACACAGAAATGCGGAAAAACGTATCGGATTCATTGTCGCGGATCGCGGGGCTGGTTGCGGCAGATACAAAGGGAACGCCGGACTCCTGGAAATACTGAAGGCAGGAGTTGACCATGCCGCTCGTCGTCGGGCCGATACAGGCGACGACGTCTTCGGAAAGAATCTTGTTGATGGACGTGACGGCGCCCTGCGCGGTGCTGGCATTATCGACCATGTAGATCTCCAACGGACGGCCGAGCACGCCGCCAGCGGCGTTGATCTCCTCCGCAGCCAGATAGACGGCATCCATCATCAGCAGACCGGATTCCACGAAGTCGCCGGTCGCCATACCGGAAAGGCCGATCAGGATCGGCTCAGCAGAAGGATCTTCGGATGCGGCATTGTCGGCGGGCTTCTGGGTGGACCCATCTTGTGCAGAATTTGCGGGGGGTAGTTGCAGAGTTCGCGTCTTTTTTTGCGGTGCGGCGCAGGCGACAAGTCCAAGGACCATTACCAGCGCAAGCAGGAATGCGAGTGCCTTTTTTCATCATTTTTCCTCCATTTTTTGATATTCTTGTTGCCAAATAGCTACAATTGCATTATAATAAACTTGCTAATAGTTGTAAAGTAGGATTGTTCAACAATTATACAGTCGAAAATTGGCGATATTGCACAAGCCGTACTTTTTTGTATGCAAATTGCGTGTAAAACAGCGAATATCACAAACGGAGGAAGTATATGATGGAGCGAGAGCAACTGCGCACGGTTTCAACTGTGGAGGCTGTCTCCACCGCACTTGAGGAGGACATTTATGCCCTGCGCTACGAAATGGGAGAAAAATCAAGGAAACCGATCTGGTCCTTCGATTTAATGTCAGCCGCAACACGATCCGCGAGGCCTTGGCGTATTTGACATCAAAAGGCTTGCTGGAAAAGGTAACGAATAAAGGCATATACGTTAAGGAGATTATGGCAGCGGATATCGTTGAAATATTTCATTTGCGCCAGCTGCTGGAGGCAGAGGCGATCCGCGAGATCATCGCGTCCGGAGAGATCCCGCAGCGGCTGCACGCACTGGCGGATGCCGTTTCGGAACGTGATCCGGAAAAGGAACGGATCGCAAATCTGAATGCAGATATGGCATTTCATGAGGGCCTGGTCGAGGCTGCCGGAAGCAAGCGCCTGACAAAGATGTATCAGGGACTTCTGACGGAGGTAAAGCTCTGTGTATTCCAGTCGCAGGCATTTGTTCCGGCTCGCTCCGAAAATATCGTGCGGCATTTTGATCTGCTGCGCGCGATGGAAGCCGGAGATCTTAAAGAGGCGCTGAATTGCCTTTCTGAGCACATTGAATCGGCGATCCAGTGCTACCAAAATGGCTTGCGCCAGAGAGTTCGCACAAAATAGGCGCCCGGACGATCAGCTTAAAATATATACGGCAAAACAAAAAGGAGATTTCCGCTATTCGGAAATCTCCCTAACTAAATGATGTTTTCGTGGAGTCTGCCACTCTGCTACAAAACAAAGAAAAGCCCTGCACAGCAGGGCTTTTCCCAGTCTGTCAAAAAACCTCGTAGAGTTCCGCCGCGCACGGCGGAATAAAATTTTGATTCGTTTTGTCCGGGAGCGTGTATCTCGGACAAAACACTTTACGTCCTGCAAGTGTGGAATTTTGTGCCTGCGGCACACAAATTATGCGCACAGCAGGATGCAATCCCTTTTCAAACGGGAAACCAACAACGTGTTTCCCTGTTTGAGAGCGTGTCAAAAACACTTTTTGACGCGCTCAGAAAAGCCCTGCACAGCAGGGCTTTTCCTTATATCCATATCGTTCAATAACACCAATTTTTACTGCGCAGAACATATCCCCGCGGTTTTCAGCTGCGGCATATTGTTTGGCTTCAGCTACCATGCGAGTCCTGTTTGAACCCATTCCGGACGGCCACTCTGACTGCGCAAAGGCTTTGCATCAAGTCCTTTTTTGCACAAACACCTTCGCACGTCTGCAAAAAATATATTATTTTCCATTTTTGCACCGAGGCAATTGCATTCAGATGTGCAATATGCTATAATGCAAGAGAAAATTGGGGTATTATCCATTCCGTGGAGTGGCAAACTCTGCGAAAGCTTTTTGCCTGTGTACCAGCAAATCATTTGCGGCGATAAAATGATTTGCTTTTTGTTGCCCGGAATGATAGTAGGCACTTATTTGACATTTGCATTGCGCGCGGCAAAAGAAGGAAGTTCGATGAGAAAAGGTAGAAATGCGAAACAAGCGTTTATCGAGAGTGCGATCCGCGTTGTGGCGCGGGAAGGTCTGGACAAGGCGACGACAAAGGCGATCGCTGCGGACGCGGGCCTGAACGAGGCGTACATTTACCGCTGCTTCGAGAGCAAGGAAGCCATGCTGCGCGACGCCTTTCACATGGAGGATGTGAATTTTGCGTATTTTCTCAAGCAGCAGTTCCCGGCGATGCACGACGAGGACACGCCATGGAAAAGCCGGGCATTTCGGCTGTGGTCTGTGAGCTGGCGCTTCATCCTGGAAAGATGCGATGATTACTGCTTTTACCTCCGTTATTACTATTCTGCGAATTGCCGCAAATACGCCTATAAGGAGCATCTGGAGTGCTTTCAGGAGCTGTTCGCCGTCATGAGGCAGGTATTTCCGGCCGGAGGCCAACGTGGACATGCTGCTGCATCAGGTCTTTGACACGATGCTGTCCTTTGCTGCGCGGGTGATCGGCGGAGAAATGCCGGATAACGACGAGACGACGCGCTGGGCCTTCGAGCAGATCTACAGCTTCGTAGCGCCCAACGTCCGGGAAGAGCTTCTGCGGACGGACACAGCGGCGGAAAAATGAGCATATAGCGAAAGCGCAATAGAGAAAACGCGAAAGGCGCGCTTTCGCGTCCGTAGGGTACCCTACGGACGATATCTCTATATTGCGGATCATTGAAATGTGGGGATGTGGGACATATGGCGACAGCGGCGCCCAGCTGTCTGACGGAGGAAGGCTCCGCCAAAGTGACGATACAGATAGCAAAGCCTCGTATTGCAGCCCCGAAGGCTGTATCTGATATCCAAGCGTGTTTTTGATCTCGTCTTTTCGTTTCTGGGACTGCTGATCCTGGCGCTGCCGATGACGATGATCGCGCTCATCATTGTGCTCGATTCGCCGGGGGCGCCGATCTTCAAGCAGGAGCGGCTCGGGCTTCACGGCAAGCCGTTTATGATCTACAAGTTCCGTTCGATGCGGCTTGACGCCGAAGAAAACGGCCCGCAGTGGGCGGACGAGCAGGACCCGCGGTGCACCCGCTTCGGACAGTTTCTGCGGCGGACGCGGCTGGACGAGCTGCCGCAGCTCTGGAATATCCTGCGCGGAGACATGAGCTTTTGTAGGCCCGCGTCCGGAGCGCGCCTATTTTTACCGGAAGTTTGAAGAGTACATCCCCGGCTTTTCCAACCGGCTGATGGTAACGCCCGGCCTGACCGGCCACGCGCAGGTGAACGGCGGCTACTCCCTCAAGCCAGAGGAAAAAATCGTTTACGATATGGAATATATCGAAAAGCAGTCTGTCGGATTTGACATCAGATGCCTCGTAAAGACAGTGCTTGTTGTTTTTTCTCATGAGGGAGCCAGATGACCTTCGCAGATGGGATTGCCGGGAAACAGGAGAGACCATGAAAATATGAAAAGTGACGTCCTTTTTCTCTGCCAGTTTTTCTATCCAGAATATAACTCTTCCGCTACGCTCCCTTTCGATACTGCCAGATATTTGGCGCAGAACGGATTTTCTGTTGGAGCGCTGTGCGGTTATCCGGGGAGTATAACGCAGACGGTGGCGTTCCTGTCAGAGAGACAAAGGATGGCGTATCCATCCGGCGGATCCGCTATATGCGGCTCAGCCGGCGCGGCAAGCTCGGCAGATTGATCAACTATTTTTCTTTTACGCTTTCGGTTCTGCTTCACATTTTTGAGATCAGGGCTTACCGGGCGGTCATTGTCTACTCAAATCCGCCGGTGCTTCCCATTGCGGCGATCTTGGCAAACAGGCTTTTCAAGACGAAGATCGTCTTTGTGTCCTATGATGTTTACCCGGAAGTGGCCTATGCCTCCGGAAGCCTGCGGGAGAACAGCGTCATTACAAAAGGAATGCAGAGGATCAATCGAGGTTTGTTCAGACGCACGGAGGCGGTCGTCGCATTGACTGACGAGATGCGGGAGTACCTTCTCCAACATCGGCCAGAGCTTTCTGCCGGTCGTATTACTACCATTTCAAACTGGGCGCACGAAGCAAGGACAGACAACAAGTCTGCCGCACGGATGGCGCTTGGATACGCGGACGATGATTTCATCGTTTCCTATGTTGGCAATATCGGCATTTGTCAGGACGAGACGGCATTGCTCCAGGCTATGGAGCAATTGACAAATCATGAGAATATCAAGTTTCTGATCGCCGGACATGGAAGCAAAATGCCATTAGTTCGGGCGGCGGCAGAGCACCTGCCAAACGTCAAGATCTGCGGTTTCCTTACCGGCGCTGCGTTTGAGCGGGCCGTTGCGGCCAGCTCCTGCGGGATCGTCAGCCTGGAACGCGGACTGACCGGTATGTGTGCCCCCAGTAAATATTACAGCTATCTACAGGGCGGTTTGCCAATCCTGGCGATCGCAGAGCAGAATGCTTACTTGTCAAAGGAAACCTTGCACTGCGGAGTCGGGCTGCCCTCGGACGTGGGAAATGGTGTGCAGCTCGTGGAGAATGTCCTGAAGCTGTATCAGGAACCAGAACTGCGTGAGAAAATGTCAGAAAACGCATCAAGGCTATACACGCAAAAGTACGCAAAGAGCATTGGCTTGGGCAAGTACGCGGCTTTGCTCAAGGAAGTGCTGTATATGACAGATTAAGGGATCGAGTTTCATGAAGTACCTGTTCATCAACTCTGTTTACGGATTTGGAAGCACGGGCAGGATCGTTGCAGATAAATGTAAACAACTTGCAGGCGAGGGACATGTATGCGCTGCGGCATATGGAAGAGCGTGTGGACAACGACGCAGCGCAATTGATCCGGATCGGCACGAGGGCGGACCATCTGTTTCACGCTGGGATCACGCGCCTGCTTGATCTGAACGGCTATGGTTCCGGAGCGGCGACATGCCGGCTGCTTTCGCAGATCGAACGTTTTCGACCAGATGTGATTTGGCTGCATAATCTGCACGGCTATTATCTGAATGTTGAGATCCTGTTCAGATGGCTGAAGGAGCATCCGCATATCCGGGTACTTTGGACGCTTCATGACTGCTGGGCCTTTACCGGACACTGCGCGCATTTCAGCGCAGTCAGGTGTGAGCGTTGGCTGTCTGGCTGTGGAATTGCCCGCAGCTGAGAACATATCCCAAGACATATGGGACGGATCACACGAGACGGAATTTTAGTTATAAATGTAAATGCTTTTCGGGCGTTGCGGATCTGACGATCATTGTTCCATCGCAGTGGCTGGCCCGGCTGGTAAAGCAGAGCTTTTAAAAAGAATATCCGGTCGAGATATTGCACAATCAAATTAATACAGAGGTGTTCAGGCCGACTCAAGCGATTTCCGCGAGCGGCGTGGATTGACAGAGAAAAATTGTAGTATTAGGGGCGGCCAGTGTTTGGGATAAGGATAAGGGACTGTACGACTTCTGTCAGCTTCAGGAAAAACTGGACAGCCGGTTCACGATCGTTCTGGTCGGCGTGACAGAAAAACAGAAAAAGGAGCTTCCCGCAGAGATATTGGCGCTGCCCCGGACCGCAGATCCCGGAGAATTGGCAGAAATATATAGTGCAGCGGATGTGTTTGTAAATCCGACCCATCAGGATACATACCCGACAGTCAATTTAGAGGCCAGAGCCTGCGGAACGCCAGTCATCACCTATGATGTAGGTGGCAGCCCTGAGAGTGCAGGTGGAAAGTACATTGTAAAAGAAAATGATATTGACGGGCTGGCAGAGCAAATTTACAAACTGACGGAACGAGAAGCGGTGGAGCTATCTGTATGATTATTTTGGGACCATTATTCCCGGAGGAACGGGAACAGGAAATTATATCCGCATCAAAACGAGGTGTCTCAATGCAGCGAATAACTTTCAATGGAATCTGATCAGGGGCATTCAGGCGAATACAGAAGAAAAGCTGACAGTAATCAATGCCCTGCCGGTTGGAACATCGCCCAAGTGCTTTCAGGCTTTCCGCCTGAAAGACACGGACTGGTCCTGTGGGAATATAGTCGGCCATGAGGTCGGCTGTTGGAATATCCCGCTCGTAAAACAATTCATACGAATGAGGAAGGTACGAGCGTGGCTGAAGAAGTATCCACATGAATCAGAACTCCTGATTTTCACAGCATATCTTCCATTTTTGTGGGCTGTCAATAAACTGAAGCCCGAATACAGGGTAACAGCGGTGATTACGGATATTCCCGAGTTTTATGATATGCACCAGGTTTCTGCATTCAGGAGACTCTTGCGGAGGATCCACTGCAAGATCGTTTATCATTTCATGAAAAGAGTCGATCGCTTCGTCCTCCTGACGGAGCAGATGGCGATCCCGCTGCATGTTGGCAGTCGCCCGTATCTCGTGATGGAGGAATGTGCGCAGATGCTGCGGCGGAAATGACAGTGCCCAAGGCACAGAAGTTTTCTGTATTGTACACTGGGCGGCTGAATCGGCGCTATGGCCTCGAACTGCTTCTTCAGGCAGTGAAGGAATGGCAGGACACCGATGTTGAATTGTGGCTGTGCGGCTCCGGCGAAATGGAAGAAGAAATTCGCTCTTATGCTGCGCAGGATCCCCGCATTCGCTTTTTCGGCTTTCTGCCGCATGAAGAAACGGTGCGTTTACAGCGGCAGGCGACGGTGCTGGTGAATCCCAGAACCAATCAGGGTGAGTATACAAAATACAGCTTTCCCTCCAAGACTATGGGTATATGGCGTCGGGACGCCCGGTCATGATGTTCCGTCTGGATGGAATGCCCGAAGAATACGATGCGTTTTTGACCTATATTCCGGAAGAAAGCGCTGAATCCGTTCGGAACACGATGAGATCGCTCAAGGAACGCGATCCGGCAGAGCTGGATGCAATCGGCGCGAGAGGACGAGTTTGTGCTGAAAAACAAAAATAGAAATGTGCAGATGCAACGTGTTTTGGATTTCATCAACGAAGGGCGGAGGAACGCATGACGATCGTTCCCATGTTTTTGCTGACGCTCGGCGCGATCAATTGGGGATATGTATATCCGCTGGTATTCCTGTTTACAGCGCTATTGAGGCAGCGCGTGCTCGGCAAGGAGATCTGCTTTAACTTTTTGTATGCCTCGAGCTTTTGGCTGCTTTTGGCTGCGGGTATGTCCTATGCGCTGATCGGCGTGCGCACGATTTCCGGAGTGTACCACCATGGCATCCTCCCGGTCATTGCGTTTGCAATCGGCTGGATCCTTGCGGAGGAAGCTCTGACGAGCAGATACGGGATGGCATTCTGGCATTGGCCGCCGGGTTTGGGACCTATGCGGCCCTGAATATGCTGGTCAACTTTGGAAATAACCGATACCGCCTGATCGATTTTTGGACGGGCACATATCGGGCCGCGACAGGCTCCGGCGCGTTGAATACGATGCCGATCTCTGCTGTGCCCTATGCAGTAAAATTTGAAAAAAAGAACAGCGGTCAAGCTGCTGTTTTTGGCGCAGCTTCTGGCGACGATCCAATATATGTTCATGCTGGGAACGAGAACACAGTTTGCGATTCTCCTGCTGATCGTGCTCCTTGCTGCGCTGCAATTTGCATATAGTGGGCAGGGCGTGGCCGGTGTTTTGAAATGCATCGGCATCATGGCTGTGATTGGCCTGATCGCGCTGCTGTTCTATCAGTTCAACCTTTTGTCCATACGGGATTATATCCTGCACACAAATCTGGCCGCACGCTATGAACGTCGGGCTTCTCTGGAAAGCTCAGATTTTTTTCGCTTCCAAAGCTTTTGGATCGGACTGCGCGAATTGCTCCAGTACCCGTTGGGCGGCCGGGCCGATCAGCTCTACCGCCATCACATGTGGCTGGATGTCGGCCGGGTCGCGGGGATTCTCCCGTTCTGTCTGTTGCTGATCTATTCCATAAAGAATTTTGTTAACGCGGCGGCGATATGCAAAGACAGAAATGTCCTTCCGTCCCTGCGGTGCTTGCTGCTATTCCTGTATATCGGTGCATATGTCAATTGCTCTGTTGAGCCAATTTGGGAAGGCGCATTGAATTTTTTCCTTGCACTGTGCGTGGTGGATGGAATGATCAGTGCAATGATGAGGAGATCAGAAAATGAATCCGATCCAAGAGAAAGTATTCCAGATGCTTCAGGTTTTTACGCGAATATGTGACCAACTGCATTTGAAGTACTTTCTGGTGTGCGGCAGCGCGCTGGGAGCGGTCAAGTATGGAGGATTTATTCCGTGGGACGACGATGTCGATGTCGCTTTGTTCCGCAACGACTATGAACGCTTTTGTAAAGAGGCACCTGCACTGCTCCCGGCACATCTCTTTCTCCAGAATTTTCGTTCAGATCCTGCGTTCCCTGCGGTATACAGCAAACTGAGGGATTCGGGACGACCTGCATTGAGGAAAGCGTTGCGGCGATCCCAATCCATCACGGGATCAGCCTTGATATTTTCCCCTCTGGACGGTTATCCGAAGGATAAAAAAAGAACAGAAGCGGCTGGAGAGGAGAAAGGCATGGTTTGTCAGGAAACTTTCCATTCCCCTGTGTTCGTCCTGAGCGGTGGAAGGAAATGCTCGTGAAGCCGCTGCGCGCTCTGGGCTTCGGTAAGAATACTGCGCAGACCGCAGAAGCTTATACGGCACTGATATCAGTCTGGCCGGTAGAGAACTCGGACATTATCGCAAATCACGGAAACTGGCAGGGGCGGTTGGAGTATCACAGGAAGGAGATATACGGAGAGGGCAGCCGCGGCTCGGTTGAAGGGTTGCAAGTTCGGCTGCCTGCGGACTGCGATGCGTATTTAAGATAGAAGTATGGCGACTACCGGCAGGATCCGCCGCCGGATAAGCAAAGAGGCCATCACCGGTATCAGAGGCTGGATGCAGAGCGGCCATATACGGAATTCTTGAATCTTAGGGCAAACGTCCTGAAGAATACAATAAAGAAACCAGAACAAAGGAAGGGCTTGGAATGAAAAGAAAGGTACCCGTTAAATGGATGTGTTTGTTATGTGCTGTGCTTGTGTGCAGCTTGTTTGCCGGATGCAGCAAAGAAGGGACAGAGCCGGCGGAACAGGGAAACAATGAAGCGGAAGCTGCGGCTGAGACTGCGGTAATCCCGGAGGATATCGTGATCCATACGGACTACGGTGATCTGCATTATCCGGATCGTTGGCAGGAGTATGTTACCATTCGCCAGGAGCAGAAGGGCAGCGGCATCGCGGTCACCTTCGAGACCCAAAGCGGCGAGGAGACATATGCCCTGTTCGATATTTTGATCGGCGGCGACGGCAGCGACGTTGTCGGCAGTCTGACGGACAGCACCGGAACACAGAGAAATGTTTGCCTGCATGTTGACGAGCTGCCTGCGGATTCCGGACTGGAGGAAGCGGAGCAGACCCGCTTCTACGCCATGCAGGAGGACTTAAATTATCTGATCGATCATTTGAAATAAAAGGAAGGAGAGCAGAACATGAGAAGCGGAAAGACGAAAAAAGCATATCGGCGATACTCGTCTTGGTACTGCTGCTGTCGGCGCTGCTGCCCGTGACCGCGTATGCGGCGGACGAGCAGACGAGCTGGGACGTGGAGCAGGACTACGAAGAGGCGCTTGCACCCGGCCAGGAGGATATCTGGGCCGGGACGGAGGAAGAGCTTCCGGAGAAGCCATTTGATGAAGCGCTCCCGATGGAGGAGGAGACGCCTGCTGCGGAGACGGTTGTGGACTACGCGACGTTCCTTTCTGGCCTGAAGCTCCTGGAGGGCTACGCCCAGACCTACGCGGCGGAAAATGCGGGCGAGAACGTCAATGCGCTCATCATCAACTTCATCCGCACGGGCGTTGAGCGCTACACGTCCGGCACATGGGAGATGGTCTGTGGCAAGGAAAACACAGCCTTTACGGCCTATGTTGCCGAACAGGACGCAGCGAACGGAACCTCGGCGACGGCGCTGAAGAACATCGAGAACTTTGCGCTGCCCAACGGCGATCCGGCTGACCTCGGCCATGTGTTCGGTGCGATGGATGTGGCGAACTATGCGAAGGTGCAGGGCATGACGGATGCCGTTGTGCTGGCCCGCGCCGATATGGGCAGCTGGGCCGGCGATATCACCGACCTGATGTACTGCGCCGAGAACGTGGACATTCCTAACAGAGTGGACACCTCGGAGACGGATGTGGACGTTCTTGCGGCCAACATCCGGGCAAGATACCTCGGCGTGCCCTACAGCACGCTCAATGAGGTCGGTCATTCGTTTAGCGATACCGACCTCTATGGCGATATGGATGCGTTCTATCTCACAACGGAGATGAATCGCGGCGGAAGCCTCAGCACGCTCGCTGAGAATTACTTTACGGCTGGTCTTACGGATGAAAGCCGCGCGTCGTATTTCCTGACCAACCGCCTGGGCGGCATGGTCACCAAGGATGGTATCCGGAGCAAGGTCCTGAGCACTTATACCGGGAATACCCTGATCGGTGCGCTGGAAAGCTCGTATTCTCTGACTGACCTTTCCAACTATGAGACGCTGCGCAAAGCGTGCTGCTATGCCTTTGCGGACTATCTGTTCGATCTGGCCGGCGACCCGAACGGCACCGACCCGGTCGATCCGGACCCGGACCCGATCCGGAACCCGACCCGGATAATGCTTACTATTCCGTGTTCTCGTCGGATACGACGACGGTCGTTCCCGGCGTGACGCAGACGATCAACTACGCGCTGACAAAGGACGATAAGCAGATCGTCTATTACATTGCCACGGTCGATATCTCCCGCGACGATGTGAACGTCTACGCGAACTATCACGCAAATGATCCGTCGCTCGGCTGGGCGATGTCCCGTGTCTCCGACCAGATGGCGGCGGCCCAGAAGCGGCATTCCGATCCGTCCGATGCGGCGAATTATGTGGAGCACTACAATGCTGTGGTCGGCGTCAACGCGGACTTCTACAACATGACGACCGGCGCTCCCAGCGGCGCGCTGGTCATGGAGGGTGTCGAATACCACAGCGGCGCATCGGCGAACTTCTTTGCGATCCTGAAGGATGGCACGGCCATGATCGGCAGCTCCGGTGAATACGACTCCTATAAGGATCAGATCCAGGAGGCCGTCGGCGGCAGCGTCTATCTGGTCAAGGACGGCAAGTCTGTTGTGAACAGCTCTGCCGACTACTATAACAGCCGCCATTCCCGCACCTGCGTCGGCATCACGGCGGAGGGCAAGGTCGTCCTGATGGTGCTCGACGGCCGTCAGGAGCCGTTCTCCGCAGGCGGCAGCGCAGAAGAACTGGCACAGATCATGCTGGACGCGGGCTGCGTGACCGCCATCAATCTGGACGGCGGCGGCTCTACCACCTTCGTTGCCAAGCAGGAGGGCAGCGACACGCTTACGGTCGTAAACCGCCCCTCCGACGGCTACGAGCGTTCCGTCAGCTCCTCGCTGATGGTCGTTTCCACTGCGCCGGTCTCTACGGAGTTCGATCATGCGCTGATCACCTCTGCCTATGACTACCTGACGGTCGGCACGGCGCTTCCACTTGCGGCCTCCGGCGTCAGCGTGTCCGGCAGTGCGGCGGAGCTTCCGGCGGATGTCACTTGGCAGTCTGCGGACGAGACCATCGGCACGATCTCTGAGGACGGCGTATTTACCGGCGTCAAAAAGGGAAGCGTGGAGGTGCAGCTCCTGTCCGGCGAGACGGTGATCGGCAGCAAGACGCTCAACGTGGTCGAGCCGAACGGCCTGAAATTCTCCAAGACGAGCATCAATGCCATCTACGGCAAGCCGGTATACCTTCCCCTGATCGCCACCTATAACGAAAATCCCGTTGCGATCCGCGCGGAGGACATCACGTTTGAGCTGAGCAGCAGCGCGGCAGGTACGGTTGAAGCTGTGAGTGACGGCTTTACATTTACCGGCGTGGAAAGCTCCGGACTGAAAAACACGACGGTGACCGCAATGGTTACCCGCGACTATTCCATCAGCGCGTCGATCAAGGTCGCCATGTACAGCGAAAATCAGGCGATCTTCGACTTTGACAACGCGACAAGCGGCGACCGGACGTTTGCATGGACGCGTGAGGTCACGAACGCGGAATACATCCCCGGCGGCGACAGCGAGGTCGACCGCTATCATGTGATCGATCCCAGCCAGCCTATGAACGTTACCTATGTTTTCGGTCTGGACATGATGACGATCAAGGTTCCGGAGAAGCTGGAGCCTCTGCTGGCGATGGTTGCCGGCGGCGACATTTCCGGCATCACGGCATGGGATCTGCTGCTCCAGCTGGCGGAGCGCGTCAGCAAAAAGACCGAAGTGACGGTAAAGTTCCAGTTTGACCAGAACGTGGCTGTGGACATCAGCGGCCTGACGGTGTCGAACGATTACTTCACGCTGACCTCGGCGGTGCTGGACGAAAACAACCTTCTTACCGTCAAGTGCAACTTTGTCAAGCAGAGTCAGGCCATCGACCCCGATACGGCCAACCCCATCTGCATCCTCTCCGGCGTGCAGCTGACCGCAAAGGATGGCGCGCAGCGGGACGCGGCGCAGTGCCTGAGCATCGAGAACTCCGGTTCGGTCGGCTATGACATTTATCTGGGCGCAAACGCACTCTACAGCATGGCCTGCCAGGCCTCCTTCCAGGAGCAGTATGGGATCTATCCCTATGAGGAGCCGGAGAATACCACGCATCCGCGCGGCGGCCATTTCTACTGCGAATCGTATCAGGACTTCACGGACCGCTTCGTTCTGGACAACGGCTCGTGGACCGGCTGGAAAACGGTCAACGGCGTGTCCTACTACTTCATCGACAATCAGGCGCTGAAGGGCGTCCACAAGGTCCCAGGTCTGAATGACGAGAGCAACGAATATTTCTATCGGTTCAATGAGATGACCGGCGCGTGCGAGGGTAAGGTCACGGGGCTGGTCGAGCTGGACGGCGCGCGCTATTACGCCATCAACGGCGTGCCCAAGTCTGGCTGGTGGAACCTGACGGATGCAGATGGTGAGAACAGCTATTATTACTTTGACCCTGAGACTTTCCAGGGGCTGAATGGTGAGAACAGCAGCTTCTTCCCCAATGTGACCTATCAATTTGAAAACGGCAAACTGGTGAAGGGTGCATGGCTGGCCACTGACCACGGTAAACGCTACTATTATGGTCCCGGCTTTGTTCAGGGTAAGTGGTACACCATTGAAGGCAATCTGTATTTCTTCAACCAGGACGGTTATCGCTATGAGGGCCTCCGGTATGTAAAACTGCGCGACAACCATGATGACCCGATTTATTGGTACGACTTTGGAGCAGATGGTATCTGCCATGGCGTATATCAGCACACACCGGCCTCTTCGACCTCAATGGAAATACGTATTACACCATCAACGGTATGGTCTGCAACGGCCTGTATTTGGCAGAAGACGGATACTACTATTATTTCGGAAGCGTAGACTACACGGCAGTGAAGAACACCCGTCATTGGGTTTCTTATCCCAATGATACTGGTTTTGCACCGGCATTCTACAGCTTTGATGAAGATGGCCGCATGATCATTGATACGCCCGATCCTTCAAAGGATGGCATTGTGAATGAAGACGGCGAACTGTATTACTATGTCAACGGCGTTCGCTTTTATGCGGGCCTGATCCAAATTGATGGAAACTATTACTATGTGAACAGCTCGTGCAAGGTCGTGACAAATCAGCGGTACTGGATCAGCAAGACCAATGACCTGCTACCTGCTGGTTTCTACAACTTTGATGTAGACGGTAAAATGACCGATGCGCCCATTCCGACACCTGACCCCGATCCGGATCCCAATCCTGATCCCGAAGTGAAGAACGGCATCGTCAGCGAGGACGGCGAGCTGTATTACTACGTCAACGGCGTTCGCTTTTATGCGGGCCTGATCCAAATTGATGGAAACTATTACTATGTAAACAGTTCCTGCAAAGTGGTTACCAGCCAGCGTTATTGGATTCAAGACCAATGATCTGCTGCCTGCCGGGTTCTACAACTTCGATGCGGAAGGCAAGATGACGGACGCGCCCATTCCGACGCCCGACCCCGATCCAGATCCTGACCCCGAGGTCAAGAACGGCATCGTCAACGAGGACGGCGAACTGTACTACTACGTCAACGGCGTCAAGACCTACGCCGGCCTGATTAAGATCGATGGTAATTACTACTATGTGAACAGCTACTGCAAGGTCGTGACGAACTGCCGCTACTGGATCAGCAAGACCAATGATCTGCTGCCCGCCGGTTTCTATAACTTTGACGCAGACGGCAAGATAACCGACGCGCCGATTCCAACGCCTGACCCCGATCCGACACCTGACCCCGATCCGACACCCGATCCTGATCCCGAAGTCAAGAACGGTATCGTCAGCGAGGACGGCGAGCTGTATTACTATGTCAATGGTGTCAAGACCTATGCTGGTCTGATTCAGATCGATGGTAATTACTACTATGTGAACAGCTCCTGCAAGGTAATCACCAACCAGCGCTACTGGGTGTCTAAGACCAATGATCTGCTGCCTGCCGGTTTCTATAACTTTGACGCAGCCGGCAAGATAACCGACGCGCCGATTCCAACGCCTGACCCCGATCCGACGCCCGATCCGGATCCCGATCCTGAGGTGAAGAACGGCATCGTGAGCGAAGATGGTGAGTTGTACTACTACGTCAACGGCGTTAAGACCTATGCGGGCCTGATCCTGATCGACGGCGACTATTACTATGTGAATAGCTACTGCAAGGTCGTGACGAACTGCCGCTACTGGATCAGCAAGACCAATAATCTGCTGCCTGCCACGTTCTACAACTTCGGCGCGGACGGCAAAATGGTGCGATGAGCAAATTAACCACAAGGCATGGCGCAAATCGGCCCATGCTTTATGAAAATCGGTGTTGCAGCAGTTTAAATCCTCGTGCAGCCCTTACCGCTTTGCGGTAAGGGTAAGCACAGCTTATTCAGTGAGAGAAAACAAGGAGGGCTTAAAGGAATGAAAAAACAATGAAAAGATTTTTGCGCTGCTACTGGTGCTGGTGATGACGGTATCGCTGCTGCCAACGACCGCTTTGGCAGAGGAAGATTTTGAACCTGTCCAGGAAGATGATTTTGAAATGGATCAGGAAGATCTCGAAGTCGCCGAAGAGGAAGAATTTGAAATCATTGAAGAGGAAGAAAACGAAGATGCTCAGGAAGAGACGAATGATGCAGATACTGCCGGAGCATTCAGCGTCGGCGGCACGTCTTATGCAGATTTGAATGAAGCTCTTTCCGCAGCAGAGAACGGAGAGGATAAAACGGTTGTCGTCACGGCGGATACGACGCTGTCTGGCAGCTATATCATCCCGGCAGGCGTGACCCTGCTGGTTCCGTTCGACGATGCAAATACGCTGTATACAACAGAGCCGGAAGTAGTCGAATCCCTTGCCGACCAGACTGCATATCGGACACTTACGTTGAACAGTGGTGCATCCATTACGGTCAATGGCGCGATCAGCGTTAGCGGAAAGCTTTTTCACATCTACAAATGTCCATGTTTGCAAGCCCACCGGCGCATACGGGCAGATTCAGATGAATGTCGGGAGCCAGATCACAGTTGAGAATGGCGGTGAAATTCTATGCATGGGGCTACATTACCGGCAGCGGAAATGTCCGCATTACATCTGGCGCAACCGTATATGAGTGCTTTCAGGTTACTGACTGGCGCGGCGGCAGTGCAACGATGAACTTTGGTACTCCGGCCAAGGTAAAGAAAGTATTCCCGTTTTCTCAGTATTATGTGCAAAATATTGAAGCGCCGCTGACGATAGAATATGGCGGAGCAGAAAAGGCGTATATCGCGGCATACGGAGAGAATATTGCGATTGGTTTCGTAGGCGCTGGCGGCATGTTTGAACTTGCAGAGGGCGCTACGTTTACAAAGACATACGACCCGGCAACAGATCGCATTTCTTTTGATATAAGCGGAAATGCATCGCTAAAGGGCATCAAAATGAAAGTCATTATTGCAACCATTGACTCTGCAAATTATGTTCTTCCGATCAACAACAATGTAAACATCAATATCCATTCCGGTGTGACCACCTTCTCCCAGGATGCAGCACTGCTCCCGGGTGTTCAGGTGACGATCAGTTATGGCGCGGAACTGAACATTCAGACCGGCGCAAATCTGTATGTTTACGATGCAGACGAGTGGAGAAAGGATTATGTCTGTAACCGGCAATGATGGAATTAGCCCGGTGGCATATTCCCCTTCCGGTAAGGGAAGCCGCACCATTTCCGATGTTTCAATCAATGTGAATGGTACATTGAATGTCAATGGCAGCGTCTATACGACCGTCGGTGGTGCGGACATCTATTCCAGCGGGAGTACTGGCCAATTTGTCCAGACTGTAGTCCCAGGTTCTGAAACGAAAACTTATCAATGCACACAAAGTGGTTCCGGCTGAGTACGAAAGTAACGCCGGTTGAGATCCCCATTACCTCAGCTAGACTGCACAACGCTGACGGTTCTTACACCAAGACTGCCGGCTCCAAGGCGGGCGACACCTATGTGTATGCCAACGGCAAGTGGGCAATCAAGGGAAATGAGATCACCATTACCTTTGATCCAAACGGCGGTACGGGCAGCATGGAGGCCATGAGCGTAAACCCCGGCGTTGACAACACGCTGACTGCCAACACCTTTACCCGTGCGGATTACACATTCACCGGCTGGAACACAGCTGCGGATGGCACTGGTACGGCATACGCCGATCAGGCAACTGTGAATTTTGACACGAATACCACGCTTTATGCCCAGTGGACGCAGAATCCGGTCATTACTTTTGAGGCCAACGGCGGTGAGGGAAATATGGGCGCCCAGACTGTGCAGCCCAATGAGGCGACCGCTTTGACCGCCAGCGCTTTCACACGCGCGGACTACGACTTTGCCGGTTGGAACACGGCAGCTGACGGCAGCGGCACAGCGTATGCCGATCAGGGCTGCAATCACCACCAGCGAAAATGTCACCCCTACGCCCAGTGGAAGCTGCATAAGTATCATGTCCGCTGGCTCAACTGGGATAAATCTGTCCTAAAGGAAGGCCACTATACCTGTGAGGAAAATGCTTCTTACGACATGTGGTTTGAGGAAGACCCGGAACCCACAAGACCGGAGGACGATAACTACACCTATGTATTTCTGAACAGGTGGATTCCGTATGATGAAGCAAAGGGAATCAATGGTTGGGACTTCAACCCCCATGAGGACGTTGATTTTACAGCGGTATTCAACAAGTTTGAAAAGCTGACCGTTACCTTTGATGCCAACGGCGGTATCGGTACGATGGATTCTGTGAGGATCGTCAACGGCGCGTCCGGCTAATACTATACACTTCCCGAATGCGGTTTTACCCGCGAGGACTATACCTTTAACGGTTGGCTCATTACCGGTACTGTCAAGATGACTACATGGGAAGATGAGGAAGACCTCAATGATGAGCTGTGGACACAGACAGCACTGCTTGCATTCTCTAACCTGACCCTCAAGGCCAGTTGGAAGCATAAAGACGGCTGGTTTACGGATGTGAACGGTAAGCAGTACTACCAGGACGGTGAACTGCAGAAGACCGGTTGGACAGTCATTGACGGCAATACCTACTATCTGGACACCGAAACCGGATACGCAGCTACCGGTATCACTACGCTGATCCCCGCCGGAGCGACGGAAGAAGCCCGCTGCGTCTTTGATGCTGACGGCGTGTTCCAGAGCGACGTTACCGGTGTTTACAGCGTTGGAGCGGACACCTATTGGCTCAACAGCGGCATCATCGAAGAAGAAGCCGGCTTGAAGCGCGTTGTCAAGGAAGACGGCGAGGTCAATTACTATTACTTCGCAGTTCAGAAGAATCTGGAGGAGCGTGAGGGCCTGACCCTCTCGGCGGCGGTGAAGAGCACTGTACTGAACGGCAAGGATTGCTGGCTCCACAAGACCAATGGCCTTGCGCTTCCGGAGTGGGGCTACTACTTCAATGAAAATGGTGTCATTCTGCACGACGAGGACACCGGCAAGAACGGAATCCTGAAGGCTGGCGAAGACCTCTTCTACTATGTCGACGGCATCAAGGCTCCTGCAGGCATGATCAAGATCGGTGATGATTACTACTATGCCAACAGCAAGGGTCAGTTGATCGTGAACCAGACATACTACTGCTCCAGAATGAACGGTCTGATGGAGGAAGGAACATATGCCTTTGACGCAGAGGGCAAGCTCATTCAGGGCGCAACGGACAAGAATGGCATCGTAAAGGACGATGACGGCGTGCTTCGTTACTATGTCAACGGAAAGGTAACCTATGTTGGCCTGATTGAAATTGACGGTGATTTCTACTATGTCCGCAGCAACGGTGAGGTCGTGACCGATTGTGTGTACTGGATCACCTGGACGCATGGCCTGAAGGAAGCCGGTTACTACACGTTCGATGAAAACGGAAAGCTGACCGGCACTCCGAAGAATGGCATCGTCGAGGAAGATGGCGTTCTGCATTACTATGTCAATGGAAAACTGACCTATGCGGGCCTCATCAAAATTGGCGATGATTATTACTATGTGAATTCCAAGTGCGAAGTGGTACGCGATTGTGATTACTACATTTCCTGGACGCATGACCTGATGCCGCAGGGCAGATATCACTTCGATGCGGACGGCAAACTGACAGGCAGTGTCGCACCTCTGAAGAACGGAATCTACGAGGAAGATGGAAGCCTGTACTTCTACAGGAACGGTGAACGTACCTATGCCGGTCTGATCCAGATCGACGGCGACTACTACTATGTGCGTTCCTCCTGTGAGGTCGTCCATGACCGCAGCTACTATGTGTATTGGACGCACGGCCTGATGCCGGAAGGATATTACAACTTTGACAGTGCTGGACGGATGATTCTGGACAGCGAAACCGAGTAAACACACTGGAACCGCCGGGGCGCACCTTGGCGCCTCGGCGGTTCTCTTTATCACACAACATCGGAGATGAGAAGAATGAAAGTGCTGTTTGTCAATTTGGTATATGGAAGCGGAAGCACTGGAAAAATCATCGCTGATATCATAAACGTGCTGAAAAAGTATGGCAATGATGTAAAGGTTTTATACGGTACGGGAGTATGCTCCGACAATGCGGACGCAGTGAAGGTATCCGGAGATTTCGGCTATTACTTTCACAACGCTGTATCACGATTCACAGATCATGCGGGGCTATATTCCTGGGCGGCGACCAGAAAGATGATCCGAGAGATCAGAGCATTTCAGCCTGATCTGATCCATCTGCACACGCTGCACGGCTTCTATGTGAATTATGAGATGCTGTTCCGCTTTTTGAAGGAAGCGAATATCCCCGTCGTTTGGACTTTGCATGATTGCTGGACTTTTACCGGACATTGCACACATTTCTCTCAAGTCAAGTGTATGCAATGGCAGACGGAGTGCCGGGACTGCAAATTGCTGTACCGGTATCCGCAATGCTATTGGAAGGGCGATGTAAGGCGCAATTTCCTTCGCAAAAAGAATGCCTTTACCGGTGCAAAAAAATCTGACTATCACAACGCCCTCGCAGTGGCTTGCGGATCAGGTTTCCCAGTCGTTCCTACAGAATTATCCGAGAACCGTTATCCCCAACGGAATCGACCGCACGATTTTCTGTCCACAGTCCAGCAGCCTGCGTGAAAAGTATCATCTGGAAGATAAGAAAATCGTCCTCGGAGTTGCCAATGCATGGAATGCACGCAAGGGGCTGACTGATCTGCTGTCGCTGGCCGAACGGCTCGGCCCGGATTATCAGGTAGTTCTGATTGGCTTAATCGAAAAGCAACTGCCGGATATTCCTTCCAATGTGCTTGGGCTTTACGAACGGCAAATCAAACGGAGTTGGCACCGTGGTACTCCGCTGCAGATGTGTTTGTGAACCCTACCTATGAGGAAACCTTTGGCCTGACTACGGTAGAGGCCCAAGCATGCGGGACGCCAGTGGTGGTATATGAGACGGACGGTTGTCCTGAAACGGTAGCACCGGGAAATGGACGCTTGATTCCGCAGGGCGATATGCAGGCACTGGAGAATGCCGTGAGAGATATCACAGACAGCGGCCTGCGCGCAGACCCTCAGAAAATGGCACGCTTTGACAAGAACACCGTATATCAGGACTACATCGGGCTGTATGAGAGTGTCCTGTCTGCTTTGAAAAAAGGACGTGTGAGCTTCGCGTGAAAATCGTTTTTTGCAGCAACTATTTTTCGCACCACCAGCTGCCGCTGTCCGATGCGCTCTATGAGCTGACGGGGCACAGCTATTTCTTTCTTGCGCATAAGGAGATGGATGCGGAGCGCAGGACGCTCGGTTGGGGGCAGGGCCTGGCGCGCCCATACACCGGCTCTGCGGCAGATCGGGACGTTCAAAGACAGCTGAATGATCTGGACGTTTTGATCGTCGGCTCTTTCCCGGAGCGCCTGACGGCGGAATACAGAAAGAGGGCAAGGCTGGTTTTCCGGTATTCCGAACGGCCCTTGAAAAACGGAAACCCCATTTTGAAGTACATCCCGCGCTTTCTGAGATGGCACTATTATGATCCGCCCTGGCGGAAAACATATATGCTCTGCGCCAGCGCGTTTACGGCAGGGGATTACGCAAAATTTGGGCTGTTTCGCGGCCGGTGTTATCAATGGGGCTATTTTCCGGAGACCATACGCTATGCAAATATTGACGAGCTGATCGACCGCAAGGAAAAGACGACGATCCTGTGGTGCGGGCGCTTCCTCGACTGGAAGCATCCGGACGACGTGCTCGAAGCCGCAAGGCGGCTCAGGGATGCGGGGCTATTCCTTCCGGTTCGAACTGATCGGCACCGGCGAGATGGAGCAGCCGCTCAAGCTGCTGGCCCGGAGGCGGGGCTTTTGGACAAAAATGTGCTTTCTCGGCACCATGTCGCCGGAGAATGTGCGCAGGCATATGGAGAATGTGGGCATCTACCTGTTTACGAGCGACCGCCGGGAGGGCTGGGGCGCTGTGTTAAACGAGGCTATGAACAGCGGCTGCGCAGTTATTGCCAGCGATGCGGCGGGAGCGACGCCCTTTCTCATAAAGGACGGTGTAAACGGCAGCGTTTATCACTCCGGCTCCGTTCAGGAGCTATATGAAAAGCTGCGGCGCTTATTGGACGACACGAACTTGCAGACCAGGCTTGGAAGTGAAGCCTATCGGACAATCACAGAGCTATGGAATGCAGAGACTGCCGCGAAGCGGCTCTTGCAGCTATCACAGACGCTCCTGAGCGGGGCGGATGCCTCGCGGCTGTTTGCGGATGGCCCGTGCAGTCCGGCAAAGCCTCTGCGGGAGGATTGGTACAGGCCATGAAACTGAGAACTGCCAAAAACGAATCGTGATTTACATCGTTAATCATATCCTGAAAGGAACGCGTTTCTTTCCCGCGAAAAGAAGGCTTCTCTGCTCCATCGGCTATGAGATCGGAGAAAATACCAGGATCGTTGGGCCAATCTACAACACAGGGACGCTTCACATTGGCGCGAATTGCTGGATCGGATACGGCCTGACCGTTCACGGAAACGGAACGGTCACGATTGGCGACAACTGCGATATTGCGCCGGATGTGACCTTCCTCACGGGCGGGCACCAGATCGGCGGACCGGAGCGCCGCGCAGGCACCGGAGAAAAATACGCGATCACGGTGGGACGCGGCGTCTGGATCGGCGCGAGGGCTGCCGTTCTGGGAAATACGTGCATCGGCGACGGAAGCGTGGTCGCGGCCTGTGCCTGTGTTGTAAAGGATGTTCCTGCAAACACATTGGCGGCCGGCGTACCGGCAAAAGTGATAAAGGAGTTCAAGGACCTTGTTTCAGACGCTCAGGAAGAATAAAGTCGTAAAAATGCCGGCTGGATCATCGGCGGCAAGGTATCGAACAAGCTGCTGGCCTTTGTCGTTGGTATTTTGCGGCGCGCTACCTCGGCCCAAGCAATTACGGCCTGATTAATTATGCGGCGGCATACGCGACCTTTTTCGCCTCGCTCTGCACGCTCGGCATCAACAGCGTGATCGTCAAGAACTTGGTGGATCACCCGGAGCAGGAAGGCGAGACGATCGGTACGACGCTGTTGCTGCGGGCGGCTTCCAGCCTGCTGTCTGCGCTGGCGATTATCGGCATTGTCAGCGTTGTGGACAGAGGAGAGCGCCTGACTGTTCTGGTCGTGGCACTCTACAGCATCGGCCTCGTTTTTCAGGTGTTCGACACGCTCAACTACTGGTTTCCGGCCAGATTGCAGTCCAAGTATTCCGCCATTGCCGAACTCATCTCGTATGCGGCAATGTCTGTGTATAAAATCGTTCTGCTTGCGCTTGGGAAAAGTGTGGAATGGTTTGCGGTCGCCAGCGCTTTGGATTACATCGTTCTTGCGGCGTTCCTTCTGATCGCCTACTTCAAAAACGGCGGAACAAAGCTTCATTGTTCTTTGAAAAGGCGAAGGAGCTTCTGCAAAGCAGCAGCAGCTTTATGATAGCCGGGCTGATGGTCTCCATCTATGCTTGTACAGATAAGCTGATGCTCAAGCAGATGCTTGGATCGGACGCTGTCGGGCATTATTCGCTTGCTTCAACGCTTAGTTCGGCATGGGCATTTGTCCTGGCTGCAATCATTGACTCGCTTTATCCGGAGATCGTGCAGAGCTTTCAGAAAGACCGTCTGCGCTATGAACGGAAGAACCGACAGCTCTATGCGATCGTTTTTATGTATCTTTGTTCGTGTCCGCAGGAATCTGCCTTGCAGCAAAGCCGTTTATTCGGATCCTCTATGGAGCGACCTATCTGCCGGCAGTCGAGCCGCTGCGCATCGTGGTCTGGTACACAGCCTTTTCCTACCTTGGCGTTGCCAGAAAACGCATGGATGGTGTGCGAAAACAGGCAGAAATATTTGAAATACCTGTATTTCAGCGCGGCGGCACTCAATGTGGTGCTGAATCTTGTGCTGATACCGCCATGGGGGGCCTCGGGAGCCGCTGCAGCTTCGCTGATCACGCAGGCTTCGACGACGATCCTGCTTCCGGCGCTGATCCGCCCGCTGCGTCCGAATACAAAGCTGATGCTCGACGCAGTGCTTCTGCGCGGCGTGCTGCCTGAAAAACAAAGAAATCATACAAAGGAGTAAGACCAGATGATATCGTTCAAAGATAAAATACTGCTCATTACCGGCGGGACGGGGTCATTTGGCAATGCGGTGCTGCGCCGGTTTTTGAGCACCGACATTGCGGAGATCCGCATTTTATCCCGCGACGAGAAGAAGCAGGACGACATGCGGCACGCTTATCAGACGGAGTGCCCCGAGTACGCCGGGAAAATCAAATTTTACATCGGCGACGTCCGTGACTACTGCTCTATCGCGCCGGCCTT
>VOFG01000668.1_pt1 | contig 53432 bp, 81 predicted proteins | sample 5384171 | NCBI WGS metagenome assembly VOFG01 (sample SAMN12384726, study PRJNA508395) | human gut metagenome | isolation source: healthy gut F | host: Homo sapiens
GATCGCTGAGGCAATGGAAAAAGTTACCTCTGACGGCGTTATCACCATTGAAGAGAATAAGACTACTGCTGAGACCTACAACGAGATCGTGGAAGGCATGCAGTTCGACCGCGGCTACCTCACCCCGTATATGGTCACCGATACTGATAAGATGGTGGCTGATTTGGACAATGCCGCTATCCTGATCACCGATAAGAAGATCAGCGTGATTCAGGATCTGGTTCCCCTGCTGGAGCAGTCATGCAGAACGGCATGAAGCTGCTGATCGTGGCTGAGGACATCGAGGGCGAGGCTCTGTCCACCCTGATCGTCAACCGCCTGCGCGGCACCCTGAACGTCTGCGCTGTCAAGGCTCCCGGCTTTGGCGACCGCCGCAAGGAAATGCTGCAGGATATCGCAACCCTGACCGGCGGCACCGTGTCTCCTCCGATCTGGGCTATGAGCTGAAGGATGCTACCGTCCAGATGCTGGGCCATGCCCGTCAGGTCAAGGTCACCAAGGAGAACACCACCATCGTGGGCGGTGCAGGCGATAAGGATGCCATCGCAGCCCGCATCGCTCAGATCCGCAGCCAGATCGAGGCCGCTACCAGCGATTTCGACCGTGAAAAGCTGCAGGAGCGTCTGGCAAAGCTGGCTGGCGGCGTGGCCGTCATCAAGGTCGGCGCTGCTACCGAAGTTGAGATGAAGGACAAGAAGCTGCGCATCGAGGATGCTCTGAACGCAACCAAGGCTGCTGTTCAGGAAGGTGTTGTTGCCGGCGGCGGCACTGCTCCTATCAATGCGATCCCCGCTGTGCGTGAGCTGTGCGACACGCTGGAAGGCGACGAGCGCACCGGTGCCAAGATCGTCCTGAAGGCTCTGGAAGCTCCTCTGCGCCAGATCGCTAAGAATGCCGGTCTGGAAGGCAGTGTCATCATCGACAAGATTATTTCTGCCAACGGCTCTGCCTGCTTTTTTGCACCCCTGCCGCACTTTTCTCTTCGCCGCAAATGTGCTACAATAGCCTTAGCATAAGGAAAAGGGGAACGCGCATGGCCAGAAACAGGCAGAACCTGAACATCATCTACATCTCGGACCGAATGCGGGAGACGCTGCGGCCCATAGCGTCCTGTGCGCTCACGGCGGTGGTGGCCCCCATGGGCTACGGTAAAACGACGGCGGTGCGCTGGTTCTTGGCAGAACAGGCCAAGGGGGGCCGTGGTGCTGCAAGCCAGCATCTACTCGGATAACCGCTCCATCTTCTGGAAAAGCGTGCAGAAGGCCTTTGCCGCCGCCGGGCTGACGGTGCTGGAGGGCTACGACTGCCCCGCCGACGCCAGCGGCGCGGCTTTGCTGCTGGAGGACCTGTGTGCCGCGCTGGGCGGCAAAACGCCCTACTATCTTTTTCTGGACGATTTCCACCTGCTGGGGACGAGCGGGTGGCGCAGTTTTTGTGTCGGCTGGCCTACCGCCTGCCCGAGAACGTCCACCTTATCGTGGCCAGCCGCAACCGCTTTCTGCCCGGGGGGCAGGTGGTGCGGCTGGGGCGGCGGCTCCACCGCATCGAGGCCGACGGCCTTCGCCTGAACCGGGAGGAGCTGCTGGCCTACACCCACCGCTGCGGCGTGGAGATCACCGCCGCCCAGGCCGAGAGCCTGCTGCGCTCCTGCGAGGGGTGGTTCTCCGCCGTCTACCTGAACCTCCATGCCCTGGCCGAGCGGGGGAGCCTGCTGCAGCCGGGGTCGGACATCTACGCCATGTTCACCGCCGCCATGCTGGAGTCCCTGCCCGAGAAGACCCGGGGCTTCCTCGCTGTGATGGGGCTGGCCGATGAGTTCACGGTGGAGATGGCCCGGGCTGTCACCGCCCTGCCCGACGCGGAGGAGGTGCTGCGGGCCCTCACCCAGCAAAACGCCTTTGTCACCCGCCTGCCGGACGGGGTGAGCTTCCGCTTCCACCACATGATGAAAGAGTGCGCCGAGCGGCTCTTTGCCCAGCTGCCCGCCGCCCGGCAAACGGAGGTCTGGCAGCGGTATGGCCGCTGGTATGCCCAAAAAGCCCAGTACCTCCACGCTTTGCAGGCCTTTGAGCACTGCGGCGACCGCGACGCAGCCCTTGCCGTCATCGAGGCGGACGCGGGGGATCTGCTTGCCTCCCTCAGCCCCGCCGAGCTGCTGCAGCGGCTGGACCGCTGCCCGGTGGAAGCGCTGCAGCGCCACCCGCTGGCCATTCTGGTGCTGATGCGCCGGATGTTCACCTGGCAGCAGATCCCCAAAATGATGGAGCTGAAAGCCCTGCTGGAAGCCGCCGTGGCCCAACACCCGGAGTGGCCCGCCGCCGAGCGGGGCAACCTGCTGGGGAGTGCGACCTCATCCAGAGCTTCTTGTTCTACAACGACATCACCCAGATGAGCCGCCTCCACCGCAGCGCCAGCCGCCAGATGAGCCGCCCCGCCGTCACCCTGCGCAACAGCGGCAGCTGGACCTTCGGCTCCCCTTCGGTGCTGATGATGTACTACCGCGCCCCCGGGGAGCTGGGCAAAGAACTGGCCGAAATGTACGAGTGTATGCCCCATTACTATAAAATCACCAACGGCCACGGCCGGGGGCCGAGCTTTTGATGGACGCGGAGGCCGCCTACCTGCAGGGGGCGTGGGAGAAAGCCGCCGTGCTGCTGGAGCGGGCCCGGGCCGACGCCGCCGGGCAGGAGAACATGACCCTCTGTTGCGACTTTTTGGCCCTGCGGCTGGCCCTGTGCGGCAAGGGGAAAGAGGGGTACGATTTTGCCGCCAAGCGCGCCGCCCTGCTGCAAAAGCACGACGGGGTGCAGGTGCATCTGCTGGAAAGCATCGCCGCTTATTTCTACGCTTTGCAGGGCAGGCCGGAGCAGGCCCCGGAGCTGTTCCGGGAGCACAAGCTGGCCGAGGTGAGCTTCTTTGGGCCCTGCCGCCCCATGATGTCCCTCATCGAGCAGCAGGTCTGGCTGGCGCAGGGGGAGTACGTGAAGGTGATCGCCCACAGCGAGGGCCTGCTGCGCCGGTGCGAGGCCATGCACTACGGTCTGGTGGGCCTGCAGGCCCGCATCCAGCTGGCGGCGGCGCAGCTGCGCTTTTGGCCAGCGGGCCGAGGCCCGGGCCGCGCTGGCAGCGGCTTTGCTGGACGCTGTGCAGGACGATTTCTGGGTGCTCTTTGTGGAGCAGTATCCCACTTCTGGCCCCCTGCTGGAAGGGGAGGACTGGGCCGTGTGCGAGCCGCGTCTGGGGCCTTTTGTGGCCCGCATCCTGCCCGCAGGCCGGGCCTTTGCCGCCCGGCTGGGCCTGCCCGCCCCGGCCCCGCGCCGGAGCTGCCCCTGACCGACCGCGACCGGGAGCTGGCCCGTCTGGTGGCCGGGCGGTGCACTAACAAGGAGATCGCTGCCGCCCTCTACCTCTCCGAGGGCACGGTGAAGCAGTACATCAACCAGCTGTACGCAAAGCTGGATATGGGCGGCGACCCCCGCACCCGCCGCGCCCGCCTGGCCGAGTGGTACCAGAAAAACGCCCCCCGGAATTAACCAAAAACTAACCCCGGGTTAATAGCAAAAACCAAAGCTCCACGGTATCCTAAAAGTGAACCGTGGAGCTTTTTTTCCTGCAACAAAATTGGTAGAAAAAAGGGAGGCTTTTGCAATGAAACGAAGATGGAAGAAATTCCTCGCCGGGGTGCTTTCCGCAGCCTTCGTGCTGAACCTCGCGGCCCCGCTGGCACTGGCGGGCAGCTCGACGATGGGAGCAGCTTGCAGTGTGACAAGTGTACTTCTGTATCCGGAGTGGAACGGACCGGTCGATAGTAAGAAATGCATTCAGGGTACGGTATCCTATAACCGGGGTCTTTTGACCTTTGACGGAGATGTGACGCTGGATACAACTTCGGACCCGTATAATTCTTCGCTGGTCGAAGCCCTCAGTGAAAAAAATCTGAGGCTGGTGGCAAACGGCAAAGTGACGGGCAGAACAAATAGCAACGGCTTTGATGGAGCAAAGGAGATAGTAAGGGGAAAATACGATCTCACCAATACCTATTGGGTAACAATACGTCGAAAGGAATTTCGGGTGGAGACACGGGAACAACGATTGCTTCCGATACCGAGATCACGCTGAAGGGATTTCCAGACGGGCATCGGCGGGGAACGTTCAGATCGATGGCAAGGTGAAGATCAGGGGCAATAGTGCAGCAATACGGCATCGCCAATTTCACTACCATGAACCATGGCAGCGAGCTGGTGATCCATGCGCAGCAGTACATCGGGGAACAGGGTCATCTGACCTACAACGGCGGCCACCTGCTCCTGAATGTGACGACTATCGGTATGGACTTCGGCCTGAGTAGGCTGGGCATCGGAGAGAACGTAAGCAGGTTCTGGTATCGCACCGACGATGACGCGGGTTATACGGAAATCGACACAGCGTGAAGGAAAAACTTGACAGCTTTTTTGAAGCCAAAGAGACAAACCACGCCTATCTGGAGCTGACGGATGTGGACCCGGACCGGCAGGAAAGCGAAACCTACGCCCTTTTGGTAGCAGGCACGCAGGTCACAAAGAGCAACCAGAACGACGTGCTGCTGGGTGACGGCACCGTGTCCTATGACCCGGATACCCACACCCTGACCCTGAACGATGCCGATCTCACGCTGGGCGAGGATGCGAAGGCATTTCCAGCTGCATCGATTCCGAATTGACGGATATGCTGACCATTACCGGCACCGCCACCCTTTCCAACGCCGATGGAATCTTAACGGATGGCCCGCTGACGCTGAAGGACGCAACCCTCACCTTTACGGGCAACATCGATGGCGACATTGGTGATGACGCAATCCGGGCAGGCCGCTCTGACGAGGACATCACCATCCAAAACAGCACCGTGACCATTGCAGGCACAAACTCGGAGGGCAACTTCTTCCAGTTTGGCATTCGGTGCGGCAAGCTTACCGTGGCGAACAGCACGCTGGACGTGAAAGCCAACAGCTCGGCCATTGTGGCAGACGAGATGAAAGTTTCCGGCGTAAACACCATCGTCATGGCAGAAACGGGTGCATCGGACGGACGAGGATGATTATGCCCTCGAACTGGAGAAAATCTGACCATGAACGACGGCCTTGTTCTGGTGGAAGGCGAAATGAACAAGAGCAAGAAGGCGAAGATCGCCCGGCCGGAGCAGGCCCCCACGAACTTTAAGGTCTACTGGGTCGTCCATCCGGGGACGAACCGGTGAATGGAGGAATGCAGATCCCCGGTGCGATCTTCGGCAGCGAGGAGGAAGAACGCCTCTTTGAGGGCTGGTTCCTTGAGGACGGCACCCGCTTGGAGGATAGCCCCTACTACATGGGCCCGGGCGCGGACCATGTGGGCAACCTCGACCGGGACGTGACCTTCTATGGCCATTGGCGCACCGCCGAGAGGCGAGGGCAGCGGAGACGGCGGAGACGGCTTCGGCACCCTTCTTGCGGTCGGCGCAGTCGTGGGCGTGGCGGGCGTCGTGGCCTATCAGGTGGGCACGGAGCTCATCCTTGACCAGCTCCTGCCTGCAGGGGTGGCCGTGCCCCATACCCGCGCCGAGCTGGCAATGCTCCTCTGGAACACCGCAGGCCGCCCGGCCCCGGCCACTCTGCCCGCCTTTGCGGACGTAGCCGACCCGGAGCTGGCCCAAGCCGCCCAGTGGGCCATCGAGCAGGGCTACCTGAAAGCCCGCGCCGACGGCAGCTTTAAGCCGGATAAAGGGCGTTGCCAAGTGGCGCGTCATCCGCGGCTACCGGGCAGTGACCGAACCATGACCGTGCAGGTAAAATAGCCCCACAGCACAAGGCCCCGCAGACTTTGAAAAAGGTCTGCGGGGCCACACCTCATGTGCTGCGACACACCTTCTGCACCAATGTTCAGCAGGCCGGGCTGGATGAAAAAAAGCCTGCAATACCTGATGGGACACTCCAATGCCAGTGTGATGCTGGATGTCTACACGCACAGCAGTTTTGAATCGGTTGAAAGAGCCTTTGAACAGATCGCCGGCAACCTGTGATTTTCGACGCATGAAGCGGAATTGCTTACTCAATAAGTATCTTATGGAGACGGGATCTCTTCGGAGACTCCGTCTCTTTTTGTATAGAAACCACAGATGCAGCCCACTCTATCAAAAAGGGGTGAGCAGATGTCCGGCAAACGGGTATTGGCGTTGTATGCAGCTGTTCTGCTGGGGTTTGCGGTAGTTTTGTGCCGCCTGTATTTTCTGGCAGAGAACCATACCTATGCTGCCCGGGCCGAAGCACAGAGCACGGTCCGGTCTCTCGCTGCCTGCCCGGCGGGGCAGCTTTTACGATCACAGCGGCCTGCTTCTCACCGGGCTGGAAACGCGGTATCTTGCCCTCTGCTTCCCGGGCGAAAACAACTACACACGCCTGTATGCATTTACGGACAGTGCCGGGCAGGCACTTTTGTACCGGAACCGCAACCGCTCCGCACCGTTTCTGCTGGAAGTGGACCGCAACCTTTCCGGGCGCGGCATACGCTGCTTTGCAACGGCACGGCGCTGCGCAGAAGTTCCGCTGTGCCAGCATCTGATCGGCTATCTGGATGCAGAAGGCCGCGGCATTGCCGGGCTGGAAAAGGCGCTGGACAGCCAGCTGGCCGGGACAAAGGAGCATGACACGCTGGTGTGCGCGGTCACAGCACAAGGACGGCTGCGGGCCGGGGAAACACCGCAGCTCACCCGGCAGGACAGCAGTGCGGTGGGCGTGCAGCTGACGATCTCCCGCCCGGTGCAGCGTGCCGCCGAAGCGGTGGCCGCAGACACCATGACCAGCGGCTGCATTCTGGTTCTGGACACGGCCACTGCTGCGGTTCGCGCCAGCGTCAGCGTACCGGGCTATGACCCGGATGACCTTGCCGCAAGTCTGGATGCACCGGACAGTCCGTTCCTGAACCGCGCACTGGAAAGCTATGCTGTGGGTTCAGTGTTCAAGCCGGTGCTGGCTGCGGCAGCGCTGGAGCAGGGCATCCTGCCGGAGTACGAATGCACCGGTGCGGTGGTGGTGGATGGACAGATCTTCCGCTGCGCAGGCGGTGTTCCGCACGGAACGGTAGACATGACTGCGGCTCTGGAAAAAGCTGCAACGGCTATTTTATCCGGCTGGGGCAGCAGCTGGGGGCAGAGACGCTTTTGCAGATGTCTCGGCAGCTTGGCTTTCGGGCAGGAGGTGCCGGTGGCAGGTGCGCTGCACGCCGATGCCGGAAAGCTGCCGTCTGCCGGGGAGCTTGCCCAGAGCGGCCAGCTGGCAAATTTCAGCTTTGGGCAGGGCGGTCTGCTGGCATCACCGGTACAGATCGCCGCCATGATGAACACCATTGCTTCCGGCGGGGTGTACCGCACGCCTTTCTTTGTGTGTGGCCCGGTGGATGAAACTGACGGTACGCCGCTGGAAACGCTTGCACATCCGCAGTCAAGGCGGGTGATGAGTGCGGAAAATGCAGCGCTCCTGCGTAAAATGCTGCAGCAGGTGGTGGAAGAGGGCACCGCACAGGATGCTGCCTGGCTGGAAGAAGGGGCTGGCGGCAAGACCGGTACCGCGCAGACCGGGCAGTTCACACCGGATGGCACGGAACGCAAAAACTTGTGGTTTTGCAGGGTTTTACCCGGCGCAGCAGCCCCGCTACACCATTGTGGTGCTGCAGGACGGGCAGGTGAGCACGGAACATTCCAGCGCCGCCATCTTTGCCCGGCTGTGCGCAATGCTGGACCTTCTGGCATAAAATGCACGGTTTCTGCTTGCTTTTTTTTTGCGCTTGTTATGCTACTATATATTTGTATTTCTGCGTAGTTTTTGTTGAATTAAAATAAAGGAGCGTTTCAATCCATGTCTGTTATCGAAATTGTTGGCGGTGTGATCCTGCTGATCGCTTCGCTCGTCATCGTTTTCCTCACTCTCATGCAGCACACCCACGGTCAGGGCCTTTCCGGTGCTATCAACGGCAGTATGGGCGGCGCAAACAATGCCCGTTTGACCCCGGCTGATCAGATGCTGGCCAAGACCACCCGCATTGCAGGTATTGTTTTCTTTGTGGTTGCCATTCTGGCATGTCTGTTTGCAGGCCGTCTGGCAGGTTGACAAGGTTCGTGCAGCCCCGTGTAAAGGACGGGGCTGTTTTTCTGTGTTATGATAGGATGTCGGCGGCAGTCTGACCGCCGGGCAGGGTGGGGGCAGCTGGCCCACGATTGGCAGCGCTGCGGCACGTTGGAGGCTGCGGCCATGGAAGAGCAAGGAGAAAAAATATTATGGCAATGCGCGATAAAATTGAGCACGCGATCCAGAATCAGCCGTGCACCGTCAAAGACCTCAAATCCAAGTTCGGCGGGGACCGTGGCTCGGACCGCAAGGTGATGGAGGCCGTGGACCAGCTGGTGCACGAGGCTGTGATCTGCCAGCGGCAGGGCGTTTTCTTTACGGTGCGTTCCGGCCGCGCAGACAAGGCTCTGCTGTGCAAGGTGGTAAAACTGGGCAAGAATTTTGCCTTTGTCATGCTGGAGGACGGCACCAGCGATATCTTTATCCCGGGCCGTTTTACCCGCGGTGCCATGCCCGGTGACAAGGTGCTGGTGGAAAAGTTTGAGCATCCCCGTGTGGAGGGCAGCGACGAGGGCGAGATCCTGGCCGTGCTGGAAGAAAAAGAACGATCTGGTGGGCACTGCCCGCCGTATCGAGGGCCGCTTGAAATTCGTGCCGGATGACTGCCCGGCCATCTCCATGCAGCTGATGCGTGACTGCGAGGGCGGCGCAAAGGACGGCGACAAGGTGGCCGTGGAGATCCTGCAGCGCGGCAACCGTCAGGAAGATCACCGTGTGGGCGTTGCCATGCGGTTTGGCAGCTCGGACGAAGCAAAGCGCTGCGCAAAGGCCCTGCTCTATGCGCAGGATATCCGCAGCCGCTTCCCGGATAAGGTTCGTGAGGAAGCCAAGAAGCTGGAGAACGCTGAGGTCACTGAAAAGGACACCGAGGGCCGCATGGATCTGCGCGCCCTGCCCATCTTCACCATTGACAGTGCTGAGACCAAGGACATCGATGATGCCATCAGCCTGACCAAGACCCCGGAGGGCGGCTTTGAGCTGGGTGTCCACATTGCAGATGTTTCCAACTATGTCAAGCCCGGCAGCGAACTGGACAACGAAGCGTTTAACCGCGCAACCAGCGTCTACTATGCCGATCAGGTGGTGCCCATGCTGCCCAAGCAGCTTTCCAACGGCATCTGCAGCCTGAATGAGGGCGTGCTGCGTCTGGCCTTCTCCTGCCTGATGCATCTGGATAAGGATGGCAACCTGATCGATTACCGCTTTGTCAAGTCGGTCATCCGCAGCCGCGTCAAGGGCGTTTACTCCGAGATCAATGCCTTACTGGCCGGCAGCGCTGCTGACGACGAGCTGAAGGGCAAGTACCATGAAGTGCTCAGCCAGCTGCCCGCCATGAAGGAGCTGTACGGCCACCGTGCCCGCCTGCGCAAGGAGCGCGGATGCATGGACATCGAGAGCGGTGAAGTCAAGCTGATCCTCGACGAGAATGGCCACTGCATCGATGTGAAAAAGCGCACCTCCGGCGAGAGCGAAGCTATGATCGAAGAGTTCATGCTGCTGGCAAACCAGTGCGCTGCCCACTTTGCCCGGGTAAAGCAGATTCCCTTTGTGTACCGCGTGCACGAGGAGCCCAACGCCGAAAAGCTGGAGCGTCTGCATGCTCTGCTGCAGGCCTGCGGCATCAACGACCACTTTGCCAAGGATGTGCCCACCCCCAAGGAGCTGAGCGCCATTCTGGGCGGCCTGGCAGATGGCACACGCGGCGGTTGAAACGCTGGGCCGGGTGGATGGCGGCGTGGTCGTGACCAAGTACGGCCATGTGAAAGGTGAGATCCCCGGGGTGACCTGCTATGAGGCAGGCCACCCGGTGCCGGATGAAAACGGTTTTGCGGCCACCCAAAAGGCGCTGGAGCTGGTGCAGGGGCTGACCGCCGGGGATACGGTGCTGTTCCTGCTTTCCGGCGGCGGCAGTGCGCTGTTCGAGCAGCCGCTCGTTCCCGGGGCAGAGCTGCAGGACATCACGCGCGAGCTTCTGGCCTGCGGGGCGGACATTGTGGAGATGAATACGATCCGCAAGCGCCTCTCCCGCGTGAAGGCGGGGCGGTTCGCGCAGCACTGTGCCCCTGCGCAGGTGTTCAGCATCGTGCTGAGCCATTCTGGGTGACCCGCTGGATATGATTGCCAGCGGGCCGGTGGTGCCGGATACCTCCACCTGCGCCCAGGCGCTTGCCGTTGCCGAAAAGTATCATCTGGCACTCTCAGCACAGGCCCGGGCCCTGCTGGCGCAGGAAACGCCCAAAACGCTGGACAATGTGACCACCCGGATCACCGGCAGCGTGCGGGAGCTTTGCCGTGCCGCGGCCAGTGCCTGCCGGAATTTGGGATATGAACCGGTTCTCCTGACCGACCAACTCTGCTGCGAAGCACGGGAAGCAGGCAGCTTTCTTGGCTCCATTGTCCGCACCCAGGCAGGGCAGGGGAAAAAGCTGGCCTACATCGCGGGCGGCGAGACCATCGTTCACCTGACCGGAAAAGGGCTTGGCGGAAGAAATCAGGAGCTGGCCCTTGCGGCTGACCACCTGCTTCCACTCGGTCAGGTCGGCAGGAGGAACGTCCAGCTTGAGTTTCTTGCACCACGACCTCGTCCAGACCACCGGTGTGCAGCATCAGCGGGCACTGGTACAGGCTGGGCATGGTCAGGTTCTCGATCACGCACTCCGGCTTCACATTGCAGAAAGTGCTGATCTTGCGGCGGATGTCGCCGCCCACACTGCCGTCTGCGCGCAGGATGATGATGTCCGGGTTCACGCCCATGCCCTGCAGCTCTTTCACAGAGTGCTGTGCAGGCTTGGATTTGTACTCGTCCGAGCCGGAAATGTAAGGCACCAGCACCACATGGATGTAGCAGCAGTTGTCGCGGCCCTGCTCCAGACCCACCTGACGGATGGCCTCGAGGAAGGGCTGGCTTTCAATATCACCGGTCGTGCCGCCGATCTCGGTAATGACCACGTCAGCCTCGGTGGAAGAGGCCAGATTGTAGATGTAGCTCTTGATCTCGTTGGTGATGTGGGGAATGATCTGCACGGTCTGGCCCAGATATGCACCCTGACGTTCCTTGTTCAGTACGTTCCAGTACACCTTGCCGGTGGTCAGGTTGGAGTATTTGTTCAGATTCTCGTCGATAAAGCGCTCGTAGTGGCCCAGATCCAGATCGGTCTCAGTGCCATCGTCGGTCACGAACACCTCACCGTGCTGCAGCGGGCTCATGGTGCCCGGGATCCACGTTCACATAGGGGTCCAGCTTCTGGCTGGCCACCTTCAGACCGCGGCACTTGAGCAGACGGCCCAGCGATGCGGCTGTGATGCCCTTGCCAAGGCCGGAGACGACACCGCCGGTGACAAAGATGAATTTGGTTTGTTTCTCTGCCATAGAATTTCCTCCTCTATTTTTGCTTTTCTGAATTTTTTCCCTTATAAACCTTTGTAAAATTCTTTCAGGCAAACGGTCTTGCTCTCAGCCTCTCCCAAAATGAGCCGGTGAAAGCAAGGATACTTTTCCCAATCCAATATTATACACCCATGTCCTCATAATTTTCAAGGACTTCCTGTGCAATTTCTGTGCGGTCACGACGGGTATCCATGGCCTGTTTTTCTATGTAGCGGTGTGCCTCGGCTTCGGTCATGTGCTCGTGCTCCACAAGGCAGCATTTTGCCCGGCTGACCAGCCGCACCTGTGCGATCTTTTCCTGTAAAGCGGGCGTTCTCCTGCCGGGCACGCAGCAGGCGGTGGTTGCCCGCCGCCGCCATGTGCATGGCCTGCACAAAAAAGGCGGTGCTGAAGGGCTTTGACAGCAGCAATACCCCCTGATCACTCAAAGGCCCCAAAGCTGCTCAGCCTGTGCGGCCTTGACCAGAAACACCACACCGGCATCTGTTTTTCCACAGCATTGATGCACACTTCATGCCCGAATTCATCGGGCAGGGGAGAGTTGACCACGATCAGCTCAAAATCCGATTCTGTCATGCGCCGCCGGGCTTCGGCCCCGCTGGGAATGATCACCGCGCGGCTGTAGCCCATTTCGGTCAGCCGTGCAGCGATATACTCGTTGGAGCTTGCACCGGCACTTACGATCAGTGCACGTCCCATTTCCTGCGCTCCTTTCTCCTACACACTCTTTTTTGCAGGGGTCAGATGGCGTTGAAGTAATGGGTGCGCTCGTATTCAGCAGGGTCGGGCGCATGTTTCAGTGCTTCACAGCGCTTCAGTTCTTCCGTAAAGTAGCGGTTGGCAAGCTGCTCGGGCAGCACTCTGCGCAAAAATTCGCTCTCCTCAGCGGCCTGCACGGCCTCTTCCAGACTGGTGGGCAGAGTCTCAAGACCGAGCCCCTCAGCAATGGAGGGGTCGAACAGATTCTTGTTCACGGGGGCAGAGAGCACCATGCGGTTCTCGATGCCGTCCAATCCGGCAGCCAGAACCAGACCAATGGCCAGATAGGGGTTGCAGGCAGGGTCCGGGCTGCGCAGCTCCATGCGGCAGTTGTCGCCCTTTACCTGCGGGATGCGCACCAGCTGGCTGCGGTTCTGGCGGCTCCAGCTCACATAGCGGGGCGCTTCATCGCAGCCAAAGCGCTGATAGCTGTTGGGCAGAGGGTTGGTGAACACGGTCAGCTCCCGGCTGTGGGCCAGCACACCGGCCATAAAGCTGCCTGCAATGCTGTCCGGGGCAATGTCGCCCTCAAACAGGTTGCGGCCATCCATGTAAAGGGACAGGTTGATGTGCAGGCCGCTGCCTGCCTGATCCGGCAGGGGCTTGGGCAGGAAGCTTGCATGGATGCCGCTGCGGGTGGCAATGGCGCGCACGATCTGCTTGAACATCATCACGTTGTCGGCGGTCTTGAGGGGGCCTGCGTGGTGGCAGTCGATCTCGTTCTGGCCGTTGCCGCTTTCGTGATGGCTGTGCTGAGGGCTCATGCCCATCTGTTCCATGGTCAGGCAGATGTCCCGGCGGAGGTTCTCGCCTGCGTCCAGCGGGGCCACGTCAAAGTAGCCGCCAAAGTCAATGGGGATACGGGTGGGGCGGCCCCGGTCATCATTCTCGAACAGGTAGAACTCACACTCTGCGCCCACATTGCAGGTGATGCCCAGCTTTTTGAATTTGCGGTTCACGCTGCGCAGAAAGCCGCGGCAGTTGCCGCCAAAGGGCTGGCCGTCCGGCTTTTCCACATCACAGAAGAACTGCATCACCCGGCCCTCGGTGGGCCGCCAGGGGAGAATGGTCACGGTGGAAAGATCCGGCCGCAGTACAAGGTCGCTTTCCTCAACGTGCATAAAGCCCGCAATGGAACTGCCGTCAAAGCACACGCCCTCTTCCAGCGCCTTGGACAGATTGCTAGCCAGCACGGCAATGTTCTTCTGGGTGCCAAAAATATCACAGAAGGCAAAGCGCACAAATTTGACGTTGTTGTCCTCCACGAAATCCAGAATATCCTGTTGGGTGGAATAGCTCATAATGGTTTCCCTTTCAAAAAATAAAACGCCTAAAGGCCTGCCCTCAGAATGGGAGCAGGTCTTTGGCTGGTGTAAGAAATAGGAAAAGGAGAATGGCAATTTTAAATTCCGCAGCCTACGGATGCTATTCTGCTGTTACGCTGATGAAAGATCAGACGTAGTAGAGCATCTTGCTGTAGCTGGGCAGAGGCCAGTAGTCCTCGCCGCAGATGGTCTCGGCGTCGTCGGCGGCGGCGCGGAGGGTGTCCATGGCGGGCAGCACGTTGTCGTGGAAGGCAACGGCCTTTTCGCCTCGGTGGGCAGATGCCTTGGCGGCATCCACGGCATCCTGCAGGGTGTCGATGGCGTCGCTCATGGCGTCGGCGTCGGCGGACAGACGGCCCAGGGTCTTGGTCTCACTGCGCACGCTGATGTTCTCGCTGACAGCCAGTTTGGATGCGGCGGTATTGGCAAGCTCGCTCATGTAGGCGTTGACGGCGGGCAGCAGCTGCTTGCGGGCCATTTCCAGCATGGTCAGGGCCTCGATGTTGATGACCTTGGAGTAGTGCTCCAGCTCCACTTCGTAGCGGCTCTCCATCTCGACCTTGGTCAGGACGCCGAAGTCCTCCATCAGGGCGATGTTCTTCGGCTCGATCAGGGCAGGCAGAGCAGCAGGGGGTGTTCTTCTTGTTGGGCAGGCCGCGCTTGGCTGCTTCGGCTTCCCACTCGGCAGTGTAGCCGTTGCCGTTGAAGATGACGCGGCGGTGGTCGCGGATGGTGCGCTTGACCAGAGCAATGGCGGCGCTGGTAAAGTCCTCAGCGCCTCTCCAGCTCGTCGGCGTAGCCCTTCAGTTCCTTTGGCGACGGCGGTGTTCAGGATGGTGTTGGCAGTCGCTCAGGTTCTCAGAAGAACCGGGCATACGGAACTCGAATTTATTGCCAGTAAAGGCGAAGGGGGAGGTCCGGTTGCGGTCGGTGGTATCCTTGCTGAACTTGGGCAGGACGTCAACGCCCAGATCCATCTTCATCTTGACGGGGCCGGCATAGGGAGAATCGGATGCGATAGCATCGATGACAGCTTCCAGCTCTTCGCCCACAAAGATGGAAATGATGGCCGGCGGGGCCTCGTTAGCGCCCAGACGGTGATCGTTGCCGGGGTGGCAACGGAGGTGCGCAGCAGATCGGCGTACTCGTCCACAGCCTTGATGACAGCGGCCAGGAACACCAGGAACTGCAGGTTCTCCATGGGGGTGTCGCCCGGGATCGAGCAGATTCTCGTGGGTGGTGGACATGGACCAGTTGTTATGCTTGCCGCTGCCGTTGACGCCCTCGAAAGGCTTCTCGTGCTGCAGGCAGACCAGACCGTACTTGGGGGCCAGCTTCTTCATCATCTCCATCGTCAGCAGGTTGTGGTCGATGGCGACGTTGGTGGTGTCAAAGATGGGAGCCAGCTCATGCTGACAGGGAGCAACTTCGTTGTGCTTGGTCTTGGCGGGAATGCCCAGCTTCCACAGCTCTTCGTCCAACTCCTTCATAAACTCGGAGACCTCGGGACGAATGACACCGAAGTAGTGCTCTTCCAGCCTGACCCTTGGCAGAGGGGGCACCGAACAGGGTGCGGCCGGTGAGGATCAGATCCTGACGAGCTTCGTAATCCTTCCTTCTTAATAAGGAAGTACTCCTGCTCGGGGCCGACGGTGGTGGAGACGTAATCCACATCCTTGCCGAACAGCTTCAGGATGCGGAACTGCCTGATTGGACAGTGCGTTCATGGAACGCAGCAGGGGGTCTTCTTATCCAGAGCCTCGCCGGTGTAGCTGACGAATGCGGTGGGGATGCACAGCACGTCATCCTTCACGAATGCGTAGCTGGTGGGGTCCCATGCAGTGTAGCCGCGTGCCTCACAGGTGGCGCGCAGACCGCCGGAAGGAAAGCAGGAGGCATCGGGCTCGCCGCACACCAGCTCCTTGCCGGAGAAATCCATGATGGCGGTGCCGTCGCCCACAGGGGAAACAAAGCCATCGTGCTTCTCACTGGTGATGCCGGTCAGCGGCTGGAACCAGTGGGTGTAGTGGGTGGCACCCAGCTCCATAGCCCAGCGCTTCATCACGCTGGCAACGACGTTTGCCACCTCGATATCCAGCGGAGCACCCTTGTGCAGGGTGTTCTTCAGGCTCTTGTAGGTAGCGCTGGGCAGGCGCTCCTTCATCACATGTTCGTTAAAGACCTTGCTGCCGTAGATTTCCATAACATTCGCTGCCATAAATCCTACTCCTTACTTGATCTTATTTTTTCTTACCCTTTCGTCTGCATTCTGGTCTGCCGCAATGCCGCACCCAGAAGTACGAAAGCATCTTAACAAAAAAACGACGCTGCGAGTCAGGAGGTGACCCACAGCGCCGTTGCTGTCTATGGTTTGATTATAGCCGCTGCCGGGCAAAAGGCAATTGACAAATCTGACGATTCTGCACAAACGCTCTCTGGAATTTTGGCACAACTGAGCTTGGTATGACTTTTTAAGAGAACGAACCCTCTCCGCCCGATGGGAAAAACCCTCTCAGTCATTGCTTGCGCAATGCAGCTCTCCCGAAGGGGGAGCTTTTATCCAGCTGCCGGGTAAGTTTATTCATCATCGGAAAAGATCGTTGTTTTCCGTCCCTGCTCATAAAGCTCCCCCCCTCGGGGGAGCTGGCGCCGTCAGGCTTTGACTGAAGGGTTCAGGCAGCGCAGCAAAAGATGCATTTACCCGATGGGGTCCCTTCTGGTGAAAATGTGACAGCCGCACGGATGCCATTGTACAAAAACGGCCCCGTTTTTTGAAGCGGTGCGTTTGGAGCTTTGCCCGGAAAATCCGCGGAGGACGCGACAAACACCCCTTATAAAAAAATTTCCGCTTAATGCCCAGAGCGAAGCGGAGGGCATTTTTTAAAATCGTCAAATTACCTGAAAGAGGAAGAACTTCAGATAATTCGTTTCCGGCACGCCCCACAGGATCGGGTGATCCGGAGCCTGCTGCTTCACTTCGATCTGCCGCAGCTGGCGGTGCGCATCTTTGCGGCGGCGCGCAGCATCTTGATGAACAGCTCCTCGGTGGCAAAGTGGGAGCAGCTGGCAGTTGCCAGATAGCCGCCGCGGGGCAGCAGCTTCATGGCACGGTAGTTGATCTCCTTGTAACCGCGCATGGCGTTCTCCACAGTGCGGCGCGCCTTGGTGAAGGCCGGCGGGTCCAGAATAATAAAATCGTAGGGGTGGCCCTCTTTTTCCAGCCGGGGCAGCAGCTCAAAGGTGTCCTCGCACAAAAGTCCATATTGGTCAGACCGTTGCGCTGGGCATTGCGCTGCGCCATGGCAATGGCCTCGGCGCTGATGTCGGCGGCGGTCACACGGGCAGCGCCGCCCGCAGCGGCGTTCAGTGCAAAGCTGCCGGTGTGGGTAAAGCAGTCCAGCACGGTGTGGCCTGCGGCAAGGCGTGCCACCGCCCGGCGGTTGTACTTCTGATCAAGGAAGAAGCCGGTCTTCTGGCCGTTCTCGAAAGTCCACATGATAGTAAACTCCGTTCTCGCAGATCTCGGTCTGGGTGTTTGCCGGGTGAGTCTCACCGGGCAGCTCAAACCAGCCTTTGTTCTGCTCAAGACCTTCCTTGGCGCGCAGGGCCTCATCGTTGCGCTCGTAGATGCCGTCGATGGTCTGGCCGTCGGCGCGCAGGACTTCTGCCAGAATGGGGAAGAGGACGGGCTTGAGCTTTTCCATGCCCACGCTCAGGGTCTGCGTGACGAGGATGTTGCTGAACCGGTCCACGGTCAGGCCGGGGAACTGGTCGGCTTCGCCAAAAATGATGCGGCAGGCAGAAAGATCTGCGGGTTCCAGCACAGTCTTGCGGTAGTTCCATGCATATTCCACCCGGCGGCGCCAGAACGCAGCATCAAAGGTGTCGTTGGCGTTGCGGGAGATCAGCCGCACGCGGATCTTGCTCTTGAGCGAAACGAAGCCGGTGCCAAGGTAGGAACCTTTGGTGCTGACCACATCGGCCAACGTGCCGTTTTCCGGCTCATTTTCCGGGAATGGAGGATGTCGTTCTCATACACCCAAGGGTGCCCGCCCACCAGCAGGCCTTCGGCGTGTTTGTTGACGGTATACACAGGGTAAGCGCGTTCTTTCGTTCTTTCATATGGTTCCCCTTATCATGAACGAACTCCCTTCGTGAGGGCGTTTGCAGACTGAAGGAGTAAAAATCTACCCTTTATAATAGCACAAAATCATGTTATTATAAATAAGAAATGCCAAAAAACCGCATGAAAGAGGGATGCATTATGGAAATCGAACGCAAATGGATGGTGAAGGGCTGGCCGGAGGGGCTGCCCCTCAGGGAGGAATTTGCCATGCGGCAGGGCTATATCAGCGTGCGGCCCACGGTGCGCATCCGGGAAGAAGCCCTCACCGGCGGCAGAACGGACTACATCCTCTGCTTCAAATCCGGGGGCGGCCTTGCCCGGAGGAGATCGAGCGCAGCATCGACAAAGAACTGTTTGATGATCTGGAATACAAGATTATCGCTAAACCTCTCATCCCGAAGCTGCGCCGCAGCTACACCCCTGCCGGACGGTTCTGTGCTGGAAGTGAACCATGTGGACGAAGGCCAGCCCACCGAGTTCTGGTATGCCGAGGTGGAGTACCCCACGGTGGAAGCAGCCCTTGCATGGCAGCCGGAAAGCTGCGGCCTTGGCGATTACCTCAAGCGATGAAGTGACGAACCAGCCCGGCCAGAGCATGGGCGAATACTGGGTGGAGACAAGAGGATGAAAAAAGTAAAACTCAAACTGGAACTGCAGTACAACTCCCCGGTGATCCTCACATTTTTCCTGCTGTCACTTCTGGTGCTGTTCCTCGACCAGTGGACGGATGGGTGGACGACGATGCATCTGTTCTGTGTCTACCGCTCCTCGCTGAAGGACCCGCTGTTCTACATCCGGCTGTTCGGCCATGTGCTGGGCCATGCCAGCTGGGACCACTTTCTGAATAACATGCTGCTGCTGCTCGTTGTGGGCCCGCCAATGGAAGAAAAAGTACGGCAGCAAGCCGCTTTTGTGCGGCATGGTGTTCACCGCTCTGGTCACCGGCGTGCTGCAATGCGTGCTGTTCCCGCGTTCGGGGCTGCTGGGCGCGTCGGGCATCGTGTTCATGCTCATCATGCTTTCGTCGCTGGCGGGCTTCTCCGGCGGCATCCCGGTCACCATGCTGCTGGTTGCAGCGCTGTACTTTGGTCAGCAGGTGTACGATATCATTTTTGTGCATGACAATGTAGCAAACTTCATGCACATTGTGGGCGGCTTATGCGGCACTGCCTTTGGCTACTACAGTGCGTTGCACAGCCGCCGCAGGCCGGCAAAAGCGGTGAAGTTTTCCAGCACGAACAGCCGCCGGAAGCGCTGAACCCACTGTGGACATAGGCTGATTTTGAAAATTTGCAAACAGGTATTGACAAACGAAAAATCCGTGGTTTAATATAGCCAAATTCAATACACTAAACCGTTGAAGCGGAGATAACGGCGAACCATGCCTGTACAGAGAGCCTGCGCAGCTGAGAAGCAGACCGGAAACAGTTCGTCAAGGAAAGTGTGACTTTGCGTTATATTTTCCCGAAGGGAACTGCGGAGAACTTTCGCCGCACAGTATTCTGCAACGTAGGGCATACGTCAGTTGCCGGGGATGTGTTGGCATCCCGCCAAGTGCATGGGGTCATGCCCATGAAGTCAGGGTGGCACCGCGGATAAAAGGCCATATTTTATTCGTCCTTGACAGAAGAGAGTTCTTCTGTTAGGGGCGTTTTTCTTTTCCACTCCCTCGGCAGAAGAGCCGGGGGGAGTTTTTGTTTTAGGGTTCCCTTGTTTCCGGCACTAAGGCTCATGCCTGCGGTTGCGGCCACGAAACCCTGAACAAAACAAATGCACCCGGTTGCTGCGGTTCTACCCACAGGCCAGGTGCATTTTATATTTTAGGAAAATTACAGGTCACTGCGCGGGGAAGCTGCCATGGCCCAGAAGTTCAGCTCGTGCTCCGAGCAGGCATGGAAGATCTCGCGGCAGCGGGCAAGGCGCTCGTCGCTCAGGCCTTCGCAGACTTTTTCTGCAAACGCGGCCCAGTCGCGGCAGGCCGCCTCATAGCCCCTTGTCAGCATAGTCCACCACCAGTGCACCATAAAGGGTATCCTGCACGGAAGGCTTTTCTTCCAGCAGTTTCTGGAAGATCCAGCCATAGCTCAGCATACAGGGCAGGCAGGCCATCATGCACTCGGCTGCGCCCTCGCCGTTTTTGGCGGCTTCGATCATAGAGTCCACATAGGCCCGGTTCTCCGGCCGCAGGGGCAGGCTCTGGATGCCTTCATCGGTCAGTCCAAAGTGCTTGAGATAGTGCAGGCGGGCTGCATCCTCGCTCTCATTCACGAAGGAAAGCAGGGAATAGTAGGTGCGGATGGTCTGCATATCCTTTGCCTTGGTCATGCCCCAGGCAAACACCTTGGCATATTCCCGCAGGTAAAGACTGTCCTCCACGATGTAGCCCTTGAAGCAGGCTTCATCCAGTGTGCCATCCGCAAGGTGGGTCAGAAATTCTGAGTGCAGGCATTTCTCCCACACAGGCAGGCTTTCCTGCACCAGCTGCTGCACAAAGGTCTGCTCACTCACCCACAAACTCTCCCTTTCAGTGCAAACATGTGGTCCATGGGGCCGGAGCCGTGGCCCAGATCCAGCATGGCAGAAAGACAGCCGGAAATGTAGGCCTTTGCGCGCTCCCACAGATGCATCCAGATTATAGCCCTTTGCCAGATTGGACGCAATGGCGCTGGATAGGGTGCAGCCGGTGCCGTGGGTGTTGGGGTTTGCGATGCGCTTGCCGCGGAACCATTTGCCGCAGCCGTCCCGCCACAGCAGGTCGTCGGCGTCGTTGATCTGGTGGCCGCCCTTGCACAGCACGGCACAGTGGTATTTCTCGCTGATCAGCTTTGCAGCGGCCTCCATTCCGGCCGCATCGGTAATCTTCATGCCGGAAAGGATCTCAGTCTCCGGAATGTTGGGGTGACCACCTCTGCCATGGGCAGCAGCTTTTCGGTCAGTGCCTGCACGGCATCGTCCTGCAGCAGCTTTGCGCCGGAGGTGGCAACCATCACCGGGTCCACCACGATATGCTTTGCGCCGTAGGTGTGCAGCTTTTCGGCGATCACACCGATCAGCTCTGCCGAGGATACCATGCCGATCTTGACGGCATCCGGGTAGATGTCGGTAAAAATGGCGTCGATCTCCTGTGCCAGAAATTCGGGCGTGGCTTCAAAAATGCCGGTCACACCTGTGGTGTTCTGGGCAGTCAGTGCGGTAATGGCGCTCATGGCGTACACGCCGTTTGCAGTCATGGTTTTGATATCGGCCTGGATGCCAGCACCGCCGCTGGAATCGCTGCCGGCAATCGTCAATGCAGTTTTCATGGTTACAACTTCCTTTGCAAAAAATGCGGAAATGCCCGCAAGGAGGCATCTCCGCACTTTGAAGCAGCAGTATCTCCCTACGTTGGCATTGTCCAAATCAGGTCACAGGTCTGGGCAAACAGCCCACTCTCAGCCTGCTTTTGCAGGCTCCCTTTTTTCTGCGTTCAAGAATACCACAGTGCCGCTGCATTTGCAAGGGATGGCCCTTTTCAATCGGCCCGCTGCGTGGTAAAATGGAAAAAACAAAGGGGAAATACCATGAACATCACGGTCTATCTTGGAGCAAATGCGGGCAATGATCCTGCGCTGGCGGAAGCTGTCCGGGAACTGGGCAGCTGGATCGGTGCAAACGGGCACCGCCTTGTGTACGGCGGCTCCCGCAGCGGCCTGATGGGTCAGCTTGCCCAGAGCGCGCTGGACGCAGGCGGCACGGTGACCGGTGTGGAACCGCAGTTCTTTGTGCAGCAGGAGCTGCAGCACGATGGGCTGACGGAGCTGATCGTCACAAGGGACATGGCGGAGCGCAAGGCGAAGATGATCGAGCTGGGCGACGCATTCATCGCCTTCCCCGGCGGCACCGGCACGCTGGAAGAGATCGCAGAGGTGATGTCCCAGGTGTCGCTGGGCCAGCTGGACGCGCCGTGCATCCTCTACGACCTGAACGGCTACTACGACAGCCTGAAAGCACTGCTTGCCAAAATGATCGAGAAAGGCCTTTCCACGCCGCAGCGCCAGCAGGGTATCCGATTTGCGGCGAATCTGGAAGAGATCACAACAATTTTAAATAAAGCCTAAAAAACGCTTCCCCGGCCGGGAAGCGTTTCCTTTATATCATTCTCCCAGTGCAGTGCGGTCAAAGCCCGGGCCGATGGAGGTGTTGAACAGCACCTTGCCTGCGCCCAGCTGTGCAAATTCGTCCTTGCCCAGCAGCAGTACGTTTTTGTTCAGGCAGGTGAACACCACCTCGCTCTCGGTCAGCAGCTGTGCCAGCGGCTTATAGGCCATGCCCACAGGCTTCGGCATCCGGCTTGCGGGTGCGGCTGTAATAGGCAATGTCGGCACCCATGAACTGCAGCGCGTCGGCGATCATTTTGCCGGACACACCCAGCCCGACGATGCCGACCTTCAGCCCGGTGATCTCCACCGGCTCGTCCCGCAGCATGGGCATCCCAAAACCGTGCAGGATGCCGGTGAGCTCATGAAGGACGTACTCCACAACGCCGCGGTCGCCGTAGTCCCGGATGCCCAACACCTTGATACCCCGGGTGCGGGCGTAGGCGATATCCACATTGGCGCTTTCCTCCGGAATACAGGCTGCAGCACATGCCGATGTAACGGATATTCGGGCAGCGCTCGATCACATCTTTTGCCCATGCGGGAGGTATAGCTCAGAAGCACGGCATCGGCATCTCCGATGCGGCGCACGATCTCATCATCGTCCGTCGGGATATCGCGGTACAGGGTCACCTCTTTTGCGTACTGATGCAGTTCCTGCTCAGCGGAGGGGATCAGGCTGACCGGCTCAATGGCAACCAGTTTCTGGAACATGCAGATCCCTCCTTTAATAGAAGCAGACGGGGAGGACAGGTTGCGCAGCAGGGAGACCGCGCTCCAGCCCGCGATGGCGCTGGTGGAGGAACAGATGTCCACCACGGCCTTTACGCCCTCGATCTCGGCGGTGATGCGGTGATCGTCACCCCACCCAGTTGGGCACCGAGTGCATGGTCACACCAGTGATCTCGGGGGCCGGTGGTGGCCAGAGAGGTGGCCACCGCCACATTGACCCGGCGGGGAAGGTGGCAATGGCTTCCTTGGCGTTGCCGGTGAACACGGTGGTCTTTTCCGTGTCGGTCAGCAGATGCTCAGCCCAGACAGGGGTGTTGCGGAAGCCCCGGGCACCGGTGTGGGTCTCGATGCCTGCGGTCTCCTCCAGCTGTTGTGCCTGTGCCATCAGGGTCACGGTCTGCAGCACGTCAAAGCCGCCGATGGCACCACTTGCCAGATGCACCTTGGCGCTGCCCTCCCGGGCGGCCTGCTGCACCTGCTCGTAAAACGTGAGGTCAGCGAAGGCACCGATGGACAGGATGACCAGATTCACGCCCCGGCGCAGAACCGGCAGCGCCATGGCACGCACTGCCTCAACAGAGGCGGCCTCCACGATGTATTCGGGCTCCAGTGCCAACAGCGCATCCACGGTATCGCAGACGGCGCAGCCGGTTTTCGGCAGTTGCTTCAGCGGAGGAACGGGTGCGGCTGGTCCATGCCCTTTGCCGCCGGAAAAAACTGCTGGGCAAAGCACCATCGCCCATTGGGATGATCCTGCTCTCTGCAGGACTGGGGATCCTGTTCTGGGGAATATAAGAATAAGCATTGCACGCTGCCTGAGGGGCATCCTGCTTCTGATGACACTTCTGAAAAATGCGCCGGGAGGTTCCCAATAAACCTTTCCGGCGCATTTTGCTGTAAAAAAGCCGGGCACAGGAAAACTCATGGCTCCCTGTGCCCGGCTTCAGCTTTTATTGGAATTTAGGCGCTATGCGATCAAGCTGCAACGGAAGAAGCAGCTTCGCTGGAAGCAGCCTCAGAAGAAGCAGCCTCAGAAGAAGCGGCCTCGCTGGAAGCAGCCTCAGAAGAAGAACCGTTCTCCTCTGCAACAGCGGAAGAAGCGCTCTCCTCGGCCTCAGCAGCAACAGAAGTGCTGGTAGAAGCAGCCTCGGAAGAGGATGCAGCAGTGGAGGAAGCAGAACCGCCGCAAGCGGTCATGCCAACAGCCAGAGCCAGAGCAACAACAGCAACACAAACATTCTTGAGTTTCATATCTAAAATCTCCTTGCCATACGCAAATGTATTTTGCAGAAGGCCCTACAGGAAGTGCCTTTCTGCAAGTGGATATTCTAGTCTTTTTGCGAAAAAATCAAGAGTTTTTTGGCTAAGAAGTGAGATTTCAATGATAATCTACGATTTTGTTATAATTTATCGCTAAAAGTCAAAGAGTTTTTGTTAAACTGATCGAAGCGCAGGGAGACTCAGGAAAGAATTTTTACCGCGTTGTAATCACTTTGTAATTTCTTTCATTGTTTGTTCACTTAAATCAAGACGGGAATGCATGTTTCTTAAAGAGAAATAAAGAAATGCAAAAGTGAGGATGATGCGGCTCCGGAAACGGAAAAAGAACCATTTGTCATATGACAGTTGACCTGCGGAGAAAGAAAAGATGGTAAACTTTGTGCAGCGAACCTGAACAAAAATATCAAAAAATGACAAGTGCTATTTGAAAGTGATTTTTATTGGACATAAAAAGCGGATAATACAGACAAAGCAGGGGATGAACGGGCTCCCTGAAAATAAAACATGTGTTTTGGAGGAAATAAAGATGAAGTACTATGTTACATTGACCGGACTCAACTACCGCTTCGGCACTCAGCCGTTTACAGTAGGCCAGAAGGTAAAACTGGTCAAGGAGCCGGAGAATGACTTTGACCACGAAGCCATCCGCGCAGAACTGCCGGGTCTGGGCAAGGTGGGTTATGTGGCCAACAGCACTCACACCGTGCTGGGCGACTGTTACAGCGCAGGCCGCATCTATGATAAGATCGGCGCTGCTGCCACCGCAAAGGTGAAGTATGTGCTTGCCAATGCGGTGGTATGCAGCGTAAAGGCGGCGGATATGGGGCAGGCTGGCCTGCCGCCGGTCGATCCAGCTACGGGTCTGCCCTTTGGCAACGAAGAAGATGCAATCGCATTCTGACAGAAAAGCCCATCACACTGTGAAAATCATTTTGTGTGACGGGCTTTTCTGCACCTTTTGCTTCGGCGCACATACACCGGGCAAAGGGGAATGTATCGTGAACCAGATCGTTTTCACTGCGTGGGTGCTGCTGTTCCCGGCGGCGTGCACTACACTGGGGGCAGCAGGCGTGTTTTTTGCTGCGGCGGCAGTCGCGGCCCTGCACGCAGCGCATCCTGTGCGGCATGGCAGCAGGCATCATGCTGGCGGCCAGTGTGTGGAGCCTGCTGCTGCCTGCTATCCAGCGCGGACAGACTTTGCCGCTTCCGGCATGGATCCCATCGGCAGTGGGGCTTGTGCTTGGCGCAGTGGGCCTTTTGCAGGTGGAACAGTTTGCCGGGCAGCTGCTGGCAGGCGGGGCCGGGCACGGCGGACGTATGGTGCTGGCTGTAACATTGCACAACCTGCCCGGGAGGGATGCTATGGTGGCGGGCCTTGCCGCTGCACTGGCAGGCGTTTTTGACCGGGGGGAGCCGTTGGGGGATGCCATCAGCGGTGCACTGGCTGCTGCAAAATCAATGCCGTTAAAATAACAGGATAAAAGCAAAGCGCTGAGCGCAGAGTAATGTTCTGGTTCGGCATACGGATGCGGGTCCTGTACGATGGATTCGCTGTGAACCAGGTCAGGTGGGGAACCAAGCAGCCTTAAGCAGTGCGTTCGTGCGTTTCAGGTCAGGTCAGCCTGCATCCGCATATGCCGAGTTACGCAAGGCGGGGACAAAACCCCGTCAGCGCTGTCCTTTTTTTATTTTGCAGGAAAGGGGAGAAAACCATGTACCGTGCCTTGTACCGCAAATGGAGACCGCAGCGTTTTGAGGATGTGGTAGGCCAACGGGCCATTGTTACTGCGCTGAAAAACCAGATCACGGCAAACCGTGTGGGCCATGCCTACCTGTTTACCGGCGTGCGCGGCACCGGCAAAACCACCTGCGCCAAGATCTTTGCAAAGGCAGTCAACTGCCTGCATCCGGTCAATGGAGACCCCTGCGGCGAGTGTGAGATCTGCAAGGGCATCGACAATGGCAGCATTCTGGATGTGGTGGAAATGGATGCCGCCTCCAACAACGGCGTGGATGATATCCGCGACCTGCGCGACGAGACTGCTTACACGCCCAGTGCCTGTAAATATAAGGTATACATTATCGATGAGGTGCACATGCTGTCCACAGCAGCCTTCAATGCACTGCTCAAGACACTGGAAGAGCCGCCTGCCCATGTCATCTTTATTCTGGCAACGACCGAGATCCAGAAGGTGCCTGCCACCATTCTGTCCCGCTGTCAGCGGTATGACTTTACCCGCATCGGGCCGGAGGACATTGCACGGCGGGTGGAGTATATCGCCGGGGAGGAAAAGCTGGAGCTGACCTCCGACGGAGCCGAGCTGATCGCCCGTTTGGCAGATGGCGCACTGCGCGATGCACTGTCCATTCTGGACACCTGCGCCGGCGTGACGGCAAAGATCGACGCAGATGTGGTGCGCCGTATGGCCGGCGTGACCGACCGCAGCTACTTGTTCCATATCTCGGATGCGTTGGAAGCACAGGACGCCGCTGCCGCGCTGGCACAGCTTGCCCAGCTGCGGCAGCAGTCGGTGGACGTGAAACGACTGACAGAGGAATTGATCGCGCATTATCGTGCTTTGATGCTGGCAGCATTGCCGGGCGGGCAGAGCCTTCTGTCCGGCGTTTCGCCGGAGGAGGAGGCTTTGTATCTGGAAAAAGGCCCGCAGCTGGGCCAGCGGGAGGCCATTCGTGCCATCCGTGCGCTGGGCAGTGCGCTGGAACATATGACCCGCGGCAGCGACCAGCGGATCGAGCTGGAACTTGCACTATTTGGCTTATCCGAACCGCCCCAGCAGCCGCAGGCAGTTCCTGTGCAGGCCGCGCCTGCCCCGTGCTGCGGCTCAACCCGCAGCGCCGCAGCCGTTTGCCTCGGCAACTGCTGTGCAGCCCCTTTGCAAGCGCTCCGACTCCCCAGCCGCCAATACCGTCCGTTCCTGTGGTGCAGCCTGCAGCGGAACCGAAACCTGTAAAGGCAGAACCTTCCGCGCCGTCGGAAATATCTGTAGAGCAGACTTCACCCGTCCAGACCGAAGAGCTGCCGCCGCTGCCGGAGGAACCGCCCGTGCAGCAGGCCGGAATGCTGCCTTGGGACGAGCCTGCCGCGCAGGCCGCACAGCCAGCTGCACCCGTGCCGGCAGAGTTGGAATCTGTTCCGCAGCCAGAACCGCCCAAACCTGCACCCACGCCCGCTGCAAAGCCTGTGCCGGAAAAGCCACAGGATGCCGGGCAGGAAGGGACTGCGCTGTATCCGTACTGGCCGCAGGTGGTACAGCAGCTGCAGGAAAAAGATCCCATGCTCTACACCTATCTGCGCAAGTCCAAGGCTTACTTTGACGGTACCCGGGTGCTCATCGACGGCGGCAAGACCTTCCGCGATTTCATCCGGGCCAACAAGGACAGCCAGCGGCTGATCAAAAAGCTGATCAAGGATGTGTCCGGTACGGCGGTGCCCATTGGTCCAGAGCGTCCGGCAACAAAAACCATTGCCACCAACCGTGAAGCGCGCCATGAATACTTCGTGCTCGAAGCGCTGGAGACCGGCGTTGAACTCAAGGGTACCGAGGTCAAAAGCCTGCGGGCCGGCGGGGTCAACCTGAAGGACAGCTGGGTGGACATTGAGGACGGCGAACTTCTGGTAAAGGGCATGCATATCATCCCTACGACCACGGCAACATCTTCAATCAGGATCCTCTGCGGGTGCGGCGGCTGCTGGCCCACAAGACCGAGATCCGGCGGCTGCACCAGCAGTGCAAGCTGCAGGGCTACACCCTTGTGCCGCTTTCGCTCTACTTCAAGCATGGCCGCGTGAAAATGGAAGTGGGCCTTTGCAAAGGCAAAAAGCTCTACGATAAGCGTGCCGATGCCGCCCAGCGCGATGCAAAGCGTTCCATTGACCGTGCCGTTAAATCCAACGGCGTTTACTATTGATTTCAGGCAGCATTCCTGCCCGGAAACTTCAAAGCTTACCCACACCGCAAGGTGTGCTTTATGGGGGCGTAAAGGTTTCGACGGGGAGAGTAAGGTCTGGGCAGCGGGTAGCAGTGGAGGAACTGCTCTATAACTCCTCCAAAAAATTAACTGACAATAACAATTATCAGTTGCTCGCAGCCTGAGTGCCGCGCGTTCCGCCCACTCTTGTGTCGTGTGGGGCCGGGGCGTCCTTTAGACACAGCACCTGAACGGACCTAAGCCGGACCGGCAGGAACTCATGAAGCTACCAATGCGTTAGCCTGGCTCTACCTCAAGCGCTATATCCACCACATCGGCGGTCTGCCGGATTTCACCGCCCTGCGCGTTTTACCCGCTATAACCAGTATGAGTCCATCATCCTGCCCATGGTCACTTACCTGAAGGACCACGGCGTGCAGTTCCACTATGAGACCAAGGTCGTGGACGTGAAAGTTTGATATCAATGGCAAGCCGCAAGCAGGCAAGCAGCGTGGTCACTGTGGAGCACGCAGGGGAGATCAGCACCATCGGCCTGACCGAAAATGACCTGCTCTTTATCACCAACGGCGGCTGCGTGGAAAGCTGCACGATGGGTGCACAAAACAAGGCGGCAGGCTTCGATCCCGCCATCCGGCCGGGCAACGGCTGGGACCTGTGGAAGAGGATCGCCGCACAGGACCCCGCATTCGGTCACCCGGAAAAGTTCTGCTCCGACCCGGAACATTCCAACTGGGAAAGCGCGACCATCACCACGCTTGACGACAAGATCCCGCCGTATATTCAGCGCATCTGCAAGCGCGACCCTTTCACCGGCCACACCGTCACCGGCGGCATTGTGACCGCGAAGGATTCCAACTGGCTGCTCAGCTGGACGCTGAACCGTCAGCAGCAGTTCCAAGGATCAGCCCAAGAACCAGCTGTGCGTCTGGGTGTACGGCCTGTTCAGCGATAAGCCCGGCGATTACGTCAAGAAACCCATGCGTGACTGCACCGGCAAGGAACTGTGCATGGAGTGGCTGTACCACATCGGTGTGCCCGAGGATCAGATCGAAGAGCTGGCAGAGCGCAGCGCCAACACCGTGCCGGTGATGATGCCCTATATCGATGCATTCTTTATGCCGCGTGCTATGGGCGACCGCCCCGATGTTGTGCCCGAGGGCGCTGTGAACTTTGCCTTCCTTGGCCAGTTTGCCGAAACCGCCCGCGACACCATCTTCACCACCGAGTACTCCATGCGCACCGGTATGGAGGCTGTGTACACCCTGCTGAACATTGACCGCGGCGTGCCCGAGGTCTGGGGCAGCACCTACGATGTGCGTGCCCTGATCGATGCCACGGTCAAGCTGCGCGACGGCAAGAAGATCACCGACATGGATCTGCCGCTCATCCCGCGCCTTGCCATGAAGGAAGCCTTGAAGAAGATCGAGGGTACCGACCTTGAAAGTTCCTCAAGGAATACAATGCGATTTGAGCTCGTTGCTCTGATCCATTTTTAAATCCCCGGGTTTGAAAACAGCCCGCTTTTGCAGTCTGCGACTGGCTGCAGATGGGGGCTGTTTTTTGTTAAAAAATGGAATAATGTTGCAAAAAAAGTGTGACTTAGTAAAATGAATTTTGAACAAATTGTGCGATTCCGGGTTGTTCTTGGGTGGTTTTTGTGTGTTATGCTTAATGCAACAAGTGTCGGGCTGGATCTGTACGCCCGATGAAAAACACAAGAGAGTTCTAAGAGGAGGTCGTTTTCCATGAAACAACTTATCTCCCGCCGCAGCTTTTGAAGGCCGCAGGTGTCACCACGGCCGTTGCTGCCGTGAGCCTTGGTGCGCCCGCTGCATCTGCCTGTTACCCCGGCAGCTTTAAGGACATTACGATCCTGTACACCAACGATGTTCATACTTATATCGACAAAAAGTCGCCCGAACTGACCTATGCTGCCATCGCAGCTTTGAAAAAGAGCTACGAGGATGCGGGCCAGAACGTGCTGCTCGTGGACGCCGGTGACCACATTCAGGGCACCGCATATGGTTCCATGGACGAAGGTGCCTCCATCATCCAGCTGATGAACGCCGCTGGCTACGATGTTGCTACGCCCGGCAACCATGAATTCGACTACGGCATGGCCCGTGCAAAAGAGCCAATGGCTGAGGCAGATTTCCCGTACCTCTCCAGCAACTGGGTCAATCTGCCGCTGGGCTGCGCGTTCTGCCGGATGTCAAATACTTCACCATCGGCGGCCGCGTGATCGCATTTGTGGGCATCACCACGCCCGAGACCTTCACCAAGTCCACTCCGGCTTACTTCATGGATAAGAGCCAGAGCCGCTACATCTATGATATTCTGGGCGGCGACGACGGCCAGAAGCTGTATAAGGCTGTGCAGAAGGTCCATTGATAAGGCAAAGCTTCTGGCAGACTACGTGATCGGTCTGGGCCATCTGGGCGTTGACCTCCTTCCTCTTCGCCCTGGACCAGCAAGGAAGTCATCGAGCACACCTCCGGCTTCGATGCATTCATCGACGGCCATTCTCACACCAAGATGGAGTGTGAGTGGGTGAAGGATCTGTCCGGCAAGGCTGTCGCCCTGACCCAGACCGGTTCTTATTTTGCCAATGTTGGCGAAATGACCATCGCTGCGGACGGTTCCATTGCCACCCGTCTGATCTCCACTTACGAGGGGCTGGACAGTGCCGTTGCCGCCATCCAGACGCGTGGGTCGCTTCTGTGGACGACATGCTGGGTGAGAAGATCGCTGTTGGCCGATACGAACTTCTACATCTCCGACCCCGAGACTGGCAATCGCCGCATCCGCTGGCCGAGACCAACCTCGGCGACTTTGTGGCCGATGGCATCTACACCTACTTCAACGAGGTAGAGCAGCTGCACTGTGATATCGCCATTATGAACGGCGGCGGCATCCGTGCAGATGTGAACGCAGGCTATTGGACCTTCAAGACCTGCGAGATGGTCAGCCCCTTTGGCAACGTGGCCTGTCTGATGTCCGTGACGGGCATGCAGATCCAGGATGCACTGGAGTTTGCAGCCCGCTTTGCCGGCGAGTCCGAAAAGGAGAACGGCGGCTTCCTGCATGTGGCAGGCGCTTCCTACGAGATCCACACCGATATCCCCAACACCGTGCAGACCGACGAAAAGAACGTCTGGATCGGCAGCGCCACCGGCACTCCGCGCGTGCAGAACGTAAAAATCTACGATAAGGCCTCCGGCAGCTATCTGCCGCTGGACCCGGGCGCTACTTACGCACTGGCCGGCATGAACTACACTCTGCGCAATCTGGGCGATGGCTTTGCCATGTTTGATGGTGCAGAGCTGATCAAGGACTATGTGTCCGAGGATTATCTGGTGATGTCTACCTACGCTATGATCTTTGGCGGCGTAGATGCTGAGGGTCTGCCGCATCTGTCCAACAGCCAACAGCCCGCTGGCAGATTACCCGGGCTATCTGCTGGATTACGAGAATCCCTACGGCGCAGGCCGCATCAGCATTCTGTAAAACTGCATAAAATGGACGTACCGTCCGGCAAAGACGGTACGCTGTTTTTGTATAACGAATATAGAACAAAAAAGCCATCCGGCATAAACCGGATGGCTTTTTGGTTGGGGATGAGAGAATCGAACTCCCACAAGTAGAGTCAGAGTCTACCGCACTACCACTATGCAAATCCCCAAAATTCTTTGGTGTTGTTTCGCGGGGTGAGCCGCTCAACGTGTGCTATTATACGCGGAAAAGCAGGCTTTGTCAAGCATATTTTTCAAATAAAAACTTTTTCAAAATGTGACCGCAGAAGTTTTAAAATGCCCGGCACCACCCGGAGGGCGTTTTTTGCATCCACCCATAAACCGGCATATTCCGCACGCCGCTTCTCAGGTTCATAGAATGAAATGTACATACTGGAAGGTAGAAACCACAAAAAGAAGGAGGATGGCCTATGCTGGAACGAACCCACAATCAAACTACCCAAACCCTGCTTTCGAGCCGCATCCCGCGGGATACCGAGCACGAGCGCTACCACCCGGAACTGGAAGAAGAGCTGAAGGAATGCCTGTTCTGCCTGAAGCGCAACGAGATGATGTTTGATCTGGAGGTGGACACCGACCTGATCGAGCAGCGCATTTACGAGCGGCAGGCGCTTTTGTGCCGCTACCGGTACTTACTGGCCAGGGCGCGGGAGCTGGGGCTGCACACCGTCCTGACGAAATATCAGCCTGCCGGGCAGCTTTGAAACAGGTTAGCGGCATAAAAATCTTGACAGAAAGCCTTCTTGCGTGTTATCATAAGTAAAGATAAATGCGTACCGGGCTTTGCCCGGCGCGATGAAATTTTGAGAGCTAGAGAGGTTTTCTATTATGGAACGTATTAAGACCATTGCTACTCGTGACCTGACCAAGAGCGTTAAGACCGGCGGCTGCGGCGAATGCCAGACATCTTGCCAGTCCGCTTGCAAAACATCCTGCGGCGTAGCAAACCAGCAGTGCGAGAACAGCAACAAGTAATTTTTGCAAACCTTATGCCGCCTTTGCCGGGCGGCATTTTTTTTTGTATAATTGGAATGGAGAGTAAAATGGTACATCAATATAAATTGAATGGTTACAACATCGTGCTGGACACCTGCAGTGGCTCGGTGCATGTGGTGGACGATGTGGCATACGATATCATTGCCATGTACCCGGAGCATACTGCCGACGAGATCGTTGCCGCCATGCTGGCAAAGTATGGCAGACCGCGAGGATGTGACCGGAGGAAGATCTGCGCCAGTGCATCGATGATGTGACCAGCCTGAAGGAAGGCGGCAAGCTGTGGACCCCGGATACCTATGAGAACATGGCTTTCGACTTTAAAAACCGCAACACCGTGGTAAAGGCTCTGTGCCTGCACGTTGCCCACAGCTGCAACCTGAGCTGCTCTTACTGCTTTGCTTCGCAGGGACGCTACCATGGCGACCGCGCTCTGATGAGCTTTGAGGTGGGCAAGCGTGCCATGGACTTCCTGATCGAAAACTCCGGCACCCGCCGCAACCTTGAGGTGGACTTCTTTGGCGGTGAGCCGCTGATGAACTTTGACATGGTCAAAAAGCTGGTGGCCTACTGCCGCGAGCAGGAGAAGATCCATAACAAGAACTTCCGCTTTACCATGACCACCAACGGCGTGCTGATCGACGACGATGTCATCGACTTCTGCAACAAGGAGTGCCACAACGTGGTGCTGAGCCTGGATGGCCGCAAAGAGGTCAACGACCGCTTCCGCAAGGACTATGCAGGCCATGGCAGCTACGATACCATCGTGCCCAAGTTCCAGGAGTTCGTGAAGAAGCGCGGCGACAAGAACTACTACATGCGCGGCACCTACACTCACTACAACACCGACTTTACCAACGACATCTTCCACATGGCGGACCTCGGCTTTACTGAGCTGAGCATGGAGCCGGTGGTGTCCAAGCCCGGTGACCCCAGTGCCCTGACCGAGGAAGATCTGCCCATCCTGAAGGAACAGTACGAGATCCTTGCCAAGGAAATGATCAAGCGCAACCGCGAGGGCCGCGGCTCTACCTTCTACCACTACATGATCGACCTCAAGGGCGGCCCCTGTATTTATAAGCGCATTTCCGGATGTGGCTCCGGTACGGAGTACATGGCTGTGACCCCTTGGGGCGACCTGTATCCGTGCCATCAGTTTGTGGGCGACCCCAAGTACCTGATGGGCGATATCTGGAAGGGCGTTACCAACACCGCCGTGCGGGATGAGTTCAAGCATTGCAACGCCTACGCCCGCAAGGAGTGTCAGGACTGCTGGGCAAGACTCTACTGCTCCGGCGGGTGCGCCGCAAACGCCTACCACGCCACCGGCAGCATTACCGGCGTGTACGAGTACGGCTGTGAGCTGTTCAAGAAGCGTGTCGAGTGCGCCATCATGATAAAAGTAGCCGAGAACCAGGAGCTGGCAGCTCAGGGCATCGAAGTTCCTATCGAGCTGGGCGGTACCTGCAACGCCTGTGCAGATGGCGAAGCCTGCGAATGAGCATGACCACCCCCATCGTGGATTTTGTGCGCAGCTATGCACAGTCCGGCACCGCCCGGCTGCACATGCCCGGCCACAAGGGACAGAGCCTTTTAGGCTTTGAGCCGTGGGACATTACCGAAATAAAGGGTGCGGATGAACTGTATGGGGCTGACGGTATCATTGCCGAGAGCGAAGCCAACGCTACCCGGCTGTTTGGTACGGCGCACAGCTATTACAGCACCGAGGGCTCGTCCCAGTGCATCCGCGCCATGCTGTGCCTTGCACTGCAGGCTGCGCCCGCAGCCGGACAGCGCCCGGTCCTGCTGGCAGCGCGCAACGCTCACAAAGCGCTGTTGTATGCGGCGGCGCTGCTGGATTTTGATATCCAGTGGCTCTGGCCTGCGCCGCAGGATGCCGGTGCACTTTGCAGCTGCCCGGTGTCAGCTGCAAAGCTGACAGGTGCTCTGCAGGGTTTGGCACAGCAGGGCAAAAGGCCCTTTGGCGTCTACATCACCAGTCCGGATTATCTGGGCGGTGTGCAGGATATTGCAGCGCTGGCCGAAGTGTGCGGGATTTTGGCGTTCCGCTTCTGGTGGATAATGCCCACGGTGCTTACCTGCGTTTTCTGCCGCAGGGCGGTCAGCATCCCATTGCACTGGGCGCGGCCATGTGCTGCGACTCCGGCCATAAAACGCTGCCCGTTGTCACTGGCGGCGCATACCTGCATCTGGGCAAAAATGCCCCCATTCAGGACGAAGCCGCTGTGCGCAATGCACTGGCGCTGTTTGGTTCCACCAGTCCGTCTTACCTGATCTTGCAGTCGCTGGACAAATGCAATCAGGTTCTGTCGGAGGGTTATCCGCTGCGGCTTTTGCAGTGCTGCGGATATTTGACCCGCCTGCGCCGGGAGCTGAACGAAGCCGCTGCGGCAAAACACTGCCCGGGGCCGCTGGCACTGGAAAGCGAACCTCTCAAGGTCACGCTGGATGCTGCTACACTGGGCATGACCGGCACAGAGCTTGCTGAAGCGCTGCGCTGCGCAAAGGTCGAGTGCGAATATGCCGACCCGCGCTATGTGGTGCTGATGTTCACCCCGGCAAATCCGCCGCAGGACTTTGAACGGCTGACTTCTGCCGTTCTCCACATTGTGGAAAAACCTTACAGGACCGTTCCCGCTCCCGGAAAAAACGATCGTGAGCTTTTGGAGCTGGAACACGAATTGCACCGCCACCTGCTGCAGCATCCGGCAGGCCGTGTTTGCCCCGCAGGAACAGGTGCCCGCAGCAGGCGGTGGGGCGTATCTGCGCTATGCCGACGGTTTCCTGCCCGCCTGCGATCCCCATTGTGGTCAGCGGCGAGAAGATCACATCGGCTGCCGTCCGGCTGATGGATGAAATACCATGTAATGCAGGCGGCTGTCCTCCGCAAAACGATCTGATTGTTTCAAAAGGCCCAAAGGCATCGTGCGTTTTGCACGGTGCCTTTTTGCGCGCATATCCTGCAAAGTATGTGCATACCTTTCCAGTAGAGACGGACAGGGGAAAGGAGCACACTGCATGGAACTGAAGATCTTTCGGGACACGCTGCCGCAGGCAGGCACGAGCTGCACTGTCAAGGCAGAACTTCCGCTGGAAACCGAGATCCTGATTTCAGATTATCTTCCGCCGGTGTTCAAGCTGGTCAAATGCTTTGCAAAACCGGTGGTGCTGCAAAAGCAGCTGCAGCCCGGGCGGCTTACATTGGAAGGCTATCTGCGCTGCACTGTGTTTTATCAGGGCGAGGACGGGGCCGGGCTTTGCCAGACCGAGCAGAAGCTGCCGTTTACAAAACAGCTGGAGGTGCCGGAATTTTCCTTCACCAGCTGGATGGCCATGGTAGAAGGGCAGACCGAATACCTCAACTGCCGGGCGGTAAACCCGCACCGCATCGAGGTGCGCGGAGCCTATGGTCTTGTGGTTACTATCCATACACAGGATAAACAGGAACTGATCACGGCGCTGGCCGATGGCGGCATTGAACAGAAATTGCAGACGCTGAACGGCGTGCGCAGCACCGCGGTGCTGGAAAAGCTGGTCACTGTGGAAGGGGAGCTTGTGTTTGCAAAGCCGCCCGCAGCCATTCTGGATATTACCGGCAGCGCCGCTGTACGGGAGGTAAAGCTGCTGGCGGGCAAGGCAGTGGTCAAGGGCGAGGTACGTGCCCAATGCGCCTGGCGTGCGGAAGGCGAAAGCAGCCTGCAAAGTCAGGCGGCATCCCTGCCGTTCAATCAGGTGGTGGATCTGGAAGGCGTAGCAGAGGACTGCAGATGCATGTGCGTGCTGGAGCCGGTTGGGCTTTGCCCTGCGGAGGGCGAACAGGAAGCCAGCGGCCAACTGACAGCCAGCGTGATGATGCATTTGCACGCATGGCGGCCCTGCCAGCTGCAATACGTAGCGGATGCCTTTTCTACGCAGTTTGAAACCGCCGTCACGCCGCAGGAATTGGCAGCAGAAGATCTTGCCTGTATGCTGAACGAGACAGCATCTTCCACGGTCTCCGGGCCGCTGCCAGATGCCGATGCTCAGCTGCGCGCCTGCTTTGTGTCTTATGGACCGGCGCAGGTAACACCTTACCGCGACGGCTGGGCCTTTACGGTGCGTGCCGTTGCCACCGCCTTTGCCGAGAACAGTCTTGCTGAGCTGGAAAGCTACGAAAAAACACTGGAGCTTGTCTTTCCGCTTGCAGTGGATGCTCCGCCGGGTGCACAGTTCAGCCCGGAATGCTGGCTGAGCACTGAGAACATCCAGTGCAGCTGCACTGGTGGCACATTGGAAGTGACGGGCACCGCCCGTGCCGAAGGAGCCATCCTCTGCCGGGGCACACATTCGGGCATCGGCAGCATTGAGCTGGGCGAACCGCTGACGACTGCCGGACCCGGAGATCGCACTGCGCATCTACTATGCACAGGCAGGGGAGGAGTTGTTCGGCATTGCCAGACGGTTCCATGTGTCACCGGCACAGATCCTGACGGCAAATGGGCTGGAAGCCGGTACGCAGGTCCTGCCGCAGGCGATGCATTTTCTGGTGCCGGGCGCATAAATCGACGAAGAACGCTGCCTTTTCAGGCGGCGTTTTCTTTTTATGCCGAAAAGAAAGTGAAAAAGCCCTTTCTTCTCTGTGTGCGGGAGAGTATAATAAAAAGCGGTGTTTGAAATAGGAAAGGAGTTAAAAAAAACAAAGATGAATTCCAAAAGTAAGCTCCTTGCCCCGGAGCTTGTCAATGCAGAAAGGCCGGTTTGGGCTTTCAGCAAAAAGATTTTCTGTGAGGGCATGCGGGATGGCGTTCCCATTGCGCTGGGCTATTTTGCTGTTTCCTTCTCGCTGGGCATTGCAGCTCGCCGGGCAGGATTCACCCCGTTTCAGGGCTTTCTGGTCAGCCTGCTGAACAACGCTTCGGCAGGCGAATACGCTGCATTTGCCATCATCATGGCCAATGCGACCTATCTGGAAGTGGCATCATCACACTGATCGCCAATGCGCGCTATCTGCTCATGAGCTGCGCACTGGCCCAGCGCTTTGCGCCGGGCACCTTTCTGGCACAGGCTGCTCATCGGTTATGATGTGACAGACGAGCTTTTTGGCATCACCATTGCACGGCCCGGCAGCCTGAACCCATATTATACCTACGGTGCCATTCTGCTGGCGGCACCGGCTTGGGCCATCGGTACAGCGTTGGGCATCATTGCGGGCAATCTGCTGCCGCTGCGGGCTGTCAGTGCGCTGAGCGTTGCCCTTTACGGCATGTTCCTTGGCATCATCATTCCTCCGGCGCGTAAGAGCAGGGTGGTAGCTGCACTTGTTGCCATCAGCTTTGCGCTGAGCTTTGTGTGCAATTACCTGCCGGGAATCTCCGCTCTTTCGGAGGGCACGCGCACCATCCTGCTCACCGTTCTGATTTCCGGTACAGCGGCGGTTCTTTTTCCGGTAAATCCAGACGAGCAGGAGGCAGAGCATGACGCATAACAATTACATCTACATTGCAGTGATGGCGCTGGTGTCCTACACCATCCGCATCCTTCCGCTCACACTGATCCGCAAGCCCATCAAAAACCGCTTCATTCAGTCGTTTCTGTATTATGTACCCTATGTGACGCTGGCGGTCATGACCTTCCCAGCCATTGTCAACGCGACCCAGAGCCCGGCTGCCGGTGCCATGGCGCTGGTGGCCGGCATTGCGGCAGCATGGTTCGGTGCAAGCCTGTTTCAGGTTTCGGTGATCTGTTGTGCCGTTGTGTTCGTGCTGGAGCTGTTCCTTTAAAATTTCTGTGCCCGGAGGCATCGTGCCGCCGGGCGCTTTTTCATTGCCGGGTTCATATTCTCAAAACGAAAGGAAAGATGACGATGAAAAGGGTTCTGATCACAGGTGCAGGCGGCTTTGTGGGCTCTCGTGCATATTACAACAGTGGCAGGGAAAATACGAACTTTGCGCACTTTCCCTAAGGGCTTTCTGTGCACCGCCAGCCGACGGAAGTCCTTCACCCGTGCAGAGGAGGGAAGCTTTGATCCGGATGTGATCCTGCACACCGCCGCTCTTTCCGATACCAGTTACTGTGCGCAGCATCCGGCAGAAGCTTACCGTGCCAATGTGGAGCTGCCGGTCTGGCTGGCACGGGCTGCGCAGCAGACGAAGGCAAAGCTGGTGGCATTCAGCTCGGATCAGGTCTATGCTGGTGTGCAGCAGCAGGGGCCGCTGCCGGAAACACTGGCCCTGCATCCCGCAAACATTTACGGCCAGTATAAAGCTGGAAAGCAGAGCAGCGTGTGCTGGAGCTCTGCCCGGACTCGGTCCATCTGCGTGCCAGTTGGATGTATGACCTGCCCGGCTATGGGCTGCCCATCCGGGGCAATCTTCCGCTGAATCTTCTGCGTGCCGCGCTGAAGGGAGAGGCTCTGCGCTTCTCCCGGAACGACCCGCGGCGTGACCTATGTGCGGCAGGTAATCGAAAATCTGGAGCCTGCCATGGCGCTGCCAGGCGGCGTATACAATTTTGGCAGCGGCAATGCCGAAAACATGGTATGCACCGCCCGGCAGTTTGCCGAAACGCTGGGAATACCGTAAAGATCGAGGAAGAAAGCTGGGAGCGGAACCTTGTGATGGACGCTGCAAAGCTGGAGCGTTCCGGCATCCGGTTTCGACACCACGCAGCAGGGCATCCAGCGCTGTTGCAAAGGATTACGGACTTTGAGATCTGTAAAATTTCCATATCGCACAAAAATCAAATAAAACAAAACAAAAAGCAGGAGTTCTGCGCGAAATTTTTCCGACCAAAGCGGAAAAAACGAACAAAACGCCCTGCTTTTTGTGTTTCTCAGCGGGAAACAGCCGTTCACGAAAAAGTCATACTTAATTTACAAGGATACGCAGTTTTGCTATAATAAATCCGCTTTTTGGTAAAGCAGTCGAAAAGAATGATTTTTGTCAAGATTTGAGGAGAGTGGAACATTTGAAGGAAGTCAAGCTCGAAGAGTCGGCGTATCAGTTCGACGCAAAAATGTCCCTGAAACAGGCGATCCCGCTGGGTCTGCAGCATGTCTGCGCCATGTTTGTGGGCAACCTGACCCCGCTGCTGATCATCACCAGTGCCTGCGGCATTGCGGGTGGTGAGTTCGCAGATCTGCAGGTCACGCTGCTGCAGAGTGCCATGTTCGTGGCCGGTGTGGTCACGCTGGTGCAGCTGTTCACCATCGGCCCCGTGGGCGGTAGTGTGCCCATCATCATGGGCACCAGTTCCGGTTTTATCGGCGTGTTCAACAGTGTTGTCGGCAGCATGGGCGGCGGTGTGCTGGCCTATGGTGCCATTATGGGTGCATCCATCATCGGCGGCATTTTTGAAAGCGTGCTGGGCTTCTTCCTCAAGCCCCTGCGCAAGTTCTTCCCGCCGGTCGTCACCGGAACCGTTGTTCTTTCCATCGGTCTTTCCCTGATCTCGGTGGGTATCAATTCCTTTGGCGGCGGCAACAGCGCAAAAGACTTTGGCTCCATGGAAAATCTGCTGCTGGCCCTGTTCGTATTGGTGGTCATTCTGATCTTCAAGCATTGGACCACGGGCTTCCTCAGCTCTTCCGCGATCCTGATCGGCATTCTGGCCGGTTACGTTGCGGCCTTTGTCATGGGTCTGGTGCTGCCCACCACCGGTGTCACTGCCGATGGTGTAGAGTTTACCAAGGCATGGGTGCTCAACTGGAATCAAGGTGGCACAGGCCTCTTGGTTTGCCATTCCCAAGCTGATGCCGGTCAAGATCGTGTTTGATATGCGCGCTATTATGCCGGTGATGATCATGTTCGTTGTTACCGCAGTTGAGACCGTGGGTGATATCTCCGGTGTCATGGAGGGCGGCATGAATCGTGAGCCCACCGATAAAGAGCTGTCCGGCGGTGTGATCTGTGACGGTCTGGGCTCCTCCTTTGCGGCTCTGTTCGGCGTACTGCCCAACACTTCCTTCAGCCAGAACGTGGGTCTGGTGGCCATGACCAAAGGTGGTCAACCGCATGGCTCTGGCCTCCGGTGCCGTGTTCCTGATCCTGTGCGGCCTGATCCCCAAGCTCGGTGCACTGATTTCCATTATGCCGCAGGCCGTTCTGGGCGGTGCTGCCGTTATGATGTTCTCTTCCATCGTGGTCAGCGGCATCCAGCTCATCACCAAGGAAAAGATGACCCCGCGTCAGCTTACCATCGTCTCGGTGGCTCTGGGTGTTGGCTACGGCATGGGTGCCAACAGCGGCATTCTGGCACAGGCTCCGCACGCTTTCCAGCTGATCTGCGGCGAGTCCGGCATCGTTCCGGCTGCGTTCGTGGCGATCCTGCTGAATGTGCTGCTGCCGAAGGATGACAAGGCAGTATAAAGCTCAAAGCTTTTGCCGGGCCAGTGCTTCCAATTGCGCCAGTGCTTCGGGCGTGTCGGCGTCGGCCAATTCATTCCGATCCGCAATGTAAACGGTGTGAACATGCGCGGGATATTTCCGAAGCAGAACACTTCCGCCCATGCCCTGCGGCAAGGTGAGCAGTTCCTGAAAAAGTCCTTTTTCAAACAGAACGGGACTTCCGGTAAGGGGAGACGGGTCGTTACGGACCCGGAATCCCAGACGGAAGATCTCCCGTTCTGTTTCTTTTTGCCGTTCCAGCCGAGTTCTTTGTCCCACCCGGAGATGCCTGCCATGGCTTCCACTGTCTCGCGGCACAAAAGCGGCTGGTCTCCCGGCAGGAACATGCAGCCAAAAAGCTCCGGAACCTGTTCCAGCAGCGCAGAAAGACCCAGCCGCACCGTATCGTTTCGACCGGGCAGATCATGCAGCAGCACCGGAACATTGCGGGAGCGGCAAAGCTGCGCAACTTCGTCCGAACGTGTCACTACGATGCGGGCCGAAAGCCTTTGGAGTATCGGTCGCCGCAAATGCGCGGCATAGCATCGGTTCCCCGCAGAAACGGCGCAAGGAGTTTGTTGGAACCAAAACGGCTGGCTTGACCGGATGCCATGATGACACAGCCCACCGGAAGAAGTTCTTTCATATAGTACCACTCTTTCTGAAACGAATTGACAATAGTATTATATCGAAATCTGTGTTAAAATAAAAGAACAGAAAAAAAAAGAGAGGAACCTGCATCTATGATGACGATCCGAGAATATAAGCAGGCCGAAAGTCTGGAAGAAGCGTGGCAGCTGAACCAGAAAAAAGGCCAACCGTGTGCTGGGCGGCATGCTCTGGCTCAAAATGGAGAACATCAATGTCGGCACAGCCATCGACCTGTCCGGTCTGGGACTGGACACCATAGAGGAGACCGAGGGCAGCTTTTCCATTGGTGCCATGGTCACACTGCGCCAGCTGGAAGAGCACCCCGGTCTTGCTGCGTATACCCATGGCGCAGTAAAGGAAGCGCTGCGGCATATCGTGGGCGTGCAGCTGCGCAATCTGGCCACTGTGGGCGGCAGCATCTACAGCCGATTCGGCTTTTCCGACGTGCTCACACTGTTTATGGCCATGGATTGTTCGGTAGAGCTGTACAAGGGTGGGATCATGTCCCTGCGGGAGTACGCTGAGCGTCCCTTATGACCGGGACATCCTTGTGCGGCTGATCGTCAAAAAAGGAGGAAAACGCGGATGATTTTCTATCAGTCTGTGCGCAACAGCCAGACTGATATCCCGGTGCTTACCTGCGCTGCCGCCCGTCTGGAACAACGGCAGCTATCGCATTGCGATCGGTGCGCGGCCGCTCAAGGCTGTGCTGTTTGAGCTGCCGGCGGAAAAGGCATGTTTCTGCGCAGGAACTGGCGCAGAACTTTGCGCCGATGAAGTAAAGAAAAAATTGTCACTGGCTCCAATATGCGTGGCAATGCGGAGTATCGCCGCCATCTGGCAGGCGTTCTGACAAAGCGTGCGGTTGTGGAGCTGGAAGCACGCACGGCACAGGAGGGAAATTAAATGCAGATCACTCTTACATTGAACGGCGTCAAGGTCACAGAGGATGTGGCCGCAGATATGCTACTGATCGATTTTGTACGTGCCCACGGCTGCAAGAGCGTCAAGCGCGGCTGTGAGACCTCCAACTGTGGTCTGTGCACGGTATTTCTGGACGAGAAACCGGTGTTGTCCTGCTCGGTACTGGCAGCGCGTGCCAGCGGCCACAGCATTACCACACTGGAAGGCCTGCAGGAAGAAGCAGCGGAGTTTCGGCGGCTTTATCGCGGATCAGGGTGCAGAGCAGTGTGGCTTCTGCAACCCGGGCTTTATCATGAACGCACTGGCTCTCTTCCGCGAGAATCCGTACCCCAGTGAGGAAGAAGTCAAGGAATATCTCTCCGGCAACCTCTGCCGCTGCTCTGGCTATGAGGGCCAGCTGCGCGGCATCATGAACTTTCTGGCATGGAAAAAAGCAGAAGGAGGCCGCAGAATGAGTACCATCAACAAACCTTTCCGTAAAAAGGATGCCATGCAGCTGGTCACCGGCCAGCCCGTTTATATGGACGATGTGATCCCGCAGGACTGCCTGATCGTAAAGCTGCTGCGCTCTCCGCACGCGAATGCCATCGTCAAAACCATCAATACGGCTGTGGCAAAAAAGGTGCCCGGCATCGAGGCAATCTTTACATGGGAGGATGTGCCGCAGGATGCGCCGCGCTACACGCAGGCAGGCCAGACCTATCCGGAAGCCAGTCCGCGTGACCGCCTGCTCATTGACCGCCATGTGCGCTTTGTGGGCGATGTGGTGGCCATCGTGGCCGGCAAAGACGAAAAGTGCGTGGATAAGGCCCTCAAACTCATCAAGGTGGAATATGAGGTTTTGGAAGCAGTGCTGGACTATCACACTGCCAAGGACAACCCCATTCTGGTGCATCCGGAGGACAACTGGGCCAGTCTGTGCCCGGTGGGAGCCGACAACAAACGCAACCTCTGCGCCCATGATGAATGCGGTTCCGGCGATATCGACGCAGTGCTTGCAGCCAGCGATGTGGTCATCGACCACATTTACCACACCAAGGCCTGCCAGCAGGCCATGATGGAGACCTTCCGCACCTACTGCTCCATTGACACCTATGGACGCCTGAACGTGCTCAGCTCCACGCAGATCGTATTCCATGCACGGCGCAATATTGCAAACGCACTGCATATCCCCAAATCCATGGTGCGCGTAGCAAAGCCCCGCATCGGCGGCGGCTTTGGCGCCAAGCAGACAGCGGTCAGCGAAGTATATCCGGCTTTTGTGACTTGGAAGACCAAAAAGCCCTCCAAGATCATTTTCAGCCGTGTGGAAAGCCAGACGGCCTCTTCGCCTCGTCATGAAATGGAGGTCCATGTGCGGCTGGGTGCTACGAAGGACGGCATTGTGAAGGGCATTGATCTGTACACCCTTTCCAATACCGGCGCCTACGGCGAGCATGGCCCCACGACGGTGGGCCTTTCCGGCCACAAAGTCCATCCCGCTGTACGGCAAGGCAGAAGCCATTCCGCTTTATCAGTGATGTGGTGTATACGAACCACATGTCTGCCGGTGCTTACCGCGGTTACGGCGCAACGCAGGGACTGTTTGCCGTAGAATCTGCTGTCAATGAGCTGGCTCATAAGCTGAATATGGACCCCTTTGAGCTGCGTTTGAAAAACACCGTACAGGAGGGCGATGTGATGCCCGCCTACTATGGGGCTGTCAACACCAGCTGCGCGCTGGACCGCTGCCTTGTCAAGGTGCGGGATATGATCGACTGGGAGCACAAATACCCTGCCCGTGATATGGGCAACGGCAAGGTGCGCGCTGTCGGTATGGGCATGGCGATGCAGGGCTCTGGTATTTCCGGCATGGATGTGGGCAGCGCCGACCCTCAAAGTCAACGACGATGGCTTCTATAGCCTCGTCATCGGTGCAGCCGATATGGGGACGGGCTGTGACACTACACTGGCGCAGATCGCTGCCGAGGTTCTGGACTGCCCGCTGGACAATATCACGGTCTTCGGAGCTGATACGGATACCTCGCCCTATGACTCCGGCTCCTATGCGTCCAGTACCACTTACGTTACCGGCAAGGCCACCGAAAAGTGTGCCATGAAGCTGCGCGGCCAGATCTGCAAGCTGGGCGCAGAGCTGTTGGAATGCACTGAGGACGAGGTGGAATTTGATGGAAGGGATGTTTTCAAGAGCAAAGATCCCTGCACAGAAAAAAAACGTTGAGCGAGATCGCGTATGCTTCGCAGTTCGGCCACATGGTCCCGCTGGAAGCCACCGAAACGCATACTTCGCCTTTGTCGCCGCCGCCGTTCATGGTTGGTGCTGCTGAGGTGGAAGTGGATACTGAGACCGGCGAGGTAAAGCTGCTGGAGTTTGATGCCTGTGTGGACTGCGGCACGCCCATCAACCCGAACCTGACCCGTGTGCAGGCTGAGGGCGGTCTGCTGCAGGGCATCGGCATGACTTTGACCGAAAACATCACCTACGATAAAAATGGCTATCCGGAGGAAAACTCGCTGTTCCAGTACAAGATTCCGGCCCGTACCGACGTGGGCAAACTCAAGGTGGAGTTTGAGAGCAGCTATGAACCCAACGGTCCCTTTGGCGCAAAGTCCATCGGCGAGGTCGTCATCAACACGCCGCTGCCGGCCATTTCCGATGCGATCTATAATGCCATTGGTACCCGGTTCTATGAGCTGCCCATTACGCCGGAACAGATCGCCATGGCTGTTGCCAAAAAAGAGTAAGCGTTTGTATGCCGATTGAAAACGATTTTTCCGTTTCTTGACGGAAAAAGGCCACATTGTATCATTGTGGGTGGGCGGCGGCGGCAAAACGACACTGATGTACGCCATGGCTGCGCACTGTGCCCGTAAGAACTGGCGTGTGATGGTGACCACCACTACCCATATCATGCAGCCGTCCGGCGCTGTCTGGGCGCAGACGGACGCGGAGCTTTTTCCGTCTGTGGGAACACGGCAGCTATGCCGTTGCCGGAACAGCGGCTCCCGGCGGAAAATGACAACTCCGCCGCAGAAACAGCTGGAGCATTGGATGCAGCTGGCCGATATCGTTCTCATCGAAGCGGATGGTTCCAGACGGATGCCCTGCAAGGCACCGGCTGCACATGAGCCGGTGCTCTTGCCGCAGTGTGATATCGTGCTTGCGGTTGCAGGCGTTTCTGCACTAGGGGAATCACTGGAAAAAGGATGCTTCCGGGCAGAACTGGCACAGCAGATTTTGCGTGTCCCGGGAAATGCTGTACTGACGCCAACACTGCTGGCAAAGCTGCTTGCCAGCGAGTCCGGGGGAAAGAAAGCGGTAGGGGAGCGCAGCTTTTATGCGGTGCTCAATCAGGTAGACACCGAAGAGCAGGCCGTGTTGGCCCGTCAGACCGCTGATATCCTGAAAAAAAGCGTTACAGCGTGCCTTGCATTCTGACTCATTTTGAAAAAGGAGAGCGTGCATGAGCAAAGAAGAAAAAATCGTGTTCTGTACCGGCGGCGGATGCACTGCAAAGCTGGGAGCAGGTGTGCTGAGCCGCATTCTGGAAAAACTGCCGCGCGGGGAAAAAAAAGACCCGAACCTGCTGGTGGGCTACGACAGCCGGGATGATGCCGCCGTGTACCGCATAACAGATGATATTGCGCTGGTGCAGACGGCGGACTTTTTTCCGCCAATGGTGGACGACCCTTATACCTTCGGGCAGATCGCTGCTGCCAATGCCTTGAGTGATATCTATGCCATGGGAGGCGAGGTGAAAACTGCGCTGAATCTGGTCTGCTTCCCTGAGAGTATGGATCTGAACATTCTGGGGGGAGATCCTGCGCGGTGGTGCAGAAAAAGTTGCCGAAGCAGGCGGAAGCCTGGCAGGCGGTCATTCCATTGCCGATACAGGCGTAAAATATGGTCTGTCCGTCACCGGTCTTGTGAACCCCAAAAAGATGTATACCAATGATTCCGGCCAGCCCGGCGACAAATTGATCCTGACAAAAGCTCTGGGTGTAGGTCTGCTCTGCACGGCAAACCGCGTAGGCGAAGCCGCTCCGGAACATATGGCAGGTGCCATCGCGTCCATGACGACGCTGAACAAAGCAGCTGCTGAGATCAGCCGCCGCTATTCTGTTCACGCTGCTACTGATGTGACAGGATTCAGCTTTCTGGGCCATCTGCATGAAATGATGGGAGGAAAGCTTTCCTGCGTCATTGATGCACGGTCGATTCCTGTCCTTCGGGGGCCGAAAAGGCGGCAGACGAGTTTTTGTACACTGCCGCCGGGCAGCGCAACCGCAACCACACCGGGCCCTATGTCACATTTGAAGATCTGCCCTTTGCCATGGAGGAAGTGCTGTTTGACCCGCAGACTTCCGGCGGCCTGCTGCTGGCTGCTGCACCGGAAGATGCATCTGCGCTGGAAGCAGAGCTGCAGGCGGCCGGTCTGCCTGCAAAGATCGTGGGGAGATCGTTCCTAAAACGGAACCTGAAATTACCGTAAAATATTAAAAATATCAGTGGAGGACAAAAAAACGATGCTGAAAGTAGATGCTCGCGGTGATGCCTGCCCGCTGCCTGTTGTAAAGGCAAAAAAGCGATCTCTGAGCTGAAAGGTGCCGGTGAGGTGGAAGTGCTGGTGGATAACGAGATCGCCGTGCAGAACCTGACCAAGATGGCCCAGCAGAAGGGCTATCAGTACAGTGCTGAAAAAGCTGGCAGAGCAGGAATACCGTGTGCTGTTCACAGTGGGGGAACGCTGCGGCAGCACCGACCGAGGAAGTGCCTGTCTGTGCACCGGATCTCCGCACCGATACAGTGGTGGCTGTCAGCTCAGATAAAATGGGCGCAGGCTCGGAAGAGCTGGGCAGGGGCCCTGCTCAAGGCCTTTGTGTTTGCGCTCACTCAGCAGGACAAGCTGCCCAAAACGATCCTGTTTTACAATGGCGGCGCAGCCCTTACCTGTGAGGGCTCGCCTATGTTGGAAGACCTGAAGGCACTGGAGGCACAGGGCGTGGAGATCATGACCTGCGGGACCTGTCTGAATTTCTATGGCCTGACGGAAAAGCTGGCTGTTGGCAGCGTGACCAACATGTATGTAATCGTGGAAAAGCTGACGCAGGCAGGCAATGTGGTGAAGCCGTGATCTATCTGGATAATGCTGCTACCACTTTGCACAAACCGCCGCAGGTGGAGCAAGCCATGCTGGATGCTCTGCGCACAGCAGGCAACCCGGGCAGAGGTGCCCACGAACCCACCCTGCACGCAAGCCGCCTTGTCTATGCAGCACGGTGCGCAGTATCAAGGCTTTTGAACGCACCGGACCCATCCTGCGTCGCGTTTACGGCGAACGCCACTCAGGCGCTGAATACGGCGCTGGGCGGGCTGTTCGCGCCGGGAGACCACATCATCACGACAGTTTGTGAGCACAACTCCGTTCTGCGGGCGCTCTACCGTTTGCGGGATCAGGAGGGGGTTCAGCTCAGTTTTGCCGGGGTGGACGAGAAAGGACGCCTGCAATATGACGGCTGGCAGGGGTTGATCCAGCCTAATACGAAGGCGGTCGTTGTTACGTGCGCTTCCAATGTGACGGGCAATGGCACCGACCTTGTCCGGGTCTCAGAGTTTGCACACCGGAACGGCTTGCTTCTGATCGTGGATGCTGCTCAGACAGCCGGGGCTCAGCCTGTAGATGTGCAGGCACTGGACATTGACGTGCTGTGCTTTACCGGTCACAAGGCACTGCTTGGCCCGCAGGGAACTGGCGGCCTGTATGTGCGGCCGGGACTTTCTGTCCGTCCGCTGGTAGTGGGTGGAAGCGGTGTGCACAGCTTCGATGAGCGTCATCCGGCACAGATGCCCACTGCGCTGGAAGCTGGCACCCTCAATGTTCCGGGTCTGGCGGGCCTGTGTTCCGGTGTGGAGTGGATCCTGGCTCAGGGCGTGGAAACGCTGTGTGCGCAGGAATCTGCGTTGGCAGCACTTTTTTATGAGCGCATCCGTGATCTGCCGAATGTAACGCTTTACGGCGACCCGGAAATGGCACCGCGCGCCCCCATTGTTGCACTCAATATCGGAAACGAGGATTCGGCCCGCATTGCGGACATCCTGTGGGAGGACTACGGCATCTGCGTACGTGCTGGTGCGCATTGTGCGCCGCTGATGCATAAAGCTCTTGGCACCGTCCGACAGGGCGTGGTACGGTTCAGCTTTTCGCACTTCAATACCGAGGCAGAGGTGCTTTTTGGCTGCAGGTGCGGTACGCGAGCTTGCGCAGGAGTTATGACATGCGTGTAAGAAAGACTTATATCGTGCTCTCGTTCCGCACTACGCTGCAGGCAATGGAATGGGAGAAGCAGTGCCTTGCAGCAGGCGTTCCGGGCAGACTGATCCCACTGCCGCGCGAAATATCCGCGGGCTGCGGTCTTGCATGGCGGATGCTGCCGGAAGAGTTTGAGCAATGGCAGCACAGGCTGGATGCAGCTGGGTATGACCGTGCAGCAGCGGTGGAACAATAAGAGCAAAACAGGAGAATGACACATGAGCAAAACACCGCTTTATAAGATGCTTCCAGGACGTTCCGTCCTCAGGCGGCTGGACACTGGCGACCCTGCTGGACGGCAGCGTTTCCGGCAGTCAGCTGCTTTTGCAGGCGGGTAAACCGGTATGGCAGGCAGGCCCGGCTGACTTTATGAGCAGAGATCTGTCCGGATTGCAGAGCTGCACCGCCACGGGTGTACAGCTGATCGAGGGGCAGCATGTATTTGTGGAGCGCTTTGGTGCAGTGCCTCAGCTGGTCGTCTGCGGCGGTGGTCATGTGGCAGCTGCAACGGTACGGCTTGCCAGGCTGCTGGGTCTGCCGGTCCTTGCGATAGACGACCGCGAAGAATACGCACAGCAGCTGCGGGATGCCGGAGCCGATACTGTGCTCTGCCTGCCGTTTGAACAGGCGCTGAAGCAGGTGCCCGGCAGCGCGGAAACTTATTTTATTGTCGTTACACGCGCACATGCTTTTGACATGATCTGCCTTGAGCAGATCCTGCGAAAGCCTGCGGCCTATGTTGGGATGATGGGCAGCCGGGGACGTTCTGCACTGGTGCGCCGTCAGCTGCTGGAAAAGGGGCTTGAGGAAAAGCGGGTGGAAGCCTTGTATGCGCCCATTGGGCTGTCCATCGGGTCTCAGACGGCAGAGGAGATCGCACTGTCTATTCTGGCGCAGGTCGTTTCGATCAAGAACGCCCGCTCACAGACCGAGGGATTTTCTTCGGCCATTCTGGATGCAATGGCTCAGGCAGACCACACGGGGGCAGCGTGCTGTGCTGGCTGTGATCACGGCACGGCATGGTTCCACTCCCAGAGAAGCGGGGGCAAAAATGCTGGTCTTTGCGGACGGCACGGTCGTTGGCAGCGTGGGCGGCGGTATTATGGAGCACCGCACGATTCTGGCTGCGCAGGAAATGCTGGCGGAAATACTCCGGCACAGCAGCTGATGCATTTTTCGGCAGATGGAAAAGACGAAGACGCTGCAGCCGCTGCCTGCGGCGGTTCGATGGAAATATGGTTGGCCATTCTGCAGGCAGGAGAGGAGCTTAAATGAAACAGGATGCATTGATCCTTGTGCGTGGCGGCGGCGATCTTGCCACTGGTACGATCCACCGCTTGTGGTCTGCCGGTCTGCGTGTCCTTGTACTGGAAGCAGAGCACCCGGCGGCGATCCGGCGGCAGGTCTCGCTGTGTGAGGCAGTCTATGAAGGTGAAGCAACCGTGGAAGGTCTGCGTGCTGTGCGCATTGAAGCGCTGGCACAGGCAGAAGAGGTCTGGAACCAGAATGCGGTTCCTGTTTTAGTAGACCCGAAAGGCGAGAGTATTGCACAGGCAAGACCGGATGTTCTGGTGGATGCGATCCTTGCAAAGAAAAAATCTCGGCACTGCCCGGGATATGGCACCCCTTACCATTGCGCTTGGCCCGGGCTTCACTGCCGGGCAGGACGTGGATGCAGTGGTGGAAACAAAACGAGGCCATCGGCTGGGACGTATCATCTGGGAGGGTTCAGCCATTGCCAACACCGGCATCCCGGGGATCATCGGAGGCTATGGCAAAGAGCGTGTGATCCATGCCGCTGCAGCGGGTGTGTTTGAGGATGTACGCAGGATCGGCGATATTGTAGCAGAAGGAGAGACCATCGCTCAGATCAGAACGGCAGATGGAACCATCACTCCTGTGACCACACAGATCACAGGCATTCTTCGCGGACTGCTGCGCAGCGGCTACCCGGTAACGCCCGGCTTCAAAGTAGCAGACGTAGACCCGCGCAAGGAGGAACTCTCTAATTGCTTTTTGATCTCAGATAAAGCTCGCTGCATTGCGGGCAGCGTGCTGGAACTGGTTTGTGCCCAGCTGTGGAAATAACTGAAAGAGAAAAACCTCCGCTTCCCGGCGGTGTCACCAGCAGGGAAGCAGAGGCTTTTCTTTGTTTACAGACGCTATCAAAAATTCCGAAATTCAATTGCGATAACAGCGATCCTGACCGACCAGCCAGTCCTCGCACAGGCGCTGCGCTTCTTCCAGACTGCGGCTTTCACAATCAAAGAAAGCACCGCGCATCGAGCAGTAAGAATAATGGACACGGGGAACACCATTGGCATCCTTAAAGCGTTCACAGCGTTCCTGTCCGGGCATCAGAAAAAGTTGTTCCATAGTCCATTCTCCTTTTTTGCAGCAATCAGCGGTAAGCACACAACGTTTGCTATTGTAGCACGGCAGGAGAGAATATGCCATTGCCGTTTTGCCCAAAGATTCGCTGTTTTTTTTTCTCCCGGATGCCACTTGACAACGTAGGAACGCAGTTTGCCGCCACATGAACCACTGACTGCATATCCGTGCGGCCGGCGGTCACTGTTTTGGGCTGCAAATAAAGAGAACCGGCACATCATCTGGCTGTGCTGCGAGAAGCTCCATGGAAAAAGCGCCGGATGCAGCAAGAATATTTTGTGCAATTTTCATAGTTTTCTAAATGATGTTTTGGTGGTACAATAGAAGCATTAAAATAGGTCTTTTCAGGAGGAGCACATGGCAGAAAAAGAACATTGAACTGGATAGCGTAGAGGTGGCTGCGGCGGTTTTGGCAATTGTGACCGCAACATCCGTCTGCTGGAACACGAATTTTCGGTTACGGCGGTCTGCCGGGGCACGCAGCTGCGGCTCTCGGGCGAGCCTGCTAACGTTGCCGCTGCGAACCGTGCCGTGGAAGGGATGCTGCTTCTGATGGAAAATCATACGCCGCTGGAGGATCAGACGGTGCGTTACTGCATCAGTCTGGGTCACGACGGTGCGGAAAAGCGGGTCAAGGAACTGACCGAGGACTTTGTAACGGTGACGGTCAAGGGCCGTCCTATCCGGCCTAAGACCTGGGACAGAAAGAATCCCTGAATGCGATCCGCAGCAATGCCATCACCTTTGGCGTTGGCCCGGCGGGCACAGGCAAGACCTATCTGGCTGTGGCCATGGCAGTGAAGGCGTTCAAGGCCAAGGATGTATCCCGCATTGTGCTGACCCGCCCGGCAGTGGAAGCAGGCGAAAAGCTGGGCTTCCTGCCCGGTGACCTGCAGCAGAAGGTAGACCCTTATCTGCGCCCGCTGTATGACGGCCTGTTTGATATGCTGGGTGCCGAGACCTATGAGCGTCTTGTGGAAAAACAGATCATTGAGGTGGCGCCTCTTGCCTATATGCGAGGCCGCACGCTGGACGATTCCTTTATTATTCTGGACGAGGCCCAGAACACCACGCCCGGAGCAGATGAAAATGTTTCTGACCCGCATGGGTGTGGGTTCCAAGGTCGTGGTCACCGGTGATGTGACCCAGATCGACCTGCCGGAGCGAACACGCAGCGGCCTTGTAGACGCACTGCATGTGCTCAAGAATGTGAACGGCATTGCGCAGTGCTATTTCACGGAAAAGGACGTTGTGCGTCATCGCCTTGTGCAGGAGATTATCAAGGCTTACGAAAAGGCTGCACACCCTGAAAAATAAGATCCTCAGAGTTGAGATAAATAATTATCAAAAACAGAAAGGAGTGGACTGATTTATGTCCAATAAAGTTTTGATCACCAATTCACAGAAGGCCGTCAAGGTTCCTTCTGGTCTGCGTATCCTTATCCGCCGTGCCTGCAATGCTGTACTGGAATATGAACACTTTGAAGCACCTGCAGAGATCAGCGTTACCTTTGTGGATAACGCTGCCATTGCTGAGCTGAACAACCAGTACCGCAACAAACCCATGCCCACCGACGTGCTGAGCTTCCCTCTGGGTGTAGACGGCAAATATGATGTTGACGAGAACAACGGCTGCAAGATGCTGGGAGATATCGTCATCAGCATGGAGCGTGCACAGGAGCAGGCCAACCTTTACGGCCATCCGCTGCAGCGTGAGGTGGCGTTCCTGACGGTGCACTCCATGCTGCACCTGCTGGGCTACGACCACGAAAATGGCGGTCTGGAAGCCATGCGGATGCGTGAGAAAGAGGAAGCTGTGCTGCTGCAGCTGGGCCTGCCCCGCACCGTCAGCTATACCGAGTAATTCACTTATCACCGTGCGGCTGCCGCACAAAACAGACAGGAGCTATATTTTGAGTAACGCAACACCCATTCAGGGGCATTATGATACTTCTTCCGTTTTGTGGCTGTCATTGGCCGTCCCAATGTAGGCAAATCCAGTCTGACCAACCTTCTGGTTGGCGAAAAGGTAGCCATCGTCACCTCCAAGCCGCAGACCACCCGTACCCGCATCACGGGCGTCATTACCCGCGGGCCGCTGCAGTATGTTCTGCTGGATACGCCCGGTGTGCACAAGGCACGCAACAAACTGGGTAAGCGGATGGACAAGACGGCCAGCGACTCCATTGCAGATGTGGACGTTTCCATGATGCTGTTTGAACCCTATGGCGCATTGAACGAATCCGAAATGGTGCTGGTGGATATGCTGCGCAGCAGCGGTGGTCCGGCCATTGCCGTCATCAACAAGACGGATCTTGTCAAGGAGCCTGCCGATCTGGAGGCCCGCAGGGAAGAACTGAAAGCGCTGGGCGTGTTCGATGATATACACAGTCAGTGTACGGGATAACGA
>VOFG01001510.1_pt1 | contig 53404 bp, 92 predicted proteins | sample 5384171 | NCBI WGS metagenome assembly VOFG01 (sample SAMN12384726, study PRJNA508395) | human gut metagenome | isolation source: healthy gut F | host: Homo sapiens
CATATCATGGGTCGTGCGCTCAAATAGGCATCTGCCGTCTCCGCCTCCCTGGTGTAGACTACATGGATATTATGATAATCCACCACTTCTTCCACATGACCACGCACCCGATAGGCATCGAAAACAACGATCACTTCCTGTCCCACATGTCCCTGATAATTGCACATGATATCCAGCAGTCTGCCTCTGGCTCCGTCAATGCTGGTCTTGGCGATCTCATCCAACTCTTTCCATGCAAAATGACATTATATCCATCGACCAGAAGATATTTCTTTTCTGATCGCAACCTTCTTGTCCCTGGCGTGTGCCTTTTGATAGGCTTCGCGTGCTTCCCATCCGGTCTTTTTGTCTGCATCGATCACACGCTTCTCTGCGCCCGGCAATCGCCGCTTGATCTCCCAAATTCACGGACAAAGATCTCTTCCAGATCCGACTCCAGTCCGCCGTAACCGTCATAGCCCTGGGGCTGTCCCTGCCGCATGGCTTCCGCCCTCGCCTTGGCTGCCGCAATGACCTGATCCATGCTCGCTTCCTGCTTTTTTCTCATACAGATAGGACGCCATCGGCATATGCATCTTGTCCTCGACCTCGTACCAAGGCACCAGATAGCCTGCCCCGTGACCAAAATACCGAATCACAGGTATTGCGCAGATCCTTATCGGGTCATAGGCAATCTCTGCTACCACCTCATCCTGATTGTGGCACGGAAAATAGCCTTCCAAAGCAAGTGTCATCTGCCCTAGACCACCGGTTACCTGCGCCAGCACTGCACCGTAGTCCCGCATGAGGGCTACCGGCGCGATTCCCTGCAAGACGGCTGTCTCATTTTCTAAGATTGGTGCGTCGAACTTGCCATACATCCTGCTCATATCCGTCATAACACGTCCCAGCGCCTGCTGCGGCATCTCGATCCGCACCCGGTAATATGGCTCTAGAGCACGCTCTGCGCCTTGCACAGTCCCTGTCGAACTGCCCGATAGGTTGCCTGTCTAAAATCTCCGCCCTCCGTGTGTTTTTGTGTGCCTTGCCACTCACAACAGTCAGGCGCACATCTGTAAGAGGAGATCCGGTCAAAAACGCCCCCGGTGTGTTCGCTCCGCAAGGTGTGTAGATCAGGCGCTGCCAGTTCAGATCCAGGACATCCGGTGGGCAGTCCATGGCGTATTCCATGCCGCTTCCCTGCGGCAGTTCCTCGATCAGTATATGCGCCTCCGCATAATGACGCAGGGTTCAAAATGCCCCACACCCTCTACCGCACCGCGTATCGTCTCCTTATAACGCACTTTTCCTGCACCAAAGGTAACCAGAATACCGTATCTCTTTTTCAACTGCTGCTGCAGGACTTCCGTCTGAACCGGTCCCATAAGATACACATGCACCTGTCTTGCCCTCTCCTGCCAGGTCACACGAAGGGTCGGATCTTCCTCCTCAACTGCCGCATATAAGATAGCAGGACATGAGGCGCACAACCTTCCGGCGGAATCACTTCATAGGAAAGTACCGGTTCTATGATCGCATGTTCTTCCCGCGCAGTCACCCAGTGTCATACCTGCATAAGACCGGCTCAAGCCTAAAATAACGCAAACCTCGCCTGCCTCCACCCGATCACACACACTCGTAACGTTCCCCGGAATACAGGCGGATCTGGTTTACTTTTTTCCAGACAGGTCTCCTCCACTGCTTCCTCCTCGGCATCACTGTCTGTCCCCGCAAAAGGAATGGTATAGGCCAAATTATCTTTGATATGCATTGCCCCCCCAGGATCTTGAGATAAGTCAGACGGTTGCCCTTTTCGTCCCGTCCAATCTTAAAGCATCTGGCAGCAAAATCCTGCCCCCAGGACGGCTGACGCATATAGTCCTGCATGAGGCGCAAAAGTTCCTTTACTCCCTGCACTTTGAGGGCAGACCCAAATAAAACCGGAAAGATCTGTCTTTTTGCGATCGCCTCCACCAGGAGTTTCTGATCTAGGTCACCGGTATTTAAAAAAGCATCCAAGAGCGGTTCACTGCACAGGGCGATATGTTCCTTGTCTCGATCGCTCATAGGCGCATTCCCATAAAAGCCCCAAAGTCCATGCAGGCATCCGCTAATTTTTCCTGCAAATGAGAAAGTAATTCTTCCTTGCCTCTGTGACTCACATCCATTTTATTGATAAAAGGATGCATGGAACATTATAATTTTGCAAAGTTTCCACAGGGTACGCGTATGTCCCTGCACACCATCAATCCCACTGATCACGAGAATGGCATAGTCCAGTACCGACAGGGTACGCCCATCTCCGCTGTAAAATCCGCATGTCCCGGTGTATCTAAAAGTACATATTCCGCATCTCCATACGCAAAGCGTGCCATTTTAAAAAATGGTGATTCCACGCGCTTTTTCTCCATGGCATCGGTATCCAGATGGGCATCCCCATGATCTACCCGTCCCATGCTACGGATCGCCCCCGTCTCATACAAAAAGGGCTTCCGATAAGGTTGTCTTTCCGGCATCCACATGTGCCAGAATACCTATGGTCAATCGTTTCATTCGCTACATTTCCTTTTCAAAATGTTGATAATCTTTTGTTCCCTTCCAATCGCCGCCCCAGGTAAAACCATGCCTTGTAAAAATCTGATAGCAGATATCCTCATGCGTGATCATGTGCGGACGAAGATTGCTTCGATCCTTATAAAGATCATACTGCAAGTAAGGACTGGCTCCCGCCGCCGTCACATCATTTGCAGGCACATAAGGATTTTCAGAGGGTTGATATCGATCGCCATGCCATATGCATGCTCAGATGTGACATTTGTCCCTGCGATCTTACGATAATGAAAAGCGGAGGTATTATCCTGATTGATAGAGTCGATATCAGCCTGCTCGGCATCACGCGTCGTATCGTCTCCGTAAAACCGATCGATCCGATACATGGAATGAATCTCATATCCCTCCTGAAAAAAGTTCTAAAAAGATCTGTCGGCAATCCTCTGCGACCTTTGTATTCACAACCATCTCTCCCACCTGTATCTCATGCTCATAATTATAATGTAAGACCTTAAGGCAAGACAGGTCGTCGTAAGAAATATCCGGGTTATCTATATAAGATTTTCCCTTCATATCTTCTTTTTTGTTCCTCAGTAAAGCTGACTTGAAGTAAAATATTTGTCCGGATCATTCAGATCGAGGCTTGCCGCATCTAGAATCTGCCCTGCTTTCAGATCCTCGATGCTCTCTAAGATGGTCGTCTCCTGCCCTGCCGGGCGTTTCACTCTGACTTGCCGGTGCTTTTTCTTCCGAACTTTGCACCATTCCGTGCAGATATACGATGCCCAAAATCAGTACCACCAGCATGACGATAAGGCTTCCGTAGCGTATCCGATGGGAAGTTTTTTTCTTTCCGATTGTCTGCGCCTTTTTCTGCCATGCGCCGATCCCTCCTATTGCTATAAATTGCCTATTATACAAAAGAGGACCTCTTTCTATTCAGAAAGAAGTCCTCCTTACAGAAACTGCCGCAGACCGGAATCGAACCGGTACGATGTCACCACCACAGGATTTTAAGTCCTGCGCGTCTGCCAGTTCCGCCACTGCGGCCTGTTAGAGCACTTAGATGACAACAAGTGAAACGCCGTTGGCATCTTACGTGCGATACGTACTTGACCCTTAGTGAGAACGAACGCCAGTGATGTTCGAACTTAGTAGTCAAGTGTTGTTACGAGCACTTAGATGGTAACGAGTCGTCAGACGAAGTTGGCATCTTACGTGCAATGGGTGGTGGTGGATTCGAACCACCGAAGCAAGATGCAGCAGATTTACAGTCTGTCCCTTTGGCCACTCGGGAAACCACCCATTTCAAAACAAATTCATGTCCTGACAAAATAAGATTATAGCACAGGCTTTTTACGCACGCAAGAATTTTTTATTCGTCGTGTGGGTCTTTCATACCATATTTTTCCAGATCGACTCTGCCATTTTCTACCACAATACCATCCGCCTGAAGTCTCCTTGCCTGCTCCTCTGGTCCATCAAAAGCAAATGCACCGGAGAGTTGTCCTTTGGCATTGACAACACGAAAAACAGGGAATATGGTCCGGATCCGGGTTCTTGTGCAGGGCATTTCCGACCGCCCGGCACATTTTCTCATTGCCAGCCATCTTTGCCACCTGTGCATAAGTTGCCACATGCCCCTTTGGGATCCGCTTGACGGCTTCATATATACGCTTGGTCGGACTGTCCGTCACCAGATCATAACTTTCAGCGATCATCCGCTTGACATCAACATCCGGGATGGTTCCATCCAGCCGTATGGTATTCCAGTGCTCTTTATTCTGATGATAGCCGGGCAGGACAGCCTCGTAAGCATCCCCTCCAGAAATCCCGCCACTGGGGATCCACCTTGACATTCAAATGGATGAGTCCATCCATTTCATAAGTCCATAGAAACGCCTTTTTACTGCCCCCTGCACCCCGCACCAACTGCCAATTCGGATCATGGAAGGGTGCTTCCTGATAAGTTCCCGGAAATGACAGCCCATAGACTAAGGCGTCTTCTCTTGTCCTCACTTCGCCACCTGCACTTTCTTCTCTATACTTCCTGCTTAAAGACCATACCGCTGTTTGCCGTTAGACTAACATGCATCATACCGTCCTTGACGGCATACTTGGTTGGTACGATCGAATATCCTTTTTCGTTGGTGAGCATCGCCTGTACCATAAAACCATCTGCCACCTCAGCCAGATAGACCGGTACATCTGCCTCTAGGGTCTCCGCGCCTACATTGACAGCCACCACATAGCGTTCCTGCTCGTTAAAACGTCCATAGGAGATAAAGTTCTTCATCCGCTTTAGAATTTAAAGGAGCCGCGCCGCAAGGCACTGCTGCACTTATGCACCATGATCATATCCCGATGATAATCAACCAGAGGATAATCAGCGTTCCCCCACGGATAGGTACGACGGTTATCCGGGTCGGTAAAGCCACACACGCCTGCCTCGTCCCCATAGTATAAGGTCGGTGCTCCAGGCCAGGTCATCTGCATCAGGACTGCCACCTTATAAAGCGGTATATTGATATCCTCGGATGCTGCCGCCACCCCCAGCGCAGAGGCTCTGCCCACCTTATGATTGGTTCTGGTCAAAAAAGCGAGAATGGTCGTGATTTGACAACTGGTTCATGGCTGTATAAAGAGAGGAACCTGTAAATTTGGTCATATAATAACGCATGGCATTTTCAAACCGCTCACTGTCGCCCTGTGCTCCCGGCTCATAGGCATCACTGTGTTTCTCCATTCCAGTCACAAAATAAGAGATCGGCTCCATAAAAGCATCATAATTCATGACCGTATCCCAGGCATCGCCCTGTAACCAGGAAGACGCATCCCCATAATGCTCTGCCAAAATGATGGCATCGGGTTTGCACTCTTGACTGCTTTTACGGAAATCACGCCAGAACTGATGGTTGAATTCTGGGCTGTGCCCCTGCATCTGCTGCAACATCAAGTCGCCAGCCATCTGCATTGTAAAGGTGGAGAAACCCATTTTTCCCGATCTCCAAGATATATCGGTAGAGATCCTCCGAGCCCTCGTAATTGAGTTTCGGCAGGGTATCATGCCCCCACCAGCCCTCATACGTGCCATTGTCCGGCCACTGGTTTTCATCATAAAAATGAAAATAATCGTGATATGGGCTGTCTGCTGCTTCATAGGCTCCCGATGCATAGCCCTTGTCAGGGCGATAGATCTTTTCCCGGTTGAGCCATTTGTTAAAGGATCCGCAGTGATTAAAGACACCATCCAGGATCACACGGATGCCTCTGGCATGTGCCTCTGCGATAAAATCCGCAAAGAACTGATTGGATGCCTCCAGATTTTCCTTTGCCGTCACACGATTGATAAAACGACTTGCCCCGGCATTGTCCCTTGCACCTTCCGGCAGGGTCTGCCCTTGGTCTAAGACAATCTTGCCATAATGGGGATCGATATGGTCATAATCTGCAATATCGTATTTGTGGTTGGAAGGAGAGACAAACAACGGGTTGAAGTAGATAACCTCTACTCCCAGACTTTTCAGATAGTATAATTTCTGCCGCACCCCTTCCAGATCTCCGCCATAGAACTCAGCCACACCAAAATCGGCATTTGGCAGCTGGTTCCAATCCTTGATCTGTCGGCTCATAGTCTTAATGTAATGGTACTCATTGTCCAGCACATCATTGGCCGGATCTCCGTTGGCAAAACGGTCGACCAGAATCTGATACATGATAGCGCCCTTTGCCCAATCCGGCGTCGCAAAGCCCGGCAGGATGCGAAAGGCATACTCCGGTCGGATCTCCTGACTCACGCCGTATTTATCAAAATAGCATTGCTCCTGCTCATTCTCCCGAATTGAAAAACAATAGGAAAACGACTGGTCTCCCAACTGCACCTGTGTCTCATAGTAATCAAAACGCTCGCCTGCCTGTGCCGGGCGCATCAGGTAATGCGTATCCTGCGCCAGCAGATAGATCTCCTTGCATGCCCATGTGCGACACGCAGACGAATGGTGACCCGGTCGCCCGGATTTGCCTCCATAGGGATCACATACTGTCCTGTCTCATCGCTGTAAATTGCTTCTGTATTCATACTCTTATCCTCTTATCTCGCATGTTATCTTCTTTTATCATACTCAGTTTATCTTGTCTTTTCTAGGGATTTTTTGTAGATTTTCTCAAATACAGAAAAAATAAAATAGAAAGTAAAAAAGACAGTTTATCGAACGCTGTCTTTTTAGGGAGAAGGTATTTTTACTATGGGGTTAGCAAAAATATTTATATAATGTATTGGGGGTTTTTTACGATTGTTATTATATAATGCGTCCACCCATAAGTGTTCACAAAGTTACTAATTTTGCATAGATGTTTTTGTGCAACATGTACAAAAATGTCTTTCAAATAACAATCATAAGTCCTTTTCCCAACTTAAATTCCTTCCACAACCACGCCTTCTTCTTCCGGCTGCTTGGGACGGATCACCGCCAAAGAGAGCCTCAAACTCTGCACGTCCGATCTTTTCTTTTTTCCAGAAGGAGTTCTGCACACTTGTGTAAAACATCCTCATGCTCTTTGATCAGTCCAGTTGCCTTGGCATAACATTCCTGAATGATGCGCTTGACTTCGCCATCAATGGTCGATGCAACCTGCTCACCATAGCCTCTGGTGTGTGCCAGATCTCTTCCGATGAACACTTCATCATCATCATTATCGTAGTTGATCGGTCCGACTTCTGCGGAGAAACCATACTTGGTGACCATATCCTTGGCTGTCTGGGTCGCCTTCTTGATATCCGAAGATGCCCCTGTCGTGATGTCGTCAAAATGATCTCCTCCGCCACACGACCGCCCAGAGAAACGGTGATATCCTGTAACATCTTGCCCTTGGTGTTGAACATTTCATCCTTTTCCGGCAGCGGCATAGTATAACCCGCTGCTCCCTGTCCGGTCGGAATGATGGATACCGAATAGACCGGTCCGACATCCGGGAGGACATGGAAGAGAATGGCATGTCCAGCCTCGTGGTATGCCGTGATCTTCTTCTCTTTTTCGGAAATGATACGGCTCTTTTTCTCCGTACCCAGACCTACTTTGACAAAAGATCTCTTGATATCATTCTGGCAGATATAAACTCTGCCCTCTTTTGCCGCTAAGATTGCCGCCTCATTTAAGAGATTTTCCAGATCGGCTCCGGTAAAGCCTGCGGTCGTCTGTGCGATCTGTTTGAGATCCACATCATCCCCAAAGGCTTATTCTTGGCATGCACATGCAGGATCTCCTCACGTCCGCCAACATCCGGTCGTCCAACAAAGACTTTGCGGTCAAATCGTCCCGGACGCACGATCGTTTGATCCAGAATATCAACACGGTTGGTCGCTGCCATCACGATAATACCCTCGTTGACACCAAAACCATCCATCTCGGACAGCAGCTGATTCAAGGTCTGTTCACGCTCGTCATGTCCGCCGCCCATACCGGTTCCGCGTCGTCTTGCCACGGCATCGATCTCGTCGATAAAGACAATACAAGGCGCATTCTTCTTTGCCTCTGCAAAAAGGTCACGCACACGGGATGCACCGACACCTACAAACATTTCAACAAAATCAGATCCCGAAATACTGAAAAACGGCACGCCTGCCTCTCCGGCAACTGCCTTGGCAAGCAAAGTCTTACCGGTTCCCGGAGGTCCGACTAAGATCAGTCCCTTAGGAATACCGGCACCCACCTTGGTGTATTTTTGCCGGATCTTTCAGAAAATCTACAATCTCTTCTAACTCTTCTTTTCTTCTCTCAGACCTGCTACCTGTGCAAAACGCACCGGCATCTTGTCCTGCGTTGTCATCGTAGCACGGCTCTTGCCAAAATTCATCATCTTGGTATTGGCTCCGCCACCCACCTGTGCCTGTGCATTCATCATCATCATAAAGAGGATGAATACGACCGCAACAACGATCAGCATTGGGAGCAGGCTCTCCATGAAGCCGCTGTTGGGAACATCATTTAAACTGTAGTCAACGCCTGCCTCATCCAGGGTATCCTGCAACTCGCCTACATCAGACACATAGACGGTAAATTTCCCACCGGCAGTCGTTGTGATCGTCACCGATCCGGTCGGCACCTGTTCATTCTGGTGAATGACTGCGGATGCCACTTCGCCCTTTGCCAATGCCTTGTCAAACTGGCTGGAAGTATAAGTTGCCGTCTGTGGATTGGAAATGGAATACCAGATAAATACCACGATCAGGATCAGCACAACATATAAGCCCAGACCCACTCTATTCTTTTTCAATGATTGCCTCCTTTATAACTCTACAACCCCGATGTATGGCAGATTACGATACTTCTGGTCATAATCCAGACCATAGCCTACAACAAACTCATCCGGAATCGTGAATCCGACATAATCAACGTCCACATCTACCTCACGGCGATCCGGCTTATCTAACATGGTGCACAGACGAACGCTCTTGGCATTGCGCTCCTTAAATACATCCTGTAAAAAGTGCAGAGTGTTGCCGCTGTCGATGATATCCTCCACGATCAGGACATTGCGTCCATCTACCGGAATCTCGACATCATTCTTGATCTTGACCTCACCGGTAGATACGGTACCGGAACCATAACTGGAAGTTGTCATAAAATCGATCGTTACCGGAACGGTGATCCTTTTGCCAGTTCGCAGGCAAAGAAAGATGCGCCGCGCAGAATACAGATCACATATACGCTCTCTCCTTCATAGTCTTTGCTGATCTGCGCTCCCTAACTCTGCAATTCTTGCTGCCAGATCCGCCTCAGGGGGATCATCTCTCTGATTGTCTCACTCATTTTCATTTTCCTCCAAAATCTGTATTTTTAATATTCTTTTTTGTATGATCGTCTACTTTATAATACGTACTGATCCGATAACCAACCGCCCAGATCACATGGTCGCCATCGCATAAAAGCGGAACCCGATCGCGTTCCCACCTGGATACCTTTTCGTTGAAAATAATCCTGTAATGACTTGCGACCACCGGACGCCGTCACGGTCAGATAGTCTCCTTACGCCTATAGCGTAATTGAATAGCATTCTTTATCTTATCATAATCGAACCATTTCGTATAGAATTTTCTAGGAATTTCCATCTTGGGATCATAGGAAAAACTCGATACCTCTATATATTTTCCTGTCTCCGGCAAAGGGATACGGATTCCTTCTTGGATCTCCTCCGCCGAAAAAGTATGGCAAAGATCATCTTTTTCAAGGCCACTGTCCCCATCGCATTTCCAAGCCTTCGTATGCGGGCAACGCTCAAGCCATAAGGCAGTTCCACTCTGCGCCCCGTCTGCGCCGCTAAGAGTTGATCCAAGGCTTCCAAATGTGCCGTGCTGATGTCCCGCAGACCGGCTACATAAGCCGCCAGCCACAGGTATAGGACCTGACACCGCAAAAAGGAAGGCTGGTCTTTCAAAGGTTCTGCCAAGAGCAGATCTCCCTGCCTAGACTGGGCAAGCAGGTCTTTGCCACCTGTCGGATATAATCTGCCACCTGCCCCAGATATAAGGCTTCCCTGCCCAGATGATCGCCTGCCTGAGCATTGATCTTTTTTGCAGTTCCGGCATGACCTGATGACGCAGGCGGTTCCTGTCATAATGGATATCCGTATTCGTGCTGTCCTGGCAGTAGGTCTGCCCCAGACGCCAGATAGGCTTCCACTTGTGCCCGGCTTGAGGATAGGAAAGGACGGATGATACGTCCCTTTGACCGGCATGCCCCGCATGCCCTCCAGTCCCGTACCCCGCACCAGATGAAAAAGCATGGTCTCTCCGTTGTCTCCGGCATGATGGGCTAAGGCAATGCGCACCGGGTGCCCCAGTTCTTTTTCCCAAGCCTCGGCTTCCTGCGTAAGAACCGCATAACGCGCCTCCCGCGCTGCTTCCTCCACAGCCGTCTGCGCTAAAACCGCATCCTGCAGGCGGTCTTTGACCGATATGGTCCGCTCCTCTATTCCCAGATCCCGGCACAGTTCTTCTACGAAATATTGATCCCGCAGGCTCTCCTGTCCCCGGATGCCATGTTCTACATGAATACAGCGCAGACAGATCCCCAGACGGTCACGCATCTGCCATAGAAAGCGTAAGAGCGCCACAGAATCTGCCCCCACCCGACACGCCGACCAAGACACCGTCACCCGGATGTATGAGGTCTTCCTGCTCCATGAATCTGCAAACACTTTCTTCCCATTTTGCCTGCTGCATTTCTTACCTTTCCAACGCCTTCAAGACCAGCACGGTCATATCATCCGCCGCTGTCCCTCCGGTAAAGAGCAGGACACGCTCTATGATCTTTCGTGCAAATGTCACGGCATCTGTATCTGCCAGTTCTTCGATCAACTGACGCAGCATCGCTACCGCGTCCTCAACCTGCAAATATTCTAACACACCATCCGTAACGAGTACAAGATAGTCCCCTGCTTCCAGATAGGACCGAAAAGGCAGTGCCTCCAGGGAAGCACTGGCTCCCATAGGCAGGCTGTCCGCCTCGATCGCTTCCGTCCGCCTTTATGGCGCACAAAGGAGACATGTGCCCCCACCTTATAACAATCCACGATCCCGGTATATTCGTCCACCAGACAGGCATCCAGCGTCGAAAATCGTTCTGCCTCCGCGCCAAAGATCATTGCCGCATTCATCAGGCGCAATGCCATATCTATGGTAAAAACCGGCTTCGGCAAACTGCAAAAAAAAGGCTGACGACCGTATCACTCTCCTCGTGTGCCTGTCTTCCGCTGCCCATCCCATCGGATAGTGCCATAACAAAGACTCCCTGCTCCAAGCGTCTGGTGCCGAAACTGTCCCCGGAGATCGTCTGCCCCCCGCTGTAACATCTTGGCAACGCCATAGGTGCACTCCAGTTTCGGTCTTGTCACAAAGACATAGTCTGCCCGCTCGCGCCCCACAATACTGCGGTTCTGTTCAACCATCATAAGAGTTTGTCCGGTACAGGTCTCTATGATCGCCAGCACCTCCTTGCTGGTCATGCAGACACCGGCGCGCGCCGCCAGTTCCATAAGGATCCGACATGTTCCGTTTTTCCGCCGGTAAAAATGCAGATTCCATACCCTAAGCCCGACCTCGCGCAAATGGAAACGGATCTTTGCCAAAAAGCCAGCGTTCTTTGTCATCGCAAAGCCTGTCCGCCTCCATACAGTCTTCCATCACATATGCCATGGCATCGATCTGTCCGGCGATCATTTCCTATGCTCACACAGGCGGCGATACCATGCCAGATTTAACTCGGTACGCTCAAAGATCCCCAGTGCTTCCCGGATCAAAAGTTCCGCCCGCTCGCACTGCCGCCCGATCTTCTCCTGTAAGACCGGATCGATCTTTTGTCCTTTTTCTGCCTGGGCAAACAACTGCTCCATGGCAAGTGACATGGCACTCCCCTGTGCCAGACATGTCTCGTAGCGTCCACAATCTCCGCAGATCCGTCCCCGCAACTCCTGCTGCATGGCGACAAATCCCATGCCTGCTTCCCCTTCTTTCGGTCTTACCAGCGCCTCCATGCTCTGTGCCAGCCCACTCATGGCTCTGGAATATTCTCTTGCCTGGAGGGAAGGACACGGGTACCGGTCTTTTTTGCATACTGTGCCAGACCTCCTCAAAAAGATCCATCCCCCGACAGGTAAAATAGGCTCCACCAGCCACCAAAAGCCCCTCCAGCACTGGCAGGATTCCATAGGGAAAGGTCATGGTCTGTGTCGCCGTCATCACGCGTCCGCCATAGGTGATCGCCAATTGGGATCATGCCCAAAAGGCTTGTCTGCCCCATGCGACGCACCAATATATGCATATGCCAGAAGATCGCAAGTACCACCATCCAGACTAAAAATGTCACGCCGTAGCGAAAGAGGGCTGCGATCGGCAAAAAGAGTACCATCCACAAATAGGAAAACGGCACACACAATCGCCTGTTCTCCTCGTTCAGATAACACGCCCCAAATATGACTGCCACAAAAAGGATAGCATCCCAGCATCTTAATATGGCAGGCCAACAGCCCCAGAAGCAGATAAATCAAAGTTCTTGCAATCTTGTCTTTCATAATGTGCCTCCTATTTCACTTGCAGAGGCTATTATAAAGGACTTCCCTGCATTATTTGTCAAAGGAAGTCCTGCTTATCTTTTTCTATCATCTTTATGTTCTATTTTTCGCGAAAAATCGTCTCATTATCATAAACCAAGCCCAATTTATCCTTGGCAACTTTTTCTTTGTATTCATCCGACTGGATATACTGTTCCTGTTCCTCCAGTTCCTTTTGCTTGTCCCTCTTGCTCGCTCAGTTCATTCTGCTTGGTCTGCTCCGTCTGCACCAAGGCCTCATTCTTCTGGTATAGGCGCACCATCTGCACGGAGAGCACCAGCACTAAGAATATACCAATGCAGAGAAAAGAGATCCTTCCTGCGCTATTTCTATTTTTCTTTTTCTTTCTCGGTCTTCTATATCGGTACTTTTTTCTTTTTGTTCTGTCCATTTTTTCACAGCTTTTTCCCCATATAGCGGTAAAGGCTTGAAAAAAATTTACAGATGACAGCAAGTGGGACATACAATATCCGTCTTGCCAACTTACTACCTATAGCATAATACAAAATCATCCCGGCTGCACCTATAAATAATTGACAAAAAAACGTAAAATCCCCTCCGTTTCTGCATTTTGTACCTGCCAAATAACAAGACCTGCAACGATCCAATAGGAAAAAATCGCCCAGAGCCGCCCCCTCTTTGGTAATTTTGCTGATGCGTCGCAGGGTGCGGATTAGAAGCCGGGATCGTATCCCAATCCCAGACCTATGCCCAGAAGAAACATGACCCAGAGGATATGTCCCTGTTCCGTCACAAAAGAATACAAATGCATTATTTAAACATCCGTCCTAAAAAATAAAAATATTATGTCAGAGGTCTGCCTCCAAAATAACCTCGCCCATCGCCTTAGCGGAGACAACTCCAGCCTTGAACTTAGGAGCCTTAGTGCAATTGTCATCTCAGCGCCAGTCTGTGGATTTCTTCCTGTTCTTGCTGCTCTCTCAGATACCTCGAAAGTACCGAATCCACTTCTGCAACAACACTTTAATGCTCTTGCATCCTTTTTAGGTGCCTAGCCAGACAGCCTAATTCTGTTTTGTTCTTTATCTTTCCATACCAAAGGGTCAGAGGTTCCCAAATTGCCTGTTTTTTTTCCATTTCTAAGATCTTCTGACCGATGAACTTAAATCCAGTCAAAACTTCAACCAATTCGATGCCGTAGTAGTCTGCGATCGCATCTGCCATGTTGGTAGAGACGATTGAACGCACAAAGACACCATCTTCCGGCAGTCCCTGTAACTCTTTCTTTTTTGTCCGATCAGATAATCGCCGATCAGACAGCCTGACATATTACCGGTCAGAGGATGATACTCGCCGGTCTTGGCATCCTTGACATATACGCCAAGTCGGTCAGCATCCGGGTCTGTCGCAAGAACAAGATCAGCATCCACTTTCTTTGCCAATGCCAGTCCCAAAATGAAGGCTTCCTTTGCCTCCGGGTTCGGATAGGAAACGGTAGGGAAATCTCCATCCGGCAATTCCTGCTCCGGTACCACATAGACATTGGTAAAGCCAAGTTCTTTTTAAGACACGTCGCACCGGGATGTTTCCGGTACCATGCAGTGGTGTGTAAACGACCTTGATCTGAGATCCCACTGCATCAATAGCATCCTGATGTACGACTAATTTCTTTAACTCTTCGATATAAGGATCGTCGATATCCGCACCGATCGTCTGATACAGACCTGCTGCAATGGCTGCATCCTTGTCCATCTTCTTGCATACAGCGTAGTCTGAGATCGCCTTAACCTCGTTCATGATGCCGCTGTCATGTGGCGGTGTGATCTGCGCACCATCTTCCCAATATACTTTGTAGCCATTGTACTCTGGTGGATTATGACTTGCAGTAATATTAATACCAGCAATTGTATGTAATTTACGTACAGCATAAGATAATTCCGGTGTTGGACGAAGGATTCAAACACATATGCCTTAATGCCGTTTGCTGCTAAGCAAAGTGCTGCTACATCTGCGAATTCAGGTGACATATGTCTGGAATCGTAGGCGATCGCTACGCCGCGATCCTGACCGCCGACCTTTAAGATGTAGTTGGCAAGCCCCTGTGTTGCCTTGCGCACGGTATATTCATTCATACGATTACAGCCTGCACCGATAATACCACGGAGACCGCGGTGCCAAATTCCAATTCCGTGTAGAATCTCTCCTCGATCTCCTTCTCATCTCCTGCGATCTGACGCAGTTCTTCCTTTGTAGCCTCATCCATGTAGTCGCTTTCCAGCCACTGCATATACTGCTCTTTGTAACCCATAGTATCCTCCTTATATGTGTTCTGTTTTTATGATAATTGCCAGACTAATTTTCGTCAAGCAATGTAGATAACATCTTTGAAATGGTCGTCAGGTAGTCCGTATCCGTAAGACTGGAAGAACTGCTGTCCGAAGTCTTGGACGAACTGCTCTTACTTGATGAACTCTTGCTGGTCGATCCGGTAGACTTGTTACTATTGGTACTGCTGTTTGATGAACCGCTGCTCTTACCGGTATCGGAAGATGTTGATGTATCTTCTTCACTCTGCTTATCCCCTGTCGTGCTCTCACTTTCTGCCAGATCCAGTGAGATCGTCGCACTTTCGGAATTGACGATCAGTGTCTTTTGCCAGTCATCATATCCCTCTGCCACAACCTTTAGGGTATGAGATCCATAGGTAACCGGCACTGCCTGTCCGACCGTGATCTGCTGTCCGTCAATGTAGACCGATGCACCTGCCACTTCAGATGTAACCGTCAACTGACATACTTTTGGTCCACTGCCTTTTAACTGATCAAGATCAACTAACGTTGTCTCTCCGCGTGCCACGGTATATGTCCCGGTTCCGCCATAGCCCTTGTTGGCAACCGTGATGGCATAGGTTCCTTCCGGCACCTCCAGAAGCATATCCCCAGTGATCTTAGTAAAGATCCGGTTGCCGATACAGATCATACTATCCACAAAGATGGAAGAATTCTGCAATTGGATATACCCATGCCCAGTCGTCACAATGACGGACCAGACCTCTTTGTCCTTGCCAATAACCTGCAAGGTGTCATCCGTCCCGATCATATCCAAACTAATGCTTGCATCCTGAGAAAAAGCCATAGTATTGAAGTGATCCGGTACTGGGTCTGCCCGATCGTAAAGATCCCTTTTCCCATGTCGATCTTTGTAATTGGTGACATCTGTCTGATTCCAGACCTGATCAGACATCTTCACGCTGCTCAGGGCAGATGCCGCCGTAATGTCCCCTGAGTTGTACAACCTGCCCTGGTGTAAAATGGATCGAACTATAAGAATCCCCATACTTATCCATAAAACGGGTTCCCAGCGTATAAGCATAGCGCACCTGACGTTCAGACTCCGGCGCATACAGGGTCATCGTCTCTCCCACCATATCCATTTGTTCAATAACAAAATCCTGCGTATCTTCTTCCGTGTCTGCCTTCTCCTCCTCTTGCTTTGCGGCAGGCGCACGATAGGTAAAAGGTTCGTTCGATTCCTTTTCCCACAGGCACTCAGAGCGCCAAGACAAGCAAGCAGACACAGCAGAATACCGCTTGTTTTTCTTATGTTTTTCATAGGTCGATTATAAACTATTCCGCCAGATTATACAATAAGACCAGAAATTCCTGACGTGCCTTCTCCTGCGCCAGGATCTGCCGCAATTTGTCACCGTCACGCTTGGACGACCATGTCTTTTTGTTGTTATTGTAATGATTGACGATCTTCCAGAATTTTTCCGGGTACAAAAGGCGCAGATAGAGTTGCTGCAACTCCCCGTGCGGAAAGGGCGGACGCTCTGGTAGGTCATGAGCATCTGCCTGCCCAGTTCCGCGTTCCAGCGGTTCTTTCCAGGGCTTTTCTCGTATATTTTGCCAGATCGCTCATGGCGCTGTCCATGCGCATGCTCTCAAAATGCTGTATGTGCGAAGTTCCGCTGCAATCCAAGACATTGTGATGGTGATAATCGCCATGGCATAACTGTAATTCTTTCCTTTAGGGAAAGTATCTCTTCTTCCACTTGCTCCCCCTGTCCGTAAAAAAGTCCTGGGTATGCCTGCTCGTACAAGTCCTCAAATCCGTCTTCTTTTTCTTCTTGCGGATATAATTCCGCAGGTTCTTAAGTTCCCGGTTATGCCGTCTGACTTCCTCCGCCAGCAGATGCTGCGGCGCAAAAGACCTCCTTTTTGTCTGTCTCTATCGTTTCCAACTGCAAGTGCAGGTCTGCCAGTTTTCTTGCCCCCTCCAAGACCTCAAAGGCATTTTTGACGTCACACTCCCGCCCGGGCTGGTAAGACTTTAAAACATAGGTCGGTCCGCCTTCTTCCCGGACCGCATATGCCCCCTCCTGTGTCGGCAGGATCTGCTCCACAGCAGGATCCCAGGTCTTTAGTTCTGCCAGCACCTGCGCCAGTCCTTGTGCTTTTTCCATGGATCCGGTAAAGACTTTAACATATAGACCGCCCCTGCCGTATGTATAAAAAGACTCCCCCTTCCTTTTGTCACGCCCGTAACTTCCAGAGCATAGGCTCCCAGCAAATTTTCTCCCTGTCCCAGACGCGGAATAACAACCTGTGTTTCTCTATATTTTCACATAAAAAATCCTCCATAAGACGAACATGATGCTTCGATATCTGTTCATCTTATGAAGGAATCCTTCAGATTATACCTATCTATCCCTGCTGTTCCAACTCTTTTTTCTTGCCTCTGCAAGTAAAGGATCTCTTTGGTATTACATGCCGGGTCTTCGACCACCTTGGCAAAGAGTTTATCCAGGACCTGACCGATCTGTTTTCCCTGTGGCAGACCCAATGCCAAAAAGTTCCTTGCCGTTGATAAGCAAGATCCTTTTTCTGTATGCAGGCATGGTCTGCTAAGATCTCCTCGTAGAGTTCTTCAAAACGGTCGATCGCCTCTAATTTTTTCCGCCCGCATATAGGTGCTCTGCGCCAGAGCGTCTGCACGCTTGACCGTAAAGAAGTTTGACCAGTTCTGTCTGTATCCTCTCTGCACTGATCTTTTCAATCGTCGTGCCAGTTCCCGGATCGCCGCAAAGGTCTGTTCTTCCACTTCAAAACCAAGCTGTGCCGCAAACCGCAATGCCCGAAGCATCCGCAATGCATCCTCCGTAAAACCCTCTTTTTGGATTTCCCACGCAGCGGATCACTTTTTTTGCAGATCACCCATTCCGTCAAAGGCATCCACCAGCCCACGGCTCTCATTGTACGCCATGGCATTAATCGTAGAATCCCGGCGTTTTAAATCCTCTAATAAATTCGCCGTATAAGTAACTTCTTTCGGATGACGGGCATCTTCATATTCGCCGTCGATCCGATAAGTCGTTACTTCAAAGCCTTCATGCTCTAACATGACCGTTACGGTTCCATGTTGATTCCGGTATCGATCGTATGTGAAAACAGCCGTTTTACATCCTGCGGCTTTGCCGAAGTGGTAATATCCCAGTCCTGCGGCGTTCTTCCAAGGACACTGTCCCGGATACAGCCGCCAACCGCAAATGCTTCATAGCCTGCCGCTTCAAGCGTCTTTATGATGTTGTCTACTTTAACGGGAAGCTGTATCCTCATACGATTCCTTTCTATTACATTGCGTCATTGCATAGCATTACAAATTTTAATATGCTTTTCCCCAGTATACCAGTTTGTGTGCCGGTTTTCCACAGCAGACACAGGTATCTGCGATATGCTCCTGATCTTCAAACGGCATACAACGGAAGTTGCTGTTGTCTCTTCTTTGATCTTGTCCTCACATGCCTGATCGCCGCACCACATTCCGCGGATGAATCCCGGCTTATTTTCTACGGCTCTCTTAAATTCTGCATAGTCATGTGCATCGGAAATGGGAATCACGATGTGCTTTCGCACGTTCAAACATTTCTCTTTGGATCGTTTCTAATAATTCTTTTACAGTCTGTGCCACATCCTCAATCGCACACTCTGTCTTTTCTCTGGTGTCACGACGTACCAGTACGCATTTTCCTGCCTCGATGTCTTTTGGTCCTAACTCTACACGAACCGGGATTCCACGCATTTCCTGTTCGAGAATTTCCATCCCGGACTCTTGTCACTGTCATCTAATCCGGCTGCGATTCCTGCCTGCACTAAGCCTTCTTTTACTTCCTGTGCTTTTCTAAAACACCCTCTTTGTGCTGCTGGATCGGAATTACCATGGTCTGTACCGGTGCAATTCTAGGTGGAAGCACCAGACCTGAGTCATCTCCATGTACCATGATGATCGCACCGATCATACGGGTTGTCATACCCCAGGATGTCTGATGTACATACTGTAATTTATTATTCTTATCGGTATACTGGATTCCAAATGCTTTTGCAAATCCATCGCCAAAGTTATGGCTGGTACCGGACTGCAGTGCTTTTCCGTCATGCATCAATGCTTCGATCGTATACGTTGCCTCTGCTCCTGCAAATTTTTCCTTTTCTGTCTTTCTACCACGGATGACCGGCATCGCTAAGACTTCCTCACAGAAGTCAGCATAGAGATTTAACATCTGAACGGTTCTCTCTTCTGCCTCTTCTGCTGTTGCATGTGCCGTATGGCCTTCCTGCCATAAAATTCTCTGGAACGAAAAACGGTCTTGTCTCTTTTTCCCATCTTACCACGGAACACCACTGGTTATACAGTTTTGGCAGGTCACTGTAGGACTGGATGTCATCTTTATAAAATCACAGAACAGGGTCTCTGAAGTCGGTCTGACACAGAGTCTTTCCTGTAACTCGCTCAATCCTCCATGTGTAACCCATGCAACTTCAGGCGCAAAGCCTTCAACATGGTCTTTTTTCTTTCTGGAGCAGGCTCTCCGGTATGAACATTGGCATGTAGACATTTTCCACACCTGTCTCTTTGAATCTGCGGTCTAACTCTTTCTGGATATTTTCCCTTGACATCAGCGGACTTTGCCTTATTTTTTAGGTAAAACTAAGATCAAAAAATGCACCCCTAAGATCGCACCCCAGCATCCCATGATCTCCAGTCCCAGATAAATACATGCCAGAACAATGAGAGGATCAGCACCGACGCTCCTGCCGATGAGTTTTGGTTCCAGATACTGACGGAGCAGGCTGGTGCCCCCTGCCAAAAAAAAGATAATAGATGCCAAGCCCAATCTTCTTTTGCAGGAACATGACGACCGCCCAGGGCAAAAAGATCAGTGATGTTCCGATAAAAGGCGGGGCATCACAAAAACCGATAAAAACGCCCACCAAAACCGCATAGGGGTTGCCCGTCAAGAGCAGGGGCAACAATACAGATCGCCGTGATGATCGGCATGATGATCCCCTGGGCGCGCAGATAATCGCCGCCTACCACGGACGAATTTTTTGCCAGAGACACAACCACCTGCCCGAAAGGTATTCTTTTTAATCTGCTCCTGTAAAAAGGGCATAATCCTTGGTCATAAGGATGGTCGCCACCAAGGTCACCGCCAGAGCCACCATGCCGCCCAAGGTATCCTGCATGCCGCCGAAAGGTGACGCCACGTTGTCTACAAAATGGTCAAGCATCTGTTCTGTGTTAAATTTTGCCATGAGTTTTCGTAGGCTTCCCCGAACAGACCGGACTCCTTTGCCCCCTCCCAATACAAGAGTTCTTCCCCGCCGCCCCCACAGATCCATAAATTCCTTTACCAGATACCAGAGCAGCAGGCAGACACCGCCCACGATCGGGAGATTGCGCAGGATCAGAAGAGTCTTATGCTCTTTTTTTTCCTGCATGCCGACCGCCGAAAAGCGCCCGCCAGATAAAAGGCTACAAAAAGGGAAGCACCATCGGCAGCAGCCACTTCATAAAGGCATATACCAAGAGGGTGATTCCCAGTAGTTTAATTGTATTTCTGATAAAATGATAATTCTGCTCCATAGGATCAGTATGTAGCAAATTCTTCCTTTTTATGCAAAGAAGTCACCGAACTCTGCCACGAGGCTTGATGGAAAAATCCATGCCCTCCTCGCTGACCGGATGCGTAAACTGCAGGCGGTAGGAGCAGAGACAAAGCGGTTCTCCGGTACGGCTGCCACCGTATTTGACATCGCCTAAGATCGGTGCCGTACGGCTTGCCAGTTGTACGCGGATCTGGTGGAAACGACCGGTATCCAGATGGATATCCAAGAGGCTGCGATCATCCAGACGCTTGACCACTTCATAGGAAAGCGCGCTTTCTTTGCCCCCTTGGGTTACTTTCCGTAACCACCATGGCACGGTTCTTTCTCCCATCTTTTACAACATAATCTTCCAAAACGCCTGTCTCCGGTATATTCTCTCTGGTCACGATGGCGTAATAATATTTGGCAAACTGCCTTGCCTTTAATTCTTTGCCAAGAATGGCTGCTGCCGCCGCATTTTTTGCAAAGACCAATACTCCTCGACCGGCTGATCCAGACGGTGGATCACCCCTATAGTCGCTCTCGCCCTTTGCCACACGATAATTGCGGATCATGCTGACCATATCCGGCTCTGTCATCTTGGCGGTCTGCGTTGCGACCCCTGCCGGCTTATAGCAGACCAGCACATCCTCATCCTCAAATAATACCTCTAACTCCATACTTTCTCCTTCCGCGCCAAGCCGCTATGCCCCCATAGGCGGCTGCGCTTTCTTTATACCTTGAACCGATATCCCACGCCCCCAGATCGTCTCGATGTATTGTGGTTTATTGGTATTCAATTCTATCTTTTCACGGATCTTCTTGATATGAACGGTGACCGTCGCGATGTCTCCGACCGAATCCATATCCCAGATCTCCTTGAACAATTCCTGCTTGCTAAAGACATGATTTGGATGCTCTGCCAGAAATGCCAGAAGTTCGAACTCCTTGGTCGTAAACTGTGTTTCCTCGCCCCGGATCCATACACGTCTTGCCGACTTGTCGATCTTGATATCACGGATCTGAAGGTATCGCCTTGGGTCTGCTGATTGCTGCCCACCAGACGGTCATACCGTGCCAGATGAGCCTTTACCCCTTGCAACTAATTCGCTCGGTGAAAACGGCTTGGTGATATAGTCATCCGCGCCCAGTCCCAATCCACGGATCATTTGTCGATATCCTCTTTCTTGGCAGAAACCATAAGGATCGGCGTATTCTTGACCTGACGGATCCTGCGGCAGATCTCAAAGCCATCCATATCCGGCAGCATGAGATCCAGCACAAAAGATATCAAAATCTTCTGCTAGGGCACGCTCGCATCCCTTGACGCCATTCTCCTCGATCACGACCTCAAAATCCGATAACTCCAGATAGTCCTTTTCCAGTTCCGCGATCGCTAGTTCATCCTCGATAATAAGTACTCTACTCATTTTGGTACCTCCTGATATTTTCGTAAAACAAAGTACATGACTGTACCTACATTCTCTTTGCTGGTTGCCCAGATTTTTCCACCATGATCCTCAATGATCTTTTTTGACAATGGAAAGTCCGATACCGCTTCCGCCTGCCGCAGAATTGCGCGAAGCATCTGCCCGGTAAAAGCGGTCAAAAATATCTGGCAGGTCTTTGTTGGAAATACCCTCGCCGTTGTCCTCGATCTCGACCTGGATAAAGTCGCCCACATCCTTGATCCGCATACTGATAAAGGACGGCTCCTCTGCCCGCATATACTTGATGGCATTGCCGATGATATTGTGGATGACCCTGCCAAGCCTGCTCCGGGTCAGCAATCATCAGGGTATCTTCATCTACATAATTAAAGAAAGTCAGCTGCATGTGCTGATTTTCCAGATCCATTTCCAACTCTTCCATACAGTCGGTGAAGTAGTCCTTGACGTTTAGTTTGTGGAAATTGTATGGGATCTTATTGGTATCGATATTGCTGTATAAGGTCAGTTCATTGATGAGGGTGTTCATCTCATTTGCCTTGTTGTAGATGGTCTTTAGATAGCGTTCCTGCTTCTCCGGTGTGTCCGCCACCCCATCTAAGATCCCTCCGAATAACCCTTGATCGCCGTGATCGGCGTCTTTAGGTCATGAGCGATATTGGAGATCAGCATACGGTGTTCCTGCTCCGCATCCAGTTTCTCCTGCGCATTCATCTGCAAGCGCTTGCGCATGGCCTCAAAACTCTCACTGAGTTCACTGATCCATCATGTCCCTTGGTATCAATGGAAAAATCCAGATTGCCGTCCCGGATATTCTCTGCCGCCTTATTGAGTTGGCGCAGACGGGAAATGATACCGCTGTATGTCCAGATCACTAAGATCGCCGCTGTAAAAAGAGGATCGAGGATCACAGAGATCGTAACATCGACCACCAGATTCTTAAAATCCGGCAAATGGGCGATATACTCATAACTGGTACTGGACCATTGGATGTTCAGCGTTGGCAAGATCGTATTGATGGCATATAGCCCTATGGCTGCCATGATAATCGGTACAAATATGATAATGCAAAAAGGATATGACAAGTCGCGTCCGTAACTTCATAAACCATTCCATCCTTTATATAGAAAAAAGTCGTGGGATGTCTCATTATGCTTCATTATATCACTTCATCCCCTGTCTGTTTGTAGATCCAAAGTGACCATATTTTTCAGGTCTTCTCAAATCTAACATTTTGATAATTCCAGCCGGACGAAGGTCGAAGCATCTTGATCTCTCGAACGAAATGATTTCCACTAACTTCTCATCAGATAAGCTTGCCTGTACCGAAAGTATCAACCATGACAGAAGTAGGCTGTGCAACACCGAATGGCATAAGATAACTGAATCTCGCATCCTATCAGCCAGACCTGCTGCAACGATGTTCTTTGCAACATAACGTGCTGCATAGGCTGCCGAACGGTCCACCTTAGTCGGGTCTTTTCCAGAAAAAGCTCCGCCGCCGTGACGACCCATGCCGCCGTAGGTATCTACGATAATCTTACGTCCGGTAAGACCCTGCATCACCGTGTGGTCCACCAATAACGAAACGTCCGGTCGGGTTGATGAAGAACTTTGTCTCATCATCAATCATGTTCTTTTGGAAGAATCTCATCAAAGACATATTTTTGATGTCTTCATGGATCTGTTCTTGTGTTACATCTTCGTCATGCTGTGTAGAAAGAACAACTGCCTCAAGACGTACTTTGGTTTACCAGCCTCATCATATTCAACGGAAACCTGTGTCTTTCCGTCTGGTCTTAAGTAAGAAAGTGTACCATCTTTACGAACCTTAGTAAGTTGAAGTGCCAATTTATGAGCCAAAGAAATCGGATAAGGCATATAATTCTTCTGTCTCGTTACTGGCGTAACCGAACATCATACCCTGATCGCCGGCACCGGTATCCAGATCAATCTGTCGTCAAATTTTGTTTTCTTTTTGCTTCAAGAGCCTTATCAACACCCATAGCAATATCAGCTGACTGCTTATCTACTGCAACCATCACTGCACAGGTATTGCCGTCAAAACCCTTCTTACCATCATCATAACCGATATCAAGAACCGTCTTACGAACGATTTTGGAATATCAATATCTGCCTTTACTTGGTAATCTCACCTGTTACCAGTACAAATCCTGTACATGCTGCTGTCTCACATGCCACACGGCTCATAGGGTCCTGTTCCATACAAGCATCTAAGATTGCATCTGATACAGCATCACAGACCTTGTCCGGATGTCCTTCTGTAACAGACTCTGAAGTAAAAATAATTTTTCCATTTTTTCTTCCTTTCTGTATTCCCTTTGGTTCCTTTTTAACACCTCAAATCTTCAATTTCAAAAAATCCGCCATAAGCGGATTTAACCCATCCTGCACAAAGAATAATCAAATCCCTTATTGTTGGAGTTACTCGCTCAGGTAGGCACCTTCCATCTTCCGGGGTTGCCGTGGTTTCATCGGAATGTTCTCCGCCACTCTGAATAAGAGAAAATACGATATGGAATTTTCAAATCTGTGACTTTCATCAGTGATGACTTTACACCCCATATGGGTATTTGTCAAGAAATCCCCCTATACAATTCCTGCATTTTGTAGTCGTCTCCTAGTCAGGCACCTTCAATCTGTATATATTTGCCCATTTTGGCATTTTTCTTAAGAGAGATATATTTTCGACGTAAATCGTCAGAAAACTATTGCCAGATGGGAGATATTACATGTATATAATATCTCTGTGTGTATAATTTTCTTTCATTTACTGAAAATTACACACCTTTTTTGGGGGGAAGAACATAATATGATAAAAGTAAGCGTAAACCGATTACAAGCCGGCATGGTCGTTGCCAAGCCGATCGTTAACAAAAGAGGACAGACCATCGCATCTGCCGGGGCCAGTCTGACATCACAGTTGATCGCCTGTTATCCTTAAAGACAAAAGCAGGACCGTTATGATCGATGAAAATTCGATTAACAGAATCATTGAACAGGCAGTCACACTGGAAGTTGCCGAGCCAAAGCCAGTGTCTCCTGATAAAAAGATTTGGTCGAAAACCGGTCACAGAGCAAATCGACAGAGACTCGGAACATGAGGTCCATATTCTCGAGACAACGTCGCATAACAGCGCATACAGTCCAAAAGTTTCAGGCATTTCAGACCTCTTATACAAATTTCAACAACTCTTAAAGGATTTTGGTCATCATTGCAGGACAGGTTGAATGCATGTGACCATCTTCTGTCGAGGCAGCATCCAAAATTTAATCTTCAGAAACCAAACTTCCATTGGAAGTTTTTGACATGATCATACCATGCGTTCTGTCGATGATTCCGTCTACGCCCATTCTTTGAATGTCGCTTTGATCTCCAGAGCCATCGGTAAATGGATGCAGTTCTCCAAGGAAGATTTGAACACCCTGACCTTGGCAGGGCTTTTACATGATATCGGCAAGACCCAATTCCCTTCTGAGATTTTAAATAAACAAACAAACTGACCGATGAGGAATTTGACATCATCCGTTCCCATGCCAAACTGGGACACAAGATTTAAGGACACCGACCTGGATTTCGTATCAAGTTGGCAGCCTGTCAACATCACGAACGTTATGACGGAAGCGGTTATCCACGCGGTCTGGAATCCGATGAAATCGATACTTTTGCTTCCATCGTTGCCATCGCTGATGTATATGATGCCATGACGGCAGCACGCTCTTACCGTGCTCCCTTTGTCTTTTCAGGTCATTGCCGCTTTTGAAGATGACGGTTTCTAAATACAACCCAAAATCATCTTTACCTTTTTTGCAGCATGTGGCAGCCTGCTACAACAACAGCCGTGTCCTTTTAAGTGACGGCAGAAGTGGAAGATTATTCTTTCTCAACAAAATACCTTATCCCGTCCGATTCGTCGACACTGTCGAGCATGGCTTGATTTGACCTTATCCCAGTCTGCCAACAAGGATCTGTTCATCAAGGCAATGCCTTTAACATTTCTTATAAAATCAAAAACGGCTATCTTTATCACATACATGACAAAGATAGCCGTCTTTTTATCTTTCATTCTATGATCTAGGAAACCCGAAGCATAAACTTCTGGATCTCTTTTTCCAATTTGTCCGTTCGATCTTTGCGCCCAGACTGCGCAACTTGATCTCGAAATCCTCATAACCGCGCTGGATGAAATGAATATCTTCCACGATGGTAATGCCATCTGCTGCAAGCCCGGCAATGACAAGGGCTGCACCTGCACGCAGATCCGGTGCACTCACGCGCGCACCTGTGTATTCCTCTAATGCCACGGATAATGGCAATATTGCTCTCCACCTTGATATCTGCTCCCATGCGGGAAAGTTCATCCACGTACTTGAAGCGGTTCTCAAAATGCTCTCGGTAACGGTAGACGTACCATCTGCCATACCAAGCACAACCGTCATCTGCGGCTGCATATCTGTCGGAAATCCCGGATACGGAAGCGTCGTGATCTGGGTATGGGTCAAGCCCTTGTTGGCAACAATACGAACAGCATCATCAAATTCCTCGATCATACAGCCTGCCTCGATCGACTTGGCAGATGTAGGCCCAAATGCTTTGGAATAACATTTTTTGATCAGGACATCACCCTTGGTCGCTGCTGCCGCGCACATAAAGGTTCCCGCCTCGATCGATCCGGAATGACAGAATAAGATGTCTTGTGTAACTTTTCCACACCTACGATACGGATCACATCCGTACCTGCACCACGTATATTGGCACCCATGCTGTTTAAGAAGTTGGCAACATCTACGACATGCGGCTCCTTAGCGGCATTTTCGATCGCGGTCTTGCCCTCGGCAAGTGCCGCTGCCATAAAAGTACATTGATCGTAGCACCGACAGATACCTTATCCATGTAGATATGGCTGCCTACCAGATGGTCTGCCTTTGCAGAGATCAAGCCATAACTGATGTCCACATCAGCGCCCAGTGCCTTGAATCCTTTGACATGCAGGTCGATCGGTCGGCTGCCGATCACGCAACCACCCGGCAATGCTACTTCTGCTCTTTTGTATTTTCCAAGTAAGGCTCCCAGAAGATAATAGGAAGCACGGATCTTTTTGATGTATTCATAATCTACGTTCAACTGTCCGATGGTTGATCCGTTGATGCGCGCTGTGTGCCGGTCTACGCGCTCTACCACTGCGCCGATATCGCTCAAAGCATCCAGCATGATGTTGATATCCCGCACATCCGGCAGATTATCTATGGTCACTGTCTCATCCGTCATAATGGACGCTGCAAGAATTGCGAGCGCTGCATTCTTGGCACCACCGATCTCTACTTCCCCTACGATCGGTTCCCCTTAATTACGAATTGTTCCATATAACACCTCGTTACTCATTTATTCCAAAGGCTCTCGCCTATATTTACCCATTGATAAAAGACATTATAGCACATACTACATCATATGCACCAGTAAATCTTGCGTCACTTGAAAAAGTCAATCTATTTGCCACATACAAACTGACTGCGATACAATTTCGCATAATATCCGTTCTTCTCCAACAATTCCTGATGATTTCCCTGTTCTAAGACCTTACCGTCCTGCATATAGAGGATCACATCTGCTTCGCGGATCGTGGAAAGTCTGTGTGCTACGACAAAGGTTGTTCTGCCTTCCATCATGGTCTGGAAAGCCTCCTGTATCTTCATCTCCGTACGCGTATCAATGGAAGATGTCGCCTCATCCAAGATCAGCATAGGCGGCAATGCCAGCATCAGGCGGGCAATACAAAGAAGTTGCTTTTCTCCCTGCGAAAGACTGCCGTCATCGCCCTTGATATAAGTATCATACCCATTTGGCAAACGTTTGATAAATTCATGCGCATGGGAAGTTCTGGCTGCCTGCACCATCTCTTCTTCTGTCGCATCCGGGTTGGCAAACAAAAGGTTTTCCCGGATAGTGCCCTCTTTCAGCCAGGTCTCCTGTAAAACCATGCCGAATTTTTCACGCAGGTTGGCACGCGAGATAGACCGGATATCGACACCATCAATGGTGATCTTGCCATGTGTCGTATCATAGAAGCGCATAAGCAGGTTGATAAGCGTCGTCTTACCGCTTCCGGTCGGTCCGACAATAGCAATACGCTGTCCCGGCTCTACGGTCAGATTTAAGTGCTCAATGAGCGGTTTGCTCGGATCATAGGAAAACGCCACGTCCTCAAATACGATCTTTCCTTCCACATCCGACAGATGATTTTCCCGGCTCTCCTCCACTGCCGGTGCATCAATGATCTCAAAAATACGCGCTGCGCAGGCAATGGCGTTCTGTAATTCCGTGACAACGCCGGAGATTTCATTGAAAGGCTTGGCATACTGGCTTGCATAGCCTAAGAAACTGGTCAGTCCACCGACCGTGATGCCGCCGAAGATCGCAAGAATGGCACCTGCGACACCCACACCACTGTAGATCGGACTGTTGACAAAACGTGTTGTCGGGTTGGTGATGGAAGAATAAAAAAGTCGCCTTGAAGGAACTGTCTGCCAGGCGGTCATTCAAGACATCAAATTCCTCTTTTGCCTTCTCATTATAAGAAAAAGCAGATACAACCGACTGGTTTTCGATCATTTCATCTGCATATGCAGTCTGTTCGCCGCGGTGCTTCGCCTGCAACTGGAACATAGCATAAGTCCTGCTTGCGACAAACTTTGCCACCAGAAGGGATACCGGAGTCAGGGCAATAACTACCAATGCGATCGGCAGGCTGACACGCACCATAAAAAGATCGTGCCCAGAATGGTCAGTACACCGGTAAACAACTGGGTAAATCCCATCAAAAGACCATCGGAAAAGACATCCGCATCCGTAGCGATACGACTCATATAATCACCATGGGAATGGGAATCAATATTTTTGATCGGCATGACTAACATCTTCTCGAAAACCTTTTGCCGCATGTTTTTGTAATGTCATAGGTAATGTAATTATTGATACGGTTCATAAGCCACTGGAAAAGCAAGTACCCACGATCGCCAGTGCCATCTTTTTCTAAAATCTGATACAGTCCATCCCATTGGATCTGCCCGCTGCCGATCATACAATCGACCGCCTTTCCCGTAAGTACCGGAACCAGCAGGGTGAAGATGACTGTCAGTACCGCACAGATCAGGCTGAGAACGATCTGTAAACGGTAGGTCTTTAATTCCACCAGAACACGTTTGATTACTTGAGATTGTTTGATTTCATTTTTTGTACTCATGATTGCTGACCCTTCCTCTTACGAGTTTTGCTCTTTTTTCGTCTTTTGGAAACTGTGAATAGTATATTTCCTGATAAATGGCATTGTCCCGCAGCAGGTCTTCGTGTTTGCCCTTGCCTACGATACAGCCATCTTCCATGACTAAGATCGATCCGCTTCCATCACAGAGGAAGCACGCTGCGATACGATAAAGGTCGTCGGATGCCAAGGCAGCGCGGATCGCCTTGCGCAGTGCTGCGTCCGTTGCCACATCCAGTGCAGAAGCCGAATCGTCCAGGACCAGGATCTTCGGCTGTCCCGCCAGGGCTCTGGCAATCATCAGTCTCTGTCTCTGTCCGCCGGAAAGATTTCTGGCATCCTGTAGGATCTCCTCATCCAGACCATGCTCTTTGCTTTCGATGACGTTGTCTGCCTGGGCTGCATGGACGGCTGTCGCGATCATATCATCTGTAATATCCTCCCGTCCGAAACGGATATTGTCCCGGATGCTTCCATGGAAAAGCACACCGCGCTGCGGTACCAGACCTACGATCTTTGTCAGTTCGTTTTCCTTGTAACTGCGTACATCCTTGCCGTAGATCGATACTTTTTCCCTTGCTGGCATCATACATATGGTTGAGCAGGTGCAAAACGGTAGACTTACCGGAGCCGGTGCCGCCGATGATACCAACGGTTCCATGATCCGGCACCTTAAAATCAATATCCCGGATCGCCATCTCGCCCGCCTGCGGATAAGCAAAGGATACCTGCTCATAAGATACTGCATCCGCCTCCGACGCCTTTTGTGTCTCTGTCACATAAGTCCGCTCATCATATGGCATTTCCATGATCTGCTCCACTCTGGTAACCGAAGCGTAGGCACGCATAAGTACCACGATCAGGTTTGCCAATTTGATCAGTTCTACCAAAATCTGTGACATGTAGTTGACAAGTGCTACGACCTGTCCCTTGGCAAGGATCCCCATATCGACTTGGGTAGAGCCAAACCATATGACTGCCACAACACCAAGATTGACGATCGCATAGGTGATCGGGTTCAGAAGTGCAGAAACCTTGCCGGCACGCATCTGGTCGGCATACAGGTCTTCTGTCTGCGTCCCAAATGCCTGCTTCTGCTGATCCTGATTACCAAAGGCACGGATCACACGGGCTCCCTCTAAGTTTTCACCGACTGCCAAAAGACGCGTTCCATCTTCTTTTGGATCCGGCTAAAGATCGGCAGGGTCGACTTGGTGATACCATAGACGACCAGCCCTAAGAGGGCGATCGCGTCGCAAAGATCGGGGTCGACTTGACATCAACGATCAGTGCCATGATCATCGCACCAAACACGATAAACGGAGAGCGCAGGAAAAGACGCAGGAACATATTGATACCACTCTGTATCTGGTTGATATCCGATGTGATACGTGTTGTAAGTGCCGATGTTCCCACACTGCCATGGCTTGCCGCTGACATATCCATGATGCGGTGAAAAGATCTGCACGCATCTTAGAAGCCGTGTAGATGGCTGCCTTTGCCGCAAAATACTGTGCCGTGATGGCAAATGCCAGACCCAAGATGGCAAACAAGTTCAAAAGCAGGCACATATGGATCACATAGTCCCTATCCCGGTTTGCGATTCCTACGTCGATAATGGATGCCATTACCAGCGGAACCAGGAGTTCAAAAATTGCCTCCAGCATCTTAAAGAGCGGTGCAAATATCCTTTCTTTTTATAATCTTTTAAATATTTTCCCAAGAACTTCATTTTCTATCCCTTACTTCAAAAAAGCAAAAGCAAGGACTGCGCCTTGCTTTTGCCTGTCATTATTCTGCCGTTGTGTCTGCTGCCGTTACCTTTTTCAAAGAAAGTATCGAACTGTACTTTCTTCCATTGCTTCTTATCGGTCGTCCAGGTAATTTCCTTTTTCCAGCCCTTCAAGACAGACTCTAAATAGTCACTGCGCTTTTTCTCCTCAAGCGTTGTCATCGCTTTTGGGTTGCTTCTTCATCATACGCGCTATCTAAGCGGATGACATAGTAACCATCGTTTCCTACATCTACAACAGATGAGATCTGTCCTCGGAAAGAGCATCTGCGGCTGCGATCACGGCTTCATCCAAAGAAGTGTCATCCTTTCCGTAGGATGCTGTCTTGATGGTCGCGCCCGCTGCCTCACCGTCTGTCTCCAGATCGGTTGAAGTCGTAAGGGCTTCTGCCTTTGCCTTTAATTCCTTTTTCTGGTCGTCGGTATAATATCCAGTATTGCCAGAGGAATCTTTATAAGTCACGGATCCGAAATAAGCATAAGTGATCGTGCGCTGTGCAGCCTCCTCCTCGGTCACTGTCACATCTGCCGACTCCTTTGATGGCTTCGGATACCTTGGATGCGATCGTCTGATTAGTCAGATACTTTTCTACGATCTCCTCGGTCGCCGTCATAGCGTCCAGTGTATCTTCCGAATTGTTCTTGATAAATGCCTTAGCTGCCTTTTTGATGGACTTTTCTCATCATCGGAAAGGGTCACATCATAATCAGAGGCATGCTGTTCCAAGAGGTAATCTTCCTTCATGGACTTCATGACATTTTTTCTTGACGTTATCCTCAAGCGTCGTGCCATCATCTTCCTTTGTCCACATATCCGTACCCATATACTGTAAATATGTGGCATCATACAAGGACTGTGTATATCTGGCAACGAAATTGCCGTAACCCAGTGATATGCTGTCCTCTCCTTTATTGATATTTACAAGTGTTGCATCTGCATTCAGACCGCATCCGGAAAGCAGGGTCGCTCCCGCAAGCGTCAACGTCATTGCAGCCACAAGAATATTTCTTTTTTTCATACTGACTTTATCTCCTTGTTTTCGGCTTACCTTGCTATTATAGCCATTTTGCAGGTAAGGGGGCAACCTCTAAACCTTTGAATATTTTGTGTCGCCTAATTCTCCGATTTTTGATTTAATGCCAAGCCCTGCAATTCTTTTACAAATGTCATGACCAGATCCGGCAGATCCTTGGGCTTGATCCTTGAATTTTTCTTGTAAAAATAATGGAAAGCCGGATGTTTGGCATCTGCCGTAAAGGTCACATAAGGTTTATTCTTCTCAATGACTGCCGGGATCCCGCTGGCATCGATCGCCGCGCGTTCAAATAGGGTAAAACGATCTCCTCCGGTCTTTGTACAATGTCTGTGACAAATGCCTTGTGAGCCTCCATACGGAGCATGGCAATAAACAAAAGGTTTTGCACAGACCGGGAGGGTTCTCCGAAACGGTCGATCAACTCATCTAACATCTCATCGCGTCCTTCCTCGGAATCGATGAGTGCGATCCTCTTATAAAGATCCAGGCGCTGTTCCTCACTGGCAACATAAGTCTCCGGCAGATAGGCATCGATATCCAGATCAATCGTCGTGTCAAAGTGCTCCTCCACCATGCCGCCTTTTTCTTTTTCACAGCCTCGCCCAGCATCTTACAGTAGAGGTCATAGCCGACCGCCGCCATGTGTCCGTGCTGTTCCTGTCCCAGAAGGTTGCCTGCCCCATGGATCTCCAGATCCCGCATAGCGATCTTGAAGCCGCTTCCCAGATCCGTAAATTCCTTGATGGCAGCCAGACGTTTCTCTGCCACTTCTTTTAACATTTTGTCCCTTTATACATCAAAAAATGCATAGGCACTGCGATTACTTTTTCCCACACGACCGCGCAAATTTTGATACAACTGGGACAGTCCCAACTGGTCTGCATCATGGATGATAATAGTATTGACATTGGAAATATCCAACCCGATCTCTATGATAGTCGTTGATACCAGAACATCGATCTCCTGATTGATAAAGCCATACACGATCTTTTCCAGACGGCTCTCCGTCATCTTGCCATGCGCATATGCCACATTGGCTTCCGGCACCAGTTCTTCGATCTTTGCCGCAACATCCGCGATCTGCTTTACCCGGTTAAAGACATAGTAGACCTGCCCGCCACGCGCCATTTCACGGACGATGGCTTCCCGGATCATTTCTTCATTGTATTCAAAACAAAAGTCTGGATGGGCTGGCGCTCCATAGGTGCCTCTTCCAAGACACTCATATCCCGGATGCCGATCAGGCTCATATGCAAGGTTCGCGGTATCGGTGTCGCTGATAAGGAGAGCACGTCGACCGTTTTTTTCATCTGCTTGATCGCTCTTTGTGGTTGACACCAAAACGCTGTTCCTCGTCAATGATCAAAAGTCCCAGATCCTTTATAGGAAACATCTTTGGAGAGCAGGCGGTGGGTTCCGATGACAATATCGATCTGTCCGGTCTTTAGACCTTCGATCGTCTTTTTCTGTTCTGCTGCACCGACAAAGCGGCAAAGCAGTCCAATATTGACCGGATAGTGGGACATACGCTTTAAAAAGGTATTGTAATGCTGCTGCGCCAGGATGGTCGTCGGCACCAGATAAACGACCTGCTTGCCGTCCTGCACTGCCTTAAAGGCTGCACGGATAGCGATCTCCGTCTTGCCATAGCCGACGTCCCCCACAGATCAGGCGGTCCATGATCTTGCTGCTCATCATGTCCTGCTTGACTGCCGCGATCGCCTCCAACTGTCCGTCAGTCTCCTCGTAAGGGAAAGTTTCCTCAAATTCCTGCTGCCAGACGGTATCCGGTCCATAGACATAGCCTGATTCTGCTCGCGCAGGGCATAAAAGATCCACCAATTCCTTGGCAACCACGCCGACTGCTGCACGCACACGATTTTTGGTGTTGACCCAGTCCTGGGTTCCCAGTGTATTTAATTTTGGCTTTTTGCCATCCTGGCTGCCGTATTTTTGAATAGCATCCAACTGGGTCGCCGGAATATAGAGATTGCCGCCCTTGGCATAAGAAATCTTGATATAATCCTTGACGACCTTATCCACTTCGATCTTTTCAAATCCCTGATAGATACCCAAGCCATGATTTTCATGAACAACATAGTCCCCAATCGTCAGATCGACAGACCGGCGATCTGTTCCCCCTCATATTTGCGGGTTTTCTTCTTTTTCCGCCGTGCCCTGCTGCCAAAAATGTCCTGCTCCGACAAAATGACAAAAGATGACTCCGGGAACTCATAGCCCCAACGCCAGATTTCCCACAGATACCATAATCTCACCCGGATAGATTTCATGGTCGTAGTCTTCCGAGAGAAAAAGGCATTCAGATCCCGATCCATGAGGTTTTCTGCCAGATGATTACCACGGGTCCGCGATGGGCTGAGCAAAAGGATACGGTATTTGCGGTCTTTAAATCTTTTCAGGTCTTTGACCAGAAGTTCAAACTGATTGTTGTAGGCGCCCACAGAGACCGCACGCACGCCGGTATGCCCTGCAATGGAAAGCAGTCCCTCGCGGCTATCCAAAGTTGACAAGACCACACCCGGATGTTTTGCAGCATAGCAAAGACGCTCTTGGTAGTCAGCAGCATTTCCAGTTGTCCCGGCAGGCAGTAGCCCTTTTCCAGACGGCTGGTCATACTGTCCGAAAACTCCTGTTCAATAACCTTTCCCTTTTCGTCCAGATGCACCAGTTCATCTAAAAAGACCAGAGTCTCCGGCGGAAAATAGGAAAGCAGACTTTCCGTCTGGCTGACAAAAGTAATTCAGATGTGTCTCCAGACCAAGCCCCAGTCCCCATTCTCTGGTCTCGGTCGCCAGTTGTTCCACTCCGGTCTTGATCCGGTGTGCTTCTTCCGTGCGCATCAGACTGCGATACTTCTGATACAGTTCTTCCGCATCCGCCTCCATACGCTTTAGACCGGTCTCGATCTCCTCCTGGGTCAGCACAAGTTCCATCGCCGGATAGACCGTCACATGTTCTACAGAGTCGATGGACTTTTTGCGTTGCGACATCAAAATAACGGAGCGAATCGATCTCATCGCCCCACAACTCCATACGGATGGGATGTTCTTCTGTCAAAGGAAAGATATCCACGATCCCCTCCACGCACGGCAAACTCTCCCGGATGTTCCACCTGGGTCACATTTTCATAGCCCAGCATGACCAGTTTTCTTTCGCATTTCATCCAGATCCACCGTCTCTTCCAGATCGATGGTAAAAATGCCCCGTTCATAAGAGGAAAGGGGCGGCACACGGTTCATCAGGGCATCCATAGTCGTTACGACCGTGACCGGTCTATGCTCAATGAGTGCCTGTACGACAGAAAGACGCTCTCTGGTAAGAGCGTTGCTGTGAATGTCCGACTGATAAAAGAGCATCTCTTGCCGGATAATACAGAGTGTTTTCATCAAAAACTGATAACCCTCATAGATCTGCTTTGCCCGCATCTCGTCAAAGGTAACGATCAGTTTGATCGGCACATCATAACCGATGCCATAGATCAGATGCGGTTTCAGACTGTCGATCAGCCCCGACACCTCGTAGATGCGTTTATCTTTTTTTAGATGTTCCCGCAGTTCCTCGATCTGCGGCATCTCCTCAAAAGGTTTTAAAAATGTTTTCATGATACTTCCACTTTTCCATTATAGCGGCTCATCGCCTTATCCACGTCTTCCGACAAGATACAGTCGATCGCCTGCGCCGCGCGCTCATAGGACAATTCCACCAGACGTCTGTCCTCCAGTGCAAAACGTCCCAGCACATGTGCGATCATATCTCCGTTTGGCGGCAATTTGCCTACACCGATGCGCACGCGCATAAATTCCTCGGTATGACAGTGGGCGATGATATTCTTCAAGCCGTTGTGACCGCCCGCACTTCCTTTTTTGCGGATACGCAAGGTTCCCGGATCCAGTGCCACATCATCTGAGATCACGATCGATCCTGTGCCGGATCCAACTTGTAAAAATGCAGGATATCGCCCACACTCTCGCCACTTAAATTCATAAAGGTCTGCGGTTTGACCAGAATGACCGCCTGTCCTGCGATCCTGCCCTTTCCGATCAGAACTTTTGTGTTTTCGTTCCGTCACAGAAATACCATTCTGTTCTGCCAATAAGTCTATGACATCAAAGCCAACATTATGTCTGGTTCTTGCATATTTATCTCCCGGATTTCCCAATCCAACTATTACATACATACGATCATCCTCATTTCCTGCCTGATAACGTGATTTCTACTGATATACAATTTAGGTGACCGTGCCAAAAATTGCAAGATGACAAAAATACAAAAACGCAGGTCAAGGCTGCCCTCGACCTGCGTTCATCCCTATATACATTCCTATGCGGATCTTCTATACTGCTTCGCTATGTAACAACTCCTCGTTGTACTTTTGCAAGATCAGATTCTGAATCAGTTCTCTCGTAGAGGACTTGATCGGATGGGCAATGTCTTTGTACTCGCCCTCAGGCTGTCTTGCGGCTTGGCATGGCGATAAACATGCCTTTTTCGCCCTCAATGATCTTGATATCATGGATCACAAATTCCTCGTCGATCGTAATGGATACCACAGCCTTCATCTTGCCTTCTTTTTTCAATCTTACGAATTCGTACATCTGTAATCTGCATATCTTACCCCTCCCCATTTGCCTGGTGTGCTTCGTAACGTTTTTTCTTTTCGGAAACGATCCCGATCTGACCTTCACCGACATACTTGCTGCCACTCAGCAGGGTCTCCGAACTCTCCACAATACAATTCTCAATATATACATTGTCACCGATATAGGCTCCATTCATAATGATGGAGTTCTTGATGACACTGTTGTTGCCCACAAAGACTTTCTTTGAACAGTACGGAATCCTCCACTGTACTGTTAATGATACAGCCACTCGCGATCAGACTGTTGCTGACCTTGGAGCCTGCATTGTATTTGGCTGGCGGCAGATCATATGCCTTGGAGTGGATCTGCGGTTCCTGATGGAAGAAGTAATCGCGGATATCCTTTTTCAAAAGTCCATATTGGTGCGATAGTAACTCTCCACAGATGCGATATTGCTCCAATAACCGTCCAGCATGTATCCATGATCTTTTTCAAGCCCTTCTGGCGGATCAAGACATCGGTAACGAAATTGTAACGTCCCTCCTCATTACTCTGCTCTAACAACTCGATCAGGGTTCTGCGGCGGATCACATAAACACCGGTAGATACGATATCGGAGTCTGCAACCATAGGCTTTTCGTCAAACTCCATGATCCTGCCTTCCATATCCAGAACCTTGACCAGGCCGAAACGCTTTGGATCTTCCCACTCCGGCAGTTTTGCACAGACAACGGTAATGTCTGACTGCTTTGCGATGTGATATTCAGGATCTCATTGAAATCCATCTTGGATACACAATCACCGCTGGCGATGACTACATATGGCTCATGGCGTTTCTTGAGGAAATCAATATTCTGCCACATAGCATCTGCCGTGCCGCGATACCACCAAGAGTTGTCTGAAGTGACGGTCGGTGTAAAGAGGAAAAAGTCCTCCCTGTTTTCTACCAAAATTCCACCACTTAGAGGAATTGAGATGCTCATTCAAAGACCGGGCATTATACTGGCTCAGGACTGCCACCGTCTGAATGTTGGAATTGGTCATGTTACTGAGTACAAAATCAATACAGCGATAACTGCATGCTACCGACATTGCAGAAATGGCTCTCTTTTCTGAAAGGTTCTGCATTCTGCTGCTATTGCCGCCCGCTAAAATAATTCCTAATGCTTTCATGATGTTTCACCTGCCTTAATGATGTATCCGCCGCTTGGAAGTGCTGCGTCCGGATAATCGTCCATTGTTGTCTTACCCTTGATGGCTGTATTCTTTCCGATCTTTACATGCGGCGGAATCACAGAATGTTCCCCGATCGTCGCCAGTCCAAAGGCATAGATCTTTGCATTTAACTTGCTCTCGGCTTCTTCTCCCACACCGATCTCATCGCCCTCACCGATCGTACAGTTCTCTGCGATGATCGCCTTTTCCACATAGGCGTCCCTACCGATATAGGTATTTTTCATGATGATGGAATCCTTTAACACGGCTCCCTCTTCTACGGTAACGCCGGCACCAAGCACACAGTTGGATACCTGTCCGTAAATCTGCGCTCCTGCACCGATGATCGAGCGTTCCACCACTGCATCCTTTGCAATGTACTGTGGCTCGATGATGTCCTGCTTGGTGTAGATCTTCCAATATTCTTCATATAAGTTGAACTCCGGGATCAGATCGATCAATTCCATATTGGCTTCCCAATAAGATCCAAGTGTTCCGACATCTTTCCAATAATCATTAAATTCATATGCAAACAGTCGCTTGCCGCCCTCATGACAATAAGGAATGATGTGCTTGCCAAAATCACAGTTGCACTGATCTTTCATGGCGATCAAAGAATCCCGTAAGACCGGCCAACTAAATATGTAGATACCCATAGATGCCAGATTGCTTCTCGGATGCTCCGGCTTTTCCTCAAACTCTGTGATCTGCTTATCCTCGTCCGTCAAGACAACACCAAAGCGGCTTGCCTCCTCCATAGGAACCGGTATGGCTGCGATCGTCACATCCGCATTCTTTTGCTTGTGGAAATCCAGCATAGCCTCATAATCCATCTTGTAAATATGATCGCCGGATAAGATCAGAACATATTCCGGATTGTAACGCTCCATGTATTTGAGGTTCTGGTAAATGGCATTTGCCGTTCCTGTGTACCATTCACTCGTATCGCTCCTCTCATATGGCGGCAGCACTGCCACGCCACCATTGTTACGATCCAGATCCCACGGAATACCGATACCGATATGTGAATTCAGCACCAACGGCTGGTACTGGGTCAAAACACCAACGGTATCAATCCCCGAATTGATACAATTACTCAGCGGAAAATCAATTATGCGGTACTTCCCCAAAGGACACCGCAGGTTTTGCCACGTCAGAAGTCAGCACTCCTAATCTGCTTCCTTGTCCACCTGCCAGAAGCATGGCAATCATCTCTTTGCGAATCATAGTCTGTCACCTCACGTCTTTCCTCATGTCTGTCAAAGCTCACTTTATAGCCTTCCCTAAACTACAGGTGTAATTTGTATATAAAGTATAGCATATTGACTATTTTTTTCTGCAACAATATTCCTAAATTCTTGTAATTTTCTGAAATTTTTTGGATAATTTATACAATTACAGGAACATCATTCCATATATCTCTCCTAAAATATGTTGATCCTGTCAAAAAAATGATAGGTTGTTGCAAATTAAAGAGAGAAAGTTATAATATAAGAGCAATATAAATAAGAAATCAAAGAAAACGGACGGTCAAAATTATGTATACAATAGATTTTTCAAAACCAACTTCAGTACACTTTATCGGTATCGGCGGTATCAGCATGAGCGGACTTGCAGAGCATCCTTTTAAAAAGAGGGCTTTCGTGTATCCGGTTCTGACAGCAAGGAGTCTCCTCTAACTCAGCATCTGACAGAACTGGGCGCACAGACGCTTATCCGCAGGCGGCTGCCAATATCCCGGACGATACCAGGATCATCGTCTACACGGCTGCCATCCATCCGGACAATCCGGAGTTTATCCGCGCCAAGGAATTAGACGTGCCTATGCTGACACGCGCGCAGTTGCTCGGACAGATCATGGCTCACTATGCCCGCTCGATCGCGGTTGCCGGAACCCATGGCAAGACAACAACGACCTCTATGATCAGTCAGGTACTCCTGTGCGGACAGGAAGATCCTACGATCTCTGTCGGCGGTATCCTAAAGGCGATCGGCAGCAACATCCATGTTGGCAACTCTGACCTCTTTATCACAGAGGCATGCGAGTACACCAACAGTTACCACTCTTTCTTCCCGAAATACACCATTATTTTAAATATAGAAGCAGAACATCTGGATTTCTTCAAAGATCTGGCAGATGTGCGTTCCTCTTTCCACAAGTTTGCAGGCAATACCAAGGCAGACGGTGCTTTGATCATCAACGGTGAGATCCCGGACTATCAGGAGATCACAGAAGGTCTTTTTCCTGCCAGGTCATCACCTTTGGCTTTACCGATGCCTGTGATTATTATCCAAAGGACATTACTTATAATGAACTGGGTTGTGCCACTTTTACACCGGTACACAAGGGCGAGGATCTTCCTCGCGTGTCCCTTTCCGTTCCGGGTCTGCACAATGTCGGCAATGCCCTTTCCTGCATCGCGCTTTGTCAGGATATGGATCTTCCTTGGGAGCAGATTGCAGAAGGACTGCATCGTTTCGGTGGTGCTGATCGTCGTTTCCAGTACAAGGGCAAATTCCATGGAGCGACCGTCATTGACGATTATGCACATCATCCGACAGAGATCCGCGCATCTTTAAGTGCAGCGCAGAACTATCCGCACGAGCGTATCATCTGCGTATTCCAGCCGCATACCTATACACGTACCAAGGCATTCTTATCTGATTTTGCAGATGCACTTTCCCTTGCAGATGTAGTCGTACTGGCTGATATCTATGCTGCAAAGAGAGCAGGACATTTACGGCGTAAGTTCCAAGGATATCCTGCGCCTGCTGGAAGAAAAACAGGTAGAAGCCTATTACTTCCCTTCTTTTGCGGAGATCGAGGACTTTTTAAGAGAAAAATGTATGAACGGCGATTTGTTGATAACTATGGGTGCCGGAAACGTTGTAAATATTGGAGAAGACCTCTTAAAATAAGAGTTATCCACATAATCCACAATTTTTGTGGGTAAGTTATCCCCACAGAATTGTGGATTATTTATGCCCTTAAGCCCTTTTTTTTACTTATCCACAAAAAGTCAAGTTCGCCAGCCCTTGATTTTACTGGATTTGTGGATTACTTTTTTCTTCTCAACCCATATTTTATATGCTATAATTCTGATTGCTAATGAAGAGAGGTTATGATATGACAGACATACAGATACATGTTGCCACAAGTCATCAATCCACTTGTGTGTCAAATACATTTATAGATTGTTTTATGCCGGATGCCAGCGGCGAGTTCGTAAAGATCTATCTTTACCTGCTTCGGGTACTTTCCTCCGGTGACAGACACTTTAATCCTTCTGCCATGGCAGACAAGTTCCACTACACGGAAAATGACATCCGCCGCGGACTTTCCTATTGGGAACAGATGCATTTATTGCAATTAGAATACAACGATGCCAATCAACTGACAGGCATCTGTCTTTTAGAACCGGGACAGGATGAGCATAAGGATTCTGCGCCTACAGAGTCCTCTGCCACCATCAAGATGATGCTGCTTCCTTCTGACAGACAGGACAAGTCTGCGGCAGACCTAAATGTGCATCAGCCTAAGACAGAGGAAAAGGCTTTGCAGCATCCCACCGGACGAGCCACGCCACTATTCGCCACGTCAGATCGCCGCTTTCAAAAAGCAGGATGATGTTGCCGAACTCCTCTATATCTCAGAGCGTTATGTCGGACATCCGCTCAACCTGACCGAAGTAGAAAAAATCCTCTTTTGGGCAGAAGAATTGCATTTTCCGGTTGATATGATCGAGTATCTTGTGGAATGCTGTGTAGAGAAGGGACACCCAAACTTCCATTATATGAACAAGGTTGCCCTGAATTGAAGGAAAGTGGGATCTCCTCTTTGCAGGAAGCCAAGGATTCCACCAATATCCATTCACAGTCTTACTATGCGATCATGAAAACTTTTTGGTATTTCCGGTCGTAATCTGACCGAGCGCGAGACTGCTTTTATCAACAAATGGACAAGTTCTTACGGCTTTTCGCTGGATATCATCCGCGAAGCCTGTGAGCGCACGATCCGCAACACCGGCAAAGTCAATTTTGAATACGCCGACTCCATTCTGGGCAGTTGGAGCAAAAAGGGCATCCGCCAGTTGGATGACATCGCCCGCTTAGACGAGGCATTCGCTTCCACCAAGCAGGCAAAGGTGGCTTCCGCTCCGGTCGCACGCACCAAGACCAACCGCTTCCACAATTTTGAACAGCGTCAATATGATGACGACTATTACGAAGCATTAGAACAACAATTACTGCGAAAGTAGAAGGATGATCCATGGCACTGACCAATGCACAATACGACTCGCTCATGCGGGAATACAACAATAAACAAATGCGCAATCACCAGATCGTGATACAGCGTGAAGAAGAACTCTACCGGGCAGTTCCGGAATTGTCCCGATTGGATGATGATGTCAGCCGCTTATCGGTTGAGAGCATAGACAGGCTTTTAAATGGCGATGCTGCCGGCTCTGCCGCCCTCAAGGAGAAGTTAGGCGATATCCGCAAGCAGCGTGAAACTCTTATCCAAGAGCATGGATATCCTCTGGATTATCTGACACCGCCATATGATTGTCCGCTTTGTCAGGATACCGGCTTGGTGGATGGCAAACGCTGTCGCTGTTTTGTGCAAGCATCCATTGATCTGGTCTATTCCCAGTCTCATTTAGACGACATTTTTAGACCAGGAGAACTTCGACGTTTTCTCTTTCGACTACTACTCCAAAGACATCGTAGATGCCAAGTCCGGGCGGTCTTCTTTGGATTTTGCTAAGGATGCCTATGAAACAGCACAAAATTTTGTGCAGAATTTTTCTACAGAAGGTGGTAGTCTACTTCTGTATGGCGATACGGGGACAGGCAAGACCTTTCTTTCCAACTGTATCGCTAAGTCTCTGTTAGATCAGGGACATTCTGTGATTTATTTTACAGCCTTCCAGTTTTTCGATATCTTTGAAAAAGATGTCTTCCAGAAAGATGAAGACGCAATGGAGGCTCATGAGCAAATATTCCAATGTGACTTGCTGATCATTGACGATCTGGGTACGGAATTTTCCAATTCCTTTACGACATGCCAGTTATTCCTATGTTTAAATGAAAGACTATTGCGTGGCAAATCCACTGTGATCTCCACCAATCTTTCCATGAAACAACTGCGTGAGATCTACTCAGAACGTACATCTTCCCCGCATTTTCAGCAATTATCAACCTTGTAAACTTTTTTGGTGACGATATTCGCATCAAGAAAAAATTATCCAATAAATCATAACAAACAAAGGAGTAAAAGATTCATGCCAAACGAAGAAATCTGCTTAAAAGAAAGCACACCTGTAGGTACTTTGGGTATCATCCCACTGGAGAGTTGTAAGGAACTCGGTGCCAAAGTCAACAATTACCTGGTGAATTGGAGACAGGATCGCGATGCTGAGCATTACGATCACATCACACTTGCCGGATACAAGAGTGATTCTTACATTGTAAAGGCTGCTGTTCCGAGATTCGGTTCCGGCGAAGCCAAGGGTTCCATCTTACAGTCTGTCCGTGGACTGGACATCTTTTGATCGTTGATGTAACCAACTACAGCCTGACCTATTCTCTCTGTGGTCAGACCAATCACATGTCACCGGATGATCACTATTCTGACTTAAAGCGTATCATCGCTGCTATCGAAGGAAAGGCAAAGAGAATTACCGTTATCATGCCATTCCTCTATGAGAGTCGTCAGCATAAGCGTTCTTCCCGTGAGTCCCTCGACTGTGCTATCGCATTGCAGGAACTGATCAACATGGGTGTTGACAATATCATTACCTTTGATGCACATGATCCTCGTGTGCAGAACGCTATCCCGCTTCATGGATTTGAGACAGTACAGCCTGCATACCAGTTTATCAAGAACATCTTAAAGAACGTCAAGGATATTCAGATCGACAACGACCACCTAATGATCATCAGCCCGGACGAAGGTGCCACCAACCGTGCCGTTTACATGGCTGGCGTGCTTGGTGTAGATATGGGTATGTTCTATAAAAGACGTGATTACAGCATGATCGTAGACGGACGTAACCCAATCGTTGCTCATGAATTCCTGGGATCTTCCGTAGAAGGAAAGGACGTCATCATCGTTGATGATATGATCTCTTCCGGCGAGAGTATGATCGATGTAGCAACCGAATTAAAGAAGCGTAAAGCAAAGAGAATCTTCGTTGTGGCAACCTTTGGTCTTTTCACCAATGGTCTGGAGAAATTCGATGAAGCCGTAGAAAAGGCATCATCTATCGTGTTGTAACTACAAACCTGACCTATCAGACACCGGAACTTTTGAGCCGTCCTTACTATATCAACTGCGATATGAGCAAGTACATCGCTTATATCATTGATACTTTGAACCATGACTGCTCTATCTCCGGATTGTTAGATCCATACGAGCGTATCCACAAGGTCGTAAACAAATACAACAATGGCGAACTGTAAGATTCGTCCTTATGGAAGCAAATAAAGAAGGCATCCCGGATATGGGATGCCTTCTTTTTTGTCTGCATTTATATTCTTTAATTCTGTGAAGATTCATCGTCTGCTTCAGATCATCCTCATCCGGCTGCTCTGCGCTTCCCGGCGTATCGGATACATAATTCGGATCTACGACCGTGAACTCATTGGATTCACGGAAGATTGTATTGCTGGATCCTACCTGGCATACCGTGATGGTATCGCCATTTTGTACCGCAGATGCCTTGATCGTCAGGCACTGCCCACTCTCGTAATTGGTCGTAACCTTTTCTCCATTGACATAGACTTTACTCCACTTGCTAAAGTTGGAACCATAAATGTGCAACTTGCCGTCAAAGAAGTATGCACGGTCGATCACAACATCAGATACACCCATTTCAGATCGGTGGCAGGATATTTATCCTCGCCGTTATAAGCGTAGCGCTTTCCGTATAAGATATCATACTGCAGGGCTTCCAGATCTGTCATATATTCCGGTGTTCCGGCTTTGACACCTGCTGCTATCTTGCTCTGATGATAATTGGTCATGGTACCTTCATGGATACCCAGACGATTGAGATATTCAGAAACCAACTGATAAGAAGTCAGATCCCGATCCTCTTTTGACATGCCAAAGTTGTTCCAGGTGAAATATTTGGTCTGGAAAAAGATCTCCGGTAGCCACTTCGCTCTCAGTCAATCCCATGGTCGGCAGATGATCGCCAAACATGATGACCAATGTATCTTCATCACGTTTACTCAGTTCCTCGATATAGGACTGGATAAATTCATCTACGTTGTGAATCTGGTTGATGTAATATTCCCAAGCATAGGTCTGTTCCTGGGTTTTACCCTCGCAGGTAACACCAATGGCAGGATTTTCAATGACCTTGTAGGTCGGATAATCACCATGCGCCTCTACGGTAATGGTATAGACGAAATCCGGTCCCTCGGTAGAGTCCATTGCCTCTGTGGTGGCAGGTGTTAAGATATCATCGGTCGGCCAGGAGCCCAGCGGTGTATAATCGGTAATATCCAACATTTCCTTACTCTGGAAAGTGTCAAAGCCCATCATGGAAAAGGCATTGGCACGGCTGTAGAAATTACCACCGTTATTGTGTACGACATGGCTGCTGTAACCAAGGTTGCGCAGATCGCCTGCAAAACTTTCACAGTCTGTCTTCTTTAAGATCGTCTTTTGCGGATATTCACCAGGTCCAAAGAAGCGGCAGGACATACCGGTCAGAACTTCAAACTCGGAATTGCAGGTGCCGGCACCAACAACTGGCACTGTCAGATGCCCGGTCGAGAAATTCTGTTCCAGATAATGCACATATGGGATCGGGTCCTCGGAAGTCTCGATAAAGTTTGCCTCACTGACATCAAAGAAAGACTCCAGAAGGATAACGACGATATTCGGTCGGTCTTCTTCCTTGATCGTGGATGCGCCCTGATTGGTCTCGTCTACGATCGCAGAAATGGACTCCTGATCATAATTCTTAGGCTCGGACATACCACGATTGAAGATACTGGTAGAAAATCCATACAGATATCCATAATCCAGATAGCCCTGTGCTAAGTTACCAAAATAACAGGAAAGTACGCCCTGTCCCTGCAAAGTAGAAGTCGTCACCGGAACACTGGCAAAACATCCCACGATAAAGAGCAATTTGACCCAATACGGAAAACGCGGCTTTAACTTTTTGCCTTTGATAAAGATGCGGACCATCCAAAGTGTATATAATAAAAAGTGCTACTACCGAAATGGCTGCCTGCTGCGAGGTAAAATAATTGGTATTCTGCATGGTAAGCAGATCACCGATCATGGAAATATCCGTAAATCCAAATGGTGTTACACGGTTGAGCAGGATAATGCAGTTGGTGATACCCAGTGCAACAAATACGGCACTGATACACATACGCATAAAGGTCTGTCTGCTGATAAGGTAACATAGAGAATAACACACAAAGATCAGATAGGAGTTATACAGATAGGCTCCGGTATGATTGGTGACAAATCCCCCACGCTTCTATAAAAGAGTGACGAGACAACCATTCCATGACAAAACACATGATCAAAGATAATGGGATGTGCTCGATCAGAGAATAGCGGTTCAACCAATCGTTTATCTTTTGCAACCGCTCGTTTTCACGGATCTTTTTGTACGAATTTCGGTGTCGGTATCCTGGACTTGACTGCCGACCACTTATTGCCAAGAGATTTAAAGAAACCTCCGATTTTTGAAAATACTGCTTTCATATTGCCTCCAAACAAAAATACTCTTTTGCGTCACATCTTTTAAGTATAGTTAAAAATGTGACAAAAATGTGAAAGTCCAAAATCGAACAAGACACATTTCGCAAAGAGTGATAAAATTATAGCATGTTGGCTTGTCATTTGCAAGGAAGCCAGCGAAACTAGAACATTGGCCCCCGGGTCATAGAGCATAAAATAGGGATAAGGAATTATGAAATTAAATTTTAGAGAAAAAGGTATACCAAAATGGATTCGTCATAGATTGTTGGTATTATTTCTTATATTTACAGGAGCACTGGTCGTTTTCCAGATCCTCCTGAATTTGGGCGAGGAAGAAAAAAGGTCACGATGGCAGAAGCTACACTTCCTCTTGTTGGTGTGCAGACTTACGATCACACCATGGGGGAACTGCATGGCTACCGTACCCAGATGGACGCCTGCTATATGCGTGATGCCCTGATTCCGCTTGACTCCAAGCGAAAAATGGATCTGACCATCAACACCTATGGCTATGATGTGGACAGCGTCTCCTATGAAGTGCGCAGTCTGGATACCCAGCGCAAGATCGCAGACACCAAGGTTTCCGATTGGAACAAGGATGGCAATACCTGGACCAAATCTTTACAGATTGAAAATCTGGTGGATGAGGGGCAGGAATACCTCTTTATCCTAAAATTACACTGTAAGAGTGATGATCTTTACTATTATACCCGTATCACGCTGCCTGAGGAGACCTACGCCAAGAAGTGTCTGGAATTTACCGATAGTTTCCATAACGTGTCCATGAGCGACCAATACGAACTCCTGGCATCTTATATAGAGCCAGCAGACTATACAGACAAAAACGATCTGGGTAACGTCAATATCAATTCTTCCATCGATCGATCGGCTGGCGTGGATTTGCAGGCAAACAGGTGGGCGATCCGCTGGTATCCTTTACCGACATCAACGACACCTACGCTTCCCTTGTCTATACCTACCAGATGGCTGAGGAGGCTGACGGCGCGACCAATTATTATAAGGTAGAAGAATATTATAAAGTCCGCTATACCGACCAGCAGATCTACCTGCTGGATTATCAGCGCAGCATGGAGCAGATCATCGATACGGCATCTGTGAACGTGAGCGGCAATATCTTATCGGTCGGCGTGACCAGTGATACTACCGGGTACCTGTCCAATGAGACCGGCACGATCGTTAGTTTTGTGCAGTCCGGTCAACTCTTTGAATACAACCAGAACAAGCAGACCTTTACCAAAGTCTATGGCTTTATTGATGATCCGACAGATGCCAGACAAAGTTACGGACAGCACAATATCCGCATCTTAAATATTGATGAGACCGGAAATATGGACTTTGTTGTTTACGGCTATATGAACCGCGGTCAACACGAAGGCGAAAGCGGCATTGATCTCTACCATTATGACAGCATCAAGCAGGAAGCCATTGAACAGGTATTTATTGCGACCACACATTCTTATCAGATCTTACACGCAGATTTCAGTGATCTGCGTTACGAAAATGCTGATGGTGACTTTTATATCATGATGGGCGGCACCTTTTGCCAAAGTCGGTCTGGATGACCTGTCCACCAAGGAACTGATCACAAACCTGAAATCCGACCAGTATGCCGTGTCTTCCTCCGGCCGTTATGTAGCATGGATGACAGAAGATGATGTAGCAGACCAGATCTCCATCATGGATCTGGAAACAGAAAAAGTACGCACGATCGATGCTGCCAAGGGAACCAAAGATCAAGCCACTGGCATTTATGACAGAAGATTTTGTATATGGGATTGCAAACGAAAGCGATATTTCAACAGATGCAGCCGGAAGTGCCGTCTATCCAATGGCAAAAGTCGAGATCATCGATACGTCCAGTGACAATTTCACACAGTTAAAAGAATATGCCAAGGACGGTATCTATGTGACCGGTGCGACCAAGTCCTCCTATACCCTTTATCTGGATCGCGTAACAAAACAGGATGGCACATATGTGACAACCACCCAGGATACTATAAAAGATACTGCAGGCGAGCAGAATAAGACGGTATCCCTGGTAAAGACTGCCAGCGATACGCAGGGGCTGGCTACAACCTATGTCATGGCGATCTGGAAGATGGACAGTCTATCCATAGTCTGGCAGCCAGGGATGCAAGCCTGGCGACCATCAACGACACCAGGAGCATTTCTATTTCTACGACCGAGGAACAGGAAACCTACTTTTGTGTATGTCGGCAACCGTGTTACTCTGACAACGCAGAACCTGAACAAAGCCATTATGGCTGCAGATGCGGATATGGGACTGGTCGTTGACAACCAGCAGCGCTATATCTGGAACCGTGGCAAGAAATCCTACGTCAACGCTTTCAACGACATTGAAGCCAGCGCATCCGACCGAAAGGCAAGCACATCCGCCGGCTGTATCAGCGCCATCCTGCAAGGCGAAGGCATCAGCGGCGAAGTACACGCTCTTTTAGACCGAGGCGAAACACCAATGTCCGTATTGCAGACTTCCTCAAGGATAAACTGGTCTTAGACCTGACCGGATGTACCTTGAGCCAAGCATTGTATTATGTCAGTCAGGGAACGCCGGTCTATGCGAGAACCGGGGATGACGCCGCCCTGCTGATCATTGGCTATGATGCCGCCAATATCATCGTTTATCATTCCGATACCGATCAATACACCAAGATGTCGACAGACAATGCATCTCAGGTCTTTGAAAGCGCAGGAAATGTATTTATTAGTTATGTAGATTAAATGAGAAGGTTTGGCAAATAAAAACTTTGTCAAACCTTCTTTGTATTTTATATATATTTACGATCGATATTGATTGCTATAAAGTACTCTTTGCCGATTTGCTCCGAGACTCTCTTTTGCAGTTGCACTGTGATCTCATGTTCTGTCATCTTGACCTGATAAGGCACGACCACATCAAAGACCAGATTCGTATGCGTATGTCCGAAAACAACTCGAAAATCGTGAATAGAAGCCTTTTCATTCCAGTCCTCCACGATCTTTTTTACCGACTCGCGCAACTGATCCAAACGAGGATCATCGGTCACTACCGGATCCATATGGATAACTGCCTCGCAATGCAATTCTTCTTTCAAAATGTGTTCTGTCCGATCGATCACATCATGCGAGATCATAACATCTACACTTGCCGGCACTTCTGCATGTAGAGAGATCATAAGGCGTCCCGGTCCATAATCATGTACCACAAGGTCATGCACACCTATGATTCCATCTTGCGCCATTACAATCTCCTCTATGCGATCAACAAAGCCTGCTTCCGGCGCCTGCCCTAAAAGTGGGTCTACGGTCTCCTTCCCGGCAGATAAACCTGCCCAGATAACGATCAGGGCAACAATCGCCGCAATAACCATCAATATGTAAGGAACTGAATTCACAAAAAGATCGTAGATACCAGGACAATAAAAGTTGCCAGAGTATCACTCATACTGTCAGTTGCCGTTGCTCTCATGGCAGCAGAATCCAATTTATCTGCCAAGGATCGATTATAATACGCCATATAGAGTTTTTACAGCAATGGACACAAGCAGGATAATGATCACCAGCGGTGAAAAATCCATGTCTTGTGGATGGATAATCTTCTCTACAGAATCCCTCAAAAGTTCAAAGCCCATGATCACAATAATGGCTGATACCAATAGGCCTGACAGATATTCGAGTCTGCCATGTCCAAAGGATGCTCGGGATCCGGATCCGCAGACGATAATTTAAAGCCAAGCAGAGTGATCACGGAAGACCCGGCATCAGATAAGTTATTAAAGGCATCTGCTGTGATCGCAATCGAATGGCTCATCAATCCTGCAAAAAAATTTAATCCCAAAGAGCATGGCATTGAGCAGGATACCTACACAGCCACTCAGTATGCCATAACGTTCCCGCATTTATATCTTCGTAGTTTTTATAATCTTTTGATAAACATCTTTGCCAATAGTCTGACCATATATTTTCCTCTTTTCTATAGGATATGCCTGTTTATCCATCCTGCATCTCCTATTGCGTCGGTTGACTTTCTAATGAACTACTGCTATACTAACAAACGACAAAAACAAATCAATACAAAATCTATGCTAGGGGTGCCTTTGGGGCTGAGAGATGTCTTGACATCGACCCTTATTACTTGAACGGTAATACCGGCGTCAGGAAGTCTTAGTTCCTGACTGATCTCCTAGCATGTACAAATGAAGGGAGATTTTTTATGAGTTTTTTTGTAACAGCAAACGCAGATGGTGCTTACGATCTCACCACTGCCGGCTACACCGCACCGATCTTAGTATTCATTGCACTTCTTCTCGCAGGTGCTGCTGTCTTTTGGCACCAAGAAGAAGATGAGCACCAAGCAGTTGGTATTTTCCGCTATGGCGATTGCACTTGCTGTAGTTACCTCTATGATCAAATTATTTGACCTGCCTATGGGCGGCTCTGTCACACTCTTTTTCCATGCTCTTTATCGTCCCGATCGGTTACTGGTATGGATTTGGCGGCGGTCTTACAGCAGCCCTGGCTTACGGCGTATTACAACTTCTGATCGATCCGTATATTCTGAGTTTCCCACAGATGCTGGTTGATTACATCTTAGCATTTGGTGCTCTTGGTCTTGCAGGTCTTTTCCACAATTCCAAGCACGGGCTCATCAAGGGTTATATCGTCGCCGTATTAGGACGTTACTTCTTCGCTTTCCTGTCCGGCTGGATCTTCTTTGGCATGTATGCACCGGATACCTTCCCAAATGCCGTTGTTTACTCACTGGTTTACAATGGTTCTTATCTGGGAGCAGAGGCAATCATCACTTTGATCGTGATCGCTATCCCACCGGTTGCAAAGGCATTGGAAACCGTGAAAAAACAAGCCATTTCTTAATATGTTTTCTATAAAGACTCTGAAAAAGAACTTCCCATATTGTGGGAAGTTCTTTTGCTTGTGTTCTATTCTCTTAAAAGGCTGCAAAATATAAAATGCTGATATCAAATGCCAAAATACCATAATAATAAGTTGCCAGATTTAAATAGTGGATCTTGCCACGATTTTCCGGCTTACGGAACTTATAAAAGTACAAAAAAGATGATCGTAAAATCGGAGATAAAAAGGCGATACCTCCAAAGCCGATCCAGCCGGAAGCAAGTCCTGGGCAGAGTGCCATATATTGTGTGCTCTTGGATAGCATGAGCGACAGAAAGACGCAATATATCGCTGCCGGAATCGCCAGTCTTCCCATGTGCAGATGCATCAGACGCTTCACAAAGAAGAAGGCTGCCAGCGATACGACCGGCAGGAAGATGTTCCACCATGTGAGCCTTGCATCTATACGGGAAGAAGCGCATCAAAAATCCCATATGTGCCAGAAGAAAGACAATCATGCCTGCCAGCATATGCTTGCGCCTGCTCCCTGATCTGGTATAGCCCCATAAAGAGATCTCCGACCGCACACAGAACCAATGGCACCAGCATCATATAAAAAATATTGCATATGGTCGCTGATAAAGGCAAACATGACTGCGATCACAACAAAGGATACACTACACAACATCTTGACCGGTACATAGTATTTCTGTTTTGAAGCGCGGCAAAGCCGCCACCAAAAGCCCGGCAAATTCCAGCGTATAGATTATTGTCACAATCCCTTGTGCCATCATTCTTGTAAACATGTTTATGATCTATCCTTATGATTCTGGCTTAAATATTTCATCTTGTTGAAACGGCTGTATAGAATAACCCCAATACCACCGGCAAAGATTGCAATGCAAAGGAAGTATCTCTTGGATCAATACCATCTGCGGTCGTTGGTGTCGCATCTTTTGTATGGGATGCAGTGCCCCCGTTTGTCGCGCTCTTGATCACTCTGCCGTCTGCGGTTGTCACAGAACCGTCTGCGTGGGTAATGGATCCGTCCGGGTTCACAACATCGCCGTCGGAAGTACCATTATTGCTGCCGTTGTCTCCATTATTGGCACCATTGTTGTTGCCATTATTATCGCCGTTGGTGTTACCACCGTTATTATTGTTATTATTATCGTCATCGTTGTTATCATCATCCTGGTTATCTCCCAAGACAACAAAGACAATATTGTTATCCTTAGCATACTTTTCTGCTGCGGAACCGGAAACACCATAAATAGTAGATGGTGTCCACGAACTCTGCGCCGCGATCGATGTCACGGATGCAGGGATGGTGATAGTCTCAACACCACTGTCAGTAAAAAGCATTGGCTTCGATCGTGGTCACACTATTTGAGGGACACGGTAGAAATACCGGTGCAGTCCTGAAGCGCGCCTGTGCCGATTGTTGTCGTGCCTGCTGCTATTGCCAAAGAAGTCTTGCCTTCCGGAACTAACAAAAGGCGTCTTTGACGCATTGTATAAACATCCATCCGAAGATGCATAAGCACCATTGCCGGATGCCACTGAGATATTGGAAAGATTGCCGCATCCGCTGAAAGCATCCGTAGAAATACTGCTGACACTTGCCGGAATGCTGACAGAACTAAGCGATGCACATCCGTAAAAAGCATTGCTGCCGATCGAGGTTGCACTATCCGGGATCGTAATGCATCCAAGGGATAAGCACCACGGAAGGTCTCTTCCGTATCCCATTCAAAGAAGAACTGAGGGATACTGACGCAAGAGAAGTACATCCGCTAAATACACCTGTTCCCATACTGGTCACCGAACTCGGCATAACAACCGATGTAATGTCTTTGATGCAAAGACTCCGGCATTGATTGTAGTCACACC